>Ga0182736_1002158_pt1 | contig 15835 bp, 17 predicted proteins | sample eDN5th30CKraftBY_FD_128882 | JGI IMG/M metagenome (GOLD analysis project Ga0182736, IMG submission 128882) | Enriched backyard soil microbial communities from Emeryville, California, USA - eDNA 5th pass 30_C Kraft BY (version 2) (version 2) | ecosystem: Environmental > Terrestrial > Soil >... | reverse complement strand
TCATGTTCGGCATGTCACTGTCCGCTTTCACGGCCTTCCACACCGTTTTGAGCCTGATCGGCATCGCCTCCGGCCTCGTCGCGATCTTCGCCATGCTGCGCGGGAAATTCTCGAAAGGCTGGACCTGGCTCTTTCTGCTCACGACGATCATGACGAGCGTCACCGGCTACGGCTTTCCCGCCGATCAGGTCCTGCCGTCGCACATCGTCGGCGCGATCTCGCTCGTCGTGCTCGCGTTCGCTTTATATGCGCTGCTCGGCAGGCGGCTCAAAGACGGTTGGCGCGCGGTCTATGTCGTGACCGCTTCTATCGCGCTCTATCTCAACTGCTTCGTCGGCGTCGTGCAGGCTTTCCAGAAACTGCCGCCGCTGCATACATTGGCGCCGACCGGAGCCGAAACGCCATTCGTGGTGGCGCAGCTTGCGACGCTTCTGATTTTCATCGTCGCGGGCTTCCTGATGCTTCGCAGGTTCCATCCGGCGCCCGAAATCGTGTAAAAGAAGATATGGCTGAATCCCCGATTTCCCGCGGCTTCCGCGCGCGCCCACGTCTTGAAGCTCACCGGCATCGCATCCCGCCGGGCCAGCATCTCGTCACCGATTTTCCGGTGCTGTCGGCCGGGCCCACGCCTGCGGTCGATCTTGCGCGCTGGCGCTTTTCGTTGCGCGACGGCGAGCAAATGCTCGGCGAGTGGAGTTGGGATGCGTTCAACGCGCTACCGCAGACCGAGATCAAGACCGACATCCATTGCGTAACGACCTGGTCGAAATTCGACACCGTCTGGAGGGGCGTTACGGTTGACGATCTTCTCCGGGCCGTCGGCCGCGATGGCCCGCCCGCGCCTTATGTGATGATGCATTCGATCGGCGGCTACACCACCAACCTGCCGTCGGCGGACATCGTCGACGGCAAGGCGATGGTGGCGACGCAGTTCGACAACAAGCCGCTCGATCCCGAGCATGGCTGGCCGGCGCGGCTCGTCGTGCCGCATCTTTATTTCTGGAAGAGCGCGAAGTGGATCTCCGGTCTTCGCTTCATGCCGACCAACGAGCCAGGGTTCTGGGAAGAGCTCGGCTATCACGAATACGGCGATCCCTGGAAAGAACAACGTTATGTCGGTGATTAGTCCGACGAACCCCGCGCGTACGACATGGCGCGTCGCGGAGGTCGTCGAAGTGCGCGACGAGACGCCGCGCGTTCGTACCCTGAAACTTCATGTGCCCGATTGGCCGGGCCACAAGCCGGGCCAGCACGTCGATGTGCGATTGACCGACGAGGAGGGGCTTCAGGCGCAGCGCAGTTACTCGATTGCGACGCCGCCCGAGGAGAAGATGATTTCGCTCGCCGTCGAACGGCTCGAGGATGGCGAAGTCTCGCCGTATCTCGCCAGGGAAGTTCGCGTCGGCGATCGTTTCGAACTGCGCGGGCCGATCGGCGGCTATTTTGTCTGGACAGTTGAGTGCGGCGGCCCGCTCGTCCTGATCGGCGGCGGCTCGGGCGTCGTGCCGCTCGTTTCGATGCTGCGTCATCGCGCGATCCAGAAGGCGACGATGCCGGCGAAACTGATCTATTCGGCGCGCCGTTATGAAGAACTGATTTTTCGCGATGAGATCGACCGCCTCGCGGCGAGTGATCCCCATCTAGAAGTCGCCTATACACTCACACGCGAACAGCCGGCAGGCTGGCAGGGCGGCACCAAGCGCCTCGATAAAGAGTCGCTCAAAGAACTCGTGCCGGCGCCAAACGTAAACCCGCAGATTTTTGTCTGCGGGCCAACCGGATTGGTGGAGGCGACAGCGCGGCTTCTGGTCGAGATCGGCCACGATCGCGGCCGCATCCGTACTGAGCGCTTCGGGCCGACCAGCGCCTGATCAGTGATAGGGGTAATGCGATTTCTGTCGCGGACCGAATTTACGGGCGATCAGCGGGCCGCTCGCGAAGCCGGCCGAAAAGAGAAGCGCCGTCAGCGTAATGAACGTAATGATTTCGAGCGACATTGCCGTCTCCATCATGTTCCACCGCCAGTTGCCGCTTGCCCTCGGTTTTAACTGCCTATAGAACGCGGCCATCTTTCAATGGTTCCCCACACACGGATTTTCTGTCATGGCGCGCGAGCGTACGTTTTCGATCATCAAGCCTGATGCCACCCGCCGGAACCTGACCGGCGCCATCAACGACCGCATCGAAAAGGCGGGCCTGCGTATCGTTGCGCAAAAGCGCATCCATATGACCAAGGACCAGGCCGAGGGCTTTTACGGCGTTCACAAGGAACGTCCGTTTTTCAACGGCCTCGTCACCTTCATGACCTCGGGTCCGGTGGTGGTGCAGGTGCTGGAAGGCGAGAGCGCCGTCACGAAGTACCGTGAGGTCATGGGTGCGACCGACCCCGCCAAGGCGGCCGCCGGCACCATCCGCAAGGATTTCGCCGAGAATATCGAAGCCAATTCGGTTCATGGCTCCGACAGCCCGGATAACGCCAAAATCGAAATCTCGTTCTTCTTCAAGGACACCGAGATCGTGGGGTAAAACCCGCGATAGGCGCAAATAGTGGTATTCGGATAACCCGCAGGATGTGGCATACTTTATAAGGCACAAGCACGCTGCCAAGCGTGGACTAATGGGGGGAACTACTAATGGATCTTAGCCAAGCCGATTTTACACATGCCGCATTCTGGCTGGCGGTTCTGCAAATTATCTGGATCAACATTCTGCTGTCCGGTGACAACGCCGTTGTCATCGCGATGGCCTGCCGCGAGCTGCCGGAAAAGACGCGCAAATGGGGTATCGCCCTCGGCGCGGGCGTCGCGGTCGTTCTGCGTATTATCTTCACCGGTCTGGTCGCGACGGTTCTGACCTGGCCGTGGCTGAAATTCGTCGGCGCGCTCGCGCTCCTCTACATCGCAGCCGAACTCCTGAAGCCGCAGGAGGAAGACCACGGCGAGAAGATCAAGGCGTCGGACAAGTTGTGGCGCGCTGTCGGCACGGTCGCCGTCGCCGACATCGTCATGAGCCTCGACAACGTTGTCGCGATTGCAGCGGCCGCGAAGGGCAGCTGGACGCTGCTGATTTTCGGTCTTGCCGTTTCGATCCCGCTGATCGTCGTCGGCGCCGCGCTCATCACCGCGCTGTTCGTGCGCTTCCCGATCCTGATCTGGCTCGGTGCCGCGCTTCTCGGCTGGATCGCGGGCGAGCTGATGATCACCGATCCGGGCATCGACTCCTTTATCGGCCAGGCGGCTGTCCATCGCTGGGAATTCTTTGCAGCGGCAGCCGGTGCTCTGGTTGTCGTCGCCGTCGGTTATTTCCGACGCGGCGGCTTCGGCATAGCGAAGCCGACGGCAAAGCCGGCAAAGCCGAAGGCGGTTGAAAAGAAACAGCCTGCCAAGCAGCCTGCTGCAAAGCAGACTGCGCCTGCGGCGCGCCGGGCGAAAGCCAAGGCCACGGCGAACAAGACCACGGCGAAAACAACGAAGCGGCGATAATGAACGAAGGTCGGACGAATAACGGGTTCAACCGGTATGGAGCGATGGTTGCCATCGCTCTGGTGGGGATGCTCGCAGGCTGCGTAACGGATAATCCGAAACCGCAAACCGGCGCGCAGACCCCCGCCGCGTCCGACAGTTCGCCCGCGGCGGCAAAGTCGCGGATCGCCAAAATTTGCGTCGCCAATCCCGACCGCTTCTTCGGCGGCGCGAGCACGCCGGCGCGTTGCAATTGCTATGGCGACGGCGTCTCGAAGACGCTGAGCAAGGACGAGTTGAGTTACGTCGCGACCTATAACGAAATCCCGAGCCTCTCCGCGACCGAATACGACAGGATTAAGGAACGCTGTCTCGCAGGCGGTGGCGCGCCGGACAGCAAGGCGGGCAAGAAGAAGGCCGCCGCCAAGGAATAAGACTAGAGTCTGGCGCTAGACCGCGACGACGCGGTCGCCTTCGATACGGATTTTGCCCGAGGCAAGTAATTTTAGCGCCGCAGGATAAATCTTGTGCTCTTCCTTGAGCACGCGCGCCGCCAGCTTCTCCTCGGTATCGCCCGGCAAGACCGGCACTTCCGCCTGCATCACGATGGGCCCGGAATCGAGTTCCGGCACCACGAAATGCACCGTCGCGCCGTGCGAGGCGACGCCCGCCAGCAGCGCCTGATGATGCGTATTGGTGCCCTTGAAAGCCGGCAGCAGCGAGGGGTGGATGTTCAGCATCCGGCCGCGCCAGCGCTCGACGAAGTCGTCGGTCAGCACCCGCATGAAGCCGGCAAGGCAAATGACCTCGATATTCGCGTCCATCAGCGCGCGATGCAGCGCGCCGTCGAACTCTTCCCGGTCTGCGAACGCCTTGTGATCGACGACCGCGGTGGCGATGCCTTCGGCTTCCGCGATTGCAAGGCCCTGCGCCTCGGGCCGGTTCGACAGCACGAGCAGGATTTCGGCGGGGAAGCTTTTCGCTTTGGCGGCCTTGATCAGCGCGGCCATGTTCGAGCCGCGGCCGGAAATCAGAATGGCGACTCGTTTCTTGGTCACGTTCAACTCGCGAGCTTGAGCTTGCCGGAATATTGCACGCCGTCGCCGCTCGCGATTTTGCCGATCGGGGTGACGCGCTCGCCGGCCTGGTTGAGTGCTTCGATCGCGGCATCTGCCTGATCGGCCGCGACGACAACGATCATGCCGATGCCGCAGTTGAAGGTGCGCAGCATCTCGGCTTCCTCGATATTGCCGGCCTGCGCGAGCCATTGAAACACGGGCAGCGCATGGATCGACGGCAGATCGATATTCGCCGCCATGCCCTTGGGCAGGACGCGAGGGATGTTGTCGGTGAAACCGCCGCCGGTGATGTGACAAAGCGCCTTGATGCCGCTCACGGCTTTCAGCGCGGCGAGCAACGGCTTCACGTAAATCCGGGTCGGTGTCAGCAGTGCTTCGACAAGAGTCTTCGATTTATCGAACGGTGCCGGAGCTTCGAGCTTGGCATTCACATGCAAGACGACTTTGCGCACGAGCGAGAAACCGTTCGAGTGAACGCCGGAAGAGGGGATGCCGAGCAGTACGTCGCCCGGCGTGACATTCTTTTTCGGCAGGAGGCGATCGCGCTCGACCGCGCCGACAGCAAAACCGGCAAGATCGTATTCGCCATCCTTGTAGATGCCCGGCATCTCGGCGGTCTCGCCGCCGATCAACGCAGCGCCCGATTCCTTGCAGCCTGCCGCAATGCCCTTGACGACTTCGGCCGCGACGTCCGGCGTGAGCTTGCCGCAGGCAAAATAATCGAGAAACAGCAAAGGCTCCGCGCCCTGCACGACGAGGTCGTTCACATTCATCGCCACGAGGTCGATGCCGATGGTGTCATGCTTGTTGGCGTCGACCGCGAGCTTGAGCTTGGTACCGACGCCGTCGGTCGCGGCGACCAGCAGCGGGTCCTGAAAGCCAGCGCGCTTCAGATCGAAGACGCCCCCGAAGCCGCCGATTTCGGCGTCGGCGCCGGGGCGCGCCGTGGCCTTCACCAACGGCTTGATGAGATCTACGAGGCGGTTACCCGCGTCGATATCGACGCCGGCGTCGCGGTAACTGAGGCCCTTGGGATTCTGCATACGTTCTCCGCGGTTCTCGCTAGCCGGAACGTCCGGCTTTCGCAAGAACGGCTGCGTTTTTGGCGTGTTTTGCACACACGAAGTTCAGTCCGCTATATTTAACCGGCGAGTCCTCCGCTCGCCAGCGGGGTGGGCCGGGAAAGTCACGATTTTCCGCGCTTTGGCAGGTGGCGGAGGGGCGTTGAAGGGCTGCAAGGCTGCGAGAAACTGAATGAAGCAGGGCCGGGTTTTCGCGTGAATCTTCCGAACGCCATTACGATCGTCCGTTTTCTGCTAGTGCCCGTGGTCGTCTGGGCGATCGCCTCGCACCAGATGCAGATTGCGTTCTGGCTTTTCGCCGGAGCGGCGATCTCCGACATGCTCGACGGCTTCCTCGCCAAGCGCTTCCGGATGGCGAGCGAACTCGGCGCGCACCTCGATCCGCTGGCCGACAAGGCCATGCTGATGTCGATTTATGTCATGCTCGCAGCCGCCGGCAAGCTGCCGCTTTGGCTCGTGATCGCCGTCGTCTCGCGCGATCTGATGATTCTCGCCGCGATCATGGTCTCGTGGCTGATGGACAAGCCGCCGGAGATCCGCCCGTTGATGGTCTCGAAAGTGAACACACTGGCGCAATTCCTGCTTGCGACGCTGGTGCTGGCGACCGGCGCATTCGGCATCGATCCGGGCCAGCTCCTGACGCTCGGGATCGCCGCGGTCGGCGTCTTGACGGGGCTTTCCGCCGCTGCGTATCTCCTGCTTTGGACGCGGCACATGGCATCCTGAAGTCGTGGCATCCTGAAGTCATTGGCATCCTGAAACCGCGCACGAGGGGCACATGAACCTGCAACGGCAGCTTCTTTTCTGGCTCGGCACGCTTCTCGTTTTCATTTTCTTCGTCTGGCTGCTGAAGGATATCCTGCTGCCGTTCATCGCCGGCACCGTGCTGGCTTATCTCCTCAACCCGCTCACCGACCGGCTTGAAAAGCAGGGCATCAGCCGCGGCATCGCGACCTTCATCACAGTCGTTTTGCTGCTCCTGTTCTTTGTCGTCGCGGCGCTGATCTTCGTGCCGGTTCTCGGCACTCAGCTCATCAGCTTTATCCAGCGCCTGCCGGGTTACATCACGCGGCTGCAGGAACTCGTCAATTCCGAGAACAAGGAATGGCTGCAACACACCATCGGCATGAGCGTTTCCGATATACAGAAATCGCTCGGCGATCTTGTCGGCGAGAGCGCGAAATGGCTCGGCTCGTTCGTGCAGTCCTTGTGGTCGGGCGGACGCGCGCTGGTCTCGATCTTCTCGCTGATCGTCATTACGCCGGTCGTCGCCTTCTACGTGCTGAACGACTGGCACGCCATGATCGACAAGGTCGATAGCTGGCTGCCGCGCAGCCACCGTCCGACGATCCGCGCGCTCGGCGCGCAGATCGACCGCGCCATTGCCGGCTTCCTGCGCGGGCAGGCGTCGGTCTGCTTCATCATGGGCATCTACTACTCGATCGCGCTCGTTTTGGTCGGTCTCAATTTCGGTTTCCTGATCGGCGTCTCGACCGGTGTCCTGACCTTCATTCCCTATGTCGGCTCGCTCTCGGGCTTCCTGATCGGCATGATCGTCGCGGTCGTGCAGTTCTATCCGAGCTGGTGGCCGATCATCGGCGTCGCCGCCGTTTTCATCGTCGGCCAGTTCCTCGAGGGCTACGTCCTGTCCCCGAAGCTGGTCGGCCAGAACGTCGGCCTGCACCCGGTCTGGCTGATGTTCTCGCTGTTCGCCTTCGGTTATCTCCTGGGCTTCGTCGGACTCCTGATCGCGATTCCGCTTGCCGCTGCTATCGGTGTGCTGCTGCGCTTCGCGCTGTCGCGCTACATGGCAAGCCCGCTTTACACCGACAAGCCGCGCCGGAGCGCGTCTTGAAGTGGCGCTGGCGCGTCAGCTCACCTTCGATCTGCCGCATGCGGAGAGTTTTCACCGCGACGATTTCCTTGAGAGCCCCGCGAACGCCGCGGCGCTAGCGCTCGTCGACCGCTGGCCGGAATGGCCAAAGCGCGCAGCTTCCATCATCGGCCCGCGCAGCACCGGCAAGAGTCACCTCGCTGCAATCTGGGCGGAGCGCGCGGGCGCGCGCACGGTGTCGGGTCACGCGCTTCTACGCGCCGACGTGCCGGCGCATCTCGCGACCGGCGCGCTTGTCGTCGAGGACGTGGCGCCGGGTAACATTGATGAGGCGGCGCTCTTTCATCTTTTCAATTTCGCACGCGAGGGCGACGCCTATCTTCTGTTCACCGCTTCGCAGCGCATTGATGGCGCGGGCTTTCAACTGCCCGATCTCGTCTCAAGACTGCGCTCGATCCCGGCCGTGACACTCACGCCACCTGACGATGCGCTCTTGTCGGCCGTGCTGGTGAAGTTGTTTGCCGATCGCCAGCTTGCGGTGGATGAGGGCGTGGTCGCTTATCTCCTGCCGAGGATCGAGCGCTCGCTTGCCGGTGCGCGTACTGCCGTTGCGAAACTTGATGCCGCAGCACTTGCCAGGGGCAGGGCGGTGACGAAGCAGCTGGCGTCCGAGGTGTTGCGCGAAACCGGTGTCGATTAAGCCTTCGGCCGCTCGAACGCGACGATCCGCCCGCTGTCGAAGGCTAGCGCCAGCTCTCCGCGCTTCAGCTTCAATGCCTGTTCGCCGAACATCGCCCGCCGCCAGCCGGTAAGCGCCGGAACGTCCGGCTCATCTTCAACTGCGATCTTCTGCAAGTCATCGACCGTCGCGACGACCTTGGCGGCAACGCCGTGCTGCTCCGAGACGAGCCGCAACAGAACCTTGAGAAGCTCGACGGTTGCGGAAGCCCCGTTCGATAGCGGCTTGTCGCGCAGGATCGGCGGAATGCTCGCGGGATCGCGTGCGAGCGCGGTCTTGATCGCGCCAAGGATCGCTTCACCGGATTTCGATCGCTCGAAACCCTTCGGCAGGCCGCGCATGTGCGACAGCGCTTCCGGTGTCTTCGGCTGTTGCTGCGCGAGCTCTGTGATCGCATCGTCCTTGATGACCCGCGAGCGTGGCACGTCACGCGATTGCGCCTCACGCTCGCGCCATGCCGCGACTTCGATCAGCACGGCAAGCTCGCGCGGTTTCTTGACACGCGCTTTCAGCCGTTTCCAGGCGTTCTCCGGCTCCTGCCGGTAAGTCGAGGGCGAAGTGAGGACCTTCATCTCCTCGCTCACCCAGTTGATGCGGTCGCGCTTTTCGAGATCTTCGTTGAGCTTGAGATAAACCTGGCGCAGATGCGTGACATCCGACACGGCATAAGTGAGTTGCGCCGGTGACAGCGGCCGGCGCGACCAGTCGGTGAAGCGCGACGACTTGTCGATCGCGTGGCCGGTGATCCGTTGCACGAGCTGGTCGTAGGAAATCGAGTCGCCATAGCCGAGCACCATCGCGGCGACTTGCGTGTCGAACATCGGCGCGGGGATCGTCTTCGCAAGGTTCCAGAAGATTTCGACGTCCTGCCGCGCGGCATGGAAGACCTTGGCGATGCGCTCGTTCTGCATCAGCGCGTAAAGCGGCGAGAGATCGAGCCCTTCGGCGAGCGCGTCGATGATGACGGCTTCATCGGGCCCGGCCATCTGCACCACGCAAAGCTGCGGCCAGAAGGTCGACTCGCGGAGAAATTCGGTATCGACGGTGACGTAGGGATGTTGGGCGAGACGCTCGCAGATCGCGGCGAGTTCGCTACTCGAGGTAACCAGTTCCATTGCCTGCTCGGCTTCCATCGGCCCGTTCCGCGGGCCCAGCGCGGTCCGCTTGTCGGGCCGCAGGCGATTACATACCCCGATTGCTCGTCGATGGACAGGAAAGATTTCGCGAGAAATCCGCCGGTTACCGGCGGCTTACAGTTTTGCGGCGTCGGCGGAATTACGGACGGTCACGTCGAGATCCTTCACAAGGCCGTTCGCCAGCGAGTAGACCCAGCCATGTACTGAAATCTGCTGGCCGCGTTCCCATGCCGTCTGCACGATGACGTCGCGCGAGACGTTGCGAACTTGCTGGATGACATTCAACTCGCACAAGCGGTTCAGCTTGTCGTGGTCGTGTTCGAACTGGTCGAGTTCGTGCTGATGCTCCCGCGCGGTTTCGCGGATCGGGTGCAGCCAGTGATCGCACATGCTGCTGGTCTTGTTATGCATTGCCGCGTGCACGCCGCCGCAACCATAGTGCCCAACAACAAGGATGTGCCGCACCTTGATGACTTCGACGGCGAATTGCAGCACCGAGAGATAATTCGCATCCTGCGGCGGAGCGAGATTGGCAATGTTGCGGTGGACAAACATTTCGCCGGGATCGAGATCGACGATTTCGGTCGCCGGTACGCGGCTGTCGGAGCAACCGATCCAGAGATATTCCGGCGCCTGCTGGCGTGCGAGGCGCTTGAAGAAATCACTGTCGGTCGCGACTTTGCGCTCCGCCCAGATCCGGTTTTTCTTTTTGAGATGGTCGAGCATGGGCCCGGCTCATAGCGGGAAGCCATCCGCGCCACAAGTCTCCGTTGTGATGAGCAGGGGATAGCCGTAAAGGCGGCGTTATTGCGGGTATCTAACTCTTGGCCGCATGGGCCGCGTGCAACGCTGCTTCGAGCGTTTGCCTGAACCGGGCATGCGGCGGCTTCACGCCATGAGCGATCAGCAGCCGGCGAGTCGCGGGCCGTGCCCCGGCGATATAGATGGCGGTGCCCTGGCGCGCCGCCTTGCGCAGAAAGGTTTCGATGGTGGCCGCTGCCGTGGAATCGAAAATCGATACGGCGGAAAAATCGATCACATAGGCCTTGGGCTGCTCGTCGAGGCGGTCGAGCGTGGCGGCGATGGTCGCCGCCGCGCCGAAGAAGAAGGCTCCTGAGATGCGATAGACGATGACGTCGGGATCGGTTGCGATCTTCGCGTCATAGGGCGTGCGACCATTGCCGTTCTCGCTATCGGGCCGGTCTTGCTCGACAATCGCTGGCTGGCCTTCGATCTCGACGGCTTGCGCCATGCGATGCAGGAACAGAAGGATGCCGACACCGGAGCCGATCAGGATGCCTTCGGTAAGATCGCGGAAGATGACGAGCAGGAACGTCGTCATCAGCACCACAGCATCGCCAGGCGAGATACGCATCAAGGTCACGAAGCTGCGCTTCTCGACCATGTTCCAGGCGACGACAGCAAGCACCGCCGCGAGCGAGGCGAGCGGGATGTAGCTTGCAAGCGGTGCCGCGACCAGCATGAAGCTGAGCAGGAACAGCGAGTGCAGCATGCCCGACATCGGCCCGCGTGCGCCGGCGCGCACGTTGGTGGCCGTGCGCGCGATGGTGCCGGTTACGCAAATGCCGCCGAACAAGGAGGATGTGATGTTCGCGGCGCCTTGCGCCACCAGTTCGCAATTCGAGCGATGCCGCCGTCCGCTCATGCCGTCGGCGACGACGGCGGAAAGCAGGCTCTCGATGCTGCCAAGCAGCGCGAACGAAAACGCCGCCGGCAGCATCGTCACGATTTTATCGAGCGAAAGGTCCGGCAGTTGCGGCGGCGGCAGCGAGCGTGGAATGCCCCCGAACCGGCTGCCGATCGTCTCGACCGGCAAAGCGAATAGCCAGGTAATCAGTGCCGTCAGCGCAACGGCGATGAGGAAGTGCGGCCAGTGCGGGCGCACCCGCCGCAGCATGACGATGGTGACGATTGCGAGGAGCGCGAGCGCAATCGCTGCCGCGTTCGCGCTCGGCAGCGCGCCTGCGAGGGCCTGGAGTTTGGGCAGGAGCGGTCCCGGCTCATGCGCGAGCGTAAGGCCAAAGAGGTCCTTGATCTGACTCGCAAAGATGATGATCGCGATCCCGGCCGTGAAGCCGACCGTGACCGGGTAGGGGATGTACTTGATGAAGGTGCCGAGCCGCAGGAAACCGACGGCCAGCATAATGAGGCCGGAGAGCATCGTCGCGAGGATCAGACCATCGACGCCGTGCTGCGCGACGGTTGCGGCGACCAGCACGATGAAGGCACCGGCCGGGCCGCCGATCTGAAACCGGCTGCCGCCGAGCGCCGACACCACGAAGCCGCCGGCAATCGCGGTGTAGAGCCCGCGATCCGGCGTGACGCCCGAAGCAATGGCGATCGCCATTGAGAGCGGCAGCGCAACGATGGCGACTGTCAGGCCCGCGACGAGGTCGGCCTTGAAGCTCGCGAAGCCATAGCCTTCGCGCAAGATGGTGACGAGCTTCGGGGTATAGAGTTCGCCGAAGGTCGGCTGGCGAAAATGAGTGTTCATCAATTTACGGATTTCAGTTCGTGGGGTTCAGTTTGCGGGTTTCAACTTGCAGGTTTTTTGGCAATGCGCCGCGGACGGCGTGTGTTTTTCCGGCGTATCGGTTTGTCGACGGGAGCGGCGGTGCGCTGGCTTGCAGTCTGCTTGAGGCGAACGCCGCGCCCGCTGCCGCTGCTCGCGCCATTCTCGCTGATCAGTTCGACGCCCGCGGTGTCTAGCGCCTCGACGACCTTCATCAAGGTATCCACGACGCCGCGCACATTGCCTTCGCTGGCCTCCATGCGCTGAATCGTCGGCAGCGAAACCCCGGAAAACTCAGCGAGCGTCCGCTGGTCGATACCGAGCAGCGCGCGGGCGGCACGCATCTGGGCGGGGGTGATCATGCTGATGGTTCTCGATGCGGAATCCGGTAGAATTGATGTTTTATATATCAATATATGGGGTTCATAAATGACTTTTATCAATCAGAGCGAGGCATTTACGCTGATAAAGAAGGCCCTTTCCGAAAGCCTTGAAACCGCCGCACGATTCTGCTCTAAGGGCGGCGCATCGAAGCGTCGATCTCGCGCTTCCGGGCCGCGTGTTGAAATCGAAATCCTCCATTTCCGCCCGTTTTGCACCATCTGATCCATCGGCAACCCAGGCCACGCGGGATGTCTTATGTCCCCCGCGTTTGCGGCGTCATCCTCACGGATTCGCGCGCCACGATCGCATGAAGAAAGTTTGATCTTTTGACCTCGTTTCAGGAACTCGGCCTTGCCGCGCCCATCGCGCAGGCTCTTACCGAAGAAAAGTACGAAACCCCGACGCCGATCCAGGCACAATCCATTCCTCACACGCTCAAGGGCCGCGATCTCGTCGGGATCGCGCAGACGGGCACCGGCAAGACGGCGGCGTTCGCGCTGCCGATTCTCAATCACCTGTCGAAGAACCGCTTCCGTCCGGAGCGGCGGCACTGCCGCGTGCTGGTGCTGTCGCCGACGCGCGAATTGTCGGGACAGATTCTCGAGAGCTTCCGCACCTATGGCCGCCACGTGCGGCCCCAGACGGCGCTCGCCATCGGCGGCGTGCCGATCGGCCGGCAGATCCGCGCGCTCGCCAACGGCGTCGACATTCTCGTCGCAACGCCGGGGCGCTTGCTCGATCTCATGAACATGAACGCGGTGGCGCTCGGCAAGCTCGAGATCCTCGTGCTCGATGAGGCCGACCGCATGCTCGATATGGGCTTCATCCGCGACATCCGTAAAATCATCGAGAAGCTGCCGGCGCGCAAGCAGACGCTGTTCTTCTCGGCGACGATGCCGCAGGAGATCGAAAGCCTCGTCGCGCAACTGTTGAACGATCCGGTTCGCGTTTCGGTGACGCCGGTCGCGAAGACCGCCGACCGCATCAATCAGCGCGTCATCCTGATCGAGAAGGCCGGCAAGAACGCATTGCTTGCCGAAACGATCAAGGCTGAGAGCGTCGATCGCGCCATCGTATTCACCCGTACGAAGCACGGTGCCGATCGTGTTGTCCGCAGCCTGGAACAGTCCGACATTCGTGCCGCTGCGATTCACGGGAATAAGTCGCAGAACCAGCGAGAGCGCGTGCTCGGTGATTTCCGTAACGGCCGCATCCGCATTCTGATCGCAACCGATATCGCCGCGCGCGGCATCGACGTCGACGGCATCACGCATGTGTTCAACTTCGACTTGCCGAACATCGCGGAAAGCTACGTTCACCGCATCGGCCGCACCGCCCGTGCGGGTGCCGAAGGTGTCGCGATCTCGTTCTGCGATCACGAGGAGATGGCGTATCTCCGCGACATCGAGAAGCTCATTCAGTTCAAGATCGAATCCACGGATCGCCGCAAGAACCCGCATGCGCAGCCCTCTGGCCAGCCGCGGCAGCAGCGCCGCGGTGGCGGTCATAACGGTCACGGCCGTCATGGTGGCGGCAAGCATCGTCACGGTGCGGGCGGCGGGCGTAACGCTCACGGTCATGGCAACGGCGAATATCGTGGCCACGAACGGGGTCACGAGCGTAGCCAGAGCCACCACAACGGCCGCAGTAACGACGGCCAGCACCAGGCCGGGCAGCCTTCGGATAGCCGGGCTCACAACCGCCCGCAGGGCGGCAAGGGCGACGGCATCGGCGGCGTTGCCTTCTTGAATCGTAAGCGCGATCATCGGCGCAATGCCGGGCAGGGCGGGCATGAGCACCGCCGCCCGGCTTCCTGAAACCATACCCGGAGAACTGCATGGCGAAAGAAGAGATGCTCGAATTCGACGGCACCGTTACCGAGGTGCTGCCGGACGGGAATTACCGCGTGAAACTCGACAACGACCACGTCATTCTCGCCTACGCGGCGGGCAAGATGAAGAAGCACCGCATCCGTACGTTGGAAGGCGACCGGGTGATCGTCGAAATGTCGCCCTATGACCTCGATCGCGGCCGCATCAGCTTCCGCCACAAGACCGGCCCTGCGCCCGATCCCAACGCGCAGCAGCGCCGCGGCAACAACAATTTCCGCCGCCGCTAGGCGGTATCGTTTCGCTTCGCCCGCTTTGATCCGCGGGCGAATTGCGTTATTCACTCGCCGTCATTCGGGCTGAATGGTAACGGCTGAACGGGAAGATCATGCATCGCTATCGCTCTCACACCTGCGGCGCGCTTCGCGAGTCGCATATCGGCGAAACGGTGCGGGTCGCCGGCTGGTGCCACCGCATCCGTGACCATGGCGGCTTGCTCTTTATCGATTTGCGCGACCACTACGGCATCACGCAGGTAGTGGCGGATCCCGACAGCCCGGCCTTCAAGACGGCTGAAAAGCTGCGCTCGGAATGGGTGGTACGGATCGACGGCAAGGTCAGGAAGCGCCCCGCCGGCACCGACAATCCGGATTTGCCGACCGGCGCGATCGAGCTGTTCGCGACCGAAATCGAAGTGCTCGGTCAGGCGGGCGAACTGCCGATGCCGGTGTTCGGCGATCAGGAATATCCCGAGGACATCCGTCTCAAATATCGCTTTCTCGATCTTCGCCGCGACCGCATTCACGGCAACATCATCAAGCGCGGCCAGATCATCGACAGCATTCGCCGCCGGATGAAGGAGCAGGGCTTCTTCGAATTCCAGACGCCCATTCTGACCGCGTCATCGCCCGAAGGCGCGCGCGACTTCCTGGTGCCGTCACGCATTCATCCGGGCAAGTTCTACGCGCTGCCGCAGGCGCCGCAGCAGTTCAAGCAGCTCCTGATGGTCTCGGGCTTCGACCGCTACTTTCAGATCGCGCCGTGCTTCCGCGACGAGGATGCGCGCGCCGATCGCTCGCCGGGCGAATTTTACCAACTCGATATCGAGATGAGCTTCGTCACCCAGCAGGACGTGTTCGATGCCGTCGAGCCGGTGCTGCGCGGCGTGTTCGAGGAATTCGCCGGCGGCAAGAAGGTGACGCCGAAATTTCCGCTCATCGCTTACGCCGACGCGATGAAGATGTACGGCACCGACAAGCCGGACCTTCGCAACCCGATCAAGATGCAGGATGTCAGCGAAGCTTTCCGCGGTTCGGGCTTCAAGATTTTCGCCAAAATTCTGGAGGCGCAAGGCAACGCCGTGTGGGCGATCCCCGCGCCGGGCGGTGGCAATCGCGCTTTTTGCGATCGCATGAATTCGTGGGCGCAGGGCGAGGGCCAGCCCGGCCTTGGCTACATCTTCTGGCGCGAAGGCGAAGAGGGTGGGGCAGGTCCGCTTGCCAAGAATATCGGCCCTGAGCGCACCAAACAGGTCGCCGATCAGCTCGGCCTCAAGGTGGGCGATGCCTGCTTCTTCGTCGCCGGCAAGCCGAAGGATTTCGTGAAGTTTGCGGGTGCCGCGCGCACGAAGGTGGGCGAGGAGTTGGACCTCATCGCCAAGGATGTTTTCGAGTTCTGCTGGATCGTCGATTTCCCGATGTTCGAGTGGAACGAGGAGGAGAAGAAGATCGACTTCTCCCACAACCCGTTCTCGATGCC
>Ga0182736_1002157_pt1 | contig 15835 bp, 18 predicted proteins | sample eDN5th30CKraftBY_FD_128882 | JGI IMG/M metagenome (GOLD analysis project Ga0182736, IMG submission 128882) | Enriched backyard soil microbial communities from Emeryville, California, USA - eDNA 5th pass 30_C Kraft BY (version 2) (version 2) | ecosystem: Environmental > Terrestrial > Soil >... | reverse complement strand
GCGATCGCGAGCAACCAGGCACGGGCGGGCCCGTCGCCGGTGAAGCCCGGCAGCGACCGGACCGCGCGCAGGTAGGTCTCCTGCAGGAGGTCGTCGGCCTCGTCCGCGCCCGCGAGGTGCACCAGGAACCCGCGCACGTCGTCACGGGTGGCCCGGACGAACTCGTCGAGTGCCGCCCGGTCGCCCCTCGCGGCGGCGAGGGCGCGGTCCGTGACGTGGCCGTCGGTCGGGCGGGGTGCCATGGCGCGACGGTAGAGATCACCCGCGCGCCACGATCGGGTCGGCCTCGCCGCCACACGTCCGGGTGACACCGGGAACTCCGGGCGCCGCGGCGCCGACCTCTCCTACATGCGCCACATCGCCACGTTCTGCGGTAGCTGCAACTGCGGATGCCCCGAGCTCCATGTCGACGACGCCGCCGTGCCGGAGAAGCGGATCGTCATCACCGACGACTTCGGCCAGCGGATCCAGATGAGCGTCGAGCAGCTCGCCGACCTCGTCGCCGACGTCCGCCGCGGCGTGCTCGACGAGGTCGTCGCGCCGGCCGCACGCTGACCACACGCTGACCACACGCGGGATGGACTGCGCGACCTGCCGGGAGGTGCTCTCCGCGCGGCTCGACGGTGAGGACCTGCCGGGCGAGGCCGTCGCGAGCGACGCGCACCTCGCCGGCTGCGCGCGGTGCCGCGCGTTCCACGAGCAGGCCGCCCGGGTCACGCGGCTGACCCGGACCCGGCTCGTCGACCTGAGCGGGCCGCGTGACCTGCCGGCGCTCGACCTGCCGCCCGTCGTGCCCGCCCGCACCCGGCTCGACGTGCTGCGGGCGCTCCTCGCGGCCGCTGGCATCGCCCAGCTGGCCCTGGGGGTCAGCGGTCTGCTCGACGCGGCGGCGGCCGGGCAGCACGGCGGGCTGCTCGGCGGTGCCGGGCTGGCGCACCTCGGCCACGAGAGCGCCGCGTGGAACCTCGCCGTCGGTGTCGGGTTCCTCGCCGTCGCGCTGCGCGCCGCCCGCCCCGCGGGCAGCCTCGTCGCGATGCTCGGGGCGTTCACCGCGGTGCTCCTGCTGACCTCGGGCATCGACGTCGTCTCCGGCCGGGTGGGCCTCGGCCGGTTGGCCGGGCACACCGTGCTGGTGACGGGGCTGGTCGTGCTCGTCGTGCTGGGGCGCCGCGGCCCGGGCGACGACCGTCGCCACCGCGCCGGCCGGCCCGCGGCACACCGCGCCCCGCTCGTGTCGGACGACGCGCCCGTCGCGCCCGTCGACGCGGGTCCGGGGTACCCCGACCTGCGCCCCTCGGCCCGCCGGGCGGCCTGAGCCCGCACGCCTACCCGCGGCCGGGCGACCGACCAGGCCGGCGGCCCGCCGGTACCCGGCCCGCACCGACAGACGGTGCCCGCCGGGCCCGGCCCGCCGCCGGCCGCCACCCGGACGGCCGCAACCCCACTGCTCTCCGCGCGCGGAAATGCGACGGTGAGGTTGCGCCCGGAGGGGGAGCGCGCCCGCTACTCGCGCCAGGCCCGCTCGAAGGGCAGCCGCCAGGCGCTGGGGGCGATGAGCTGGTGGATCGCGTTGGGGCCCCACGTGCCCTGCGGGTAGCTCTTGACCGGCGGCGGGTCGTCCAACAGCGGCGCCGAGCGTTCCCAGAGCGACTCGATGCCCTCCGCGGTGTTGAACAGCGTGTGGTCGCCGCGCATGGCGTCGAGGATGAGCCGCTCGTAGGCCTCGAGGACGTCGCCGCCGTGCTCGGTCTCCTGCGTCGAGAACTGCATCGACAGCTTCTCCAGCCGCATCCCCGGTCCCGGCCGCTTGCCGTAGAAGGACAACGAGACCCGGCCCGATTCCGCGAGGTCGAAGGTCAGGTGATCCGGTCCCTGCGAGCTGACGCCCGAGCCCGTCGGGAACATCGTCCGCGGCGCCTCCTTGAAGGCGATGGAGATGATGCGCATGCCCTCGGCCATCCGCTTGCCCGTCCGCAGGTAGAACGGGGTGCCGGCCCAGCGCCAGTTGTCGAGGCCGACCTTCAGCGCGATGAACGTCTCGGTGTCGGACTCGCGGCTGACACCTTCCTCGTCGCGGTAGCCGACGTACTGGCCGCGCACGACGTCGGACGGGTGGATCGGCAGCAGCGACCGGAAGACCTTGTTCTTCTCCTCGCTGATCGCCCGCGGCTCCAGCGCCGTCGGCGGCTCCATCGCGACGAACGCCAGCACCTGCATCAGGTGCGTGACGACCATGTCCTTGTAGGCGCCCGTCGACTCGTAGAAGTTCGCGCGCAGGTCCAGGCCGAGCGTCTCGGGGATGTCGATCTGGACGTGGTCGATGAAGTTACGGTTCCAGATCGGCTCGAACAGGCCGTTGGCGAAGCGGAACGCCAGGATGTTCTGCGCGGCCTCCTTGCCGAGGAAGTGGTCGATCCGGAAGATCTGCGACTCGTCGAAGACCTCGTGGACGAAGTCGTTGAGCCGGATCGCGCTGGCGAGGTCGGAGCCGAACGGCTTCTCCATGACGACGCGCGAGTCCGCCACCAGGTCGGAGTCGCGCAACATCGTGATGACCGCCTCCGCGGCCCTCGGCGGCACCGAAAGGTAGTGCAGCCGCCGGCAGTCGGGACCCAACAGTTCCTGCGCGCCCTTGACCGCGGAGGACAGCCCCTCCGGCCCCGCGCTCTGCGGGACGTAGGTGAGCCGCTCGGCGAACTGGGCCCAGCCCTCGTCGTCGAGCTTGTGCATGCCGAAGCTCTCGATCGCGGCACGGGCGAGGGCGCGGAACTCGTCGGTCGTGATGTCCTCCATCGCGGTGCCGACGACGCGGATGTCCGGTGCCAGCGACGACCGCTCCAGGTAGGCCATGCCCGGCAACAGCTTCCGCTTGGCGAGGTCGCCGGTGGCGCCGAAGAGGACGATGACGTGCGGCGCCAGCGGCTCGGTGTCACGCAGCCGCGGCCGCGCGCCGGTGGCCGGATAGGCGATCGTCTGAGCACGACGGGGGCTGACCACAGCTGCGACCTCCCACAGAACGCGTCCCGGCGGACCGCGCGGGACCTCTCCCGGGGGAACCGTACTCAGATCCCGCCCGCTCCTCAGGTCGGCGAGGTGTCCGGCCGGTGACGTTCCGACGCAGGCACTCGGCCCAGCCGGGGGCGGGTGCCGTCAGGGCCGCAGCACGACCTTGCCGCCCGCGTGCCCGCTCTCGACGAGCGCGATCGCCTCGGCCGCCTCGACCAGGGGGAACGTCCTGGCGACGACGACGCGCAGCGTCCCGTCGGCCAGCGCCGGGAGCAGGGTGCGCCACGCGTTCGACCGGATCTCGGTGCCCGGGTCCGCGCCCGGCCCGCCACCGATCAGCGCGATGCCCTCGGAGGCACGGCCGAACGCGGCGATCGAGACGATGCGGCGGCGGTCGGCGACCAGCTCCAGCGAGGTGTCGACGGCCTCGTCGGTGCCGACGGTGTCGACCGCGGCGTCCACACCGGACGGTGCAGCCCGCCGGATGCGGTCCGCGAGCCCCGCGCCGTAGGTGACCGGGACCGCGCCGTAGCCGCGCAACGTCTCGTGGTGCCGCTCGCTCGCCGTCGCGACGACGGCGGCGCCGCGGGCCAGCGCGAGCTGCGTGACGAGCGAGCCCACCCCGCCCGAGGCACCGTGCACCACCAGGGTGTCGCCCGCACCGGCTCCGACGACCTCGAGGGCGTGCACCGCGGTGGCGCCGACGAGCAGCACCGCCGCGGCCTCCTCCCACGACACGTCGGCCGGCTTCGGGACGACGTTCCGCGCCGCGACGGTGAGCTCCCCGGCGAACGCGCCGGGCGCGGGGTACACGACGACCTCGTCGCCGACCGCGAGCGGGCCGGCCGGGCCCTCCGCGCCGGGACCGACGGCCGTGACGACGCCCGCCGCCTCGCTGCCTATCCGCATCGGGAGCCTCGCCGGGTCGGCGCCCATCGTGCCGCTGAAGCGCTTGTGGTCGATCGGGTTGACCGACGCGGCCACCACCCTGACCGTGACCTCGCCGGGGCCGGGCGCGGGCACGTCGACGTCGACGACGGACAGGACCTCCGGGCCACCGAACGCGGTGGCCACGATCGCTGTGGTCATGCGGCCAGTCAACCGCTCCACCCCGCCTTCGTCCGACCCGGGACCCGGCCCCGCCCCGACGCCACCGACCCCGGCGCAACCTCACTGCTGCGGATCGGCCGCGGGACGACGCTGGGGTTGCGCGCGACGCGGGGTCGCGGACCGACCACGTCCCGCGGGCTCGCGGGCGCGGGACGTGGGTCAGGCGCGGGGGCGCAGCGGTTCGATGGCGGTCCGCAGGCGGGCGATCTCGTCGAACATGGTCTTGGCGGCGGCGACCATGACGTCGTTGGCGACGAGGGTCCCGTCGTCGGCGATCTTCTCCCCGATGAACGGGATGTGGACGGCGTCGACGGCCGGGACCATCCGCAACGTCGTCAGCACGCTGCGCAGCGCGACCGCCGCCCGGGTGCCCGCGGAGACCCCGCCGTAGGACACGATCCCGGCCGGCTTGTAGCGCCACTCGTGGTTGAGGAAGTCGATCGCGTTCTTCAGCGAGCCCGGGTAGGAGCCGTTGTACTCGGGCGTCACGAAGACGTGGGCGTCGCCGCGCGCGACCGTCGCCGACCAGCGCTTCGTGTGCTCGTTCGTGTACTGCGCGCGGACGGGGTGGATCGGCTCGTCGAACATGGGCAGGTCGATCTCGGCCAGGTCGAGCACCTCGACGTCGAAGCCGCCGTGCTCCCTCGCGCGCTCGGCGATCCAGGCCGCGACGGGCGCGCCGACGCGGCCGGGCCGGGTGCTGCCGACGACGATCTGCAGAACGGGCACGGGGTTCCTTTCTCGGGTCGGACGGGGTCAGACGCTCGCGCGGGCGTCGAGCGGGGCGAGGCCGAGGTGGTCGCGCAGCGTCGAGCCGGTGTAGTCGGCCCGGAACGAGCCGCGCTCCTGCAGGATCGGCACGACCTTGTCGGCGAACTCGTCGAGCCCCGTCGGGGTGATGTGCGGGACCAGGATGAACCCGTCCGACGCCCGCTGCTCGACGAACCGCTCCATCTGCTCGGCGACGCTGCTCGGGGTGCCGACGAACGACTGCCGCGACGTCACCTCGGTCATCAGGTCGCGGATCGAGAGGTTGTTCGCTGCTGCCCGTTCGCGCCATTCCCGGGCCGTGGCGAGCGGGTCGCGGTACATCCGGTCGGCGGCGCGGCCCTGCGACACCCGCGGCGTGTCGCCGTCGACGACGAGCGGGTCGATGTCGGGCAGCGGGCCGTCGGGGTCGAGGTGCGAGAGGTCGCGGTTCCACACCTGCTCGAGGAAGCGCAGCGCGGTCTGCCCGCTGACCTGCTGGCGCCGGATCTGCCGGCCGCGCTCCTCGGCCTCGGCCTGCGTGTCCCCGAGCGCGAAGGTGGTGGCGGGCAGGATCTTGAGCTGGTCCTCGGTGCGGCCGTACGCCGCGAGCCGGCGCTTGACGTCGGCGTAGAACGCCTGGCCCGCTTCGAGGCTGCCGTGCCGGGTGAAGATCGCGTCGGCGCTGGCGGCGGCGAACTCGCGGCCCTCGTCGGAGTCGCCGGCCTGCAGCACGACCGGCCTGCCCTGCGGGCTGCGCGGCACCGAGAACCGGCCGCGGATGTCGAACTGGTCGACGTGCACGTCGAACCGGCCGGCGTCGGCGTCGCGCAGGAACTCGCCGGTCGCCTTGTCCGCGACGATCTCGTCGCCACGCCAGGAGTCGAGCAGCGTCATGACGGTGTCGAGGAACTGTTTGGCGCGCAGGTACCGGTCGCCCTGGGCGAGGTAGCCGCCGCGGCGGAAGTTCTCCCCGGTGAACTTGTCCCACGACGTGACGACGTTCCAGGCCGCGCGCCCACCCGACAGGTGGTCGATCGACGCGAGCCTGCGGGCGACCTCGTAGGGCTCGTTGAACGTCGAGCTGATCGTCGCGGCCAGCCCCAGCTTCTCGGTCACGGCGGCGACGGCGGCGAGGATCGTCGCGTTGTCGGGGCGGCCGACGACGTCGAGGTCGTAGATCGCGCCGTTCTGCTCCCGCAGCCGCAGCCCCTCGGCGAGGAACATGAAGTCGAACTTGGCGCGTTCGGCGGTCCGGGCCATGTGCGCGAACGACGAGAACTCGATCTGGCTGCCCGACTCGGGCTCGCTCCAGACCGTCGTGTTGTTGACGCCGGGGAAGTGCGCGGCGAGGTGCATCTGCCTGCGGCTCATCGGGTGCTCCCTGCACGGTCGCGGACGACGGTGGCGTAGCGGTCGGCGGGCCGGGGCAACCCCAGGAGCCCGCGCAGTGTCGACGCCTCGTAGCCGGTGCGGAACTGGCCCCGGCGTTGCAGCTCGGGGACGAGCCCGCGGGTGACCTGGCGCAGGTCGTCGGGCAGGACCGCGGGGCGGAGCCGGAACCCGGACAGCCCGGCGGTGCGCAGGTCCGCCATGAGGTCGGCGAGCTCGGCCGGCGACCCGGCGAACACCCGGGCGTCGTCGGTGTACGCGGCCACCGAGTCGAGACGGGCCAGCCGGTCACGGGCGGCGCTCGCGTCGTCGTCGAGGACGACGGTGAGGTCGGCCCACACGTGCACGGTCTCGGCCTCGCGCCCGGCCGCCGCCTGCGCCTCCCGGATCGCGCCGACGGTCGTCCTGGCGTCCGCGGTGTCGCGCGGGGTGACGAAGCCGAGGTCGGCCGACGTCCCGACCAGCGCGAACGGCTCCGCACGGTGCGCGAGCGCGGCCACGATCGGCTGGCCCTGCGGCGGCCGTGGCGTGATCGACGGCCCGCGCACGCTGAAGTGCCGTCCCTCGAAGTCGATGTAGTGCAACCGCTCGCGGTCGACGAACCGGCCGGTCGCCGCGTCGCGGATGATCGCGTCGTCCTCCCAGCTGTCCCACAGCCGGCGGATGACCTCGACGGCGTCGGCGGCCTCGTCGAACAGCTCGGCGAGCAGTTCGTCGCGGTCGGTGGGCAGGGTGCGCCTGCCGAAGAGCTGGGCCTCCTCGGCGCGGCCCGAGACCCGCACCTGCACGCCGCCGCGCCCGCTGCTGACGTAGTCGAGTGTGGCGATCGTCGTCGAGACGTGGAAGGGCTCGGTGTGGGTGACGACGACCGTCGGCAGGATCCCGACGTGCGAGGTCAGCGGCGCGATGCGGGCCGCCAGCATCGACGCGTCGAGCCGCCCGCGGACCTGGTCGGTGCGCGGGTCGAGGGCGAACGCGTCGGCGGACTGCAGGCCGAGCGTGTCGTCCAGCGTCACCAGGTCGAGCAGGCCCTGCTCGGCCTCGGCGACGAGCTCGGCCCAGTAGCCGGCGGTGAACAGGTCGGTGGGCCGGGCCTGCGGCTCGCGCCAGGCGGCGGGATGGCGGCCGGCGCCGTCGAGCAGGACGCCGAGGTGAAGGGGGGTATCGGGCACGGTGAGGCCTTCGGGTCGGGCCGGCAGGGACGCGGGGCGGGGCCGCGCGTCAGAACCCGGCGGGCGATCCGAGGCCGTCGAGCCACAGCCTGCCGACGAGCACGGCCTCGGGACCGGGCAGCGTCGTCGCGACGCGCCTCGTGACCTGCTCCGGGCCGTGCATCACCCCAACATGGCACACGACCGGGCCCAGGTCAGCGTGATCCTGTCCTCGGCCTCTGCGGGAATAACCCGGAACGGTCGTGAGTGGCGTTGGTCGCCATGGCGACCAACGCCACTCACGGGTGGATCGGCGCCAGTGGCCAGCCGCCCGCGGCGAGCCGGGCCCGCACCCTGGCGATGTCCTCGTCCTGCGGCACGGCGTGCGAGATGGTCGCGCACGCCTCGCGGATGGCGTCGGCGGTGGCGGGGTCGCCGGTCTCGGCGAAGTGGTCGGCGACGGCTGTGACGTCGGCGTTGGTGAGCTGGTGTCCCAGCAGCGCGACCAGCGGGAGGTAGTCCTGCTGGGGCAGGCCCTCCGGGTAGCCGGCACGCACCCAGTCGATGATCGACTGCAGGAACGGGGGGAGCGGCATCGGGGTGTCCTTCCGGGATTCTCGGAGCGTGGCGCCGGCTCAGCCGGTGACGACCTCGTAGATGCCGAATGCGATCGCGGCGAGGACCACCGCGAAGCACAGGTACGCGACCGTCTGCCGGGCCGGGGAGGCGGCCACCCGGGCGGTGCCGTCCGTGCCGCTCGTGCGACCCGTGTCGAGCATCGTCACGCCGACGGCGACCAGCGCCGGCAGCCCGGCGCCGAACACCAGACCGAGCAGGAGGATGTTCCCGATCGCGGGCAGGTTGATCCACTGGGTCATCGGGCTGCTCCTCAGGCCGAGGCGGGGGTCGGGGTCTGCTCGCTCGGCGGCACGACGCTGCTGCCCGCCCACTCCTCGTTGACGTTCGACGGGGTGACGGCCGTGCGCCGCGACCGCAGGTAGATCCCGAGCGCGACGGCCGCGAGCACCAGGAACACGACGACGACCCCGGCCGTGCCGCCGATGCCGTCGGCGACGACGTAGGAGACCGCGCCGACGACGCCCGCGGCGGGCAGGGTGACCAGCCATGCCGTGGCCATCCGGCCCGCCACGCCCCAGCGGACCCGCGCGCCACGCTTGCCCACCCCGCTGCCGAGGATCGAGCCGGTGGCGACGTGCGTCGTCGACAGGGAGTAGCCGAGGCCCGCCGACAGCAGGATCACCGCCGCCGACGACGCCTCGGCGGCCATGCCCTGCGGCGGGTCGATCTCGACGAGGCCCTTGCCCAGCGTGCGGATGACCCGCCAGCCGCCGATGTAGGTGCCGGCGCTGATGGCGATCGCGCAGGCGACGATCACCCACAGCGGCGCCTTCGCCGACGGCGGCAGGCTGCCGCCGGCGATCAGGGCCAGCGTGATGACGCCCATCGTCTTCTGCGCGTCGTTCGTGCCGTGCGCGAGCGACACCATCGACGCCGAGCCGATCTGCGCGTAGCGGAATCCGCGGTCGCGCGCTCCCGTGGCGATCCGGCGGCTGATCCGGTACACGAGCCAGGTGCCGACGGTGGCCACGATCCCGGCGATGACGGGGGAGAGCCCGGCCGGGATGACGACCTTGGACACGAGGTTCTGCCACTGCACGGCGTGGGCGCCCGCCGCCGCGAGCGTGGCGCCGACGACGCCGCCGATCAGCGCGTGCGACGAGCTCGACGGGATGCCGAGGAACCACGTGAGCAGGTTCCAGACGATGCCGCCGGTCAGCCCCGCGAACACGACGGTCGGCGTCACGAGCTGGGTGTCCACCAGGCCGCTCGCGATGGTCGCGGCGACGCTCAGGGACAGGAATGCGCCGACGAGGTTGAGCGCACCGGAGAGCGCGACCGCCGCACGCGGCTTCAGGGCGCCGGTGGCGATGGACGTCGCCATCGCGTTTCCGGTGTCGTGGAACCCGTTCGTGAAGTCGAACGCGAGGGCGGTCACGACCACCAGGACGAGGACAACGGTCACCCGGAAATCGTCCGTCCCCGTTCGGGTGACGTCGATGTCTCACGGCATTTCTGCATCGACCCGACGGGGTGGGTTCACCTGCTGTTCACCTGGCTCGGACGCTTTCCGGAATAATCCGGAACAATGCCGCCGGGAGAATAGAAAGGCATTTCCGGACAATCATCGCTAACTCGCCGAAGCGGACCCGCGCGGTCCGGGTCAGGTCTCCTCGGCGACGATCTCGACGCGGTCCGGGTAGAACGCCAGGTGGCCCGCGATCGGGGCGACCGACTCGTACGGCTCGCGGTAGGTCCAGGCCGCGTCGGAGACGGTCCCGGCGGCCGTGCTGACGTCGTGGTAGGACGCGTCGCCCTTGTACGGGCAGTACGTCGTGGTGTCGCTGTCGGCGAGCACCGCGGGATCGACGTCGGCGAGCGGCACGTAGTAGACCACCGGGTAGTCGGCCTCCTGCAGGGCGAGCGCACGCGTCGTGCTCGCGACCACGTGCCCGCCCGCCCGTACGACGACGCGGCGGTCGGCCGGCGCGATCGTGATCGGGTGGTCGGGCCCCGGAATCTTCACGGTGCGGGTCATGCGTCCTCCTCGACGGTCCACGGCGCCCTCGCGCCGTACACCGGGTAACCCGCCGCGGCCCGGATCTATTGCCTCTCGAGCGCGTCCGGCCTGTGGACGGCCTCGCCGCCGCTCTCGGCGCTGCGCACCAGGTACTGCGGCTCGTCCGCCGACGCACGGACCGTCCGCCCGCCCGCCTCGGTGTCGGAGGTGATCCGGCGCAGCACCTCGCCCTCGGCCCAGCCGCCGTGGCTCTTCCACCGCACCTTGTCGCCCTTGCGGAACTCCTGGCTCATCGCGGCCTCCTCGTCGGGACGTGGGTCCCCACGCCGTACCCCGGCGACCGGTCGTCCACGCCCGCGTGCCCCGATGGGAGACTCGACGGCCGAGCGGCACGAGCGTGCGACGGACGGGGGACCGCGGTGGGTGATCACGACCCGGCACAGGGCCCGGGACCGACACGGTCCCCGGCGGGCCCGCCGCCCGGACCACCCGGCCCGCACCCCGGCCCCGCGCCCCGGCCGCTGCCGCAGCCGCAGCGGGGGCCGGCCGGACCCGGGTGGCAGGTCCAGCACCGCGCCGAACACGGGCGGCACACCCACGGTCGGTCCGGCCCCTGGACGGGGATGGCCGACCAGCCGATCCCCGCGACGGGCAAGCTGCCGTTCCCGGCCTCCGGTCCGGCCCGCGACGGTTCGGGACTGACGGCACGCGGGCGTCGCAACATCGCGATCGCGGGCGTCGTGCTGCTGGTGGTCGCCGGATCGGTACTGGGCGCGCTCGCCGCGACGGGCGAGCTCGGGTCGGCACCCGCCGTCGTCGGGACCTGGTCGGGCACCTGTGTGCCCAGCCCCGGCGCGGGGACGGTGACGCTGCGTTTCGACGAGGACGGCACCGTCGCGGGCCTGTCGACGCGCCGCGGCGGCGGCCCGACCCGCTGGTCCCTCGACGGCGACGTCCTCGTGCTGACCGACCCCACGCGCCCGCAGGAGCCGCCGCTGCGGCTCGCCGTGACCGAGTCCGACGGCGACACCCTCGTCCTGGCCGGCGACGGCAGTTCCACCGCGCAGAGCCTGCGCTGCAGCTTCACCCGCGCCGGCTGAGCGGCGGGACCGGCTCGGCCGACGACGTCGCGACGCCGGTCATCCGCGCCGGTCGAGCGCCTCCCGGCGGTCGGCAAGGGTCAGCCGCGCGACGAGGACGACGATCAGCGCCAGCAGCACGACGGTGACGGTGCCCGCGCCGATGTCGAGACCGCCCGCGGCACGGGCCGCGGCACCCCAGTCGGCGAACGACGCGCCGAGCGGCCGGGTCAGCACGTAGGCGATCCAGAACGCCGGGACGGCCCCGAGCCCGAGCCATCGGTGCGCGGCCGCGGGCACGGAGATCGCGACGAGGAAGACCGCCCCGGAGGCGAGGTAGCCCCAGTCGAGCACCGTGGCGGTGAGGTCGCCGACGGCGGTGCCGAGCGCGAAGGTGGCCAGCACCGTCGCCCAGTAGAAGCACTCCCGGCGCCGCGACGTGACGCTGTGGATGGCGAGCGTTCCCTCGCGCAGCCACCAGGCGCCGAGCACGACCCCGAGGCCGACGGCGAACAGCACCGTCGACGTCACGTACGGCATGCCGAGCCCGACGTGCAGCGCGTCGGCGGCCATCGTGCCGAACACGCTCACCATCGTGACGGCCGACCAGTACACCCACGGCACGTAGCGGCGGACGGTGAGCTGAGCCGCCAGCGCGACGACGAGCAGCGCGCCGGCGATCGCCACCGCGACCGGCGGCGCGAGGTGGTGGCCGAGGGTGTCCGACGCCGTCTCCCCGGCGCCCGTCGTGATCACCTTGATGATCCAGAAGGTCGCGGTCACGGCCGGGAGCGCGGTCGCGGTCGCGCGGGCCGGGGCGGTGCCGGCGTCGCCCCGGCTGCTGGTGGGAGCGGTCACCCGCGGGACGTTAGGAGCGGTCCGGCCAGCGTCGGTGGCTCAGCGGGCAAGCCGACGGCAAAACCTCGGGAGTGTGGCGACGGTGACCCCGGCGCGGGCACACTGGGTCGTCCCGGAGGAAGGGGACGGAGTCATGCGCACGGTCCTCAACGTGATCTGGCTGGTGCTGTGCGGTGTGTGGCTGGCCATCGGCTACGCGATCGCGGGCGTCATCTGCTGCCTGTTGATCATCACGATCCCGTTCGGGATCGCCTCGTTCCGGATCGCCAACTACGCGTTGTGGCCCTTCGGTCGTGACCTCGTCCGCCGGCCCGACGCGGGTGCCCCCTCGGTGGTGGGCAACGTGATCTGGTTCATCTTCGCCGGCTGGTGGCTGGCGCTGGGCCACCTCGGGACGGCGATCGCGCTGGCGATCACGATCATCGGAATCCCGTTGGCCTGGGCGAACATCAAGCTGATCCCGGTGTCGCTGGTGCCGCTGGGCCGGATGATCGTGGAGCGGCCCGAGCTGGCCTACCCCGGTTACCGTCCAGCCCAGCCGGCACCGCGCTACTGAGCCCGTACCGCGCCACCGGGTCGTCGGCTACCGGGCCGGCACCGCGGCCGGGCCGAAGAGCGCCTGCTCGAAGTGGGCGGTGTCGAGGTACTCCTGCACCTCGGCGATCCGCCCGTCGCGCACGGTGAACACCACGCAGTACGAGTTGTCGTAGTCGGCGCCGGTGACCGTCCGGCCGGTCGTGCGCCACTGCGCGACGGCCACGTCGCCGTCCGCGACGATCGACCTCAGGGTCAGGTTCGTCGGCGTGTCCGGGTCGAAACGAGCGACCGCGCGGCTGTAGAAGCCTCCGAAGACCCCGCTCGGGGTGAGCCTGCAGCACGTCGTCGCGGAGATCCGGTACCGGGCCTACGGGCACATGGACGAGATCGCCGCGGCCCGCGACCGGTACGACGCCCGGGACAGGACACCGGTCTGATCGCAGACCCGCCGGTTTCGTAGACCGCTCGTTACACTAAAACGCGACCCAGTCCGTCGCTCCGACGTGCGTCCGCGGGCGTCGAGCCGCACCCTCGAAGTGGAGGGACACATGACCGAAGAGCAGACCGTCGACGTGGTCGTCGTCGGAGCGGGTTTCGCCGGGCTCTACATGCTGCACCGGCTGCGCCGCAGCGGAATGCGCGCCGTCGTGCTCGAGGCCGCCGACGGGGTCGGCGGCACCTGGTACTGGAACCGCTACCCGGGCGCCCGCTGCGACTCCGAGAGCTACTACTACTCCTACTCGTTCGACGACGACCTCCAGCAGGAGTGGACCTGGTCCGAGCGGTACGCCGGGCAGGAGGAGATCCGGCGTTATCTCGACCACGTCGCCGACCGCTTCGACCTGCGGCGCGACATCCGGCTCAACACCCGGGTCACCGCGACGTCGTGGGACGAGGAGGCCGGCCTCTGGAACGTCGGGACCGAGGCGGGCGACACCGTCAGGGGCCGCTACCTCGTGACGGCGGTGGGCTGTCTGTCGTCGGCGAACGTCCCCGACATCCCGGGCCTGGACTCGTTCGAGGGCGACTGGTACCACACCGGGCAGTGGCCGCACGAGAAGGTCGACTTCTCCGGCAAGCGGGTCGGCATCGTCGGCACCGGGTCGACGGGTATCCAGGCCATCCCGGTGATCGCCGCCGAGGCCGCGCACCTGACCGTGTTCCAGCGGACGCCGAACTACAGCATCCCGGCGCGCAACGGCCCCATGTCGCCCGAGGTCTCGGCGAAGATCAAGCAGGAGTACGACCGGATCCGTGCGGTGCAGCGCGCCTCGACCAACGGCCATCCGTTCCTGATCAACGAGACCTCCGCGCTCGCCGTCGACGACGACGTGCGCACCGCGACCTACGAGTCGGCATGGGAGTTCGGCGGCCTGCGGTTCCGCGCCACCTACGCGGACCTGCTGGCGGACAAGGCCGCCAACGACACGGCGTCGGACTTCATCCGGAACAAGATCCGCGAGATCGTCAAGGACCCCGAGGTCGCCGAGCGGTTGCTGCCCAAGGACCACGGCTTCGCGACGAAGCGCCCGCCGATCGACACCGAGTACTTCGAGACCTACAACCGCGACAACGTCACGCTCGTCGACGTCCGGGCCACGCCGATCCAGGAGATCACCCCGACGGGCATGCGCACGAGCGAGCACGAGTACCCGCTCGACTGCATCGTGTTCGCGACGGGCTTCGACGCGCTGACGGGCCCGTTGCTGCGCATGAACATCCGCGGCCGCGACGGTGTCGCCCTGCGCGACCGCTGGGCCGAGGGGCCCAAGACCTACCTGGGTCTGCAGGTCGCCGGCTTCCCCAACATGTTCACGATCACCGGGCCGGGCAGCCCGTCGGTGCTCACCAACATGCCGACGTGCATCGAGCAGCACGTCGAGTGGATCATCGACTGCCTGGAGCACATGCGGGACAAGGGTCTCGACCGGGTCGAGACGACCGAGGACGCGGAGCGCGAGTGGGGTGCCGAGGTCGCCCGCGCCGCCGATCGCACTCTCCTGCCGCAGGCGTCGACGTCGTGGTACCTGGGCGCCAACGTGCCGGGCAAGCCGCGCGTCTTCATGCCCTACGCGGGCGGCATGGCGAACTACGCGAAGACGTGCGAGGAGGTCGCGGTGCGCGGCTACGACGGGTTCGTGATGACCTGATCACGACGGGTGCGGATACGGCCGCGTGGGTACGGAGATGTTTCCCGTGCCCACGCGGCCGTTGATATCGGAACTATTTCGGCTGCGCAGTCCGATGTACTTCCCCGCATCGGCCGGCGCCAAACATTTCCGTGGAGCACCTCACAGAATTTCTGTGTTTTCGCAGGTCGGGGACTCACGGGGGCTGCACGTCGGCAATTCGGTTGTTACCTTGGATCACCATGTTGGCGCGAGACGAGGACACCGATCATCCCGCCAGTCCGCCACCCGTCGTGGTCATCTCGGCCCCGACGGTCGACGACGGCGTCGAGTGCTCCCGGCTGGCCGCCGAGTCGAAGGTGCTGGACCTGAACTCGCGGTACGCCTACCTGCTGTGGTGCCGCGACTTCGGCGCGACCTCGGTCGTCGCGCGGCTCGGCCACGAGGACAACCCGCCGATCGGGTTCGTCACCGGCTACCGCAGGCCGGACGCCCCCTCCACCCTCGTGGTCTGGCAGGTCGCCGTCGACGCCGAGGCGAGGGGCCTGGGCGTCGCAGGCCGCATGCTCGACGCCCTCGCCGAGCGGGTGCCCGACATCGACCACCTCGAGACCACCATCACGCCCGACAACGAGGCGTCCGAGCGGCTGTTCACGGCGTTCGCCGAGCGCCGGGGCGCGCCCGTCGCCAGGACCGAGCTGTTCTCCGCCGACCAGCTCGGCGCCGATCACGAGCCGGAGATCCTCCACCGGATCGGGCCGTTCGCGGCCTGAGCGCACCACCCGGGGCGGCCGCACACCGCCGCCCGGAACGGTGCCCCATCCCCACGGCCGTTCCCCGACATCGCCCGACCGTGACTCCCCTCGGAGACGCGGCATCGTGATCGCGACGATCCGCATCGCGATCCCACCGCGACGGCACCGCAGCCGCGCGGCGTTTCCGATCCGACGGCAGAGATTCGACAGCAGATGACCACGACCGATCCGACGAAGACGACCGCCCTGACGACACCGACGACCGACGACCACGTGATCGACACGACCGTAGGGACTGCAATGCTCGAGACGCCCACCGCCGGAACCACTCGCCGCGCTCCCGGAGCCCGATCCGAGACCGTCTTCGGTGAGCTGGAGTCCGAGGTCCGCAGCTACTGCCGGAACTGGCCCGTCGTCTTCGACACCGCGCGCGGGAGCCGCCTCACCGACGTCGACGGCCGCTCCTACCTCG
>Ga0182736_1002155_pt1 | contig 15843 bp, 14 predicted proteins | sample eDN5th30CKraftBY_FD_128882 | JGI IMG/M metagenome (GOLD analysis project Ga0182736, IMG submission 128882) | Enriched backyard soil microbial communities from Emeryville, California, USA - eDNA 5th pass 30_C Kraft BY (version 2) (version 2) | ecosystem: Environmental > Terrestrial > Soil >... | reverse complement strand
CCGGGCCATGTGCCCATGCACAAGATCAAGGAGAATATGGACAAGCAGCTGGAAAGCTGCGGCGAGGCACCATTTTATACGCTTGGCCCCCTCACCACGGATATCGCGCCGGGCTATGACCATATCACCAGCGGCATCGGCGCCGCGATGATCGGCTGGTATGGCACCGCAATGCTCTGCTACGTGACGCCCAAGGAACATCTGGGATTGCCGGACCGCGACGATGTGAAGGTCGGTGTGGTCACTTACAAGCTGGCCGCCCATGCGGCCGATCTCGCCAAGGGGCATCCGGCTGCCAAGGTGCGCGACGATGCGCTCTCAAAAGCACGCTTCGAGTTCCGCTGGCGCGACCAGTTCAACCTCAGCCTCGATCCCGACACCGCCGAGCAATATCATGACCAGACCCTGCCGGCGGAAGGCGCGAAGACAGCACATTTCTGTTCCATGTGCGGCCCGAAATTCTGCTCGATGAAGATCACGCAGGAAGTGCGGGAATTTGCCGCGAAGCAAAATCAGGAAAGCACCAGCTTCATCGCCGCTGAGGAAGCCGAAAAGGGCATGGCGCAGATGAGCGAGAAGTTTCGCGAGGAAGGCGGCGAAATCTACCTGCCGGCAGAGTGACGCTGGACCATTGATGGATATGAACGGCGGCCCCTGCCCAATCAAAGGGGCCGCCGTTTTCGTTAACGCAGCAATCCAGATCGCGGCGAAAGCGCGTCAGCGCGAATATGGCCCATGTTCAACACAGGCGCCTCGCCAGCGGGGACCATCGCGACACACACACACGCACACGCCGCTATCCGGAAAACACCTCGCTCCACTGATCCGGCTTGAAGCCGACAATCAGTTCGCCCGCGCCGGTCACGACAGGCCGCTTGATGAGCGAGGGGTGCGCGACCATCAAAGCAATCGCCTTGTCCGCATCCAGTCCGGCCTTATCGGCATCGGGCAATTTGCGGAACGTCGTGCCCGCTTTGTTGAGCAGCTTTTCCCAGCCAGCCTGCGCGGCCCAACCTGCCAGCTCCTCCGCATCGGGCGGCACCTTCTTATAATCCCGGAAATCATGGTCCACGCCTTGCCCCGTCAGCCAGGCGCGCGCCTTCTTCACTGTGTCGCAATTGGGGATGCCGTGCAGGGTGATAGTCATTGAGGCTACCATAGCTCCTTATGATGATCAGGGTCTGTCGGGTTCCGACGCTTCATGCACCCGGTCTTCGTCATCCAGCTCGAACCGGTCGGCCAGCGTCAGCTTGTCGAGGATGGCGGCGGTCTCGTCCCGCACTTTGAGCATGATCCGTCGCAGTTCACATTCATCCTCTGGCAGGCAGTTCTTGCATGTCTGGTGCGCGAAGCGGCTGGCGCAGGGCACCAGCGCCAGCGCACCATCCGTCAGCCGAAAAATATCGCCATAACGCACATCGATGGGCGCCAGCGCCAGCCAATAGCCGCCGTCTCGCCCGCGCCGCGTGGCGACGAGGCCGGCCCGGCTCAGCTCCGACAGAATCACGGTGAGGAATTTGGCGGGGATGTTCTGCGCCGTCGCGATATCGGCAAGCTGGATCGGCCCTTCGCCATAATGGCGGGCAAGATGCTGGAGAGCCCGGATCGAATAGCGCGTGCGTTGCGAAAGCATGCCTACCTTATCGGCAGAGAAAGCAGTTCATGCAAGGGTGAAGGCGCATAATCCGCGCTTGCGAGCCAGCACGCCATCTCATGTTGCCCGCGAGACTATCGGCGGCTCCAGCCGGAGCCGCCGATAGAAATCAGATCAGGCTGCGGCCTTGCGGCGCTCTTCCAGCTCGTCATTGAGCATCTCGGCCAGCAGGAAAGCCAGTTCGAGGCTCTGCGCAGCATTGAGGCGCGGGTCGCAATGGGTGTGGTAGCGATCCGCGAGGCTCTGCTCGGTCACGGCGACGGCGCCGCCGGTGCACTCGGTGACATTCTGCCCGGTCATCTCGGCATGAATGCCGCCGCCGAAGCTGCCTTCCGCGCGATGCACGGCGAAGAAGCCGCGCACCTCGGCAAGGATGCGCTCGAACGGCCGCGTCTTGTAGCCATTATTGGCCTTGATGACATTGCCGTGCATCGGATCGCAGGACCAGACCACCGGATGCCCCTCACGCATTACCGCGCGCACGAGCGGCGGCAGGCCGCTCTCGATCTTGTCATGACCGAAACGGGTGATGAGCGTCATCCGCCCCGGCTCGCGCGCCGGGTTGAGGATATCCAGCATGCGCAGCAGATCGTCCGGCGCCAGGCTGGGGCCGCACTTCATGCCGATCGGGTTGCCGATGCCGCGCAGATATTCGACATGCGCCGAGCCGACGAAGCGCGTGCGATCGCCGATCCAGAGCATGTGCGCGCTGGTGTCATACCAGTCGCCGGTGAGCGAATCCTGCCGGGTGAGCGCCTGCTCGTAGGGGAGCAGCAGCGCCTCATGGCTGGTGTAGAAGCTGGTGCCGCCAAGCTGGGGCACCGTCTCCGGGCTGAGGCCGCACGCCTTCATGAAGGCCAGCGTCTCGCCGATCCGGTCCGCCATCTCCTGGAACTTCTTCGCCCACGGGCTACGGCCCATGAAATCGAGCATCCAGCCATGGACATGATCGAGGCTGGCATAGCCGCCGGTCGAGAAGGCGCGCAGCAGGTTGAGCGTCGCGGCCGACTGGTTGTAGGCGCGCACCATGCGCTGCGGATCGGGCTCGCGCGATTCCGGCGTGAAGCCGATATCATTCACATTGTCGCCGCGATAGCTCGGCAGTTCGACGCCGCCGATCGTCTCGGTCGCAGCCGAGCGCGGCTTGGCGAACTGGCCGGCCATGCGGCCGAGCTTCACCACCGGCAGCTTGCTGGCGAAGGTGAGCACCACCGCCATTTGCAGCAGCACGCGGAATGTGTCGCGAATATTGTTGGGATGGAACTCCGCAAAGCTCTCGGCGCAATCCCCGCCCTGTAGCAGGAAAGCGTCGCCCGTCACGACATGGGCAAGCTCCGCCTTGAGGCTGCGCGCCTCGCCTGCAAACACCAGCGGCGGGTAGCTGCCGAGCTGGGCTTCAGCCGCGGCCAGCGCCGTCGCATCGCGATATTCGGGCATTTGCAGCCCTTCATGGTCCCGCCAGCTTGCGGGGCTCCAGGTCGCCGTCATTTTATCAAGAACTCCATCCGCCTGAACACAAGATGGGATGTGCCCGGCTGGGGGCAAGCCCCTACGCTTTCAAGGCTCGCGAGGCAAGCAGCTTGGCAGGGGCCGGGCCGTGCGGGGCGGGGCGATGAGCGGGGACGCGAATGGCGCAATCCGGTCACTTCCGGTCTATTGAATCGGGGTTTTTCGGAGGATGAAAGCGCTATATTGATATATTTGATATCAATAATCGATTTTGTTATAGCAGCCGCATGATAACAGCCGCCCAAATGCGCGCCGCACGCGCCCTGCTTGGCCTCGATCAGCGCCAGCTCGCCGAGTTGTCCGGCGTCTCGCTGCCGACGATTCGGCGGATGGAAGCCAGCCAGGGCCATGTCCGCGGGATCGTCGGCAGCCTTACCCGTGTGATCGAAGCGCTGAACGCCGCCGGGGTGGACCTGATCGGCGATGAGGCGGCCAGTCCGGGGGGCGGACGCGGCGTGCGCCTCAAACATCCGGCGAGCGAGCAACATCCGGCACGGAACCAGAAACCGGCGCGAGGACAGGGGGCGGCGCGGAGCCAGGAATCAACGCGGAACCAAGGCCCGGCGGGGGGACAGAAGCTGGCGCGGGGACAGGGCCCGACGCGGGGACAACATCCGGCGCGGGGACAGGGCACGGCGCAGCGGGAGGGCGCATGAAAGTGACGGCGACCGCGCCGGGCTTTGCCGCCCTCTTCACCCCCAAGCTGGTGACGGTGCTGCGCGAAGGCTATGATTTTGCGGCATTGAAAACCGACGCGCTGGCCGGGCTGACGGTCGCCATCGTGGCGCTGCCGCTCTCCATGGCCATTGCCATCGCCAGCGGCGTGGGGCCGGAGCGCGGCCTTTATACCGCGATCATCGGCGGTTTCCTCGTCTCGCTGCTCGGCGGCAGCCGGTTCCAGATCGGCGGGCCGGCCGGCGCCTTCATCGTGCTGGTGGCCGCCACGGTGACGCAGCACGGCGTGGACGGGCTGCTGCTCGCCACCTTCCTCTCCGGGCTGATGCTGATGGCGGCGGGCTGGCTGCGCCTCGGCACCTTCATCAAATATATTCCCTATCCGGTGACGGTGGGGTTCACCGCCGGCATCGCCATCATCATCCTGGCGAGCCAGCTCAAGGACCTGCTCGGCCTGACGCTGGGCGGGCCGGAACCGGGCGAGCTGGTGCCCAAGCTGATGGCGCTGGGCGACGCGCTGCCGAGCGTGAACGGCGCGGCGGTGGCGACCGCTCTCCTCGCTATCCTCCTCATCCTCGCCTGCCGCAAATGGCGGCCGCACTGGCCGGCCTATCTGATCGCCGTCGTCATCTCGGCCGGCGCCTGCGCGCTGCTCGCGCTGCCGGTGGAGACGATCGCCTCGCGCTTCGGCGGCATCCCCGCCAGCCTGCCCGCCCCGCGCCTGCCCGACCTCTCGCCCACCCGCATCGCCGCGCTGCTCCCGGCCGCCCTCTCCTTCACCCTGCTCGGCGCGATCGAAAGCCTGCTCTCCGCCGTGGTGGCGGACAGTATGAGCGGCAGCCGCCACCGCTCCAATTGCGAACTGGTCGCGCAGGGCGTGGCCAATGTGGGCAGCGCGCTGTTCGGCGGCATCTGCGTGACCGGCACCATCGCGCGCACCGCCACCAATGTGCGCGCCGGCGCGCGCGGGCCGGTGGCGGGCATGCTGCACGCGCTGTTCATCCTCGCCTTCATCCTCGTGGCCGCGCCGCTCGCCGGCTATATCCCGCTGGCCGCACTGGCCGGCCTGCTGGCGACCGTGGCGTGGAACATGATCGCCCGCGATCAGGTGATGACGCTGCTGCGCGCCTCACGCGGCGATGCGCTGGTGCTGGCGGCGACCTTCCTGCTCGTCATCTTCCGCGACCTCAGCCTCGGCATCATGGTCGGCTTCAGCCTTGGCGTGCTGCTGTTCCTCCACCGCATGGCGCAGGCGATCGAGGTGGAAGGCGGCCTGCCGATGGTGGCGGAGGACCGCGCCGATAGCGAGAGCGAGGGGGAGCGCACGCAGTTTGAAGGCGCCAGCCGGGCCGACCGGGACATTGCGGTTTGCCGCATTTCCGGCGCCTTCTTCTTCGGCACCGCCGGCGCGGTATCGGCCGCGCTCGACCGGCTGAGCGACGCGCCGCGCGCCTATGTGATCGACCTGGCCGAAGTGCCGATGCTCGATTCGACCGGCGCGACGACCATCGAGGCGTTTGCCCGCAAGATCGCGCGGCGCAAGGCCCGGCTCTATATCAGCGGGGCGCGGCCGGCGGTGCGCAATATGCTGCACGCGCACGGCGTGCACGCGCCCGACGCGCATTTCCGCGCGACCATCGATGATGCGCTGGCAGCGGCGCGCGACGGGCGGGCGAAGGTGGCCGCGGCGGGCTGATTGGGGCGGAGTTCGCCCATCAAGAGGTCGGCATTGCTCTGTGGGATATTCTTATGGAGGGAGGCTGATCCGGTCAGCCCCTTGCCGTTGACGAGAAACGATCCAGCCTGTTGCCGCACGCGCGCCTTTGCGTGTTTCCCCATGCAGATGATTAGCTTGCCCATAGCCATGCCAAGCATGTTGCCGCTTCGATCAGGCAAGACCGGGCGGCAGGTTGATAGACATGGCGCTGCCGATCCTGCCTGATCGGCACAACCCGTATCAAGGCATCCTGCAGCGAATTTCGTCAAACGGCCTACCGGTCGCCGGCCTGCACCGCCCGGGTGATGCCGATCGCATCCGCAACCGTCACGGGCGCCGTTCCATCCGGCATCAGGATTTTCGACTCATCGCCGCTGACCTTGGATGCCTTCCAGTTGATGGCATATTCCAGGAACAGCGGCGCATCGGCAGGCGCGAGCGTCTTGGCGATATCGTGAGTCTGGCTCATATTCAGAAAATCGATCTCGGCGATTTTGATTTGAGCAGGATTGGCGCTGGACTGCGCAGGATCGGTCTGGACAAAATCCTCACCGGTTTGGGGATTATTCCCGCATCCGGCCAGAGTCAGGGCCGCCACCATAGTAAAAATCAGTTTGTGCATATCCATCTCCTGCCGAATCCATCGGATACGGGTCAGGAATAGTCAACTCACGGCGGCCAGCTTCTTGCAGATGGTCGCGTTATTGTCCGATGACTTGGGCGAGTAAATCGCCCCACCCTTTTGCGATATTTAGCCGCAGAGGCGGTGCGCCCGAAACGGGGCCGGCCGGATAGTCCCGGCCGGCCCGCATTCCGTCAGTTTCCGGCGGGCCGGGCGGGGGCGGCCGTTGCCTGCGGATCGGACGCCTTGTGCTTCTCCGTTTCGGGCAGCGGGGCGCCGAAATTGGTGGTGACCGGCTCGCCGCTCAGCTGCTGGAAGGCGACGTTCACATTCATATGCGCGCGCGCCAGCGGCGTGTTGCCATATTCGAGGCCGGGCTTGATATTGGTATCGAGCAGCGGCGCGAAGCTGGGGTTCTTCTGCAACGCCGCAATCGCCGCGCCGGGCACGTCGCCGCGCGCATAGGCTTCCTGCGCGGCCTTGAGCAGCGCCCGGTTGAACGCCGTGAAGCGCAGGAAATTCTGCCAGTTGTTCACCGCGCCATGGCCCTCGACCACGATGTCGATATCCTTGATCGTGCTCGCCGCCTTCTCCAGCGCGTCGGGCAGGCCGATCACCGTGCCGCCGGTGCCCGGATCGATCAGCGGGGCCATGTCCCACGCCATCACATCGCCATAGAACATCGTCTTCACGGCGGGGAAGACGAGCAACGCGTCGCCATCGGTATGCGCCGGGCCGAAATAATAAAGCTCGATCCGGTCATCGCCCTGGCCGACGGTCATCCGGTCCGCATAGGTGACGCCGGGATAGACGGCCGGCTTGTACATGGGGTTCGCCTCGATCGACCGCTTGGCATTCTCATGGGCGATAACGCGCACATTGGGGAATTTCTCGCGGATATAATCGGTGCTGCCGATATGATCCGGATGGCCATGGCTGTTGATGATCGTGGTCACCGGCTTGTCCGTGACGGCGCGGACCTGCTCCAGTATCGCCTCGCCATTGCCGGGCATCTTGGTGTCGATCAGCACGACGCCATCCTTCTGGACGAACACCAGCGTGTTGCCGCCGCCGCCGAAAATCTTGTAGAGATTGCCCTTGATATGCTCGATCTTGCCCGGCGGGGGCAGTGGCGAGCCTTGCGCCATGAGCGGCGCGGTGGCGATGCCGCCAAGCAGCAGCGCGGTCAGAAGAGCAATGGGTTTCATGTCGGTCGGTCCTCCCCGATGGCAATTGTCCGGCTAGGCGATAGTTGACTTTGCCCATTTGAACAATCGGTCTTCGCCATGAACCGCGATTGAAAAGCCGGTTCAGTAGCCCCGGCCGAGATTGACGACATGCTCCAGCGGCTCGCCGGCCAGATAATGCTGCAAATTCTTGAGGAAACGCTCGGCGCCGCGGCGGAAGGCGGAGGTCTGGCTCTGCCCCGCCAGATGCATGGTGACGAGCGCGTGCGGCGCGCGCCACAGCGGATGATCGGCCGGCAGCGGCTCGGGCGTGGTGACGTCCAGAAACGCGCCGCCGATGCGCCCGGCCTCCAGCGCCGCGATGAGCGCGGGCTGATCGATCAGATCGCCGCGCGCGATGTTGACGATGCGCGCGGATGGTTTCATCGCCGCCAGCTCGCCCGCGCCGATCATCGCGCGGGTCTCGTCCGTGTTGGGCGCGGCGAGGATGATATGGTCAAACTCGCCAAGGCGGGCGCGCCAGGCATCCGGGCCGATGATCGCCGGATCGGGATCGGGCGAGCGGCGCACGCCGGTGACGTCCACGCCGAATGCGCGCAGCCGCTGGCCGATCTCCCGCCCGATCGCGCCATAGCCGAGGATGAGCGCCTTGCTGCCGAGCATCTCCATGGTGCCGGGCGGGCCGGTCAGCCAGTCGCGCCGGTCATGCGCGCGCACCACCTCGTCCAGCCGCTTGGCGAGCGCCAGCACGCCGAGCAGCGCATAATCCGCCACCACATCCGGCATCATGCCCGCGCCATTGGTGAAAATCTGGCCGCGCTCGACAATCTCCCGCACCGGGAAGGCATCCAGACCGACGATGACGGTGTTGATCCATTTCGCGTTGACCGCCGCGCGCGGACCGCGCGTGTAAGCGCCGGACGCCCACTCATCGAACCAGCCGATCTCGGCCTGCGGCGCCAGCTCCAGCGCCTCCTCCAGCGTGGAGAAACAGCGCAGTTCAACGCTGTCCGGCAGCAGCGGCGCGAGTTGCGCGCGATACTGCTCGGGGAAGACGAGGACCGGTCTATGCGCCATCGAGTCTCCATTCCCAACCCAGCGGGTCGCCATCCATTACCTCGACACCGGCTGCCGCCAGCGAATCGCGCAGGGCATCCGAGCGGGCGAAATCCTTGTCCGCGCGCGCCGCCTTGCGCTGCGCCAGCGTGGCTTCGATCGCCGCCTCGTCCATGGTGGCCCCCGCCGGGCGCAAGCGCAAGTCCGGCCGCGATATCGCCAGCAGATCCAGCCCCAGCACGCCGTCCAGCGCGGCGACGACGGTGAGCTTCTCGGCCGCATCGACCTTTTTGAGCGCGATCAGCTCCTCCAGCACGGTGAGCGCGATGGGGGTATTGAGATCGTCCGACACCGCCGCATCGAAGCGGGCGATGAACGGCGCGAATCGGGGGCCGACGCTGGCGGCGAGGCGCGCGGCGCTCCAGCCGCCCTCCGGCGCGGGCGCAGGCTGCGCATCCGTCGCCCGGAGCGGGGCGAGCCCCATCACCATGCGCTTCAACCGGGTGAGCGCGGCGCCGAGATTATCCCAGCTATACTCCAGCTCGCTGCGATAATGGGCCTGCAGGCAGAGCAGCCGGTAAGCGAGCGGATGATAGCCGCGATCAACGAGCAGTTGCAGGCGGAGGAACTCGCCGGCCGACTTGCTCATCTTGCCGCCGCGATCGATCAGGAAATTATTGTGCATCCAGATGCGCGCGCCGGAATGCTGGGCGCAATCGAGCCCGCCATGCTGCGCGTCATAGCCCTGAATCGCCTGATTCTGCGCGATTTCATTGGGGTGGTGAATCTCGCGATGGTCGATGCCGCCGGTGTGGATATCGAAGGGCAGGCCCAGCTCCGCCCGGCTCATCACCGAACATTCCAGATGCCAGCCCGGCGCACCCCGGCCCCAGGGCGAATCCCACTCCATCTGCCGCGTCTCGCCGGGCGGCGTGGTGCGCCAGATGGCGAAATCGGCGGCGTGGCGCTTGCCCTCGACCTGCTCGATCCGCCCCTCGCCCTCATCGGTGGTGGCACGGGCGAGGCGGCCATAATCGGCGACCGTCGAGACATCGAAATAAAGGCCGGAGGGCAGCATGTAGCAATGCTGGTCCGCGATCAGTTTCGCCGCCTCGATCATCTGCGGAACATAATCGGTGGCGACCGTCCAGCGCGCCGGCGCGGTGACGTTGAGGCGGACCAGATCCTGCTTGAACTCGCCGGTATAATAGGCCGCGATGTCCCATGCCGACTTGCCGAGGCGGGCGGCCGCCTTCTCCATCTTGTCGTCACCCTCATCGGCATCCGAGGTGAGATGACCGACATCGGTGATGTTGATGATGTGGCGCAGCTCATAGCCCTTGAAGCGCAGGGTGCGCCCCAGCGTGTCCGCGAACAGATAGGCCCGCATATTGCCGATATGCTGGTAATTATAGACGGTGGGACCGCAGCTATAGACCCGCGCCTCGCCGGGATGGACGGGGACGAACGGCTCGACCCGCCGGGTCAGACTGTTGAAGAGCTGGAGAGGCTTGGGATCGGTCATGCTCTTGCCATGATCGCAGGCGGCGTTCGGGTCAACCGGGCTGGTGAGATCGGGACGTGACGACCGACGCGCGAGGCAAATTCGTCCGCATAATCGGTCGATAGTTGCTATCCGTCGCTTTGTCTCAGAGCAGGCTTTCCGGTCTCAACGACAAAGCAAACGAAACTTGCATTCGTCATGGCTTCCCCTGCCATGTAGTCGTATTGCCCGATGGGGAAGGGGTGCGAATATGTATCTGCCAAAGGCTTTCGAGGAAACGAGACTTACGGTCCTTCACGATCTCATAAAGTCACATTCGCTTGGGACCTGGGTGTCAGCCAACGAAACAGAACTTGACGTTCACCACGTTCCATTCATTCTCGATGTTAAGCGCGGTGAATTTGGCACCTTATTAGGTCATGTTTCGCGTGGAAATCCGATTTGGCAGACGCCCGCCGGACCTCTGCCAGATGTCGTTGTTTTCCGTGGTCCTCAGACATACGTGACCCCGTCATGGTATCCGAGCAAGCATCAGCACGGTAAGGCGGTGCCAACTTGGAATTATGCCGTCGTCACAATCCATGGCCAGCCAGAGTTTATTGAAGACCCGACGTGGCTTTACGAGCATCTCCGCGACCTCACCGCCGAGCATGAGGCGGCGCAGGCGCTGCCATGGAAGATCGAAGATGCTCCCTCCGATTTTACAGAAAAGCTATTGGCCGCAGTGGTCGGCGTAAAGATTGAGATTCGTCGTATCGAGGGCAAATGGAAGACAAATCAGAACCGCCAAGAGGCAGATAAAATTGGCGTGATCGCCGGACTACTCGCTCAGGGTAACGACGAAGCCGTTGCGATGGCCTCCCTCGTGAAACAGCATCTCAAAATCCAAGTGCGAAGTTGAAGTCTGCTTCCCCGAACCACTCCGACATTGAGTGACAGAGCCAGAACACCTGCCACCTGGTGCCGTTAACCGCCAATCAGGCGGTGTCGGGAAAGGCTAACCGGCGCGGTTCTGCGAGCGCTCCCGGATGGTCCGGGGCGCTGGCTGGCCTGCTTTGCGACGCTCTCGCCGCGTGGGGCGCCCCGCCGGGCACCCCTCATCCGTCACTCGGGGCGCGTCATTTGGGGGAAAGCACCATCAGCATCTGGCGGCCTTCCATGCGGGGATAGGCTTCCACCTTGGCGATTTCCGTCGTGGCTTCCGCCACGCGCTGGAGCAGCACCATGCCGAGCTGCTGGTGCGCCATCTCGCGGCCGCGGAAGCGCAGGGTCACCTTGACCTTGTCGCCATCGCCGATGAAGTCGACGACCTTCTTCATCTTGGTGTCATAGTCATGCTCGTCGATGTTCGGACGCATCTTGATCTCCTTGATCTCCTGCGTCTTCTGGGTCTTGCGAGCAATATTGGCCTTTTTCTGGGCCTCATATTTATATTTGCCGATGTCGAGGAACTTGCACACTGGCGGATCGGCGTTGGGCGAGACCTCCACGAGATCGAGACCGACATCAGCCGCCTGCTCGATCGCCTCGCGCGTGTTCATCACGCCGAGATTTTCGCCTTCTCCATCAATAACCCGCACTTTGGGCACGGTGATGAAATCATTATAGCGCGGCCCATTGGCCGGCATGGGCGCCATGGGACGGCGCATCATTGGGGGACGTATAGCTGGTTCTCCATCATTGCTGTCTTGATTGCTAACTTAACGATTTTTCATCGCCACGAAAAGGGGGGCATCACGAAGAGCCGCCGATAGCGGCGCTTTTGCCACCATCCCGGTCATGACATGATGATGATGGGCCGCGCGGCGGCGGCGCATCATGATTCCACAAGATCAGGCGGGGTCGCCTCGGCCACCAACTGCGCGATCAGATCGTCCACCTTGATGACTTTCTGATGCTCGTCCGAGCCGAGGCGGCGCAGGGCAACGGTGCCCTCCTCCGCCTCGCGCCGGCCGATGACCAGCAGGTTGGGCACCTTGGCGAGGCTGTGCTCGCGCACCTTATAGTTGATCTTCTCGTTGCGCAGATCGGTTTCGACGCGCAGGCCCGCCGCCGCCATCTTCGCGGCGACCGCCTTCGCATAATCGTCCGCATCCGAGACGATGGTGGCGACCACCGCCTGCACCGGGGCGAGCCACATGGGGAAGCGGCCGGCATGATGCTCGATGAGGATGCCGATGAACCGCTCATAGCTGCCGAGAATGGCGCGGTGGAGCATGACCGGGCGATGGCGCTCGCCATCCTCGCCCACATAGGAGGCGTCGAGCCGCTCGGGCAGCACCGTATCGGTCTGGATCGTGCCGACCTGCCAGGTGCGGCCGATGGCGTCGGTCAGGTGGAACTCCAGCTTGGGCGCGTAGAAGGCGCCTTCGCCGGGCAGTTCCTCCCAGCCCCACTCCGCCGTGGCGCGGCCGGTCGCGGCGACGGCGTCGCGCATCGACTGCTCGGACCAGTCCCACACCTCGTCCGTGCCGTAGCGCTGCTCGGGGCGCAGGGCGAGCTTGATGGCATAATCGGGGAAGCCGAGATCCTTGTAGACCGTGTCCAGCAGATCACAAAAACGCGCGACTTCCTCGACAATCTGATCCTCGCGGCAGAAGATGTGGGCATCGTCCTGCGTGAACTGGCGCACGCGCATCAGCCCGTGCAGCGCGCCATGCGGCTCGTTGCGGTGGCAGCAGCCAAACTCGGCCATGCGCAGCGGCAGGTCGCGATAGCTTTTGATGCCCTGCTTGAAGATGAGGATATGGGCCGGGCAGTTCATCGGCTTCAATGCCATCCAGTCGGCGTCCGGCGAGATGACCGGACCGTCATCATCGGTATTGGGCACCTCGTCCGGGATGACGAACATATTCTCGCGATATTTGCCCCAGTGGCCGGATTGCTCCCACTGGCGCGAATCCATGATCTGCGGCGTCTTCACCTCCGCATAGCCGGCCGCATCCAGCCGGCGGCGCATATAGGCCTCGAGCTGGCGCCAGAGCAGATAGCCTTTGGGGTGCCAGAAGACCGAGCCATGGGCCTCCTGCTGGAGGTGGAACAGGTCCATCTCCTGCCCGATCTTGCGATGGTCGCGCTTGGCGGCTTCGGCCAGCTTGTGGAGATGCGCGTCGAGCTGCTTTTTGTTGAGCCAGCCGGTGCCGTAAATGCGCGAGAGCATGGCATTTTTCTGATCGCCGCGCCAGTAGGCGCCGGAAACGCGGGTGAGCCTGAACGCCTGCGGGTCCAGCTTGCCGGTGGAGGCGAGATGCGGGCCGCGGCACATGTCCAGCCAGTCGCCGCCCGACCAGTAGACCGTCAGCTCCTCATGCTCGGGCAGTTCCTGCGCCCACTGCGCCTTGAACGTCTCGCCTTGCGCGGTCCAGCGCGCGATCAGGTCCGCGCGGCTCCAGACTTCCCGCACCAGCGGCTTGTCGGCAGCGATGATCGCGCGCATCTTCGCCTCGATCGCGGGCAGGTCCTCTTCCGTGAAGGGACCATGGTCTGCCGGCGGGGCGAAGTCGTAATAAAAGCCGTCGTCCGTCGCCGGGCCGAAGGTGATCTGCGTCCCGGGGAACAGCGCCTGCACCGCCTCGGCCAGCACATGGGCATAGTCGTGGCGGACCAGCTCCAGCGCGTCCGCCTCGTCCTTTGCCGTTACCAGCGCGAGCGCCGCATCGGCCTCCAGCGGGCGGTTGATATCGCGCAGCTCGCCATCGACGCGCGCGGCCAGCGCCGCCTTGGCGAGGCCGGGGCCGATGGCCGCGGCAATGTCCGCCGGGGTCGTCCCGCGCGCGACCTCGCGCAGGGAGCCATCGGGGAGCGTGATCTGGAGCAATTGCGTCATCGGTCGTCTGTCCTGTCTGCGGCGTGTCTGCGCTTAGGCAAGCGCGGCCGAATTGAAAAGAGGCAGGAGGGAATGGAAACGTGCCTAGGGCCCATTCCCATCCGGAAAGGGCCTCGCGCGGCGCGTGTCAGCAGGCGAGCATGACGCGCGTGCGGATGGCCCCGGACCTGGTCCGGGTGGTGGTCGACTGAAGAGTCGGCTGGGCGATCCGCATCGGCATGGGCCCGATATAGGGCGTATGGGGCGATTTGTCATCCCGTCCATCGCGCCGCTTTTGACCGCGCGCGCGAAAGAGGCCACAACGCGCCGCCATGACAGAAGACACCATCCTCCCACCCAGCTTCATCGCCCGCCCGGACGGGCTGCGCATCGCGACGCGATACCGCGCCGGCGCGGGGCCGACCATCATCTTCCTGCCCGGCTATATGTCCGACATGCTGGGCGGCAAGGCGCAGGCGCTCGACGCCTGGGCGGCGCGCACCGGCCGCGCGCTGCTGCGGCTCGATTATGCCGGCTGCGGCGAGAGCGAGGGCGAATTCGAGGACGGCACGCTGGCGAGCTGGCGCGACGATGCGCGGCTGGCGATCGACACCCATGCGCCGGACGGGCCGCTGCTGCTCGTCGGCTCATCCATGGGTGGCTGGCTGGCGCTGCTGCTCGCGCAGGATCTGGGCGAGCGGGTGACGGGGCTGGTCGGCATCGCGGCGGCGCCGGACTTTACCGACTGGGGGTTCGACGCGATGCAGAAGGCCACGATCTGCCGCGACGGCCGACTGGTCGAGCCGACGGACTATGGCGACGAACCGGTGCTCACCACCTATGGCTTCTGGCATTCCGGCGAGTCGCTGCGGGTGCTGGACGGGCCGATCGCCATTGACGCGCCGGTGCGGCTGCTGCAGGGGCAGGCCGACCCGGACGTGCCATGGCAGACCGCGCTGCGCATCGCCGAGCGCGTCCGTTCAGCCGATGTGCAGACGATCCTCGTCAAGGATGGCGACCATCGCTTCTCCCGCCCGCAGGATATCGCCCTGCTGATCGGGACGCTCGCCAGCCTGACGGAACCCTGATCCATGCTTTTCCTCGCCGCGCTCATCATGGCGCCGACACCTTATGATCGGGAAATCGAGCTGCTGCTCCAGCGACGCGACGAGCGCAAGGCGGCCGAGGCGATGCAGCAGGCGGCCCCGCAGGCCGGGGCGGACCCCGAGCCGGACGACGCCGCGCCGCTCGCCGCCGTGGTGCCGCCGGCGATCGCGCAGCGGCTGGCGGCCTGCCTTGCCGAAGCGAACAGGAGCGCCGAGGCCGGCATCGCCGCCGCGCAGGACTGGGCGCGCGATGGCGGCGGCGCTTATGCGGCGCAATGCCACGGCTATGCGCTGAGCAAGGCGAAGCGCTGGGCCGAGGCGGCCGACGCCTTCGAGGGTGGCGCGGCCATCGCCGGGCTGGACGCGGTGACGCGCGCGCGCCTGTGGTCGCAAGCGGGCAATGCGGCGCTGATCGGCGGCGATGCGGCGCGGGCCGGGCGGGCGCTTAACGAGGCGCTGGCGCAGCCGCTGCCGGCCACGCTGGCGACCGGCGAAATCCACCTCGACCGGGCACGGGCGCGGGTCGCAACGGGGGATATGGCGGGGGCGCGCACCGATCTCGATCAGGCGGTGGTGCTGGCCGCCGCCGATCCGCTCGCCTGGCTGCTCTCCGCCACGCTGGCCCGGCGGATGGACGACCTGCCACTCGCCCGCGCCCATATCGAGGAAGCCGCCAGACGCGCGCGGGGCGATGCGGCGATCGCGCTGGAGCAGGGCATCATCTATGCGCTCGGCGGCGACCGCGACGACGCCGCCCGCGCCGCCTTCCAGCGCGCGCGAGAACTGGCCGCGCCGGACAGCGACATCGCGCGGCAGGCCGCCGATTATCTGGCGCAGTTGGGTGAGCCGGTGGCTCCGGCGCCCGAAACAAAGCGCGATATCGGCCGCTAGAGCGTGATCTTATTTGAGTGAATCGATAGGGGATTCCCGCGTGGGGATTTTTCTGCTTCAACCTGTTGGCTGGGCAGGAGGCCAGCAGGGATGGCGAGAGCCTATTCGATTGATCTT
>Ga0182736_1002154_pt1 | contig 15860 bp, 14 predicted proteins | sample eDN5th30CKraftBY_FD_128882 | JGI IMG/M metagenome (GOLD analysis project Ga0182736, IMG submission 128882) | Enriched backyard soil microbial communities from Emeryville, California, USA - eDNA 5th pass 30_C Kraft BY (version 2) (version 2) | ecosystem: Environmental > Terrestrial > Soil >... | reverse complement strand
TCCAGCAGGATCATGTGGCCGGACTGTTCGCCGCCCACGTTGTATCCCCCGGCGCGCATCGCCTCCAGCACATAGCGGTCGCCCACCTTGGTGCGGACGAGGCCCAGCCCGGCGTCATTCAGGAATCGCTCCAGCCCAAGGTTGGACATCACCGTGGCGACCACGCCCCCGCCTTTCAGCTCGCCGCTGGCCGCCAGCCGGGCGCCGATCAGCGCCATGATCTGGTCGCCGTCCACCGTCTGTCCTTTTTCGTCGATCACGATCAGTCGGTCCGCGTCCCCATCCAGCGCCAGGCCGATGTCCGCGCCTTCCGCCACCACGCGCGCCTTGATCGTCTCCAGCGAGGTCGATCCCACGCCGTCGTTGATGTTCAGCCCGTTGGGTTCGTCACCGATGGTGATGATCTTCGCGCCCAGTTCCCAGATCGCGGTCGGCGTCACTTCGTAAGCCGCGCCATTGGCGCAATCGACCACGACTTTCAGTGAATCGAACCGGATATCGTGCGGCAGCGATTGCTTGATGGCGTGGATATAGCGGCCACGCGCGTCTTCGATCCGGCGCGCCCTGCCCACATCGCGGTCGACAGCCAGTTCCAGATCGCTGGCCATCGCCGCTTCGATCGCCATTTCGTCCTCGTCCGACAGTTTGAAACCGTCGGGGCCGAACAGCTTGATGCCGTTGTCGAAATAGGGGTTGTGGCTGGCGGAAATCATCACGCCCAGATCGGCCCGCATCTCGCGCGCCAGCAGGGCGATGGCCGGTGTCGGCAGCGGGCCGGTCAGGATCACGTCCATGCCCACGCTGGTGAAACCGGCCGTCAGCGCGGTTTCCATCATATAGCCGGAAAGGCGGGTATCCTTGCCGATCACCACGCGGTGCTTGTGTGTTCCGCGCAGGAAATGCCGCCCGGCTGCCTGGCCCACTTTCATCGCCGTCGCGGCGTCCAGCACCGGGCCGTTGGCGCGGCCACGGATGCCGTCGGTGCCGAAATACTTGCGTCCCATCCGGTTCCTCTCGTGTCTGGCGATTGCCATGCCGCCTCGCGGATGCAATGTCACGCGTGATGGCCGCTTCTCCAGCCGCCGCGCCGGCGGTGCAGATCAGACTTCCCGCCGGGTGGACATTCGCCGCGCTGATCGCGGGGCTCGCGCTCGGCTGGGCGCTGGCCGGCAGTGCCGCGGGGGAGGGGGCCGGGGCCATCGCCGGCCCTGTCGGCGCACTATGGCTTCGCGGGTTGCAGATGACGATCGTGCCGCTCGTCGCCGCGCTGCTCGTCACCGGCATCGCCCGCATGGTCGCCACCGCCAGTGCCGGGCCTATGGCGCGGCGCACGTTGCTCACTTTCTTCGCGGTGCTTGCTGCGGGTACCGCGCTGGCCGCCGTCGCCATGCCGGTTTTGCTGGCGGCTTTCCCCATTCCGGGTCAGGCATCTGCCAGTCTCGCCGCGCAGGGCGGATCGGCGCAGCCGGTTCCGGGTCTGGGGGCGTTTCTCGAATCGCTGGTGTCGTCCAACGTCATCGCGGCGGCGGCGGAAACGGCGATGTTGCCGCTGATCGTGTTCTTCGCCGCCTTTGCCGTGGCGATCACCCGGCTTGAGGAAACGCGGCGCGATATGCTGCTGCAACTGTTCGGCGCGCTGGGCGATGCGATGCTGACGATCATCGGCTGGGTGCTGTGGCTGGCCCCGGTGGGCGTGTTCGCCCTGGGCATAGGCGTCGGGCTGGACAGCGGCGGCGGGGCTTTCGCTGCACTGGCCCACTACATCCTGCTAGTTTCGGGCATGGGTTTCGCGGTGCTTGTCGCGGCCTATGCACTGGGCGCGTGGCAGCATGGCCCCGCACGGTTCGCCCGCGCGGTGCTTCCGGCGCAGACGGTGGCGATCTCCACGCAAAGCTCGCTCGCCAGCCTGCCCGCCATGCTGCAATCCTGCCGCCTCCTCGGCGTGCGGGAAACGACGGCTGATTTCGTGCTGCCGCTGGCGGTGGCGATTTTCCGCGCGACCAGCCCGGCGATGAACCTCGGCGTGGCGATCTATGTCGCCCACCTTGCCGGGGTGGAACTGACGCCCGCGGCCATCGCAGCGGGCGCGGCGGTGGCGCTTGTTACCACGATCGGTTCGGTCAGCCTGCCGGGCACGATCAGCTTCGTCGCGTCCATCGGCCCGATCGCCATCGCGATGGGCGTGCCGATAGAACCGCTGGCAATACTGGTGGCGGTTGAAATGGTGCCCGACATCATGCGCACGTTGGGCAATGTGACGATGGATGTGGCCGTGACAGCGCGGATAGACCGGGCTAACCGGGCTTCGGGCTAAACCAGAAATGCTATTGCAACCGACGGTTGATACAGGCGTTCGGATATCGGATGCGCGGGCAACATTACGCATCACCAAAACATAAGGAGGAAATCCCTTGGCTTTCGAACTCACCCCCTTGCCTTATGACAAGGAAGCTCTCGCTCCGGCCATCTCGGCTGAAACGCTCAGCTTCCACCATGGCAAGCATCACAAGGCCTATGTCGACAAGACGAATGCCGCTGTCGAAGGCACCGATCTGGCCGATGCCGATCTCGAAACCGTGATCGCCAAGGCGCGCGGCAGCAATCAGGGCCTGTTCAACAACGCGGCGCAGAGCTGGAACCACGCGTTCTACTGGAACTCGCTGTCGCCTGACGCGCAGAAGCCTTCGGGCGACCTCGCGGCGAAGATCGACGCAGCGTTCGGTTCGCTTGAGGAACTGAACAAGAAACTGGCCGATCGCGGCGTTGGCCATTTCGCCAGCGGCTGGGTCTGGCTGGCGGAAAAGGGCGGGAACCTCTCTATCGAGGAAACGCATGATGCCGATACGCTGGCCGACAGCGGTTTCAACCCGCTGCTGACGCTCGACGTGTGGGAACACGCCTATTACCTCGATCACCAGAACCTGCGGCCCGATTACCTGAAGCAGGTGATCGAAGGTCACCTCAACTGGGGCTTCGCGGCGGAAAACCTCGCGCGCGGCACCGTCTGGAAATACGCCGGTTAAGGCATGTGGCGATGGGGGCGCGGCCTGCTGCGCCCCCATTCTCAAAGCTATCGGCAAGCACTCCGTTAACCTTTTCTGCTGGCATTCCCCGCCATAAGATGCCATCGGCCCGCCCGGGACTGCGCACGGTTTTTCGCCTGACAGGCGGAACACCGCTACGTGGGTGGGGTGTGTATGACTTATTCTTCTGACGGGACAGCCGACTTGCGGCTGGGCGAACGCAAAGCCTTGCGTGAATTCGCCCCTTTCGAAGATTTCGAACCTCTTTCAAAACATCCCCGGCTGGGCCTGCGGACTCTGCGCGCGTTGTGCGACAAGGGGCTGGCCGAAGAAGGCTTGGTGGGCGTTTTCGGGCCCACATTCAGGCTGACAGAACGTGGCCGTTGGATGCTCGACAGGGCTGATGGCGGGGGTGCGCGCCTCGATGATGATGATGTATCCATAGAGGATGTGAAGATCGCAGGCATCGGCCCTGACGAGCTGGAAGTGGTGCTGATCGCGCAGAAGCGCAGAACGGCGGTCCGTCTCAACGCCGCGAATGCCCGCCGGCTCGCTGGAGAACTCAGGTTCTGGGCGGACCGCACCGATCCCGCACGCATGGATAGCAACGTGCTGTAACTGGGCAGGGCGCTATCGCCCGTCCTCACCCAGTTCCAGCACGTTGGACTGGAACAGCGGCTCCCCGAAAATGAACCCGATCAGGTTCGGCTTTCCCAGATGGTCGATCAGGGCCGTGATCGTCAGCAGGATCGGCACGGACAGCAGCGCGCCAACCACGCCCCATATCCAGCTGAAATAACTCAGCGCCAGCAGGATCAGCACCGGGTTGATGGTAAAGCGCGCGCCCAGGATCGATGGGGTGACAAGGTTGGATTCCAGCGTGTGCAGGCCCAGATAGGCGGCCGCCGGAACCAGCCCGAACACGGCCGAATTCGCTGTCCCCAGGCCATACAGCGTCAACAGCGCGGCCATCGCCAGTGGGCCGATATAAGGCAGAAAGTTGAGCAGCGCCGCCAATCCGCCCCACATCACCGGATAGGGCAGGCCCAGAATCCACGCTCCGGCCGTCACGACGATGCCGACGCCCAGATTTATCAATCCTACTGTCAGGATATAGGCCGCGACACGGTCCTGTACGTCGCGCATTGCGCGGGCGGCTTTCACGCTGGCGCCTAAATGCTCGCGGTCCTGCAACATCCGCCGCCGCAGGCGCACGCGTGCCTCGATCATGAAAAACGCCAGCAGGAACGTCAGCAGGACTTCCAGCAACACGGTTGGCGTGGCGAAGGCGAGTTGTTCCAGCATGGACGGTGTGGCCAGCACGACCTGTTCCGCATCAGACCCGCCCGCCAGCGCGGTGATCCGGTCGTTCAGGCGCGAAATCCATGCGAAATTGCCTTGCAAGTCCTGAAAACGCGCACCGATCCTGTCGATCAGCGAAGGCAATTCCTCGAACAGTGACAGGGCGGGCCGCAACACCGCAGTCAGGGCCAGCGCCAGCACCCCCAGAAAGGCGACGAGGGCAAGGAATGCGGTCAGGAAATTCGGCAATCCCAACTTCGCCAGCCTGTCGGCCAGCGGGGACAGGATGATCGTCAGCACGATGGCTGTCACCAGCGGCAGGAATACCACCGCCCCGATCGAAAGAACGAAGGGCAGGGCCAGGAACAGCCCGATGGCCAGCAGCACGACCAGCGCGGAAATCAGTCGCAGTTCCTGCGCGGCGAAGGCCAGTGTGCGCCGCCGCGCTTCCGGCGGGCTTACCGGCGCGGCAGCGGCTGCCGATGGATGACGGGCAGCGTTCGGGTCCGGGCCGGGGCCAGGATCAGGGCTTGCGTTCATCGATAAACCCCTCCGCAGCCTTTCCCTTATTTCGTTGGGGTGGACACACCCTGGCCAGCAGCCACGGCGTCCAGTTCCTCCAGTATCGCCCGGTGGGCAGCCGGGTCGCCGATCGCGCGATCCGGTATGGTTCCGTGTTCGATCATCGCAGTCAGCGCGGCGCGCGCACGCCCCACGCGGCTCTTGATCGTGCCTACCGCGCAGCCGCAGATCTGCGCCGCTTCCTCATAGGAAAATCCGCCCGCGCCAACCAGCAGCAGGGCTTCGCGCCGTTCGGGCGGAAGCGTCAGCAGCGCCCGGTGCATGTCGCTCAGGTGGATCGGCTCCTCCTGCCCGGCGGGCGCAGTCAGGATACGCTCGGCTACGGTCTCATCGTATTCACCGCGAAAGCGGTTGCGGCGCATATCCGTAAGATAGGCGTTACGCAGAATGACGAAGGTCCACGCACGCATCGACGTGCCCGGCTCGAACCTGTCCTGCGCCGCCCATGCCTTCAGCAGGGTTTCCTGCACCAGATCGTCGGCCAGGTCGGGCCGTCCGCACAGGCCGCGCGCAAATGCGCGCAGATGCGGCACCACACCCGTCAGCTCGTTCTTGAACGCGCGTTTGTCTTCGGCGCTGCGTATGGGCAGCTCCCTCTCGTCCTTGCTCATTTGGTCCCGCTATCGAGCTTTGTAAGCAAGTCCTTGAACGAATCCGGAATGGGTTCGTCGACGACCGAATCATAAAGCTGTTTCAATCCGGTGGCCCATTCGGGGCCGCCTTTCATCTGGTCCTGGGACTTGCCCTTTTTGGGCTTACCCTTTGTCTTTTCACTGGTCATTCGTTGCCGGCTCGCCCCCTGAAAACTGTCCCGCGTGAACCCGTGCGACTGTTTTGCCACTGGATGCATGTTGCATCCTTGCATCGACGAGGGTCCATTTATTAGGCACCTGCGGAACGAAAGTGGCGCTATCCGGTTCCCCCGAGACTATCGGCACCTGAAAGCACTTCGGCTGGATGTAAAGAAAACTCCGCGTATGGAGGGGCGGCTTTATCGCCGTGGTGGGGAATTATGGCACGGCAACCGGCTACCGCGCGAAGCAAAACACGGCGATGGCTTGTGCGCTATCCGCGCGCGCTGCCCATCGCCACTTTCATTCTCATCGCGGCGATCACAATAGTTGCTGTCTTCGCGATCGAACGGGGCGAGGCAAGCCGCCAGCAGGCGCAACTGCGCGCCCGCGCTACCTCGATCGCCGCATCTCTCGAACGTCGGGCGAACGCTTCCAGCGCCTATCTGCGTGCCGGAGCTGCTCTCTTGGCTACGCTCGATGACGTGCCGGCTCGGCGCTTCCGCCGTTTCGTCAGCGAACTGCGGCTCGATTCCGACAATCGCGGTTCCGAAGGAATTGGCTGGGCGGAAGTGGTCTATCCGCACGAGATCGACGCCTTCAACGAGATGATGGCACGAGATGCGCCCGTGCCTGCCCGTTTGCATCCCGTGCCTAATGGGACGCAGCCCTACTCCGTGCCCGCGACATTGCTTGAACCCGATACCATCCGCAATCGGCGGGCGCTCGGGTTTGACATGTTTTCCGAAAGCCAGCGCCGGGTCGCGATGGAAGAGGCGGAACGGACATCGCGGCCCACGGCCAGCGGTAAGGTCGTGTTGCAGCAGGAAGGGGCGAACGGGCAACCCGGTTTCGTGATCTACATGCCGGTGTTCGAGCAGGCGCCGCGCGGGCGGCGGCTCAAGGGTTATATCTACAGCCCCTTTTCGGCCGATGCCTTTCTCGCCTCCGCGCTGGAGCGGGAAAGCGCCGTCGGCTACGAAGTGTCGCTCTATGACGGCTCGATCAGCGCCGATCATTTGCTGGCCCGCAGCGGCGCACGCAGCGGCCGTGCTGCGCGAGTGACTGAGCAAGTCGCCATCGGGGCGGAGCCGTGGACCCTTCAGGTCGCCCAGTCATCCGGCCGAGGGCTGTCCGCTCTGTCGATGGCGACGCTCTTTTTCGGCCTGTTGGTCGCCACGCTGTTGCTGCTGCTTGTCCGTGTGCTCACACGTCAGGCGCTGGAGGACGAGGCTGCGCTGCGCTGGCTGGAAGAACAGGCGTCAATCCGCAATTCGCTGACACGGGAACTTAACCACCGGGTCAAGAACACGCTGGCCAACGTGCTCTCGATCATCGCCCTCACGCGCCGCCGCGCGACCGGGCTGGATGAATTTGCCGACGGGCTGGATGGCCGCATCCGGGCCTTGTCGGCCACGCATGATCTTCTCACGCAGTCCGATTGGGGCACCACGCCGATCCGCGCCGTCATTCAGGCGGAACTGGTGCCTTATGCACAGGATGGCGATCACCGGATCGACCTTCAGGGCCCTGATATCGAACTGGCGCCCAACGATGCGCTGTCGCTCGGCCTTGCGATGCACGAACTGGCGACCAATGCCGCCAAGTATGGCGCGCTCAGCAAACCCGGCGGCACTGTCACTGTGCATTGGCGCCTGATTGCAGAGGCACTGGTGCGCATCGAATGGGAGGAAAGGGGCGGCCCGCCTGTTCCGGCCAGCCGTGGGCGTGGCTTCGGGACGGACCTGATCGAACGGATCGTCGCGCACGAATTGAAGAACCCGGTGGAACTGGCCTTCGATCCGGAAGGGGTGCGCTGCGTGCTGACGATCCCCGTTCGCCGCCCCACCGCCTTCGCCATCCGCGCATCGCGGCCGTCTGACGGGGGATCGGCGGAAGATGCCCCAACCGGTGATTCAGCCTGATCGTTCCGCGCAGGGTGGACGGTCTATATCGGCGGATATACAGCATCGCCATGTTCGCCAGACTTGCCGATCTGCTCCGCGCATTCGCGCTCATCATGCTGCTCTCGCTGGTCGCAGCCTGTGGTGCGCCGTCCCAGCCGGAAAACGCCACTGCGGGCAAGGGGCCGGTCGTCCTCGCCGCCGCCAGCTTGCAGGAAGCGCTGACAGAGGTTGCCGGTGCATGGGCGGCGCAGGGCCATCCCGCCCCGGTGCTGTCGTTCGCGGGCAGCTCCGCACTGGCGCGTCAGGTGGAACAGGGCGCGCCTGCCGATCTGTTCGTTTCTGCTGACGAGGAATGGATGGACGTGCTGGACCGGCAGGGTCTGGTCCGGCCCGGTACGCGGGCCGACCTGCTGTCCAACCGCATCGTGCTGATCGCCCCGGCGGACGGCACGGCTAAAAGTCTCGCCGATCTGGGCGATGGCCGGCTGGCGCTGGCGGACCCCGATGCCGTTCCCGCAGGCAAGTATGCGAAGGCGGCGCTGGAACATCTCGGCCAGTGGGCCGCCGTTTCCGGGCGCATCGCCCCGGCGGAAAACGTTCGCGCCGCTCTGGCTCTGGTCGAACGGGGGGAGGCTCCGCTCGGCATCGTCTATGCCACCGATGCGCGCGCTTCCGGCAAGGTGCGGCTGGTGGAAACCCTGCCAGAGGATAGCCACCCGCCGATCCGCTATCCGGTGGCCATTCTGTCGGCTTCCACTCACCCGGACGCGGCGGCGCTGCGTGCCTTCCTCGCCTCGCCCGAAGCCATGCGGATTTTCGCCAGCCACGGTTTCGGCACCGTCGAATGACCGGATGGCTGACGCCTGACGAATGGGGCGTCGTCGCGCTCTCGCTCAGGGTCAGCCTGGCGGCGGTCCTGTTCACCCTGCCGCTGGCCTACGCCTTGGCATGGCTGCTGGCGCGGCGGCGGTTTCCGGGGCGTATCCTGCTTGATGCGCTGGTGCATATGCCGCTGGTCCTGCCACCGGTCGTCACCGGCTGGCTGCTGCTGCTGCTGTTCGGCCGTAACGGGCCGGTGGGCGGCTGGCTTGAGGCGAATTTCGGCGTGACGCTGGTGTTCCGCTGGACCGGCGCGGCGCTGGCCGCCGCCGTCATGGCCCTGCCGCTCATGGTGCGGGCCATGCGCCTGTCGATAGAGGCGGTGGACCGCAGGCTGGTCTCCGCTGCGCGCACGCTGGGCGCCTCGCCCTGGCGTGCGTTCCTCACCATCACGCTGCCGCTTTCCGCGCCCGGAATCGCTGCCGGGGCCATGCTCGGCTTCGCCCGCTCGCTGGGCGAATTCGGGGCTACGATCACTTTCGCCTCCAACATCGCGGGCGAAACGCGCACTCTGCCGCTGGCGATCTACAGCGGGCTGCAACTTCCGGGTGGGGAGGCGCTGGTCACGCGCCTGTCGATCATCTCGGTGGTGCTGTCAGTGGCGGCGCTGGTCGTTTCGGAATGGCTGGTGCGCCGTTCGGCGGGGGCGCGCGCGCATGTCCTTTGACGTTTCGCTGCGCCACGGGATCGGCGAACGCCAGATCGATCTCGCCTTCATCTCCACCGCGCGGCTGACGGCGCTGGTCGGCCCATCGGGTGCGGGCAAGACAACCGTTCTCAATTGCATCGCCGGGCTGATCAGGCCGGACGAGGGGCGGATCGCGGTGGGCGATCATGTGCTGTTCGATTCCGCCACGGGCCTGTTCCTGCCGCCAGAGCGCCGCCGCGCAGGCTATGTATTTCAGGAAGGGCGGCTGTTCCCGCATCTGCGCGTCGCCGCCAATCTCGCCTATGGTGAACGGCTCGCGCCCGCTGAAGATCGTTGGATCGGGCAGGGCGAAGTAACGGACCTGCTCGGCATCGGCCATCTGCTTCACCGTATGCCGGCCACGCTGTCAGGGGGGGAGGCGCGCCGCGTGGCGATCGGTCGCGCGCTGCTGTCTGGCGCGCGCTTCCTGCTGCTGGATGAACCCTTCGCCTCGCTCGACGCCGCGCGGGCGGAAGAAATCCTGCAACTGGTCGAACGTATCCGTGACGAACTGGCGATACCGATCCTGCTCGTCAGCCATGACCGGACAGAGGTCGATCGGCTGGCCGGGCAAGTCGTGCCGATGGCATAGCACCGGGGCGCTCGCTTGCCCCCGCTCGTTGATTTTATCCGAATCTGATTGTGGCTCTCCCGGCCCTTCGCTACCACCACCTCAAACAAAGGAGTTGGGAGAGAGGTATGCTGGGGCGTGCACTGTTGGCGATGCTGGTCGCACTTGGGCTGGCCACTACGGCTTCGGCCCAGGGGTTGCCCCCGCCGGAACCGATCGAAAAGGTCACTGACAACGTCTACAAGATCTTCGGCGGCGGCGGAAACACGCTGGTCGTCGTGCAGGACAAGGGCGTTGTTCTTGTCGACACCAAGATGCCGGGCAATGGCGAAGCGATCCTGAACGAAGTGAAGAAGGTGACGGACAAGCCTGTCGTCACCATCATCAACACCCACAGCCATCCCGATCACCTTGGCAGCAATGACTATATCCGCCAGCAGTACCCCGACGTGCAGATCATCATGCACGAAAATACCAAGGCGGAACTGACCCGCGGCCCACAGCAGAACCCTGCGGTCCTGCCCACGCGCACTTATACCGGCGATCACCTGACGCTGGGCGAAGGTGCTGACCGGGTCGAGATCTTCCACACCGGCAAGGGTCACACCGATGGCGACAGCTTCGTGGTGCTCCCTTCGTCCGGCGTGCTGTTCATGGGCGATGTGATGGCGTGGAACATGGCGCCGTTCCTCCCCGCCGGCGGCGCGAGGGAAATCGCGGACGAGGTCGAAAAGCTCGTCGCCACGGTCAAGGATATGAACATCCGCTACGTGATCGAAGGCCACGGCCATGTGAACACGTGGGACGGCCTCGAACGGTTCGCCCGTTTCAACCGTGCGCTGATCAGCGAAGCTCGCGCCGCCTATGATCGGGGCGATCCGCCCGGTGTCGCGGTGGCGGAACTGCAAAAGAACCCGGATTTCGCGGTTCTGCTCGATACCAACATCAAGAAGGGCCTCGAATACGGCAACACCCCGCTGGCCCGCGCGCATATGAACGTAAACGTGGCCTACGCGGAATTTGCAGGGGAACCCGTGGGCTTCGCGGTCGCAAACGGCGGCCCGCTCCCTGCTACGGACAAGCACAAGGGCTCCGACCCCGCAGACACCGCCGCGCCGGGGCGGCCCAATCCACCGGCCGGGCGCCCGGGGGGATAATTCGCTTCCTGCGACCGGCCGGCTCTTCAGGGCCGGCCGGAATGCGGCCTGTCGCCGTATGGCCTTTGTTCTTGCTTCGCCCGGAAAACGATCTACCGTAATTGCGAACCATTCGCGGGACGGTTGTTAAAAATGCTCGCCCCGAACGGTGGCCGGGCCCTGTAATTTCAGCGTCAAACCCGCCGCCGCTCGCTGGACGGATAACGCTGGATTGATCGCTCTATGATGTTGAAGATTGAACAGGTGCTCGATGCTCAGGGCATCCGGCGCGTGCGGGAAGTGATCGACGCTGGCCCCTGGGTCGATGGTAACGAGACATCGGGCCACCAATCCCGTCTGGCAAAGCGCAACCAGCAATTGAAGCAGCATAGCGAGGAAGCGGCGCAGGCGGGGCGCATTGTGCTCGATGCGCTGGGGCAAACGCCGGAATTCATCGCCGCCGCTCTGCCGCTCAAGGTTTTCCCGCCGCTGTTCAATCGCTATCAGGGTGGTGAGGAATTCGGCGCGCATGTCGATAACAGTATCCGCGTTCTCGGCGGGTCGGATTTCCGGGTCCGCAGCGACCTGTCATGCACCCTGTTTCTGGAACCGCCGGAAGATTACGATGGCGGCGAACTGATCGTAGAGGATCTGTTTGGGGAACACCGGGTGAAGCTCGCCGCCGGGGACATGGTCCTCTACCCCGCGTCCAGCGTCCATCGCGTCACCCCGGTAACACGCGGCGCGCGCACCGCCTGCTTTTTCTGGTTGCAGAGCATGGTGCGCGACAATGGAGAGCGCGAGCATCTCTTCCGGCTCGATCGCAGCATCCGTTCGCTCAGTCAGGAACGCGGTGCGACCGATCCCGTCGTGGTCGATCTGACCAGCCTCTATCATAACCTCATGCGGCGCTGGGCTGATTCCTGATTGCACTTGCGAGTAAATCGCATTTGACTTGTTGCGAATGGCTCGTATTAGCGCCGCAACGATTCAATCCGAAAGGGAACATCATGAGGAAGAACCGAGTCGCCACCAGCGGCTTCGTTGCGCTTGGCTGCGTGGGCTTCATTGCCAGCGCCCCGGCCATGGCTGATGATCTGGACGAACAGCAGCAGGACCGCATCGTCGTCACCGGCGAAGTGGCGAAGAAGACTTCTTCTGCCAAGGATACCGCCCCGGTCGTCAATACGCCGCGCATCCAGAACGTCATTTCTCAGGAAACGATCGAAAACACGGCGTCCTTCTCGCTTGAAGACGCGCTGCGGACCGTGCCCGGCATCACGCTTGGCGCGGGCGAGGGCGGTGTGGCCAGCGCTGACATCCCCCTGATCCGGGGTGTCGATGCAACGGGTGACGTGTTTGTGGATGGTGTTCGCGACGTCGGGTCGCAGACGCGTGAATCCTTCGCGCTCGAATCTATCGAGGTTTCCAAGGGCCCCAGCACTGCCTTCGGCGGTCGCGGCGCGGCGGCCGGTGCCATCAACCTTGTTTCCAAGGTTGCGCGTGCGGGCAACTTCGGCAGCGCACAGATGACCCTCGGTACCGCTAATACCCTGCGCTTCACCGGCGATGTGAACCAGGAACTCACGGATGGCGTCGCCGTTCGGCTTGCGGCGCTCTACTACGATGCGGATACGCCGGGTCGTGATTCCGTTCACGACAACCGCTGGGGCGTTGCGCCGTCGATCACTTTCGGCGCGGGTAAGCGTTTCAGCGCCACGTTCGATTACTATCACCTCAGCACTGACGGGATGCCTGATTACGGTGTGCCGCTGACTTCGCGCAATCAGCTTCCCGGCGGCGTCCGCGTCCCGGTCGATGTCGATTACGACAACTTCTATGGTCTGTTGAACCGCGATTTTCAGAAGACGGAAGTCGATGCGGTGACCGCTCAGTTGCGGGGTGAACTCACGGATGGCGTCGTGTTGTCCAACACCACCCGTTATAGCTGGGTCAGCAATCGTTACATCGTCACCAACCCTGATGACAGCGCGGGCAACGTGGTGAACGGTCTCGTCTGGCGTGCTATCAAGAGCCGCGGTTCCGAAAGCGACGGCATCGTCAGCAACACCAACCTGTCGGCGGCTTTCGCAACCGGCGGTATCGGGCACAGTGTGGCGGCCGGGTTCGAATACAACGACACCGATTCCACCAATGCGGGATATACGGTTGCCACCGGCAACCGCGCTTGTCCGGCTGCGGATGTGGCGCTTTACAACTGCACGTCGCTTGCCAACCCCAACCCGAATGATCCGTGGGCTGGTTCGGTTACGCGTAGCACGACGCCCTCAACGGCGAGCGGCCGCGAATACAGCTTCTACCTGTTCGATACCGTCGCGCTCACGCCAAACCTCCTGCTCAACGGTGGTTTGCGCTGGACGGACTTCAAGGCAGGCAGTGTCAGCGCCGCCGGCGTCGAAATATCCAACAGCAGCAGCTTCTGGTCGTATCAGGGCGGCGTGATCTTCAAGCCTACCTCGACCACCAGCCTCTATGTTTCATACGCCAATTCCAAAACGCCTCCGGGAACGACAATTGGCGAAGGTGCGGAAAACCTCAGCAACTCCAACCTGCTGTACGAACCGCAGGAAACGGAAAACTGGGAAGCTGGTGCCAAGGCGGAACTGGCTGGCGGTGCGCTGCTTTTGTCGGGCGCCGTGTTCCAGGTCGATCGCAATAACATCCAGCAGCGCGATCCCACCGGCGAAGTGACCGAGATTCTGGCATCCGCACGGCTTCGCGGGGCGGAAGTCAGCGCCAGCGGCACTGTCGGGTCGGTGCGAATGCTGGTCGGCTATACCTATATCGACAGCGAACTGCGCGATGGGTCGGCCAATGATGGTAACATTCTGCCGCAGACGCCGAAGCACAACGTGGCGGCGACGGTTGACTGGCAGATTACTCCGCGCATCAGCATCGGCGGCGGCGCTTACGGCGCATCCAAACGTTATGCCGACGCCGCCAATCTGGTCTCTGCCGACGGTTATATGCGCTTCGATGCCCGCGCCCAGTACAACATGGGCGATAACTATGGCGTCCGCCTCACCGTCAATAACCTGACTGACAAGCGTTACGTCGTGAAGCTGCGCAACCCGCACTTCGCGGTGCCGGCCGATGGACGGCAGGCGCTGGTTTCGTTCTTCGCCAGTTACTGATCGGCTTCGTGCCTGCGTGAAAGCGCAGGCACCAGCTTTCCGCCGGCGGGATTCCGGTGGTCGGGCCTTGGGTCCGGCTGCTGGATTCCCGCCGGCTTTTTGCGTCCGGCGTGGCCGCGTCTCAGGCGCCAGAGGCGAAGCGGCATGAAACCGCGACAAATCAACCGTCCACCATGATTACCGCTTTACAGATGAGAACGATTCGCATTAGCGTGTGAGTAGGAGGTGCCAAATGGCTTCTTGCTCTTTCCAGCAGACAATCTTCGTGAAGATGTTCCGCCGCTGGGCGGCCGCGCGGGATGGGGGCTTTGATCGCCGTCTCACCATGGTGGATGCCTATCGCGGGCCGGGCAACGCGATGATGGCGGCCGTGGCTGCCGACAGCCTGTTCGATCTGGTGGAGGCGCATCTGGGGCGGCAACTCACCTGCGCCTGCTGTTGCAGCCCCGCGCTGGCGGCGGACGAAGCCGCGCTTCTGGGCCTGCTGCATTATTCCGCCGGCGCTGGCGGCGTCATGATCAGCTCCCCGATCCCGCACGGCCTCTCAGGCGCGATCTGCTGGGCCGCTAAGGCAGTCCGCCGCGAACTCGGCTTCCCCAAGCCCTCACGCACCCCCAGCCCACGCCCTGCCGCGCGCTGCCCCTTCCGCCCTCAAGGCGAAATGCGGCCCCAAGCGCCGGCCGAATCCCCGGCCATGACGCTGCGAACCCTGCAATAGAGCCAGCGCCGTCAGCCTGAGATTGTCTGGGGAAAGTGCTGGTGCCGCTTACAGGACTCGAACCTGTGACCCCCGCATTACGAATGCGATGCTCTACCAACTGAGCTAAAGCGGCACGCAGCGCGCCTCCTAGCGCGTTTTGCGGCGGCTGCAAGCCTTCCGGTTTGCTCCCCCTTTCGCCGGGGCGATTTTCGGCTTAGGGTGATGGCTTCCCCGGGGGACCGCTGATGCGCGGTTGAGAGGGAGGCGCAAGCTTCCGACCCGCTGAACCTGATCCGGCTCACACCGGCGTAGGGAGGGAGAGGCGCCCCGCACCATTCCACCAGGGCCGCGTTCTCCTTCCGAAATGGAGAGAACGCATGGCGGATATCAACTCGAAGCTCGAAATCGGCGTCACCACCGGCCCGATCCGTGGCAGCCGCAAGGTCCACGTCGGCCCGCTGAACGTCGCCATGCGCGAGATAGAGCTTGAGCCTTCCAGTGGGGAGCCGCCCGTGCGCGTCTATGACACGTCCGGCCCCTACACCGATCCGCAGGCGCATATCGACATTCAGGCCGGCCTGCCGCAGCTCCGCCGCGAATGGCAGATCGCGCGCGGCGATGTGGAGGAATACTCCGCGCGCGAAGTGCGGCCTGAGGATAACGGCCAGCTCGGCCCCGATCGTTCCGGAGGCGTGCCCGCGTTCCCCAACGTCGCCCGCCACGCGCTGCGCGCGAAGCCCGGCGGCAACATCAGCCAGATGCATTACGCCCGGCGCGGCATCGTCACGCCAGAGATGGAATACGTCGCCACGCGCGAGAACCTCGGGCGCGAAATGCTGCGCGACCATGTGCGCGACGGGCAGGATTGGGGTGCGGCCATCCCCGATTACGTCACGCCGGAATTCGTGCGGGAAGAGGTTGCGCGCGGCCGCGCCATCATCCCCAGCAACGTCAACCATCCCGAGGCGGAGCCGATGGCGATCGGCCGCAACTTCCTGGTGAAGATCAACGCCAACATCGGCAATTCCGCCGTCGCCAGCGATGTGGCGAGCGAGGTGGACAAGATGGTCTGGTCCATCCGCTGGGGCGCGGACACGGTGATGGACCTCAGCACCGGCCGCAATAT
>Ga0182736_1002149_pt1 | contig 15913 bp, 9 predicted proteins | sample eDN5th30CKraftBY_FD_128882 | JGI IMG/M metagenome (GOLD analysis project Ga0182736, IMG submission 128882) | Enriched backyard soil microbial communities from Emeryville, California, USA - eDNA 5th pass 30_C Kraft BY (version 2) (version 2) | ecosystem: Environmental > Terrestrial > Soil >... | reverse complement strand
CGCTTCCTTCAGACCCCGCCTCGCGACGACGCCCTTGCGGTTCACTTTCCTTCACCTCCATCAGGCTGGAACGGGGACTTCCACCCCGCAAACTGTCAAACATGCTCGGCACACAACAAAAACAGCGAACCCGGAAAACCGGATTCGCTGGCGAGCGTGTGCAGTCAAACTCAACTGATTGTGACGATCACTGATCTCAAAGATCAATACATCTGTACCTGTTTGTCATAGGAAATATCGTACTTCTTCATTTTCTTGTAGAGCGTCGTTCGATTGATCCCGAGAACGCGGGCCGTTTCCTGCCGGTTCCATCCCTGCTGTTCCAGGGCATCGATAATGATCTGACGTTCCGGATCGGCGAGGGCCGATTTCAATCCGGCGCGTCCGGACAATCGGGGATGCAGGTACGACAGGTCCTGTTCTTCCCGACGGAACTGTTCCGGAAGATCGGCCAGCGTGATGACGTCCGACTTGCTGAGCACAATTGCCCGTTCGACGACGTTCACAAGTTCCCGGACGTTGCCGGGCCAGTTGTACCGTTGCAGGGCATTCATCGCGAGATCATCCAGATAGCGAATTTTCTTGCCGGTCTGCTGATTGAACTCTTCCAGATAGTGTTCCACCAGCAGCGGGATATCGCCGAGCCGTTCTCGCAGAGGAGGCTGAGTAATGGCAATCACGTTGATCCGGTAGAACAGATCCTGACGAAACTCTCCGGATCGAACCCGGGCTTCGAGATCTTCATTCGTGGCGAGAACAAGTCGCACGTCCACTTTGTGAGTCGTGTTTCCGCCGACCGGTTCGAACTCCCGATCCTGCAGAACGCGCAGCAGTTTCACCTGCAGACTCTGCGAGGCCGTTCCAATTTCGTCGAGAAACAGTGTTCCGCCGTTCGCCTGCAGAAACTTCCCCGGCTTGTCCTGAGTCGCTCCGGTAAAGGCTCCCTTGACGTGCCCGAACAGCTCACTTTCCAGCAGGGCATCCGGCAGGGCTCCGCACGCGACTTCGACGAACGGTTTGTCCCGGCGGGAACTCAGCTGGTGAATCGCCCGGGCGGTGATCGTCTTTCCGGTTCCATTTTCTCCCAGAATGAGCACCGTTGTCCGGGTGTCCGCGACGCTTTCCAGCAGATCGAACATCTTGGACATTTTGTAGTCCCGTCCAATGATATTGGAGAGACCAAATTTTTCGTTCAGCTGCTGACGCAGTGATTGATTCTCTTCCACGATCCGGCGCTGGCCAAGTGCCCGCTGGACGGAGAAGTTCAGTTCGTCGTCAATGATCGGTTTGGTGAGATAGTCAAATGCTCCCAGACGAATGGCTTCCACGGCACTTTCAATCGTGCCGTAACCGGTCAGGAGAATGACGGCAGTGCTGGGACAGTTGGCGACCGACCATTCCAGCAGTTGAAAGCCGTCCTGGTCCGGAAGGTTCACGTCGCAGATGACCACGTGGAAGGTGCATTCCTTCATCCGATCCACGGCTTCACGGCAGGACATGGCAGTCTCGGTCCGGTGGCCGAGGCTGCGCAGATAGTCTGCCATCGCTTCACAGATATGGCGGTCATCATCAACGACAAGTAACGACGCCTGATTCGACATAAAAAATCCCTATGGAAATAGACCGATCCACGAGCATCGGCATGTTTGGCTTCTGCGTTGCGGCAACGGGATCGAAGTGCAGACCATTTCCTGTCCGCACGGTCCAGTGAAGCGATTGCACGGCAATCGTCCGGAGGACCTGCTCCGAATTCAGTACGGCTTCCTCAGAAGGAGGGAAACCACGTTCGCCAGCCCGACGGAATTGTCAGGCCCGATCCTCTCCAGGGGCGGGTTCACCACCAGAGAGAATCAGGACACAGCGGTGCACTTCCGACCGGGTCCAACCCAGCCGAGAGGAATCGTGGTGTCACAGGCAAATGTTCTTGCCGGGAGCTGTTGTTGCTTTGAGGGTACGCAACCCTACGTCACAGATGCCGGGAGGCAACAGTTTTTCAGAGAGAATGGTGTCTTCCGTGAACATCCCGCGACACCGGTTCCGGTTTCGTGTTCCCCGGGGCGGGAAAGACCGTTGCGAGGATCTTTTTGTCTGCCGTAAGTTCATTTTGCGGAATGAGTTACCTCTTTACGAAGTTTCGTGCAGCCGGGCGACTTCTTCCGCGACGGAGTCGACGTGCCCTTTCACTTTCACGTTCGGCCAGATCGCTTTCAGCTTCCCGTCTTTGCCGATGAGAAAGGTCGAACGCTGCAGGCCCATGTAGGTTTTGCCGTAATTTTTCTTTTCCACCCAGACGCCGTATTTCTCGGCAACAGCATGGTCTTCGTCCGCGAGCAGCGGGAACGGCAATTCAAACTTGGCTGTGAACTTGTCATGCGAGGCCACGGAATCGGTGCTGATCCCCAGGACGACGGTGTCGGCCTTGTTCAACGAGGCGATGTTGTCCCGGAAGTCGCAGGCTTCCTGAGTACATCCCGGCGTGTTGTCGCGGGGATAGAAATAGAGAATGACGTTCTTGCCGTTCTCTCCCTGAAACGACTTCAGTGAAATCTTCTCTCCCCCGGATGCCGGGAGTGTCAACAGGGGAGCCTTCTGGCCGACTTTCAACATCGGTGCCGTCCGATCATGCTGGGAATGAAATGGCGATGGATCGTCATTGGAGCACATCCCGATCACGCTGCAAGGGGACCGGACAGTTGAGCACCGTATTTTTCATGCCAGGATCGGGTGCAGGACATTTCCATGCACGTCGGTCAGTCGGAAATCCCGGCCCCCATAGCGGAACGTCAATTTTCGATGATCGACTCCCAGCTGATGCAGCACCGTGGCCCAGAGATCATAGATGGTGCAGGGATTCTCCACGGCGTGATAGCCAAGATCATCCGTTGCCCCGTAGACTGTCCCCCCTTTGACTCCGCCTCCGGCCAGCCAGATGCTGAAACCCAGTGGATTGTGGTCCCGGCCATCACTCCCTTGAGAGAAGGGAGTTCGTCCGAATTCTCCTGCCCAGACGATCAGAGTCTCTTCCAGAAGTCCTCGTTCTTTGAGGTCCTGAATCAGGCCGGCAATCGGTTGATCGACCTGTTCGGCCATCCGTTTGTGCCCTCTCGCAAGTTCCCCATGTTGATCCCAGGGGTTCGCGGCACCACCCGCTCCGATGTTTCGGGTGAGACAACTCAGTTCAATGAACCGGACTCCTTTCTCCACCAGTTTCCGGGCGAGCAGGCACTGCCGTCCATAGGCCGCCAGTTCCGGATCACCGGAATCCACTCCATAACGCTGAAGAGTCGCCTGCGTTTCTCCCGAGATCTCACAGACTTCCGGGACAGCGGACTGCATCCGGAACGCGGTCTCGGAGTTTTGAATCGCCGCTTCCACCTGTGCATTCTCTGCGGCACGAGTCAGAAACCGGGAATCGAATTCCCGGACGAAGTCGAGTCGCCGCCGCTGACGGGTCATTTCATCCAGCGGACGAATGTTCCGGACGGCATCCGCCCGATCCGCGGCAAAGATCGATCCCTGATGCTGAGCGGGCAGGAAACCGTTGCTGAACAGACTGACGCCGCCATGTGGCGCGACCGCATTTCCACTCTGCAGCACAACGTACCCGGGGAGATTCCGATTCTCTGCACCGAGTCCGTATGCGACCCAGGCTCCGGCACTGGGATGCCCCATCATCGGGAATCCACTGTGCATGAAGAAGTTCCCCTGCGCATGTTCATTGACTGGACTGGTCATGGACCGGATGACCGCCAGTTCATCAGCGACTTTGGCCACTTCCGGAAACATGCTGCTGACGGGCAGACCTGATTCCCCGGACGGAGTGAACTCGAACGGGCTGGCCATCACGTTGCCGTTGTTGTTGAACTGCGTCCGTTCCACTTTGACCGGCATCGACTTGCCATGCAGTTCCTTCAGCATCGGTTTCGGATCGAACGAATCGACTTGAGAGACACCGCCGGACATGAAGCAGAAGATGACATGCTTCGCTTTGGGAGCATGATGCAACTGTGACAGCGCTCCCGGCAGTGCCGTTGACATTTCCGCCCCTTCGGCGAGAAGTCCGGCGAGCGCGATCGAGCCGAAGCCAATGGAACAGCGTTCGAGCAGTTGTCGACGTGTCACGGGGTGTGGAAACATGGGAGTCCTTGCTGTTTGCGAAGTTCCTGCCAGTTGCGGAGTGTTATCTCAGATAGATCATTTCCTTCATCAGGAAAACGGCCCCGACGACGTCCGTCCAGACGGAGAGTGCCATTTGCGGTTCTGTCTCCGGGAGTGCGGCGATGTCTGCCTGCAACTGAGTCTGCTGTTCCCGATTCTGTTTCAGTTCCAACCGTTCTTCGTCGGTCAGAATCGACATGATTCGCTTTGCGGTTTCCACGAGCGTACTGGATCGATAGGAGGTGGCGACCTCGTCGGCGGAGAGTGCTCGATCGTAAAGTTGTGCGAGATAGACACGTCCTTGAAAGTAGCGATTCCCTCCGGCAGGCAGATGTCGCAGCCCGATGGTCACGACCGTTTCTCCCGGTGAAAATTCTACGAGCGACTTCACGGGATAGGGCTTCCCGTAGACCAGTCCATCCCGGTAAGCCGTGATCGTTCCGTCTTTCTGATAGGTGATGACGAGATGGACCGGATGCTGAATCGCTTCACGTTCCGGCGTTCCCTGAAAGGATTTTGACCGGCGGGCGTAATCACTTCCGGCCAGCCATTCCTGCGGTGCCATCTCGCCGAAGACGATGGAATCAAACACCTCCCCGGAAGAGGATTGCACTGTCAACACTCCCCCTCCCCGTTGACTGGGAGTTTCGAGTTCCACCCAGACTTCCATCGACTTTTCTTTGAGTGGAACCGTCAGCGGAGTCGACACGAGATAGTTCGTGCCATTGAGCCGGGCCGCTCCTCCTTCGATCATGACGTTGTTGACGTTCTTCAATGTCCAGCCGTGGATACTGTCCTGCAGTCCGTTCTGAAAATTCCAGCGGGCGACCGGAGACACCAGGCCGGCTGACGGAGGTGCCGATTTCTGAGGAGACGTTCCAAGTTTGATTCGAGCCTGAGCCAGAAGATCACTGTCACGCAGTTGAAGCTGCTGCAATGTTTCCTGTTTCTGCTGTCGCAGTTGATGCTGCGTCTTCTGAAAGCTCCAGCTGTCATCAATGTACTGTTTGAGAAACTGGAGTTCCTCGACAGATGCCGAACGGGACAGCGCCGCCTGAACGATCCACTCAATTTTTTCGAGGTCATTGACGGTCTTCGGGTTCTGCAGAACCGATGCCGCACCGGCGGCCGCCAGACCGCGAATGCGTTCGTCATTCATCAGCATCAACGTCTGAGCCGGGACATTGGTCACATCGCGTCGGCCGGTCGAACTGAACGGTTCCGGAAAGTCGAAAGCGCGGAGAAACGGATCGAGCGCGGTGCGTCGCACCGCCACATACAGACTTCGCCGGTTGGAACCTCCTCCAACCGGCGGCCCGTATCGCGTGGAATCGAACTGCCCGCTGATCTGTAACAGGGAGTCTCGAATGGCTTCCGCTTCGAGTCTGCGGATCGAGGCGTGGGACAACAGGCGATTTTCCGGATCCCGTTCCGTGGCGTCCGAACCGGGAAAGGAATCCAGTTGCCAGGTCCGGGAGAGAACGAGTTCACGGATCATCTGTTTCATCGACCAGTGATGATCTGAGAAACGGAGTGCCAGCCAGTCGAGCAATTCCGGATGGGACGGTTCTTCTCCCATTCGACCGAAGTTGTCGGGCGTTCGCACGAGTCCGCTCCCGAACAGGTGATGCCAGAGCCGATTGACGATGACCCGGCGCGTGAGCGGGTTGTCATCTGCCAGCAGGCTGTTGGCGAGTTCGAGTCGGCCGCTTTGCTGTGTGGCGTACGGTGTCGCATCAATCGCTTCCAGAAACCGTCGGGGAACCGGATCGGATGGGGTCTGATGATTTCCCCGAATGAACAACGGCTGATCCCGAGCGACCGCTTCAGACACTCCCGGCACCCGTTGAGGAACCGGAATCTCCTGTTCCAGTCGGCGATATTCTTCCACGAGGGGACGAACTTCGGGAAGTGTTCCAAACTCGTTGGGAAGAAGACGAGATTCAAGTCCAGCCGCGAGGAGATCCGCCTGAGCGTCGGACAGTTCCCCGGACTGCCAGGCGTGAATCGCTTCCGACATCTGTTGAATCCAAAGTTGTTTCAGGTCAGGGACGCTCGCCGGGGCAGGGATGCGTTCGTCAAAAAAGAGATCATGTGCATCCCGGAATTTTCGGGCCGGGGGATCCACTCCATGGGGTGCAATGACGACATCACGCACGCCAAACCAGGAGCGTTCTTCCCGACTGGTCGGAATCGGGGCGTCGAGTGAGGTCGAGATTTCGACGAAGACCTCATCCCCGTTCCAGTAATTCAGGTCCATGCGCTGCCACTTCCAGTCCTCTGTGGGAGTGACAATTGGAAAGACCGTTCCGGCGCGCGGGTAATGCTGAATGACAGGTCGGGCCACGGATCGCCCGGACCCACAGATTCTCAACCAGAGATTCTGACGTTCCTTTGCCGTGAAATCTGGCGAACTGATGCGGCCGGCATGACGAGTGGAGAGTGTGTGGGTGTAGACCCCCTTCGGGAAAAAGTCTGCAAGAATCTGATCGCCGGTGAGTGCGACAGTCCAGGCGGCCGCATCCGGTTCGTTGAGCTCTGGTCCTGTGCCGGTGGGAATCCAGTGAGAATCTTCCTGCGGAAGTCCCATGTTCCAGACCTGAACGTCGGGGTGATTCAGGAACTCTTTTGTTTTCTGATGTTCCTCTTCCCACTGCTTCCGATTGCGGATCCAGTCTCTGGACAGGTCGGACTGGCCGCTCTCCGGACCCGTCGGATCGTTCGGAAAAAACAAGCTTCCGGCTGGTGTGATCGACGTGCCGGGTGCGGGAGTCCAGGCCTGCTGTGTGAGTTCCGGTAAAGCGGAGAGCCAGGCGCTGGCGACCTTCGAACGGATCTGCTGTTTGAGATTTTGAAGTGCGGTGACGTGGGTGTTCTTCACTTCCGGCAGATCGATCACCGTTCGCCCGGGCCGGCAGGATCCCACAATCCCGAACAGCGCGTAGTAATCCGCCTGACTGATCGCATCGAACTTGTGATCGTGACATCGTGCGCAGGAGACGGTCAGCGCCATTGTCCCTTTGGTCAGAACGTCGATGGCATCATCGACAAACCGGACTTTCTCATCCAGAGCATCGGTCGGTGTGAATCCATGAAACACCATGCGCCACTGGGCCGGACCGATTGCTGATTCATTGATCTGGAGTGTCTCGTTGAGGCGTGGGGACTCCAGCAGGTCTCCGGCAATCTGCTCGCGCAGCAACTGGTCATAGGGAACATCCGACTGAAAGGCCCGAATCAGGTAATCACGATACCGCCAGGCCTCTCCAATGTCAGGGTCTCCCTCCGAACCATGAGAATCGGCGTAGCGAAACCAGTCCATCCAATGCCGGGCCCAATGTTCGGCAAACTGCGGACGAGCGAGGAGATCATCCACCAGTTGGGAGACGGTGATGTCCCGTTCTGCGGGGCTGTTGAATCGGGTTCTCCACAATTCCAGTTCTTCCAGAGTGGGAGGAAGTCCGGTGAGAACGAAGAACAGCCGCCGAATCAGGACCTCTGGTGCGGCGTCTCCAACGGGAGCCAGCTGGCGCGATTCCAGTTTGGCGAGGATGAACCGGTCAACATCGTTGCGACACCAGTCCGGTTGCGTGACGGGCGGAACCGACGGACGGGTAATGGGACGAAAGCTCCACCACTGCTTCCGCTTTTCAAGCACTTCCGCCCAGTCGGGCCCTTTTGCGAGTTCCTCTTGGGTGGGAGGGTGTTCGCGCGGATCCACTGCGCCGTCACGAATCCAGGTTTCGAAATCCGCGATGATGGACTTGTCGAGCCGGGGACTCGCCGAGGGCATTTCAAGCCCTTCAAGTTCATGGCGAATCACCTGCAGCAGCAGGCTGGAGCGGGGATCTCCCGGTTTCAATGCCGGACCGGAGTCTCCTCCTTTGAGCAGCCCTTGACGGAAGTCGAGAACCAGTCCTCCTTCGGCGGTTTCGGAACTGTTATGACAGCTGTAACAGTGTTCGATCAGAACCGGTCGGATTCGGGTTTCGAAGAAGTCGATTTTGTCATGGGCCGGTTTCTCGTTCGCCGGGGTTTCGGCACGACCGTCAATGCTGAACAGGGCGAGTGCCAGCACCAGACAGGAGGATGTGAGCCACGATGATCCGTGTGCCGGAATTCCATCCATCGAGGTCGGTCGCAGAGTCATGATGCGTCTCGTTGCTGAGTGGATCTCTGGGGCGGATGAGGCTGGAGACTGGCCGATTTCCCTGAGAAATCCGGCCTGTGATGCGGATCAGTTCTGATAGTTTGCAGCGGCTCTGGCGACGAGTTCGGAAATCAGTTGCCCGAGATGTGGAAATTCGGATTCCGGAATGCGTGACTCAGGTCCGGCAATGGTGATCGCTCCAACCGGCAGACCGCTCCGATCGCAGATCGCGGCGGCGACGCAGTGAATCCCCAGCAGACCTTCGGACCGGTCGACGGCGAACCCCTGCTCGCGGATGACGAGCAGTTCCTTTTTGAAGGCCGCTGGAGTCGACAGGGTCGTTGGGGTGTATTTCTTGAACCGGATCCGGCTGATCACATCGCTCTGTTCGTCCTCCGGAAGAGCGGCAATGATCGCTTTGCCAGGAGCACAGCTGAACGCCGGACACCGGGCTCCCAGTTGTCCGGAGTACTTGAACGGATGAGTGGAAATCAGCTGTTCCAGAATCACCGACTGTGTTTCGAGCAGACAGCAGAGCTGAACCGTTTCTCCTGTCTCTTTGTGAAGTCGTCGCATTGCTCCGAGTGAGGCTTCGACCAGTCCCCGTTCTTCGCCGCCGGGACGCCCGAGTAAAAGAAACTTATTGGTGAGCGTGAATCGCCGGGAGGCCGGTTCCCGCACCAGATACCCCATCGTTGTCAACTCTTGCGTGATGCGGAAAACCGACGCGGACGGATAGCCCAGCTGTTCCACCAGTTCGGCAATGGTCAGTCCGGTGGAGTGGTTGCCGAGATACTCCAGAATCTCCAGCCCGCGCTGCAGTGTCGGGACAGCGGTTTTCTCAGTCCGGGTCATCACGGAGACCTTGGTCTTTCCGAAGTGCAGGGGGGATCGTTCAGATTTCAATCCTGAAATTCATTTCATATATGAATACCACCGACGTCAGTGGGATGCAATCCCGGTTGTTGATGCGTTGGTGCCGCATCCTTCAGATTACGACGTCAATGCCGGCGACCTCACTGCCGGCGGGCACATCCGTACGGCGCGCAGGGGGACGGATCGTGCGGAGACCGGATCGCGATCACCACATTGAGATCACAACGTCGATCACAGAGCAGACCGACAGCGAGGATTCTGAGCGGAATGGGAGCTTCTGCGAGAGTGCGCCGAATCAGAGCGGTTTCGTTATTCAAGTGACGGACTGGCTCTTGGAAAACCCATGTTTCAGCGAGGGAAAGACGTGCTTCGTGGCCACAGGATCGACCAAACGGGTCGATCAGTCAGCGTCCGGACGGCGTCCACTGGCCAGTTGCACGGAACCGCACAACAGGGCGATGCAGACCAGCCCGGTGACATAGACCATCTTTCCCACGAGATTCGGAACCGTCAGTCCCAGCAACTGGTGCGCGTTTCCGACCGGCGGAGCCAGTGCTCCCCAGACAAAAATGAGGGCCACGGCGATCAGCAGGAGACTGATGATTCCGCCTCGAATCAGAACGGGAGTCAGCTGCTTCCAGTCGATGACATACAGCCAGAATCCCACCCAGGCGAGCAAGGGGCTCCAGGGGAAAATCAGATTGCCGACAGCGCGGGCCACCGCACCGCACGCCGTTGCAAGATCGATGATGGAGTCGATCAGTTCCATGATCCTGTCTCCGGAAAACGTGAAACCATCTGGCGAGTCAAAAAAATTTTCTGGTTGTCCGATTCCGCGTTCCCACCCGTCTGCGCTGCTGCAGTTGTCCTCATCCTTCGGTTTCGGGCGCTGCAAACTGTATCGAAATGTCGGACGTCACGTTTCGGAATGAGGCGGACAACGCATGTTCAACCAGGCATGTTCGTCGTATCCGTTGACGTTAACGCAGACTCGCCGGTTCGAACAGCTGAAAGATTCGTCTTGCTGCTGAGGGGGCCCTCTGGTAATTTTTGCCAAACCGTCTCGGAGGCGGGAAAAACCGTCAAGTTCCTCTTGATCTGGAATTTGACGGAAACCAGTACAGGACTGATCGTCGGTGAAGGGACCATCCCGGGCAGGATGGAATCGTTCCACCGACAGCATGGAGGCGAAATATCATGGGGAGCGCTTATCGCGTTCTTCAAGCGGCTGATTTCTGTTTGCATCAACCGCTTGAACCAGTCGGTGTCCTACCAGCCGATCTGCGGGAAATCTTCAATCAGGCACGAGAACGGGCAGCACTGAAGGTCATTCAAACGGCATTGACCACTCCGGTCGATCTCCTGCTGTTGACCGGCCAGCTGGCGCATTTCGAAGAAGAGCCGCGGCTCGCCTGCTTTCTGTTCGAGCAATTCCGCCGACTGCAGTCGGCGGGAATTCCGGTCGTCTGGGGAATCGGACATGACGATGATCATCTCCCTGAATGGGCGATCGACGGCAACGTGTCGATTCTGTCACCCGGACGTTCGATCTCGTTGACTCCTCGGGAAACCGGAAAGCAGATCACGGTCGCCTGGCCGGGGAACGGGCAGGCGGTTGTGATCAGTGACTCGAATCATCTGGTGATCTCCCTGCAGCGATTCGCTCAAGGGTTGGGAGTGGAGTATTCGGTGCATGGGGAGCCGGTCTCCGCACGACATCGGACCATCTCCATTCAGCCGGAAAGTTCTCTCGATCAGTCCATCTGTGGGATGTGGCTTGTCGAGAGCCAGCCGTCAGGCGGGTTGAAACCGTCCCTGTTGACCACGGCCACGGTTCAATGGACCACCGAGACCATCGAAATTCTTCCCGACATGACCCGGCAGGAACTCTTGCGGGAAATGGAACGTCGACTCGAAGAGTTGCGGTCTCACCAGAAGTCGGAACTCGAGCTCGTGCAGTGGAAGCTGACCGGACAGGGGGCACTCTGGCCATCGATGCTGAAGGAATCTGAAGTTCGCGACCTGCTGCAGGCCTGCCGCAGTCTGCCGGTGTCACAGCAGCGTCTCTGGAGCTGGCGAATCGACGCGACTCCGTCTGAAGCACAGCTGGCCAACTGGCGACGGGATTCGATCCCCTTTGCGGAGTCGATGAATGTCACCGCGGAATTGACCGATGCCGATCGGGCAGCCGCGTCCGGGGCCGGAATTCTTCCCGGTCAGGATGTTCTGCATCCGCTGCGTGATTCGGCGCCACACTTTCTTCAGAGACGTCTCGCCCGATCGCTGTTGCGTCCGGACACCGATGTCTTGAATGACGCCAGGTGACCGAGCCTGAACGTCACCAGCCCGTCTCGTTTTTCCTGCGGTTGTTTTTCCTGATTCCGTTGGGCCGGCCCCTCAGAAATTGAGTCATCCATGCAGATTCGACAGATTCATGTGGAAGGTTTTGGAACACTGTCCCAGTGTCGTCTGAGTCCGCTGGGGGGGGGCCTGAATGTGATCTACGGCAACAATGGATCCGGGAAAACCACCACGCTGGAACTCATTCGAGGAGTCTTGTGCGGGTTTGATCAGGCCCGCCGGTTTCGACTGCTCCCGCCACTCAACGCAGGGAATCCCGGGGGAAGCCTGACTCTGGATGTTGCGGGGAACTCCTTGAACGTCATTCGCCATTCCCGGGCGGATGCCTCGGATACTCTGGCGATCTCGCAGCATCATGGTTCCGTCAGCGCGGTCTCTGAACTCCGCCAGGCAATTGATTCGCTGGATGAACAGGTGATCCGGACTCTGTTCATGGTCAGCGGATATGAAGCGGTGAATCTGACAGGGCTGGTGAAGCTGGCCTTGCGCGACAACATCGAACTGCAGACTCGCGTTTCATCTGCCGGCTGGATCACGCCGCGACTGGAGACCGTCCAGAAGGAACGGAAGCAACTGTTCCAGGTGGCGATCCCACAGGGGGACCTCCCCCATCTTGAGCAGACCCGGCAGAAGCTGAAAGGGGAACTCCAGCGCGCCCGTGACAACCAGCAGCGGGCGATTGCAGACTGGCAGCAACGACTTTCGGCCATCGCGCGTCAGCTGGAACAATTCCGTGCGGAATCTCACTGGCTGAAACAGGAACGGCACGCGGTCGAGAGTGATCTGACCGAAGTGCAGACCCGGCTGTGGAGTTCTCGTGCGGTTCAGATTGAAGAGCAGGAAACCATTGAACAGGCGGTTGCCGCACCCCCGGCGTTGTGGAAAAAAGAGATTGCGGAAATCGATCGCGAGATTGCGAACGCACAGCAGGTTTTACGGGATCTGGCCGGTTCACGGATGGAGTTGTCCGTGACGAAAGCGGGTCTGGCGGGCTCTGAAGTTCCAGACGCCGAAGTCACCTTCGAACGTCAACGGACGGCGCTGGCGGCGATGGAAGGGCAGACGGATCGCTTGCTGAAAATTGCCGCGCGACTGAAGTCTGCTTCGGAATGCCTGTGTGGCACCCGGTCTTCGTCACTGGAAGACGCCGCTGAGGAACTCCGTTCGCAGATCTGGCTGCTCTGCCAGGAATTGAGTCGGCAGCAGACCGCTCAGCAACAGTGGGTTCTGCAAACGCAGCGGGAAGGGGTCGACGGGTGTGAACTCGAACTCACCCGACAGATCCGGCGTTTACGGATCCGCCGCGATGAACTGCTGCAGCGGCACACGTCGACCGCGTCAGAACAGGTCGCTTACCGGACACTGCATGAATCCTCCTGGTGTCAGTGCGAAGGTCATGCAGCGGCGGCCTGTGCCATTCATGACGAACCGGCTTTTGTCACTCAACCGCAGGTGATCATCAGGACTCGCACCGAATGGGTGTCGGACGCCCGGCCTGGTGATGCCGCCTGGGAGCTGAAACTGAAAGATCGAATCCAGACATTAAGAGAGGACCGGTCGGTCTGTGAAACGGAGATCGAGCGACTCGAACGGGAACTCGACCGTCTGCGCTGCACTGGTCCGGAGAGCGCCCGGGATGGACAGGTGCAGTCGCTCCGCAATGAACTCGCCCTGATCGAACAGCAACTGCAGGACGGCCAGCAACGCTGGCAGGCACTGAAACTGACGGAAACGGTGTTGGAGCGAACCCGGGACCGGCTGAATGTCGAGATCGTTCCGGAAGTCATTCAGGATGCCTCCGCTCTGTTGTCGAGAATGACCTCCGGTCGATTTACAGGGTTCCGCTTCGATCCACAGACGGAAGAATTCCTTGTCATCACGTCCACCGGAAATGACCTGTCCCCGGTGGCACTGAGTCGCGGCACACTCGAACAGGCCTCTCTCAGCTTCCGTCTGGCACTGGCTCGCGCGTTCTCCCGAAAAGGACACCTTCTGCCGCTGGTCCTCGACGACGTGCTCGTGGATAGTGACGAAGACCGATCACGCGCGGCGATTGAAGTTCTTGTGGAACGGGCCCGCAATCATCAGATTCTGTTTTTCACCTGCCAGGAACACCTGCTGGAACTGTTCAGTGAATCCGGAATCTCGATTCTTGATTTCCCCGGCTCCGTCCGTCCGCTGCCACGACAACGTCACGCGGCGACAACCGTCACGACTCCGGTCATCGCCCCGCCGGAGAACCTGAAGCCGGTGATGGAAAGTCTGGTTTCGAGTGATCCTCTTCTGGACTCCGCTGTCGATGAGTCAGAAGACATTGAAGTCGAACGCCTGCAGCCGGACCAACCGTACTGGCTGGGGGTGAACAGTCCTGTCAGCCAGGTCCCGTCACTGGGAGCCCAGATGGCGCGGCGACTGGGAACCATTGGTGTCCGTGATGTCACGGATTTGATCGAACTGGATCTCGAAGCACTCGAAATTCCGCTCGACAGCCTTCAGATCTCTGCTGCGACGCTGCGTCAATGGCAGGCCGAAGCCCGCCTGCTGTGCTGTATTCCCAACCTGACCGGCCGGGATGCGCAGGTTCTCGTGCTCTGCGGCATTCAGGCGCCAGTCGAGCTGTCACAGATCGATGTTCGGGAACTGCAGAATCGCATTCGGAAACTGCGGAATGACAATCAGGTGCGACTGAGCATCCCCTGGCTGGCGGAAGAGTCGAACTGGCCGGAACAGGACACGCTGACCGGCTGGATCCGGTACTCCCGTCAGGCTCAGTCCTGGCGGGAACTGCGGGAATCCAGCTTCCGCTCGCGGCGCCGTTCTTCACGCCCGACAATCGCCGGCAGCCGGGAACGGGCGATGATGCAGCGGGACGTCATTCCGTCCCTGCATGTCCGGCTGCATGAAGAACCCGTTCCCGTCACGACGGAACGGGCCCTGCGGTTCTTTCTGAAAGCAGACAGTCTGGTTGTCGATGCCCCGTCGATCGGCCCGAAGATGGCGGAGCGTCTGAATGCCATCGGAATTTTTCTCGTCTCGGATCTGCTGGAACGGTCCGCCAAGGAGACCGCCATGCGATTGGGACGCCGGGAAGTCACCACGGAAACGGTGACCGCCTGGCAACGTCAGTCCCGGCTGATGTGCCAGATTCCAGAGCTGCGTGGACATGATACTCAGGTTCTTGTTGCCTGCGAGATTTATGAACCGGAAACAATTGCGAAGATGCAGCCGGCCGAACTGTTCGCCCGTGTCGAGCCGTTCGTCAATTCACGTGACGGACAGCGGCTGTTGCGGTCGGCCAAAACACCGGATCTGCAGGAAGTGACGGAGTGGATCGAGTACGCCCGTCTGGCTCCCAGCGTTCGTGCCGCCTGAGTTCGTGCTGCCTGGCCGGTGGATTTGAAAGCGATGTCCGGCGCCCCCCTTCAAGAGGAATTCATTCACTCTTGAGGGGACCCACCCCCCGGAGTTCGAAAGGATTCGGCAGCAGCCACAGCGAGCTGATCGCAGCGCTCATTTTCGGGATGTCCGGAATGTCCTTTGACGATCGTGAATCGCACCTGATGCCGGGACAGCAGTTCGTCGAGGGCTTGCCAGAGTTCGACGTTCTTGACCGGTTTCCAGCCGCCGCTTTCCTTGCGTCGCCAGCCGTTCCGTTTCCAGCCGGGCATCCATTCAATGGCCCCTTTTCCGACATAGGTACTGTCGGTGATGACTTCGACTCGGGACTCTTTGGACAGCGCCCGCAGCCCTTCAATGACCGCGGAGAGTTCCATCTGATTGTTCGTGGTCAGTGCCGCTCCGCCGGAGGCCTCGCGCTCTTTCCCGGATTGCGGATGCCGTAACAGATAGGCCCAGCCACCCGGTCCGGGATTGCCTCGGCAGGCTCCGTCAGAAAACAGTTGTACGAAGGGGAGTGTCACGGAGATTGGGATCTAGAGCAGTTTGCCCGCCTGTGTTGTTTTAGACAGGCGCGCGTTTGGATGGATGAAACGCCGTCCTCCGCGTGGCGGGGACGGGGAAATGATTTCGCAAGTTGCTCTCGTGGAGCTTCAAACCTGAAATGACAGGTGGCAGAACACGGTTTTGATCAGGCCAACGAGCCTGCGGGCCATGTTCGGGAACCGGTCATGACAGAGTGGTCACACCACTGGAACGGTTTCGTCATTCCTGTGACGTCCTGGCTCGTGGAAACTCAATGTTTCATTGAGGGAAAGGCGTTCTTCGCGGCCACATGATCGACCAAACTCAGTACTTCCCAGTTTGTCCCGCTGAGGGTGAAAGTGGATCGGAAATGCAGGACTTTCCCCGTCTTTTCTGCCCCCTGAATCCTGATCCCTCCCCCCTCGCCATTCTTCGCTGGCAAACTGG
>Ga0182736_1002148_pt1 | contig 15914 bp, 20 predicted proteins | sample eDN5th30CKraftBY_FD_128882 | JGI IMG/M metagenome (GOLD analysis project Ga0182736, IMG submission 128882) | Enriched backyard soil microbial communities from Emeryville, California, USA - eDNA 5th pass 30_C Kraft BY (version 2) (version 2) | ecosystem: Environmental > Terrestrial > Soil >... | reverse complement strand
GGTTCTCGAGCTCGTGACCTCGCGCCCGGATTGGCTGGGCGCCCTGACCATTGCGCTGACGCGGCCGCAGGGCGTGCCCGAGCGCCGCGGCGGCGACGATCCCTGGCAGCCGGGCGCGGCCCGCGCCGAGCGTCCGCGCCGTATCTCCGACGATCTGGCGTGGCTGCGGCAGGCGTTCGACGAGCCGGACACGCACGGGCTCAAGACGCTGCCCGACACGGCGGCCGTCGCGGCGTGGGAGACCGACGTCGAGGCGCAGGAGCGGCTGACGCGGCTGCGCGACCGCAAGGTGCTCGACGCTGCCGGGTTCCTCCTGCACGAGGAAGAACGGATCGCCGTCTAGCCGGATACCCCTCGGTGGTATCCTTTCGGCCTGTTATGGCCGAACGCGGATACACCGCCAGCAAGGATCAGCTGGGCAAGCGCCTGGCCCGGATCGAGGGCCAGGTCCGCGGTGTCGCGCGCATGGTCGAGGAGGACCGCTACTGCATCGACGTGCTGACGCAGATCAGCGCGATCCAGGCGGCGCTCGACAAGGTCGCGCTCGGGCTGCTCGACGGGCACACGCGACACTGCCTGCTGGGCGAGGGCGAGGGACCGACGACGATCGACGACCAGACCGAGGAGCTGATGGGCGCCGTCGGCCGGCTCATGAGGCGCGGCTGAAGACCATAAACTTGACTTAGCCGATCCGGATTTACTATTTTGGCTGTCGCGCACCCGACACGTCGAATTGGAGGATCGGTGTCCATCGAAGTCCCAGCGTCCAACGTCGCGGCGATTCCTGAGCTGGCGGAGCATTGGAGAGCGCTCGACTTGCGCGAGATCCTCTCGCGTCCGGCGGCGTTCTTGTCCATCAGCCAGTCCAACTCGCTCTACAGGGAGGGCGGGGTCCAGTACGCGGAGCGCCACGACCTCCGCGGCTCGCTGCCGGCGACGATCAAAGCGGTGCAGGCGGCCCGGCGCGCGCCGAACTTCGTGTCGTTCAACTGGATCGGCTACAGCGTCTTCCGCGACGGCTACCCGCAGTCGGACTTCGACCGCGTCCAGTACGCGGGGTGGACGGGGCACCTCGACGTCACCGCGGAGCAGCGCGCGTGGGACGACGCGCTGGTCGACGAGCTGCGCGACCTGGTCGAGCCCGGCGACAACGAGCTCTACGAGAAGGCGCTGCAGACCGCGTTCGTGGGCACCGACCTGCCGCTCGAGCTCGCGCGCAAGCGGGTCGAGGTGGTCGTGATCACCGGGATCCACACGGACTGGTGCGTCGAGGGCAACGCCCGCGCGGCGCGCGACCACGGGCTGCTGCCGATCGTGATCGGCGACGCCACCGGCGCGCAGACGCCCGAGCAGGAGCCGGCGGCGTTCGAGCGCATCAACAACTTCTTCGCGCCGGTGATCTCCTCGGATCACTTCGTCGACCTGCTCAGCTGATGGGCAACGCCGGGCTCCTGCTCGTCGGCGCGGTGCTGTACCTGAACGGCCTGGTGACGCTCGGGGTCGTGCCGGGCCGCAGCGCCGCGCTGCTGAACATCTTCGTCGGGGCGATCGAGGTGGCCATCCCGACGATCCTGCTGATCACGGGCGGGACCGACGCCGACTTCGTCAACGGCGTCTGGCCGACGTACCTGTTCGGGATCACGTACCTGTACTTCGGGATCGGCATCCTGCTGGACTCCGACCAGATCGGGCTCGGGTGGTACAGCTCGTTCGTGGCCGGGATCGCCGGGCTGCAGGCGATCCTGACCGTGGGCGACGACCCGGTGTTCGCCGTGATGTGGCTGACCTGGGCGGTGATGTGGTCGCTGTTCTTCCTGCTGCTGGGGCTCGGGGTCGAGGGCGTCGCGCGCTTCACCGGCTGGTTCCTGGTGCTGGGCGGGATCCCGAGCTGCACGGTCTCCGCGCTGTTCTTGCTGCACGGCCGCTGGGACACCAGCGCGACCGCCGGCTGGCTGGCGCTCGCCGCGCTCGCGGTCGGCAGCGTGGCGGCGTTCGGGCTGGCGCGCTCCGGCGTCGCCCGCGCGTCGGTCGCCCCGTCGGGGGCGCTCGAGGTCGCGCCTACCTGAGCGGAGTGGGGCTGGTCGCCGCGCCGGCGTCGACCAGCCCCGCGCCGTACTGCTCGTCCGGGCCGGGAGCGCCGAGGTCGCGCGCGGTGGCCTTCAGGCGCTCCTCGATCTGCTGCGGGGTCGGGTGCGGGCCGAGCACGCCGGACGCGATCACCAGCGCGGCGGTCGCGGTCACGTGCGCGGCCGCCATCGAGGTGCCGTAGTACGTCCGCGGGTAGCGGAAGACGCGGTTGTTGCGGGTGAACGCGAGCTGCAGGATCGAGCGGCCGGCGGGTCCCGCGACGCCGCAGCCCGCGGCGTCCTGGCCGCCGCCGGGGGCGACGAGGTCCAGGTCCGGGCCGGTGTTCGAGTACACGGCGCGGCAGCCGTGCTCGGTGATCGCGCCGACCGACAGGACGCCCGGCAGCGCCGCCGGGTACGCGACCTCGTCGTACGCGATGTTGCCGGCCGCGGCGACGATCAGCGCGCCCTTGCGCTGCGCGTAGCGGACGGCGGCGGCGATCTTCGGGATCTGAGCGACGGAGTCCGTCGAGGAGCCGAACTGCACGGACAGGTTGATGATCTGGGCGCCGCGGTCGGCGGCGTAGTGCAGGCCCTTGGAGATCGACCGCTCGTCACCGTCGCCGTCGCGGTCGAGCACCTTGACGGGGATGATCGTGGCGCCGTACGCCAGGCCCGTCAGGCCCTTGCCGTTGTTCGTGCGCTCCGCGATCGTGCTCGCGATGTGCGTGCCGTGGCCGTAGTCGTCGGCCGGATCGGCGTCCTCGCCGGCGCACGACAGATCGCCGCCGGTCGTGCTGCGAGCGCAGAAGTCGCGGCCCTTCTGGAAGCGGACGGGAGCGAGCTCGGGCGAGCGCCGGTACGAGACGCCGGAGTCCAGCACCGCGATCTTCACGCCCTTGCCGCCGGGCCGGCCGGCCGCGATCAGGTTGTCCCACGCACGCGGCGCGTCGACGCCCGTGCCCGGCAGGAAGTTCCACTGATCCTGCTGCCAGCCGCCGGGCGTGCGGCCGGCGATCCCGGTGTCGTTCGGAATCCACGCGCTCGCCGGGGCCGCGACGAGTGTGAGGAGCGCGAGCCCGGCGAGGCACGCGAGCGCGGCGGCTCTCATGGCACTATCAACGCGAGGCGCGGGAAATAGGTGCGGTAGCGCGCGGCGTCGCGGGTCAGGAGCGTGAGGCCTTCGACGGCGGCGTGCGCGCCGATGGAGAAGTCGGGCAGCGGCGACCGCCGCTGCCCGCCGGCGCGGCGGTAGCGGACGAAGCAGCGCGCAGCGAGAAAGCCGGCGTCGTACGGGAGCGGGAGCCGCTGGAAGTCGGCCAGCGCGGCGTTGAGGTCCTCGACGCGCGAGAACCCGGCAGCGACCTCGGCATAGATCAGCGGGTTGATCGCGACGTGACCTGCACCGGCGGCGGTAGCGAGCGCCTGCGCCGACCAGTCGAACCAGCGCGCGTCCTCAGTCGCGATGTCCAGGAGGACGTTGGCGTCGACCAGCGTCGTCATTCGCGCGTGAGCGCGAGGATCTCGTCAGTCGTCAATCCGCGCGACGCGCGACCGCGCAGCCGCTCGACCAGATCGCGGCCCCGATCGGAATCCGTCGCCTTGGTCACGCGAATCGCTTCGCCGTCGATCTCGAACCGCAGGTCAGCACCCGGCTGGATCCCGAGTCGGTCCCGGATCTCCTGGGGAATCGTCACTTGTCCCTTGCTCGTCACGCGCATGCCGGACCTCGAGTCTTACTCAGACCGGTAAGAGTAGCTCTTGTTCTAGGTTCACATAACATGGATTAGCGAGCATTCAAAGGAGCAGACGTGCCCGCGCTCACCCGGATATCTTCAATCCATGAGCTTCGCGACCGGAAGCCTGCTCACCGTCGCGGCCGGGTCGCTTCTCGGGCTGCCGGCGGGCGACGCCACACCGCGGGCGACCTGCTCGACCGCCGCGTTGGACGCTCCGGTCGCGGTGCATCCCCAGCGCGACGTCGTCTTCGGGTCGCTGGTGCTGCCGGGCGCCCGGCGCCTGGCGGACCGCCGTCCCAACGCGTTCCGGCACCGCGGATACAAGCTCGCGGTCACGCTGCCGAAGGGCACCGAAGCCGTGCTGTCCGTGCCGCGGGAGATGCGCGGCCGAGTCGGCCTGGTCTACACCCACAAGGCTGAGAAGCAGACCTGGCGGCGCGGCCTGGACGGCGCTGAGACCGCCGTGCGGTTCACCGCTTGCGCACCGGATGCCAATGGCGGACGCACCGGCTGGCCGGGCGGGCTCATCGTCGATCGCCGGCGTTGCGTGACGCTCGTCGTCAGCGTGCGTGGCACCGAGCCGGTGCGCCGCCGCGTGCCGCTCGGTCGCGCCTGCTGAGCCCATCGCCTTCTCATCTCCGCACCTCCGCCGGCCCTTAGCCATCCGGCCGGTGCCCGACCGGTCATGGTCGTGCGCCGTTCGTCGCTCGAGGCCGGCGACGTGACAAGCTTGCGCGCATGACCGCGCCCGAGCACTCCGATCTCCCGTCCACGTCCGAGCCGCATCCCTCCGGCGGCAAGCCGTGGCTCTGGATCTCCGTGGCGGCGGTCCTGGCGATCGGCCTCGTCGGCATGTTCATCTGGGCGCTCGGCCTCCGCGACGACCTCGACGAGGCCAAGGCGCAGAACACGGCCCAGAGCGAGCAGATCGCCGAGCAGGTGAGCACCCAGACCGACGATCTGACCGCACGGATCGACCAGCTCGAGAAGGCGCTGGACGGTGCTTCGGGCCGGATCGACGACGCGGTCGCCACCGGCCAGGAGACCATCGACGAGCTGCGCAAGAAGGCCGCCGAAGCCGGCGAGAAGGCGACTGAGGCGCGCGAGAAGGCGTCGAGCGCGGGCGACAAGGCGGCCGCCGCGCGCGACTCGGCCGCCGCCGCGCTCCAGAAGGCGCGCGACAAGGCCGAGGCCGCCCAGGGCGACACGAAGACCGCGATCAGCGACCTCGAAGGCGAGCTCGCGGCCCTCACCTCCCAGATCAAGACCAAGCTCGCCGAGCTCAAGGCGACGGTCGGCAAGCTCTCAGACGCCGACGCCGCGGCGCCCAAGAAGGAGAAGGCCGAAGCCGCCGAGGCGGCGCCGCCCGAGAGCACCGACGACTGAGCGCGGCGAGGAGGCCCGCCTACCCGGACGGGCCTCCCGAAAGCCGGGTCACGAGCCCGGATAGAAGTTGTCGGCCCCCAGCAGCACGCCCTCGCCGACCGGGTCGGCCGCGCCGGCGCTGTTCGTGTCGACCGCGAAGGTCTCGACCCGGACGGTGCCGTTCGCGTAGGTCAGCTGGATCTTCCCGCCCGGCTGCACCTCGTAGGTCCCGTGCTCGTCCGGCGGGAAGTTGCCGACGTACGTGTAGCCGCCGCCGATCCCGGGATCGCCCATCGACGACGTCGTGCTCGAGCTGAGCACGAACTGCCCGTCGCTCAGCAATGACAGATGCTGCTGGGAGACCGTGCAGCCGAAGATCAGCCCGCACATGCCCCGGAAGCTGATGTGCTCGAGCTCGTTGCCCGCGAAGCGCGTCCCCGGCGCCGGCGGGACGAGCGCGCCGTAGCCGTTCCCGTCCACGTCGAGCCCGCCGCCCGGCTTGAACGTCCCGGCCTTATCACCGATCGTCAACGCGCCCGACTTCTCGTCGTACGTGTAGGGCAGGCAGCCGTCGCGCTCGTCGATCTCCGCGTCCGGCTTCGCCGGCGGCGTCGTGCACGTCGCGGGCAGCCCGCCGGCGGGGAACCCGCTGTAGACCGTCCGGTCGTCCACGAAGTACAGCGCCCGGTTGTCCCACGCCCAGTCGACGTGGTTGACCGTCCGCCACCAGTACGTGCCCGCCAGCGGCCCCTGCTTGGCCACCGGCGCCCCCGGCTTCGGCTTGACCTTGCGCGCTTTGCCGATCCGCAGCACCACCGCGCTGGACGCCTTCAGCTTGCCGGCGCGCACGGTCGCCTTCAGCGTGCTCGACGTGCGCGCCCGCTTGGTCAGCTTGACCTTCACCGTCAGCGTCCGCTTCTGGGCCGGCTTGAGCGCGCCGAGCTTGCGCGCCTTGCCGCCCAGCCCGGAGAGCCCGCGCGGCCGGTTGAACGTCACCCGCAGCGCGCTCGAGCGCTTGGACCCGTCGTTGGCGACCCGCAGCCGCAGCCGGATCGTCCGGTTGCGCTTGATCGTCGACGGGACGCCCGCCAGCGACACCGTCAGCTTGGCCGCCTTCGGCACCGGCGGCGGAGCCACCGGCGCGGGCGCGGGAGGCGGCGGCGGTGCGGGCGTAGCGGTCGGCGCCGGCGCCGGAGCGCTGAGCGTCGCCGGCGTGTCGGACCGGTCGTACGCCTGGCTGAGCTGCCCGTTCGCGGGCACCGTGTACGCCGTCGCGCAGTCGAACGCGACCGCGAGATCGGACCCCGTGCCGGACATCGTCACCCGCGTGCCGTCCACGCGCAGCGTGCCGGTCCGCTGCGTGCCGTCGTCGCGCGAGAACTGCACCGCGCCGCTGGCCGGGTCGGCCGCGAACAGCACCAGCGGCGTCCCGCACGCACCGTTGCTCGCGCGCGTGCCGGCCACGCCGAGCAGCCACGTGCCGCTCCACCCGGCCGCGGCCGTCTGCACGGTGACCGCGGCGGCGCCCGCCGCGTCGTCCGAACTGCCTTCGACGGCCACGATGTCCGTGGCCGCGCTCTCTGTCGAGTCCCCGGCCGGGTCGCTCGCCGCGCCCTGCCGCACCGTCGCCTGCGCCGGGGCCGCGAGCACCGCGCACGCGCCCACGGCGGCCAGGACGGCCCGCCTTCCTGCTGCCTTCATGTTCGACGGAACCTACCGGACGGCACCATTCCGGGGTGCCGGTGGCGAGAGCCGGCGAGCGGCCCTAGTAGCGCCCGAGCAGCTCGACGGCCAGCGAGGCGTGCAGCTTCGCCATCCCGCGCAGCAGCCACACGGTGACCCAGCCGAGCGGCAGGGCCAGGAACGCGGACGCGATCGCCACCGGCAGCGTGTCCGCGTTCCAGAGGCCGAACTGCAAGCCCTCCGGGAGCGCCCAGTACCACAGCGGCAGCACGGCGAGCCCGACCACGGTCCCGATCAGCGTCACGGCGAGCACGCCGAACGCGAACCCGACGACCGAGTGGGTGATCAGCCACGCCAGGTCGCGCCAGACCTGCGGGTCGCGCAGCGTCCGCAGCACGCGCACGCCCAGCGAGGATCCGCGGTGCGAGTGGTAATGACCCCGCACCGGGCGCCCGAACACGAGCGCGGCGTTGCGGCGGTCCAGCTCGGCGGTCCAGCGCAGCGCGTACGCCGAGCCGATGATCACCGGCAGCCCGATGATCAGGACCGCGAGCGTCAGCGAGACCGTGAGCGCCGCGACCCAGACGGCGAAGGCGAGGACGCTGGTCAGCAGCGCGAGCGTCAGGTAGCCCGCGTCGCGGGCGGTGCGATCGAAAGCGGGGAGCATGCGACCAATGCTCGCCCCGCCGGCGCCGGCCGACCATGCGGCCGGCGGGCGTCCCGCACTGTGGCCAGCCCTACCCCTGGCGCAGGTACGCCAGCACGGCCAGCACCCGCCGGTGATCCTCGTCGGTGGCGGGCAGGTCGAGCTTGCTGAAGATGTTCGAGATGTGCTTCTCGACCGCGCCGGGCGTGACCACCAGGGCGCGGGCGATCGCGGTGTTCGTGCGGCCCTCGGCCATCAGCCCGAGCACCTCGCGCTCGCGCGGCGTCAAGGCGCCCAGTGCCCCGTCGCCCCCGCCGTCCTTGCGCCGCACCAGCTCGGAGACGACCTCCCGGTCGAGCGCGGTGCCGCCGCGCGCGACGCTCTCCACGGCCCCCACGAACGCTTTCACGTCCCCCACCCGCTCCTTGAGCAGGTAGCCGATCCCGCCCTCGCCGGAGTCCAGCAGCTCCGCCGTGTAGACCGGCTCGACGTACTGGGACAGGATCAACACGCCGAGGCCCGGGTACTTGGCCCGGGCCTCCAGTGCCGCACGGATTCCTTCGTCGGTGAACGTCGGTGGCAGCCGGACGTCCACGATCGCCAGGTCCGGCTTGTGGCCGGCCAGGATGCGCAGCAGGCCGGCGCCGTCCTCGGCCTGCGCGACGACGTCGATCCCCTTCTCTCGCAGCAGCGCGACGATCCCCTCGCGCAGCAGTGCCTGGTCCTCGGCGATGACTACTCGCACGGCAACTCGGCGTGCACGGTCGTTCCCTCCCCTGGATTGCTTCGGACGACCAGGATGCCATCGAGCGCCTCGACGCGGCTGCGCAGGCCGGCGAGCCCGTTGCCCGCGGGGTTCGCCCCGCCGGGCCCGTCGTCGTCGACTTCGACGACCAGCCGGCCGGTCTCCTCGAACAGCGACACGCGCGCCTCCGCCCCGCCCGCGTACTTGGCGGCGTTGGTGAGCGACTCGGCGACCACGAAGTAGGCGGCGGACTCGACCACCGGCGACAGCCGGCGCGTGAGCCGCGCGTCGACCTTGACCGGCAGCGCACTGCGCTCGCCGAGCGCGACGACGGCGGCGGGCAGGCCGCGGTCGGCCAGCACCGGCGGCGCGATGCCGCGGGCGAGGTCGCGCAGCTCCTTGATGGCGTTCGACGCCTCGACGCGCGCGTTGCGCACCAGCTCGGCCGCCTCCGGGTGCTCGTCGAGCCGGTCCTCGGCGCGCCCCAGCTGCATGCTGAGCGCCACCAGGCGCGCCTGCGCGCCGTCGTGCAGGTCGCGCTCGATCCGGCGCAGCTCGGCCGCCTGCGCGTCCAGCGCGCCGCGGCGCGTGCGGGTCAGGACGTCCACGCGCTCGGTCAGCTCCCGCTCGCGCGCCGGGTGCAGCGCCCGCCACCAGGACGTGACCAGCGCGTGCAGCCCGAGCGCCACCGAGAGGCCGAAGAGCGGCCAGAACAGCCAGAAGCCGAAGCCGGTGAGCGCCCAGACGAACGTCAGGATCCCGCCCACCACGCAGGACAGCGCGGCGTGCGTGTTGAGCGCCAGCCACTGCCGCGGGCCGGCCTTGGCGCGCCGTATCGCGTACTGCACGGCGACCGGGATCGCCAGCCCGAACCAGACCCAGACCGGCCAGAAAGGACCGAAGCCGGTGGCGGCCCAGATGACCACCATGACGAAGACGATCAGCCCGGAGATGCCGAGCTGCATCGTCTGCGCCATGCGCCAGTCGATCTCGCTGCGGGGCTCGTCGTCCATATATGCGTTCTCCATGGTGTCAACCATCGCGGCCGAACGGCACTTTCACGCTGGGGCGCGATGGCGTCCGATGCTGGGGCTGTCCCTACTACCATCGCCCGCCGATGCCTGCCCCTCGCCGCCGCCGCCCCGCCATTGAAGAAGCTCCCGTCCAGCAGCGCCCGGGTGAAGCGCTGGTCTGGACGGACGGCGCCTGCTCGGGCAATCCCGGCCCCGGCGGGTGGGCGGCGATCGTCGTCCCCGCCGACGGCGGCGACGCGATCGAGCTCTCCGGCGGCGACCGCGCGACCACCAACAACCGGATGGAGCTGACCGCGGCGCTGGAAGGCCTGCGCTCGCTGCCGGACGGCGCCGACGCGACCGTCGTGACCGACTCGCAGCTGATGCTCAACTCGATGACCACCTGGCTGCCCGGCTGGAAGCGCAAGGGCTGGAAGACCGCGGCCGGCAAGCCGGTCAAGAACCAGGACCTGCTGACCGCGCTGGACGCCGAGGTGCAGCGGCTCGGGAGCGTGCGCTGGCACTGGGTCCGCGGGCACGAGACCGGCGACGCGCACGCGCACAAGGCGCTCAACGACCGCGCCGATCAGCTCGCGGTGGCGGCGGCGCGCGACGCGGCGTAGGGCGCGAGCTCGCCCCGCAGCCAGCCCGGCAGCTCCGGCGCCCGCAGCGCCGCGGCGGCCAGCGCGTGGTCGTTGAGCAGGGCGTCGAACGTCAGCTGGAGCGTCACGCCGTGGTCGGGCCGCGAGAGGACCGTGATCTCGTCGCCGGCGCCGAGCTCGCCCTCGGTGACGATCCGCAGGTACGCGCCCGGACGGCTGGCCTTCGTGAACGCGCGCACCATCCGCAGATCGCCGAAGCGCACGCCGAGCTTCGCGCACGGGAACCGCGGCTGGCAGACCTCGAGCACGGTCGTGCCGATCCGCCAGCGCTCGCCGATGATCGCGCCCGTCACCTCGAGGCCCTCGGTGGTGAGGTTCTCGCCGAACGCGCCGTGCGGCAAATCGGCGCCGGTGATGTCCTCCCAGAACGCCGTGTCCTCGCGCGCGTACGCGTAGACCGCCTTGTCCGGCCCGCCGTGGACGCTGCGGTCGGCCTGGTCGTCGCCGGCGAGGTTGACGCCCTCGACGCGGACGCGGCCCTCGACCGGCGTCTTGACGATCGCGCTCGTCAGGCGCTCGGAGATCGGCCGCGGGCGGCCGACGTTGACGGAGAGCACGCGTGCCATGTCATTCAGGCTAGCCTCCGCTGCGGCAGGTTCACGAGCACCGCCGCGCCGAGCACCGCGAGCGCGCCGAGCAGCTGCAGCGCGCCCAGCGCGTCGCCGAACGTGAGGTAGACGAGCGAGACCGTCACGGGCGGCTCGAGCGTCGAGAGGATGGCGGCCGTCGACGGGCCGACGCGGCTCATCCCGCTGAAGAACAGGACGACCGCGCCGACCGTCGACACTAGCGCCGCCAGCGCCAGCCAGAGCCAACCTGCGGGCTCGAAGTCGAGGTGCAGCGAACCGGTGGCGAGCGTCACCAGCCCGAGGCTGATGACCGCGCCGGTCGCGACCAGCGCCGCCAGCGGCAGCGCTTCCAGGTCCGTCGTCACGCCGGCGGACACGATGATGTAGGTGCTGTACGTGAGCGCCGCGCCGGCCGCGAGCGCCGCGCCGGCGAGGTCGAAGTCCCCCGCTCCCGCGCCCACCAGCACCAGCACGAGGCCGCCCGACGCGATGACGAGAGCGATGAGACGGCGCCGGTTGGCCGGCTCGCGTCCGAGGAGGATCACCGCCCCCGTCACCAGCGCGGGATAGCTGTAGAGGATCAGCGACAGGACCGACGCGTCCATCCGTTGCAGCGCCATGAAGTACAGGCCGGCCTGCGTGGCGTAGCCGACGGCGCCGAGCGCGAGCGCGCGGACGAGGACTCCGCGGCCCGCGCGCGGCAGCGCACGGCGCGCCACGACGGCGCCCCACAGGATCGGCGTCGCGATCGCGAACCGGATCACCAGCAGCGTCGCCACCCCCACGCCGGCCTCGAACGCGAGCTTGCCGAAGATCGGCATGACGCCGAACGCGGCCGCGGACGCGAGGACGAGGAGGGCTCCGGTTCGATGCTGCATGGCGGCGGCATCACAGCAGCCGCAATCGTCCGATTCCACTGGAACTTCTGACGGTCATCGTGCATCTTTGCTTCACGATGCTCGACCTCCGCCGACTGCGCCTGCTGCGCGAGCTGTCCGCCCGCGGGACGATCGGCGCGGTCGCCAGCGCGCTCGACTACAGCCCGTCCGCCGTCTCCCAGCAGCTGGCGCTGCTCGAGCGCGAAGCGGGCGTGCCGCTGCTGGAGCGTGCCGGGCGCAACGTGCGGCTCACGGCGGCCGCGCAGACGCTGGTGGGGCACGCGGACGCGCTGCTGGCCCGCGTCGAGGAGGCCGAGGCGGATCTGCAGCTCGCCGCGGACCAGATCACCGGGACCGTGCGGGTGGCCGCGATCCAGTCGCCGGCGCTCTACCTGGTGGCGCCGGCGCTGCGGCGGCTCAGCGCCGAGCACCCGGCGCTGCGGATCGAGGTCACCGACGCCGAGCCGGAGACGTCGCTGCCCTCGCTCGCGCTCGGCTCGCTCGACCTGGTGGTCGCCGACCAGTACCCGTTCCTGCCGCGCGCGCCGGACGACCGGCTGGAGATCGAGCCGCTGCTCGACGAGCAGTTCCACATCGTGCTGCCGGCGTCGCACCCGCTGGCCGCCGCCGGGGGGCCGGTCGAGCTGGCCGCGCTCGCGCACGAGCCCTGGGCCACGGGCAAGGACGACAGCCTGTTCGCCGAGCTGACGATCCGCGCGTGCCGGACGCTGGCCGGGTTCGAACCGGACGTCCACCACCGGTCCAACGACCTGCTGCTGTTGCTGGCGCTGGTCGGCGCCGGGCAGGCCGTGACGCTGCTGCCCGATCTCGTGCGGGCGGACCGCGAGCCGCTGGTGGTCACGCGCGACGTCGCCGAGGCGCCGCTGACGCGCACGGTGTTCGGGGCGATCCGGCGCGGCAGCGCGCGCCGGCCGGCGCTGAACGCGCTGCTGGCGGCGCTGCGAGAGACGGCTGCCGGCCTTCGGTCGGGAGCCACGCCCGGACCCTGAAGCCGTCCGGCGCCGGCGCCGCCTTCACGCCGCCGCCGAGCGCCGCCCCGAGCTCGACCAGCTCGTCGAACCCGTTGCGCGCCGAGCCGTCGTCGGTGACCTCGACCACCAGCGCGCCCGGGACGTACTCGATCGCGACGCTGGCCGCGCTGGCGTCGGCCGCCTTGGCCAGCGCGCCGCGGACGACGCGGAACGCGCCGCGGTTGATCGCGGCGGGCACGCGGCGCGGACGCCCGAGAATGTGGAGCTTCACGTCCATCGGAGAGTGAGACGCGCCACGGCTGGAATTCGTGACGCTCTTTTCTCTTATGGCTCTATCTTTCGGCGCATGTCATTCATTGCGGCCTCATCTGCCACCCGCGCCCGCAGCGTGCCCACGATCATGGGCCAGGTCATGTTCCTCGTCGCGGCGGCGCTGGGGCTGTGCGCGCTCGGCTCGGTGCTCGGCCGTGATCTGAGCTTCGAGAGCGCGCGGATCTTCTCGTTCGCCGGCCTCGGCATGCTGATCGCGCAGAGCTTCGTGCGCGCGCTGCGCGTGGGCGCGTTGGGAATCTTCTGGCTGGCCGCGGTGGCGGCGGCGATCGGGTACGGGCTCGGGCCGACGCTCGCGTTCTACGCGACGGTCAACCCGGCGGCGCTGACGAGCGCCCTGGCGCTGACGGCGCTGACCGTGCTCGCCATGGGCGCGGCCGGGTTCGCGCTCAGCAAGGACCTGGCCCGGTGGATGCGTCCGCTGTCGTTCGTCGTGCTCGGCGCCGTGGTCGTCTCGATCCTCGGGCTCGTGTTCGGCGGCGTCGGCTCGCTCTCCCCCGTGATCTCGCTGGTGATCCTGGTCGCGTCCTCGGCTCTGATCCTGGTCAACTTCAACTACGTCCGCAAGCACGCGACCGAGGACGACGTGATCTGGCTGGCGACCGGCATCTTCGTCTCGATCGTGAACATCTTCATCTCGCTGCTGAACCTGTTCGGCCGCAACTAGCGTCCGGCGACCGCCGCGACGTAGTCGGCGACGTCGCGGGCGGCCTGCCCGGTCACCAGCCCGGCCGGCATCTGGCCGTTCCCGCGGGCGCGGCCGTGCTCGACCGCATCGAGCACCAGCGCGGCGGGCGGGCGGATCGCGTCCAGGTCCGGCCCGACCGGGGCCACCGCGTTGGAAGCCGCCAGCGTGTGGCAGCGGGCGCAGTCGGCCGCGAACGCGCGGCGGCCCTCGACCTGCCGCGAGGTGAGCTTGACGCCGCCGGCGGTCGACGCGCTCACGCGCAGGCCGGCGGCGATCACCAGCCCCGGCACGACCAGGCCGCACGCGACGAAGAACGCGGTCGCGGCCAGCGGAACCGTCCAGTGCCGCTCGCCGCGGAGCACGACCCGGGCGGTGAGGACCGCCAGCCCCGCGGCGAGCACGGCCCAGAACGCGACGACGACAGCGGTCTCCGTACCGCTCATCCCGCGACTTTCGCCACGTACGCCGCGAGCGCCTCGGCCTCCGCACCGGTGACCAGGTCCTTGGGCATCCCGCCCGAGCCCGTCCCGCCCTTCTCGATCGCCGCGCGCACGCGGGCGGCGTCGGGCTTGAGCGCGTCCAGGTCCGGGCCGACCGTGCCGCTGGTCTTGGCCGCCGCGAGCGTGTGGCAGCCGCCGCACGTCGTGACGAAGCGCTCTTGACCGGGCGGCGCCGCCGGGGCCGCGACCTGCGTCGCCGCGGCCGCCGGCGTCTGCGGCCCGGCGCGCTCGGCCTGGCGCCGGCCCTCATCCTTGCCGAGCAGCCAGGCCAGCACGATCAGCAGCGCGACCAACGTGCCGATCCAGGCGCCGAACGCCCAGGCGCCGGGCCTGCCCGCGACCGACGACGACGCAGGTTCCGTCATCCCCCCACACCTCCAGCGAACACCGCGCCCATCGACGCGGCCAGGACGAAGATCACCAGGCCCGCGACGCGCCCGAAGCGGACGCTCGCCCAGCCGGTCAGCATCCCCAGGACGAGGATCGCCCAGTGGAAGAGCATGTGCAGGACCGCATGGCGTTCGAGCGGCCCGTAGATCGCCGGCGTCATGACGAACAGCATCAGCGCGGGCGCCACGATCACCGCGGCGGGTGCCCACCACGAGCGGGCCGCGGGCCGCGGGCGCCGCAGCGCCAGCAGCGAGCCGAGGCCGAGCGCCAGCAGGCCGCCGAGCAGGAACTGCGCCGCGTGCGCGACGTGGTGCGCGCGGACCGAGCGCTCCGTGAGGTCGCCCACGGCCGGCAGCAGCGAGAGCGCGCACACGACCGCCAGCCCCGCGACCGCCGCGAAGCCCGCGTCGGTGCTGACGGGCGGCACGAGCGCGCGCCGGGGCGGGGCCGGGCGCGGCGGGGCCGTCGCCTCGGCGCGCCCGCGGGCGACGAGCGCCAGCGTCGCGGCCGCGAACAGCAGGAAGCCCGCCAGGACCAGCAGGGCGCCGATCGACCCGACCACGTCGTAGGCCCGCGTGCCCGGAGGATGCTCGGCGTAGCGGCGCGGGACGCCGAGCGCGCCCGCCGCGTACCAGGAGCCGACGAACAGGTAGCCGCCGGTCACCAGCAGCGCCGGGACCGCGACGGCGATCCCCCGCGGCGCGGGACGCCCGGCCGCGCGCTCGGCCAGGTGGGAGACGAACGCCAGCGCCCACAGCATCACGCCCAGCAGCAGATACGTGTGGAAGTGCGCCGGGACCCACAGCGTGTTGTGCAGGCGGAAGTTGACCGGGATCAGCGAGTCGAGCACCGCGCCGACGCCGCCGATCGCCCAGCCGAGGAACCCCAGGTAGAGCAGCGTCGAGGCCAGCGTCCAGCGGTACCGCGAGCCCCAGATCAGCAGCATCCCGGTGTAGATCGTCACCACCGCGACGGGCAGCGCCGCCGCCGACGAGGCGCCCATCGAGACGTACTGGGCCCACCCGGGCTGCGCGAAGTCCATGTACAGGTGGTGCGAGAAGGCGGTCGCGACGAACACGAGCGTCGCCAGCCAGCCCGCCACCAGCGGCTTGGTCGTCTTCCACGGGCGCCGCGCGTAGCGCGGCAGCAGCACGTAGACGGCGCCGGCGGCCAGGTAGATGATCAGGTTCGCGACCGTGTGGCCCCAGAAGTACGTGAGGTTCTTCGCCCACAGCGCGTCGATCGTCACGCCGCTGTCGAGCGTGCGCGTGAGCAGGGCGACCACGATCGTCGTGCCGCCCGCGCTGGCGATCAGGCCGTCCAGCGCGACGACGGTGGCGGCGATCGCGTGCGGCGGCGGCGCCTCGGTGCTGCGGCCGAGCAGGTACGGGACGCCGAGCGCGCGCGCCAGCCCGCCGTAGTGGACGGTCGTCGCCGTGAGCAGCTCGACGCAATAGAGCATGAAGCCGCCGCCGACGGCCAGCATGCCGACGAAGAACGTCGCCGTCGCCCACGGCGCCCACTGTCCCAGCGGGTGGAACGGCAGCGGCGCCAGGAACGTCCAGCCGGTCGCGAACCCGCCGATGATCGCGGCGACGAGCACGGCGAGCGCGCCGGAGACGATGCTGCCGTAGGCCCACAGCAGCCG
>Ga0182736_1002145_pt1 | contig 15948 bp, 15 predicted proteins | sample eDN5th30CKraftBY_FD_128882 | JGI IMG/M metagenome (GOLD analysis project Ga0182736, IMG submission 128882) | Enriched backyard soil microbial communities from Emeryville, California, USA - eDNA 5th pass 30_C Kraft BY (version 2) (version 2) | ecosystem: Environmental > Terrestrial > Soil >... | reverse complement strand
GCCTGCCACGTCGCGCCGGTCAGACGGCCATTGGAAAACGCGACGCGCTCGCCAGGCCGCGCATGGTCGCGCCAGTCCCAACCCGGCGGCGCGCTCACGCGCGCGCCGCACGACAGGTTCTCGCACGCGGCATCGACGAGCGTGAACCAGTCGCCCGTCTGCGCGACGAGATTGAGCGCGTGCCTGAAACTGCTGTGCACCGCGAAATCCCCGGTGCGCGACAAGCCCGGCCGCGCCAGATAGCCGATGCTCAGGCCGCGTAGCGTGATCGGACTCATTCGCGGGCTCAGCGCGCCTTAGCCGCGCAGCGCTTCGATGACCGCGCCTGCGTCGCTGACCCAGCCGAAGATCGCGCCTTGCGCCTTGATCATCTCGAGCGCGTACTTCTGGAACTCGGGGAAGTACGAACCGACGCAATCCTGCGGCACGATGCATTCGAAGCCGCGATCGTTGGCCTCGCGCACGGTCGTCGTCACGCACACTTCGGTCGTCACGCCGCACACGATCAGCGTGCGGGTATCGTGATTCTTCAGGATGAGATGCAGGTCGGTTTCATAGAACGCGCCCTTGCCCGGCTTGTCGATGACCGGCTCGCCCGCGACCGGATACAGTTCCGGAATCAGGTCGTGGCCCTTCTCCCCACGCACGAGAATGCGGCCCATCGGACCGTCGGAGCCGATGAAAGTCTTGCCGCCGCGCGTGAGTTTGGCCGGCGGGCAATCCGTCAGGTCGGCGCGATGGCCTTCCCGCGTATGAATGACGAGCATGCCGGCGTCGCGCGCCGCGGCCAGCACGCGCTTGCACGGTTCGATCGCGGTGCGCACGAACGACACGTCGTTGCCCAGCGCTTCGCCGAATCCGCCGGGTTCGACGAAATCGCGTTGCATGTCGATCATGACGAGCGCCGTGTGTTTCGGCTCGAAAGCCAGATCGAAAGGTTCGGCGCGGAAATGTTTTTGCGTCACGGCATACTCCTCTTCTTCGTTGAATTAAATGGATCGGTTCGATTGGTTTAAGCACACGAACTCATAAGGAATTCGAAATAATTGAATTCTCCGTTCGCGCGATTATTCGATTCTTAATGCCACTGAAAATCAGTGCGGTTCAAATTCGACAGAACTTCGAACTGATTATAGGCAGCGCGAATTGGAACACGATGAAATGATTGAACGCCGAGGATCAAATTTCTCGAAGCTCAATAATGAGCGCCCAGAGCGTCAATACTGGCGCGGCTTTAGACAGTCTTTTGCAACTGAGTCGGAATGTCGCGTGAGTCGCGTGATATTCGAAAATAAAAACGGCCACTGTCGAGTGGCCGTTTTTATCGTCCGGAGCGTGATGCGCGTTTTACGCCACGGGCACGCTCAAAGCTTCGCGCTTCGCGAGCAAGCCGTGAATCTGCGCGACGACCGCAGCGCCTTCGCCGACCGCCGCCGCGACGCGTTTCGTCGAACTCGAGCGCACGTCGCCGATAGCGAACACGCCCGGCACGCTGGTTTCCAGCGCCATGACGCCTTCCGTGCGCCCTTCGTGGGCCTCCGGTCCAGTCAGCACGAAGCCTTTCCCGTCGACGTTCACGTTGCAGTTGCGCAACCAGTCGGTATTCGGGTCCGCGCCGGTGAAGAGGAACAGATGCCGCGACTCGATCGTGAGCGGCCCATCCGGCGACTTGCAATTGACCGCGGTGAGCGCGCGGCCGTCGCCGTCGAGCGAGGTGATCTGCGTATGCGTTCGCACCGTGACGTTCGGCAGCGAGCCGATGCGCTCGACCAGATAGTGCGACATGCTCGACGACAGCCCCGCGCCGCGAATCAGCACATGGACGTGCTTCGCATGCGTCGCGAGATAGACGACGGCCTGTCCCGCCGAATTGCCGCCGCCGACGAGCACGACTTCCGCGTTCTTGCAGAGCTTCGCCTCGACCGGCGACGCCCAGTAATACGTGCCGTGCCCTTCATACCGATCGAGCCCCGCGATGTCCGGCCGCCGATACGCCGCACCCGAAGCGATCACGACCGTCTGCGTCGTCACGCGCGTGCCGTTCTGTAGTTCGATCTGGATCGGATTGCAGTCGCAATGCAGCGCCTTGATCTTCGTCGGAATCGCGATATGCGCGCCGAACTTCTGCGCCTGCACGAACGCGCGCCCGGCGAGCGCCTGACCCGAGATGCCGGTCGGAAAGCCGAGATAGTTCTCGATGCGCGAGCTCGCGCCCGCCTGCCCGCCCGGCGCGCGGCAATCGAACACCGCGACCGACAGACCTTCCGACGCCGCGTACACCGCCGTCGCGAGACCGGCCGGACCCGCGCCGACGACGGCGACATCGTAGACATGCGCGGGATCGAACTCCGGCAGCCAGCCGAGCTGCGTCGCGACCTGATTTTCATCGGGCGCGCGCAACACGGTGCCGTCCGGGCAGATGACGAGCGGGAAATCGGCCGTCGATGCCGAAATGCGTTCGAGCAGCGAGATCGCATCGGGGTCGGTGCAGGCGTCGATCACCGTGTGCGGATAACCATTCCGGCGCAGGAAGCCTTGCAGCGACACGAGACGGCCGTCGTCGGACGGGCCGAGCAGCACCGGTCCGCTGCCCTTTTCGATGAGGCCGACGCGCCGCAGGATCAGCGCGCGCATGATGCGCTCGCCCAGTTCCGCTTCGGCGACGAGCAGCGCCCGCAGACGCTCCGGCGGAATCACGATGCCATCCACTTCGCCGACCGCCATGCCGTCGACGAGACACGGCTTGCCCGAGAGTTGCGCCACTTCCGCGAGAAAATGCCCCTCGCCGTGCTCGCGCACGATGTGCTCGATGCCGAGCGCATCGCGCCGCGTCACGCGCACCGCGCCCTTCAGGACGATCACCATGCCGCGCCCGGTTTCGCCGACGCGGAAAATCCACTCGCCCGCGCGATAGTGCGCCGGCGTGCCGAAGCGGCTCATGCGCTCGATCTCGTTATCGGTCAGGCGCGGGAACATCTGGTGCACGCGGCTTTCGAGCGGCGAGAAGGGCGCGTTGTCGTCGCTCGTCGAGGATGCGGCGGCGGGCGTCGGCACCACGTTCGGATTCGGACTCTCCATCGGCTCGCGCGCGCTCCATGCGACGACATTCGGCATGTCCTGAGAGGACTCGTTGAACGGCGTGGTACTCATGCGCGATCTCCGTGTGGAAAACCAGCTTCATGCAGGGATGCGGTGCCCGCGGGCGATGCCGACGCCGATCCCGATACCGACGACTTGACGGGCCACGGGCACATCGCCGCCATTTCCGCGACTTCCTCGGGCGACGACGCCGCGAGCTCGCCGAACTCGGTCAGCGTCGCGACGTGAAAACCGGCGAGCCGCCACGCGTCGAGCCCGCCCGTGAGCGGCACGACGTCGCGAAAACCCGCGTTACGCATGGTCTTCGCCATCCACGCAGCCGACACTTCGTTCGGACACGAGCAATAGATGACGACCTTGCGCGACTTGTCGTAGCTCTCGATGATCTTCGCGAGATCGCGTTCGTCGGCGAACATCGAGCCGGGAATCGCTTCGGGATCGAGCATGCGTTTTTCGGGCGAACGGATGTCGAAGATTACGGGCAGCGGCTCGTCGTTCATGAGCGCATACAGCTCGTCCACGCTGATGCGCGCTTTTTCCAGCGTCGCCATGAGCGCGCGGCGGCGCCACCAGCGGTACGTGACGTAGATCGCGAGCAGCACCGCGACGACCGCCACCGCCTGCCGCCCGAGCTGCGAGATCATCGCGAAGACCATCTCCAACTGCGCCGCGAAGATGACGCCGACCGTCAGCCCGACCGCGCCCCACAGCGCGATGCCCGCGCCGTCGTGCGCGATGAAGCTGCGCAGCTTCACGCCCATCGCGCCCGCGAGCGGCACGGAGACGAGCGAAAGACCGGGGATGAACTTCGCGACGAGCAGGATGCGTACGCCCCAGCGCCCGAAGAAGCGTTCGGTCTTCTTCACGCAGGTATCGCGCGAAAGCGAGAGCTTGCAGATGGTCTTGAGCGTTTTGTCGCCATACTTGCGCCCGCCCTGGAACCAGACGAGATCGCCGAGCACGCCGCCCGCCACCGCGACGCACAGCACGCCCACGAGCGGCGGCCAGAATGCGCCGCCGTCGACCGCCATCAGCGCGATGGATGCGCCGACGACGATCATCGTCGGCATGGCGGGCACGGGCAGCCCGAGCGCCGAGCCCATCACGTTGACGAACACGATCGCCGGGCCGAATCGATCGACTAGCTGATGCAACAACATGGGAATCTCCCGCGCGGGAATGGTCTGTTCACGGGACGACGGGACGCGCGCCGCGAACGGCGCTGCGAAGGCGCACGGAGCACGTTAGGCACGCAAGGCACGAAAGCGAAAGAGATACGAGCGCTTGCGGCCGCTCGTGGTTCAACGCGATACGCGCGGCGCCGGGCCGACGTTCGTCACATTTAAGAGATAAGTGTAGCCCGGAAACGCGATCGTAAGCATGACAGGCGCGCGGGACGCGGGCATCGCGCGCGCGATGCCCGGAGAGTGGGATTCAGGCGAGGTCGTCGGCGATATAGGCGCGGATCACGTCGGCGAAATTTTTATCGCCCGACAGGCCGAGTTGCTCCGCGCGCGCCGTATTCCACGCGCCCGGCCAGCTGCACACGATCTTCTCGATGCGTTCGTCGCGCTGCCAGTCGATGCGCTGCACGACTTCGTCGCCCGCCACTTCGCGCAGCGCCGCGACCATCTCGTTCACGCTGACCGACAGCCCCGGCAGATTGATGACTGGCCGCAAGCCGAGCTTTTCGCGCTCGATTTCGCAGCCGGCGATCAGCGCCTCGACCGCGCTTTTCGGCGACAGCAGCCACAGACGCGTTTCGCCATCGACGGGACACGTCGAACGCTCGCCGTTCAGCGGCTCGCGGATGATGCCGCTCGCGAACGACGACGCCGCCGCGTTGGGCTTGCCGGGGCGCACGCTGATCGTCGGCAGGCGCAGCACGCGGCCATCGACGAAACCGCGCCGCGCGTAATCGGAGAGCAGCAGCTCGGCGATCGCCTTTTGCGTTCCGTACGACGATTGCGGATTCAGCGCGGTGTCGTCCTGCACGACGTCGGGCAGCGCGCCGCCGTACACCGCGACCGAACTCGTGAACACGACGCGCGGCTTGTGGCCCGCCGCGCGGCACACTTCGAGCAGCGCGCGCGACGCGTCGAGGTTGATCTTCATGCCGAGATCGAAATCCGCTTCGGCCTGGCCGCTCACGATCGCAGCGAGATGGAAGATGGCTTCCGTCCCCGTGTCGACGTGGCGTTGCAGCACCGCCGGGTCGGAAATGTCGCCGGTTTCGGCGCGCACGCGTTTGTCGTTCAGCAGGCTGTCGTCTTGCGGACGCGCTACGTCGAGCAGCACCAGTTCCGTGATCGGCTTGCCATTGAGCTCGTTGCGCGCGAGCAGCCGCTTTGCGAGTCGCTGACCGATGAAGCCCGCGCCGCCCGTGATGAGTATCTTCATGTGGTCGCTTCCGTTTTTACAGATAAGGTTTGAGCCAGCCGAGACCTTCCGACGTGCCGGCCTTCGGTTTGTATTCGCAGCCGATGAAGCCCTCGTAGCCAAGCGAATCGATCAGTTCGAAGAGATACGGATAGTTCAATTCGCCGATGCCCGGTTCGTGGCGCTCCGGCACGCCCGCAATCTGGATATGGCCGATGCCCGCATTCGGGCGCTTCATGTCGCGCTTAAGCTTCATCGCGATGTCGCCTTCCACGATCTGGCAGTGATAGATGTCGAATTGCACCTTTAAATTCGGCGCATTGATCTCATCGCAGATTTGCTGTGCTTCGTCTTGGCGGTTCAGGAAGAAACCGGGTATGTCGCGGGTGTTGATCGGCTCGATCACGATCGTTATGCCCGCTTTCTGCGCTTCTTTTGCCGCGTATTCGAGGTTCTTCAGATACAGCGCGCGATGTTGCTCTCTGTTCTGATCTTTCGCGATCAGGCCGGCCATGACGTGCAGTTTCTCGTTGCCCAGCACGGCGGTGTATTCGAGTCCCTTTGCGACGCTCTGCTTGAACTCTTCCTCGCGGCCCGGTAACGAGGCGATGCCGCGTTCGCCCTTCGCCCAGTCGCCCGGCGGGGCGTTGAACAACGCCTGCGTCAAGCCATTGTCCGTTAAGCGCTGCTTGATTTCGTTCGCTTCAAAGTCGTAAGGGAACAGGAATTCCACCGCCTTGAAACCATCCTTCGCCGCTGCGGCGAAGCGGTCCAGGAAAGCGTGCTCGGGGTACATCATCGTCAGGTTTGCTGCGAATCTTGGCATTTGCTTGTGCTCCGTCTGTTCCGGTTTCGAATGCGCCTGCTTCCATGGAATCCTGTGTTCGAGTCGGTCTATTGGCGTTGCCCCTGTGCGGGGCGGCACTTACTTTCTTTGCTGCTGCAAAGAAAGTAAGCAAAGAAAGCAGCTTTTCAGGCCCGCGGTCACACGCAATTTGGGTAGTACTCTCGTCCACCGTGGCACTCGCCTAAAGAGTGTCCCTCATAGGCCCCATCGGGCCTGGCTCGCGCACGGTCCGACCAGCTAGTCCGTTTCGCGCGCTGGTTCAGCACGAAATGGCTCCAGCCCGCTTCGCGGCCGATCGGTCAGTCGGCTCTGTGTTACCAGCGCGCGCCGAACGTCTTCTTCAATTCCTCTATCGCTTCTTCCGCCAACGGCTCCGGGCGCGGCATCGTCGATAGATACAGCCGCGCCGTCTCCTCCAACTCCTCCAACGCATAGCTCGCGTGCGACACAGACTTCTCCCACACCACCGGCCCCAACCGCTCCAGCAACACCGCCGTCACCCGCGACGCCAACGCCGCCACTTCCTCCGCCACCGACTCGTCGCCCGGTCGGCGGTACGCTATCAGCGGAACATGGCCCACCTTCATCACGTAGTACGGCGTGATCGGCGGCAATACATCGTCGTTCTTCCACACGCCCGCCAACGTCAGCGCCACCAGATGCGTCGAATGCGTATGCACCACGCCGCGCGCGTTCGCATCGTTTTCGTAGATCCGGCGATGCAGCGCCAACGTCTTCGACGGACGTCCGCCCGATACGTGATTGCCTCGCGCATCCACCTTCGCAATATCGTTCGGATCGAGGCGGCCCAAGCACGCATCCGTCGGCGTGATCAACCAGCCATCGTCGAGCCGCGCGCTGATGTTGCCCGCGCTGCCCACCGTATATCGGCGCTCGTACAGGCTTCTGCCCGTCACGCAGATCTCTTCGCGAATAGCGTTCTCGTTCGATGCCATCACAGTGCCTTCAACGCCTTTTCAAAGAAATCGGTCGTGCCGAAATTGCCGGACTTGAGCGCCAGGCCCAGCGCCCCGCTTCCATCCGCGCCGATCGATTGCGTCGCCGGCACGCCCGGATCGATCTGCGGCCCGATGCGCAACGAACGCACGTCCAGCGCCTGCACCACCGCGCCCGACGTTTCGCCGCCCGCCACGACGAATTTGGCGCAGCCGTCATCGCGCAATGTCCGCGCTATCGACGCAAGCGCGTCTTCCACCAGATGCCCCGCCTTCTCGACGCCCAGTTCCTTCTGCACCGCCTTCACTTCTTCCGGCGATGACGTCGCGTAAATCAGCACCGGCTCGTCATGCTGGCGCGCGAATTCGACGGCGCTCTGCACGACCGGCTCGCCGCGCGACAACGCCATCGGATCGACGCGAAACGCCGGCTTCGATTCGCGCCAGTGCGCAACCTGCGCGTTCGTCGCCTTCGATGCACTCCCCGCCAGCACCACCGCTTTGCCCTCGATCGTCGGCAAATCGGCGGCGTGCTCCGCGTGCGCCAGCAGATTCGCCGCGCGGAAATTCTGCGGCAATCCAAGCGCGATGCCCGAGCCGCCCGTAATCAGCTTCAGATCGCGGCATGCGTCGCCGAGCACGTACAAGTCCGCGTCCGAAACGGCATCCGCGATCGCGAGGCGCACGCCGTCCTTCTTCAATTCATCGATGCGCGCGCGGATCGCGTCCGCCCCCTTCGCAATCGTGTCGTAACGAATGAGCCCGACCTTCGATTTCGTCTGACGCTGCAAGACGCGCACGAGGTTCGGGTCGGTCATCGGCGTGAGCGGATGATTCTCCATGCCCGATTCGTTCAGCAACACATCGCCGACGAACAGGTTGCCGCGAAAAATCGTGCGCCCATTCTCGGGAAACGCCGGGCACGCAATCGTGAAATTGTCCTTCAGCGCGTCGAGCAACGCGTCCGCGACCGGGCCGATGTTGCCCTTGTCGGTCGAATCGAACGTCGAGCAATACTTGAAGAAGAACTGGCGGCAGCCCTGCGCACGCAGCCATTCGAGCGCATCGAGCGACCGGCGCATGGCGTCGTCGGCGGGAATCGTGCGCGACTTCAGCGCGACGACGATCGCGTCCGCCTCGATCCGCGCGCTCGCTTCCGGCACGCCGATGGTCTGCACCGTGCGCATGCCGCCGCGCACGAGCATGTTGGCGAGATCGGTCGCGCCGGTGAAATCGTCGGCGATACAGCCGAGCAGTGCCTGCGCCGCTTGCGTCATTGCTTCGCTCCCTTCGGAATGTCGATGCCCGGAAAAATCTTGATGACCGCGGAATCGTCCTCGCCGCCGTGTCCGGCCGTGGACGCCATCATGAACATCTGATGCGCCGCCGCCGACAGCGGCAACGGAAATTTCGACGTGCGCGCCGTGTCGAGCACGAGGCCCAAGTCCTTAACGAAAATATCGACGGCGGAAAGCGGTGTGTAATCGCCCGAAAGAATGTGCGGCACGCGATTCTCGAACATCCACGAATTGCCCGCGCTGTGGGTGATGACGTCGTAAAGCGCATCCGGATCGACGCCTTCGCGCAGGCCGAGCGCCATCGCTTCGGCCGCCGCCGCGATATGCACGCCCGCCAGCAACTGATTGATGATCTTCACCTTCGAGCCCGCGCCGTGGGCGTCGCCGAGCCGATAGACCTTGCCCGCGATCGCGTCGAGTACGTCCTCGCAGGCGGCGTAGGCGTCGGCGGGGCCGGAGGTCATCATCGTCATTTCGCCGGAGCTGGCTTTCGCCGCGCCGCCGGACAAGGGCGCGTCGAGCATGTGCACGCCCTTCTCGCCGATGCGCTTGCCGAGATCGGCGGCGAATTGCGGCGATACCGTCGCGCACGCGAGCACGACGCCGCCGGGTTTCATCGCTTCGACCGCGCCGGTTTCGCCGAACAGCACGGCTTCGGTCTGCGCCGCATTGACGACGACCGTCAGCACGACCGCGCACTTGCCGCCCAACTCGGCCGGCGACGCGCACGCGATGCCGCCTTCGGCCGCGAACGCATCGAGCACCGGCTGGCGCACGTCGCACGCATGCACGGCGAAGCCCGCCCGCAGCAACGAGCGCGCGACGCCCATGCCCATTGCGCCCAAACCGATCACTCCGACGTTTCGTGTCATCGCAGATTCCTTAACAGATGCCCGCTTCCGCCAGTCGGCGCGCGGCGTTGATGAGATGCGTCTGCGCGGCGTGGCGCGCGGCGTCGGGCTCGCGCGCGCGGATCGCCTCGACGATCGCCGCGTGCTCCTCGCGCACCTGACGCATGAAGTCCTCGCGCAGCGCCTCGTTGCCGCGCGTAACGAGCGTGCCCGCTTCCAGGTACTGGTTCAGAAACGTGAGGGTTTTCAGGAAGTACGGATTGCCGGTCGCGTTGGCGATTTCCCGATGGAACGCGACGTCCTCGGCGACGCCGTCGCGGCCATCGCGCACGGCTTCATCGATGGATGCGAGCGCGTCATCGATGGCGGCGAGTTGTTCGTCGGTACGCCGCTGCGCGGCTTCGGATGCCACTTCGGCCTCGATCGCCCGGCGCAGCGCGAGAATCTGCACGACCGCGCCGGGCTCGACCGCCTGCGCATAATCGATGCGCAACGGCCGAATCCCCGCGCGCTCGACGATGAATACGCCGCTGCCCTGACGCGGCTCGACCATGCCTTCGTTCTTCAGCCGCGAGATGGCTTCGCGAATGACCGTGCGGCTCACGCCGAATTCCTGCGCGAGCACCGCTTCGGTCGGCAGCTTGCCGGTCGCGGCGAAACTGCCCTTCTCGATCAACTTTTGCAATTGTTGCGCGACGGTGTCGCTCAACGCGCGCGGCGGAATTTTCTCGAACATGCGACTCGATGCGCCTCGTCAGGTCATCGGGTCATCATACAAATTTTTACGATGGAAGTGGACCGAGGAATAACCCTCGGTCGTGGCTTACTGCGCGAGCGGCTCGTCGATGAGCGCGAGCGCGTCACGAATTTCGGAGACGTCGCCGGGGCGCACGAGGCGCGCGACTTCCTTGCCGCCGAGCATGAAGACGAGCGTCGGCCAGAGCTTTACGCGAAACGAACGTCCGAGCGGGCGGCCGCTGCCATCCTCGATCTTGATGTGCTGCACCGCGCGATGATCCTGAAATGCCTGCGCGATCAACGGTTGCGCGGCACGGCAGAAACCGCACCAGTCGGTGCCGAACTCGACGACCGTCGGGCCGGTGAGCGCGTCGATTTCCGTGCGATCCGGTGCGGTCTTCGCGTATTCGATGTTCATGCTCATGGCGTGCTTCCTTGTCTTTTGTTGTCGATGAAGCCAGCAGAAAACTTGCCCGATCTTACTGGCCGAAACCCGTCAGCCCGATGAGCGCGCCGCCCGCGAGCAGCCACAGCGGATGCAGCTTCGTCCGGTACGAGACGAGCGCGACGAGCGCCGTGATGGCCGCGAGCGTCCAGGTTCCATCGGATGCCTCGGCGATCAGCAGCGCGCTCGCCGCGACGAGCCCGGCCGTGATCGGCACGAGCCCGAGCTGGATGAAGCGCCGCCACGGGCGATCCTTGAAGCGCTCCCACGCGTGCATCGCGGCGATCGTCACGAGCGACGACGGCCCGAACTTCGCGATCGACGTCACCAGCACGCCGGGCCAGCCGGCGACATGCCAGCCGATCAGCGTGACGACCATCATGTTCGGGCCCGGCGCGGCCTGCGCGACCGCGAAGAGCGCGGAGAAATCGGCCTTCGACATCCATTCGTGAACCTGCACGACCTGACGCTGCATTTCCGGCAGGATCGAATTGCCGCCGCCGAACGCGAGCAGCGAGAGCTGACTGAAGATCGCCGCGAGCGAAAGCAGATCGTTTTTCATCGGCGGACTTTCCACGCGATCAGCACCGAAATCGGCGTGAAGACGAGCATCGTCGGCAGGAGCGGCGTGCGCAGGATCGCTATCGACGCGAACATCAGAAGCGCGACGATCGCCGCTTCCGGCTTCCGGCGCAACGGCCACATGATCTTCGCCGCCATCGCGATGAGCAGGCCCGCCGCAGCCGCCGCGAGTCCCGCGAACAGATGCGCGATGCGCGGGTCCTGATGCGTGCGCTGATAGATCACGCCGAGCCCGATCACGATGAGCGACGGTCCGACAAGCAGCCCCAGCAAGCCCGCGAGCGCGCCCGGCACGCCGCGAAAGCGCATGCCGATTGCCACCGACAGATTGATCACGTTGCCGCCCGGCAGGAACTGACAGAGGCCGAGGAGATCGGTGAACGCGTCGGCGTCGAGCCATTTGCGGCGCTCGACGATCTCGCGCCGCGCGAGCGGCAGCGCGCCGCCGAACGCCGTCAGCCCGAGCGTCAGAAAGCCGATGAAGATTTCGGTGACCGTCGGCCGTGGCGCGTGGCCGTCGCGGGACATGACGCTCACGCGCGTGCCCGGCGCGCTTCGTAGGCTTTCAGATGCGCGTACGCGACCGCCAGCGCCGACAGCCCGGCGATTTGCGTGCGCCGCCGCGACAGCAGATCGCCGACGATGTGATCCGCCTCGATCGGCGCGCCGTTCTCGAGATCGCGCAGCATCGATGCGGTCATCGGCGAGCCGCGCTCCGAGAAAAACGCCCGCGCGCGCGTGACGACCGCCTCGCCCGGTGCGTGCGCGTTGTCGCCGGCGATGCCGCAGCATTCGTCGAAGAGCTGGAACAGCAGCGCCTCGCCGCCCGGCGCCGCGAGAATATCGCCGATGGGCGCGCGCATCAGGCAGGTGCCGGTCGCGAGCGTGGCGAGGAACACCCACTTGTCCCACATCGACTGAAGGATGTCTTCGCTCACGTTTAAATCGAAGCCCGCGCCGTCGAGTTGCGCGGCGATTGCGTCGATGCGCGCCGAGCGGCCGCCCGTGCGCTCGCCGATAGTCATCGAATGCATGTTGTTCAGATGCACGATCTCGCCTTCGGCGTCGAGCGTCGCGGCGATCACGCATTGGCCGCCGAGCACGTTCGCGGGATCGAAGCGCGCGTCGAGCGCGTCGAGATGGCCCATGCCGTTCAGGAGCGGCAGGATCGCGGTATCGGGACCGACGGCGGGCGCGAAGGAATCGATCGCGCCTTGCAGGTCGTAGGCCTTGCAGCTCAGGAGCACGAGATCGTAAGGGCCGTCGATGTCTTTCGCGAGCACCATCGGCGGACAGGCGAACGCGAGATCGCCTTCCGGGCTCTTCACTTTCAGGCCGCACTGACGCAGCCGCTCGGCGCGGCGCTCGCGCACGAGAAAGGTCACGTCGCGGCCCGCTTCGAGCAGCCGTGCACCGAAATATCCGCCGATGGCCCCCGCGCCCACTACCAGAATCCGCATGTCTCGCTCCTTTTCGCTGTATGAATCGTTCACGCCTGCCAGACGCCATAGCCCGCTTCGCGCAAGCCGATCGCCAGTTCCACTTCCATGTCGCGCGCGCCGTCGTAGGGCATCGGGTTGTACATCTCATACAGTTGCGGCAGGAGCCGCAGTCCGTATTCGCGGACATAGCGATTCGACTGGATGCCGGCCTTGTGCTTGTCGAAGCGCACGTCGGGATCGATGCCCGTCATGCCCACGTAGACGAACGGCATGCCGATCACGTAATCCGGATTCGCGCGACGGAAACGCGCTTCGTTCCAGACCGTTCCGGACAGTTCGACGACGTAGACGGAGTAATGATGGCTGCGCGCGCGCCGGGCGGGCGGCATGTTTCGGATGGCCTTCGCGGCGTGCTCGTTGCGGGCGTCCATTCTATGACGGCGATGCTTTTGGCGCTCGATCGGACGGCGCGGCCCCTGCCGGATGCGTCTCAAAGTGGTAAATTCGGGCGGTCTGCGCTCGCGCAAAACGATCGGACATCGGCGCGGCCCATCGCGCCGCCGGTCGGAACCGGAGACGATCTCTCTCGCGCGGTCGCCGCCCCATCGACACGTTTTCATCCCGAAGCCGCGCGCCACGAGCCGCGCGACGCTTCGGTCATTCGGAGATCAAGCAATGAGCAAGCAAGCTATCGGCGTGGTAGGCCTCGCCGTCATGGGCCGCAACCTGGCCTTGAACATCGAGAGCCGCGGCCACGCCGTTTCGGTATTCAACCGCAGCCGCGCCAAAACCGACGAACTGATTGCCGAACATCCCGACAAGAAGCTCGTGCCGACCTACACGCTCGAAGAGTTCGTCGAGTCGCTCGAAAAGCCGCGCCGCATTCTGATGATGGTGAAGGCCGGCGCCGGCACCGACGAGACCATCGCTTCGCTGCGTCCGCTGCTGGAAAAGGGCGACATTCTCATCGACGGCGGCAACACGCATTTCACCGACACGATCCGCCGCAATCAGGATCTCGCGAAGTCGGGGCTGCATTTCATCGGCACGGGCGTGTCGGGCGGCGAGGAAGGCGCGCTCAAAGGCCCGTCGATCATGCCGGGCGGACAGAAGGAAGCGTACGAACTCGTCGCGCCGATCCTCACGGAAATCGCCGCGAAGGCGCCGGACGGCGAGCCGTGCGTCGCGTACATGGGCCCGGACGGCGCGGGCCATTTCGTGAAGATGGTGCACAACGGCATCGAATACGGCGACATGCAGTTGATCGCCGAGAGCTATGACGTGCTCAAGCGCGTCGCGGGTCTGTCGAACGAAGAGCTGGGCAAGGTGTATGTGGAGTGGAATCAGGGCGAACTGGACAGTTACCTGATCGAAATCACGTCGAAGATTTTCTCGAAGAAGGACGAGGAAACCGGCAAGGATCTCGTCGATGTGATTCTCGACCGCGCCGCGCAAAAGGGCACGGGCAAGTGGACGAGCCAGAACGCGCTGGACCTCGGCGCGCCGCTGCCCTTGATTACGGAAGCGGTGTTTGCGCGCGTGCTGTCGTCGCTGAAGACGCAGCGTGTGGCGGCGAGCAAGGTGCTGGCGGGCCCGACGCCGAAGTTCGACGGCGATCGCGCGGCGTTCGTCGAGTCGGTGCGGCGTGCGCTGTATCTGTCGAAGATCGTCTCGTATGCGCAAGGTTTTGCGCAGTTGCGCGCGGCGTCGGAAGAGTACAAGTGGGATCTGCATTACGGCGAGATCGCGAAGATTTTCCGGGCGGGCTGCATCATCCGCGCGCGCTTTTTGCAGAAGATCACCGATGCTTATGCTGCGAAGCCCGACCTCGCGAATCTGTTGCTCGATCCGTATTTCAGCGATATCGCGGCGAAGTATCAGGAAGCGCTGCGCGATGTCGTCGTGGCGGCCGTGAAGGCGGGGATTCCGGTGCCGGCGTTCTCGTCGGCGATTGCTTACTTCGATGCGTATAGGTCGGAGAGGTTGCCCGCGAACCTGGTGCAGGCGCAGCGCGATTTCTTCGGCGCGCATACGTTCGAACGCACGGATAAGGAAGGGAGTTTTCACGCGAATTGGGCGTGAGGATCTGACTGAACAGATCGAGAGCATGAGACGCGGCTTTCTTTGGAAGCCGCGTTTTTTCTTGCAGCCAAGCTGCGAAATCTTCGATTCGCAATCGAGCGTTTGGCGCGCATTTCGGCTGAAGGCGAAGAAAGTGGGTATTCGACTAATTCTTCAGCCCCACCCACTCCCCATTCCGCCCCCCACTCCTCAACACCGCCTCCACGAACCGCAACCCCGCGACCCCATCCTCGACGGTCGTCAGCCAGTCATCCCCCTGCGTCGTCCCGCTCGCGATACACGCCGCCGCATCCGTATAAACCTGCGCGAACGCTTCCAGATACCCTTCCGGATGTCCCGCCGGCACGCGCGTCGCGTGCAGCGCTTCAGGACTTTGCACGCGCCCGCGCGTGATGCGCTCGGACGCGCCGCCTATCGGCGTGAACCACAATTCGTTCGGCTTCTGTTGATCGAACGCAATGCCCGCCTTCGTCCCATACACGCGCAATCGCAACGCGTTCTCCTCGCCGGCCGCGACCTGACTCGCCCACAACATGCCACGCGCGCCGTTCTCGTAGCGCAACATCGCCTGCACATGATCGTCCACACGACGATTCGGCACGAACGTCGTCACATCGGCGGCAAGCTCGGATGGCCGCATCCCCGTCACGTATTCCGCAAGCTGATACGCGTGCGTGCCGATATCGCCGAGACATCCCGCCGGTCCAGCGAGCGCGGGATCGGTGCGCCATACGGCCTGCCGGTTCGCCTGCGTCTCGACAGGAAGAGACAGCCAGTCCTGCGCATACTCGACCTGCACCACGCGAATGTCGCCGAGCAAGCCGCGCTGCACCATTCCGCGCGCATGCCGCACGAGCGGATAACCCGTGTAGGTATAAGTCACCGCAAACACGCGATCCTTCTCGCGCGCGAGCTTCGCCAGCGCCTCGCCTTCATCGAGCGAAACGGCGAGCGGCTTGTCGCAAATCACGTGAATGCCCGCTTCGAGAAAAGCGGTCGCGATCGGCGCATGCAGATGATTCGGCGTGACGATCGCGACCGCCTCGATGCCGTCCGAGCGTCCAGCCTCGATGCGCGCCATCTCGCGAAAATCGTCGTAGCTGCGCGCGAGCCCGATCGCCGCGGCGCTCGATGCCGCGCGCCGCGCATCCGACGACAACGCGCCCGCGACGAGTTCGTAGCGATCGTCGAGCCGCGCCGCAATGCGATGCACCGCGCCGATGAACGCG
>Ga0182736_1002143_pt1 | contig 15958 bp, 13 predicted proteins | sample eDN5th30CKraftBY_FD_128882 | JGI IMG/M metagenome (GOLD analysis project Ga0182736, IMG submission 128882) | Enriched backyard soil microbial communities from Emeryville, California, USA - eDNA 5th pass 30_C Kraft BY (version 2) (version 2) | ecosystem: Environmental > Terrestrial > Soil >... | reverse complement strand
CTGGTGGTCGAGGCGCTCGCCCGGCGCTCGGCCGTGCCGGTGGGCGACGAGGACCGGTTCCGCCTCCGCCTGGTGACCCAGGCGGCGATCGGTGCGCTGCGGGCCGCCATCGACCGGTGGGCGGCGAACGGGGCCGAGCAGGACCTCGGCGACGTGGCGGTCGAAGCCCTCGACGCCCTCGCCGCCGGCTTCGGCCGCACGCCCGAGCCCGCGCCGGCTCCTGCGCCCGAGCCAGCCTGACCGGGCGTTCCGCCGGCTCCGAGCGGGCTGGCGATCGCAGGTTTACAGTGTTCACCATGCCGCTGCCCCGGACGCTGTTCGCTCGTGATGCACCCCAGGACCACGATCTCGCGCTGCGATCCGGAGCTTGGCCGGACGGCCTCACCGGCGAGCTGGTCCTGAGCGCGCCGCACCCCGACACGTTCGACGGGCCGCACCCGTTCTTCGGCGAGGGCATGACCTACCGCCTCTCGCTGGAGCCCGGTCGCCACGGCGCCGGCCCGGCCGACCTGGCGTGGCGCCAGGCCAAGATCGACAGCCCGTCCGCTCGGTTGCGGGCCGCCCGGCCCGACGTCTTCACGCCGACGATGATCGGCGTGCACTCGCCCTTCGGTCACGTGAACGCGGCCAACACCGCGCCGCTGCCGTGGGGCGACCGGCTGTTCATGACCTGGGATGCCGGTCGTCCCGTCGAGGTCGATCCGCTCACGCTCGGCTACCTGGGCGACGTGGGCCACCGCTCGGAGTGGCTCGACTTCGAGGTCGGCCCGCAGCCGGTCCTGCCGATGGTGATGAGCACGGCGCACCCGGTGATCGACCCGGACCGCGACGTGCTGTGGACGGTGAACACCCACTGGGGCTCGCTGCACGTCGTGCGGTGGGACGGGGTCGGTCCGATCCAGCGGTGGCCGATCGCCGGCGGGCTGATCCCGCAGTCGGTGCACACGATCACCCAGACCCGCGAGTGGCTGATCGTCGCCGACTGCGCCTACAAGGTCGAGCCGCAGGTGCTGTCGGGTGGCGCTCGCACCGAGCCGGCGAACCGGTCCGGTCCCGTGTACCTGATCCGCAAGGCCGACCTCGAGGCGGTGCCGCCTGGCACCGAGGTGGCCTGCCAGGTGTTCGAGATGGCGCCGGAGAACAACCACTACTACGCCACCTACGACGACTCGGACGGCGTGGCGATCCTGTTCGAGCACACCGAGAGCGCCGACATCGCCATGACCCAGCAGGCCGGCGACGTCGATGCGCTGGGGCGGCCGTGCGACCCCGCCCTGCGCGGCCTCTACGGCTTCCCGATGGCGCCCGACCGCACGACGTTCGTGATCGTGGACCCGGCCACCGGCACGATCCTCCACCAGGCCGAGCAGCGCGATCCCGAGCGGCTGTGGACCCGCCAGCTCAACGCCCTCGACTGGAGCACCGAGGGCCGGTCGAAGCCGACGCTGCACCACACCGTCCACCAGGGCTTCCGGCCCGAGGGCATCACCCAGTCGATGCTCGCCCTCTACGGCGACCGGGTCGACCGCACCCTGCTCCCCGACGGCGAGACCCGGCCCCGGGTGCTCAGCACGGCGATGCCCGACCTGGAGGTGACGGCCGAGTGGGAGCTGGCCCAGGACGACTTCCCGACCTCACCGATCTTCGTGCCCCGCGACCCCGGCGCCGATCCGGCCAAGAGCCGCTACGCCGGCTCCGACCCGGGTGGCCACGACGGCTGGGTCGTCGTGCCGATCGTCAACGACGACGGCTTCCGCGTCGAGGTGTTCGACGCGGGCGACGTGGGTGCCGGGCCGGTGGCGGTGGCGGCGAAGCCGGGGATGGTGGTGCCCTTCGTGCTGCACTCGGCCTGGATGCCCCGGGTCGTGTCGACCGCCGGCGACGGCCATCGCCGCACCCGCTTCGCCGACGAGCTCGAGCGCATCGGCGAGCTGCCCGACGACCTGGCGGCCGTCGCCCTCCAGGTCGCCGACGACCTCGACCAGGGCGCCCCCCTCCCCGCCTGACCCGCGCCTTCCGCGGCGAATCGACGTCGATTCGCCGCGCTTCGGCCTCGCTCGTCGCTACCGCTCGGCCTCGGTTCGTCGCTCCTGCTCGTTCTCGAGGATCCACGGTCTCGGCCTTGAACGGCTGCCAACCCACGCGTCCGGGGCATCGCGCGTTGCGCCTTCGACTGGCCTCGCTCCCTCGCGGCCCTCGATCTCACCCAGCGTCGTCGCCGTTCGCCCCGACCCGGGGGTCCGGCCGAAGTTGGTGTGGAAGTGCATCCCATACGCTCATTTCCACACCAACTTCGCTCGGGCACCCCGTTGGAGGCTCGGTCCCAACACGCTGGGTGAGATCGAGGCGGAACCAGCCCAAGGGTCACGCCGAGACCGCAACCAGCGATGCCCTGGGCGCGTGGCTTCCAACGGTCACCGGGGGCTCGCCGAATCCCTCGACGAGGACCAGCCGCAGCCCGAGCGGGAACCGACCGAACCGCCCAACCCCGCCCTCGCCCTCCCGCGGCGAATCGACGTCGATTCGCCGCGCGCGGGGTGGGTGCTACTCGCCGAGGTAGCCGGATTCGACGAGCTCGGGGCGGTCCCGGAGCTCGGCGGCGGTGCCGGCGAACGCGACCCGGCCCTGGTTGAGCAGGTACGCGCGGTCGGCCACGGTGAGCACCAGGCCCACGTGCTGCTCGACGAGCAGGACGCCAGCACCGGTCTCGGTGGCGATCGAGCGGAGCACCGGGAGGAGCTGCTCGACGATGATCGGGGCCAGGCCGAGGCTCATCTCGTCGACGAGCAGCAGCCGGGGCCGGCCGATGACGGCCCGGGCGAGGGCGAGCATCTGCTGCTCGCCGCCCGACAGGAGGCCGGCCTTGCGGGTCAGCACCCGCTCGAGCGCCGGGAACCAGGTGAGGACCTGGTCCATCGGCACCGACTCGCCACGGGACGGGCGGCCGAGCCGCAGGTTCTCGGCGGCGGTGAGGTCGAAGAAGAGCCCCCGGTCCTCGGGCACGTGGGCGACGCCCCGGCGGGCCAGCTGCCACACGTCGGCGACCCGGACCCGGCGGCGCTCGTGGGTGGCGTCGCCGGCGACCGCGATCGTGCCGGCCAGCTTCGGGACCAGCCCGGAGATCGTCAGCAGCGTCGTCGTCTTGCCGGCGCCGTTCGCGCCGAGGAGCGCCACCACCTCGCCCGCGTCCACCGCCAGGTCGACGTCGTGCACCACGGCGATGCCGTCGTAGCCGGCGGTCAGGCCCTGGACCGAGAGGATGGCCTCGCCGCTCACGACGACGCCTCCGTGCCCAGGTAGGCGGCGATGACCGTGGGGTCGTTGCGCACCTCGGCGGGGGTGCCGGTGGCGACCAGCCGGCCGAAGTCGAGCACGTGCACGACGTCGCACACCCCCATGATGAGCGCCATGTCGTGGTCGACGACCAGGACCGTCGTGCCGGTGGCGGGGAGGCGGCGCAGCAGGTCGGCGAGGGCCGCCGTCTCGGCCGGGTCGAGCCCGGCGGCGGGCTCGTCGAGCAGGACCAGCTGCGGCGACGACACCAGGGCCCGGGCGAGGGCGACGACGTGGCGCTGGCCGTTGGAGAGCTCGGTGGGCAGTCGATCGGCCACGTCGCCCAGGTCGAGCAGGTCGAGCACCCGGCGGGTCTCGCTGCTGTCGTGCGACTTCGGCCAGAGCGCATCGGTGAGCGTCGACCAGAGCGTCGGCGTGTGCGCCGCGACGAGCAGGTTGTCCTGGACCGACAGGTCGTCGAACAGCTCGAGCGACTGGAACGTCCGGACGAGGCCGGCGCGGGAGCGGGCGTGGGGCGCCGCGCCCGTGATGTCGGCCCCGGCGAACGACACCCGTCCGCGGTGCGCCGGCGTGAAACCGGTGATGGCGTCGATGAACGTCGTCTTGCCGGCACCGTTCGGTCCGATCAGCCCGACGATGGACCCGGCCTCGACGGCGAAGCTCACCTCGTCGAGGGCGACGAGGCCGCCGTGCTTCACGGTCAGGTCGGACACCTCGAGCAGGCTCATGCCGTCGCCGCCTCGGATGCCGCCGGCGCCGCCGGACGGGACGGACGGAGGCGGGCGCCGGCCGATCGGACCAGCCCGGTGATGCCCTCGGGTGCGGTGATGGCGGTGACGATGAGCGCGAGGCCGCTGATGGCGAACACGTAGGTGTTGGCGTCGCCGCCGGTGAGGTCGTTCATGAACGCGGTGTAGATCCCGGCCTGGGCGAGCGCGCCGGCCACGAGCGCGCCGCCCACGCTCGACACGCCGGCGAGGTAGGTGAGCGCCACCGCCACGAGCGACCCGATCACCAGGAACGACGTCGGCGAGAGCGTGGTGACCGAGAACGCCATGAGCACGCCGCACAGCCCGGCGAGGAACGACGACACGGCGAAGGCGCCGAGCTTGGCCCGGGTCACGTCGATGCCCGCGGCCGCCGCCGCCCGCTCGTTGGCCCGGACCGCGAGCCACCGCAGGCCCGTGCGGTTCCGGCGCAGGTTGACGACCGCCAGCGACGCCAGGGTGAGCACGCCGAGGCACACGAACCCGAAGGCGGCCCGGAAGTTGCCCGAGCCCGTGGCACCGACGCCGACGTCGATGCCGAACAGGAACGGCCGGGGTGCGCTCGCCCCGGCGTGGCCGCCCGAGAACGGCTCGCTCGCCAGCACCAGCTCCTCGATGGCCACGGCCATGGCGAGCGTGGCGATCGCCAGGCTCATGCCCCGGACGCGCGTGGCGGGCCACCCCACGAGGACGCCGATCGCGGTCGCCAGCAGCGAGGCCAGGACCAGCGCGATCGGGAACGGCACGTGGTGCTCGGTCAGCTTGATCGCGGCGAACCCGGCGACGCCCGCGAACGCCAGCTGGGCGAGCGAGATCTGCCCGCTGAACCCGGTGAGGACCACGACCGAGAGCGTCAGGAGGGCGAACACCATCGACACGATCAGGGCGTGCCGGTACCCCGAGTCCAGGGTGACCAGGCCGACGGCGACCAGTCCGACGAGCGCCACCGTCCACGCGGTGACGTGGCGGGGCTCGGGCGACGGCGGCAGCCGCTTGCCGGTGATGGCGGCCCGGTCGGGGAGGGCGTCGCCCCGCCACAGCAGCACGCCCAGGATCACCAGCACCGGCACCAGCTGCTGGAGGCCGGTGGTGGGGATCCAGTCCGGGATCCACCGGGTGTCGGGCCGGACCGACCAGCCGAGGATCAGCGACTGGACCATGCCGATGGCCAGGCCCGCCGCGGTGGTGATCGCGAACGACTCGAGCCCGCCGAGCAGTGCCGCGGCCAGTGCCGGGATCACGAGCAGGGTCGTCGTGGTGGCGCTGAGCCCGGCGATGGGCTCGATGAGGATCACGGCGACGCCGGCCAGCACCGAGGCCACCGCCCAGCACACCGACGCCAGCCGGTCCGGCGAGATGCCGAGCAGCAGGGCGCCCTTCTCGTTGCCGGCCGCCGCGCGGGTGGCGAGGCCGAACCGGGTGAAGCGGAACACCGCGCCCAGGACGAGTGCGACCACGACGACGAGGGCGGCGAGGATCAGCCGGTTCTCGGTGACCGTGGTGCCGAACAGGGCGACGGGCTCGTCGGCCAGCACCGGGCGGCGGGTCACCACCGACGCCCCCGCGACCGGGAAGCGCAGCCGCACGATCTCCTGGAGGTAGAGCAGCAGGCCGAGCGAGGCCACCACCCGGGCGAGGGCCGGCGCCTGGCGCAGCGGCCGGAACACGAGCAGGTACACGACGAGCCCGAGCGCCACCGCCACGATCACCGCGAACGCGAGCGCGCTGGCCAGCGTGGGCCGGGCCAGCAGGTGGACGCGGGCCGGCAGACCGATGACCGGGACCACCCAGTCGCCCGTCTCCCGGAACTCGAAGAACGCGAACGCCACGTACATGCCCATCGCGGCGTGGGCGAAGTTCACGACGCCCGACGACCGGTGGGTCAGGACCAGCCCGAGCGCGAGCGATGCGACGACCGCGCCGCCGCCGAGCCCGGCGAAGAGGTAGCCGAGGTAGGTGCTCAGGAGTCCGCGGCGATCGTGCCGACGTCGATCCAGTCGCCCAGCTGCGAGAGCGTGCCGTCCTCCATCTGGGCGAGGACCTGCTGGGGCGAGCACATGGCCGGGAGGCCGGGGTACTGCTTCCCGTCGCACGTGTACGGGTGGCCGCTGAAGCTGGGGGCGTCGACCTGCGCCTTCAGCGCGGTGGTGATCGACTCGGGCGTGATGTCGCCGTCGAGCTGGTTGAGGATCACGTACAGGTTCATCAGCGAGCGGAACGACACGGTGCCGGCGCCGACCGGGTCGAGCCCGTCGCCGTACTTCTCGATGACGGCGCTGTAGAGCACGAAGTCCGGGTTCGGCGGGTCCTGGCCCACCGGCCCCTCGACGTTGAAGATGGCGCCGTCGGTCTTCTCGGTCCCCACCTCGTTGGTGATGGTGGGTGCGGCGCAGGCCCCCACGTAGAACGTCGCCGCGTCGAGGCCGAGCGAGGCGACGCCGTCGAACCCGGCCTTGCACCCGGAGTCGGCGGCGAGCACGAGCAGCGCGTCGGGCTTGGTCGCCGCCGCGGCGTTGAGGGCCGAGCTGATGTCCGTCGCCATGATCGGGTACGGCACCAGCTGGGCCTCGACGCCGCGGCTCGTCAGGACCCGCTCGGCCTCCTCGGCGCTGTGGGTGATGGATCCGAACTCGCCGTAGACGATCGAGACCCGCTTGGCGTCGAGCTCCTCGGCGGCGTACCAGGAGAAGGCCACCGCCGCACCCCAGGTGCCGCCGCTCCACTGGAACGAGTTGGGCGACTTCACGGACTGGAAGCTGATCGGGATGCCGCCGATGTACGGGATGCCGTTGTCGGCCAGGGTCTCGATGCCGTTGCCGAACACGTCGATGCCGCCGAGCACGGCCGGGACCTTCGCCTCGACGAACTCCTGGCCGCACGAGGTGGAGCCCTCGGCCGAGAACTCGGTGTTGCAGACGTCGACCTCGATGGGCCGGCCGTCGACGCCGCCGAGCTCGGTGTTGATGAACTCGGTGGCTGCCTGCACCGCTTGGCTGAGCTCGGGGTAGGAGCCGGCGGCGGTGTTCTCCTGGTTGATCATCCCGAGCCGGATCGGCTCGCCGGTGGCCTTCGTGGGCTCGTCCGGCACGTCGTCGCCGATGGTGGAGTCCTTGGCGCAGGTCAGCAGGGCGGCGCCCTCGCACGCCTCGGCCGCGTCGGTGGTGCCCTTGCTCATCCCGGTCTTCGCCTCGGGCGCAGGCTCGCTGCACCCGGCGAGCACCGAGGCGGTGAGCACGGACGCAGCCAAGGTCGCGGCCAGGATCGCAGTTCGCCTCACGTTGCCCCCAAGCTCCGTGTCGTCTGCTCCGCGAGCGGAGCGGTTGCCGAGTCCCCTGACCTGGCCTTGCGCCGAGATGGTACGGGGTGAACACTGTTTAGCGCAGTGCGAGCGGGCGCACCGTGGAGCCGGGGGAAGACATGGCAACGCTCACCAAGAACCTGTTCCGGGGCCAAGGCGAGCGCGACCACGCGCTCGTCGTGGTCGAGGGGCACTGGCCCACCGACGTCGAGGGCTCGGTGTTCGTGGTCGGCCCGGACAAGCGGGCGCCCGAGGGCCACTGGTTCGCCGAGGCCGGCCTCATCGAGAAGATCCACCTGGTCCCGGACCGCCACGGCCGCATCGCCGTCCAGCACCGGATCATCGACACGCCCCTCCAGCGGATCAAGCGCCGGCTGGGCTTCCTCTTCCGCCGGGTCGCGTTCATGGAGCTCTCGCCGTTCGGCGTGACCAACCTGGCCAACACCAACGTGCAGGCGATCGAGGGCCGGATGTTCGTGGGCTACGACGCCGGCCGGCCGATCGAGATCGACCCCGAGACCCTCCGCTTCCTCACACCGGTCGGCAGCAACGGCGAGTGGCTCCAGGCCGCGCCGGGCGTGTTCGAGCCGCTGTGCGCGGTGGCGGCGCACCCGGCCTCGGACTTCGAGGAGCGGGCGCTCTACTTCGTCAACTACACGCAGATCGCGCCGCCCGGCGTGCCCAAGGAGACGTGGATCGCCCGCTGGGGGCTCGACGGCCCGGTGCGCCGCTGGCGGGTCGAGGGCATGTCCGAGTTCGACTCGATCCACGACATCAAGGCCACCGAGCACCACCTCGTCTTCAGCGACCTCCCGTTCGTGGTCGAGCCCGAGATGATGCAGGGCAAGCCCCGCGCCCGGCGGATCCAGGAGCACACCTCGCTCTGGATCGTCGCCAAGGAGGACCTGCGCGGCACGCCGCCCGGCGACGCGGTCCGGGCCCTCGAGGTCCAGCTGCCGATGCCCACCGGCCACCTCTACGCCGACTACGAGGAGGTCGACGGCCGCCTGCGCGTCGCTCTCCAGCACGCGCCGCTCGGCGACCTCATGGTGACGCTGACCCACGACCAGCTCGACCACCGCAACCAGCAACCGATCGAGCAGGACTACGAGGGCATGGTGGCGCTCATGCTCCAGCCCGCCGTGGTCGGCCGCTACGAGATCGACCTGGCCACCGGCGAGGTCCACGACGCCGAGACCGCCATGGACGTCGACCGGGTCTGGGGCGGCATCCTCCCCACGACCGACACGTCCACCGCCGCCGCCCGGAACCGCCAGCGCCAGCTCTGGTACGCCGCCGCCGGCTTCGACCCCGACCTCATCCCCGAGGAGTGGTGGCGGCTCTACGGGACGGCCACCGACGGCGCCGTCGCCCCGGCCGACCTGCCCGAGGGTGCCGTGCCCGGCACGCTCGCCCGCTTCGACCTCGAGTCGATGAAGGTCGCCGAGGTGTGGACCTACGCCGACGGCGCGTTCCCGTCACCTCCGACGTTCGTCCCCCGCGTCGGCGCCGACGACCCCGACGACGGGTACGTCGTCGTGGTCGTCCACCAGGACGGCGACAAGGAGATCCAGGTCTTCGACGCCCTCCACATCGAGGCCGGCCCCCTCGCCCGAGCCACCGCCCCGGGCTTCAACCCCGGCCTGCTGCTCCACTCCTGCTGGATGGCCGACCGCATCGGCCCCCGTCCCAGCACCTACCGGGTCTCCCACGGCGCCGACGTCGCCGGTGCCCTCCGCGGCCTCCCCGGCGTCTTCGCCAGCTTCTTCCGCATGGGCAAGGCCATCGCCGAACAGGAACGAGCCGCCCGCCAGTCCTGACCTCGGCCGCCCGGTTTCGGTTCTTGTCGACGTTCTGCACCTTCAGGGTGTCGTTCGACGACAAGTTCGGCCCGGTGACGGTTCTTGTCGACGTTCTGCACCCTCAGGGTGTCGTTCGACGACAAGAACCGATCGATTCGCACGAGGACCGACCCGGCTCGATCGAGCGACGAGGCCTGACCCACCACCACTGGGGCGCGTGCTGGCTACTCGGGTGGGGTGTCGTCGAGGCTGAGGAGGACGGTGCGGAGCAGGGTGGCGAGCTGGTCCTGCTGCTTGGGGGTGAGGGCGGCGAGGAGGTCGCGCTCGGTGGCCATGTGGCTGGTGGAGACCTCATCGACCTTGGCCCGGCCGGCGTCGGTGAGGGCGACGATGACCGTGCGGCGGTCGTGGCCCGGACGGCGCTCGACGAAGCCCAGCGCCTCGAGCCGGTCGATGCGGTTGGTCATCGCCCCCGTGGTGACCATCGTCCGGGCGACGAGGTCGCCGGCGGTGAGCTCGTAGGGCGGTCCACCGCGGCGCAAGGTGGCGAGGACGTCGTACATCCAGTCCTGGAGGCCGTGCTCGCCGAAGTTCTCGCCCAGGCGCTTGTCGATGAGCCGCGAGAGCCGGGAGACCCGTCCGATGACCCCCACCGGCGACATGTCGAAGCGCGGGCGGACCTCGGCCCACTGCTCGAGGATCCGGTCGACGGCATCGGCTTGGTGACGGGCCACGATCCGACCCTACCGCCGACATCTTGACCATGATTAGCTCAACGTTAAGATAGTCAGCATGAAGACGACCGCGCTGCGCACGGTGCTCGCCCCGATCGCCTGGGGCACGACCTACGTCACCGTCACCGAGCTGCTGCCGGCCGGTCGGCCGCTGCTCGTCGCCGCGGTCCGCGTCGCCCCGGCCGGGCTCCTGCTGCTGGCCATCGGGCGGCTGAGCTCCCGCTGGCGGCCGAGCGGCATCGAGTGGGGGCAGACCGCGCTCTTGGCGCTGTGCAACTTCGGCCTGTTCTTCCCGCTCCTGATCGGCGCCGTGTACCGCCTGCCCGGCGGGGTCGCCGCGGCCGCCGGCGGCGTCCAGCCCCTCCTGGTGACCGCGTTCTCATGGGCGGTGGTCCGGCGCTCGCCTCGGCGCCACGAGCTGCTCACCGGCGTCATCGCCGCCATCGGCGTCGGCCTGGTGGTGGTGCGCCCGGGTGCCGGGCTCGACCCGGTCGGCGTGCTCCTCGCGCTCGGCGCCAACGTCTCGTTCGCCATGGGAGTCGTGCTCACCAAGCGCTTCCCGACGCCGCCCAACCGCATCGCGGCCACGGGCTGGCAGCTGACGATGGCCGGTGCCCTGCTCCTGCCGGTCGCCCTCGTGGCCGAGGGGGCGCCGCCCCGTCTGACGGGCGAGCACCTCGTCGGCTTCGCCTACCTGAGCCTGGTGGCGACGGGCGTCGCCTACGTGCTGTGGTTCGACGGCATCCGCAAGCTGCCCGCGCCGGCCCCGCCCCTGCTCGGGCTGGCCGCGCCGGTGACCGGCGCCGTGATGGGCTGGGCCGTGCTCGGCCAGTCGCTCTCGCCGGTGCAGCTGCTCGGCTTCGCCGTCACCCTCGGAGCCATCGCTCGAGGCGCCACCCTGCCGGCAGGCGACGGGCCGGTACCGTCGCAGGCATGGCCCGAGCGAGCAGCCTCCAGGACATCGGCGACGCAGACGGCTGGCGATGCTGGCTCTGCGACGAGCCCGTCGATCCCGGCATGTCCGTGAACGACCCCCGCGGGCCGAGCGTCGACACCCGGATCACCAAGGCGAAGGCCAAGGCCAAGGCGAAGTCGGGCGGGGCCGGCCCCGACCGCCTGGCGCACCGCGGGTGCAACACCGGCAAGGGCGCCACCTCGCCGGAGGTCCCGTGGTCCGACGACCTGTTCGTGGTCGACCCGGCACCCATCATCGCCAGCGTCGAGCGCCTGGCCCGCAAGGGCGGTCGCGAGGTCATGGCCCGCTGCCCCACCGAGGCCGATGCCGACGCCGCCGCCGAGTGGCTGGTCGACCGCATCTCCCGCCTCGAGCCCGGTCTCGACGTCACCGCCGAGGTCGACCCCGGCGGCGGCCAGTACCTCGTCTCCCTCCGCGCCTGAGCGAGCGCGTCGGGGGCTGGTCGATCCGGCGCGGTCAGTCGGTGCGGCCGACGTAGACCCAGCGGCCGTCGACGCGGGTGAACGTGCTGACCTCGTGGACGACGTGGTCGCCGGGCTCGTCGTCGGCGCCGCCCGTGTGGTGCGCCTCGAACTCGACGGTGCCCTCCTGGTCGAGCAGGCCGCCCTTCGTGGTGGCCAGCACGTCGAGGCCGGTCCAGCGGCGGGTCGGGTCGTCGTGGATGCGGCGGGGCGTGGTGTCGGGGTGCCACGAGTGCGCCAGGTACGCCATGTCGCCCACGGCGAACGCGCTGTAGCGGGACCGCATGAGCGCCTCGGCCGTGGCGGCGGGGGCCTCGCCGCGGTGGATGCGGCCGCAGCAGGCGTCGTAGGCGGCGGGGCGCCCGCACGGGCACGGCGCGCCGTCGGGCAGGGGCCGGGTCACGGGCGGTAGCCGGCGAGGAGCCGCTCGGTCACCTCGTCGATCATGGCGTCCTCGAGCTCGGGTGGAAGGCCGAACCCGAGCTGCAGCACGTTGGCCACGCCGTGCGTGCCGCTCCACAGGGTGAGCGCCACCAGCAGCGGGTCGTCCGAGTCGATCTCGCCAGCGGCGATGGCGTCCTCGACCGCGCTGGCCGCGGCCTCGAACGCCTTGGTGGCGCCGGGCAGCTCGACGCCGGCGGGCACCGTGGCCGGACCCAGCTCCGGCGGGAACAGGAACATGACCCGGAACAGCTCGGGGTTCTCCCGGGCGTGCTCGACGTAGGCGCGGCCGTGGCCCTTGATGCGGGCGATCGGGTCGAGGTCGGCGAGGGCGTCGAAGCGGGCGACGAGCGCCTCGAACTCGCCCTCGGCCAGGGCGCGCAGCAGGTCCTGCTTGTCGAGGACGTGGGCGTAGAGCGCCGGTGCGGTGACCCCGAGCTCGGCGGCCAGCTTCCGCAGCGACAGCGCCTCGAGCCCGTCGGCGATGATCAGCGAGCGGGCCGCGGCGATGATCGCATCGCGCTGCAGCGGAGGGCGGTCGGCGGTGGGCACCCATCGATCGTACCGGCGGGGCGCGGCCGGCCCTTGGGAGCGCTTCGTGGTGAACACCGTTCACCGTCGGCGCTGCGTTGCTACCGTTCGGCCCATGACCGTCACCCCGGATGCTCCCGTCGACCCGTTCGCGTCGAGCCCGTGGCTCCAGGGCACCTTCGCCCCGGTGGCCGACGAGCGAGACGACGCCGACCTCCCGGTCTCGGGCGTGCTGCCCGCCGGGCTCCGCGGCACCTTCCTGCGCAACGGCCCGAACGCCCGGTTCCCGCCCATCACCCGCTACCACCTCTTCGACGGCGACGGCATGCTCCACGGCCTCACGTTCGACGGCGAGGGCGGCGCCTCCTACGCCAACCGCTGGATCCGGTCGGCCGGGCTGGAGGCCGAGGTCGAGGCCGGCCACGCCCTCTTCGGCGGGATCGCCGAGTTCCGGCTCCCGCCCGACGACGTCTTCGCCAAGGCCGGTCCGGTGAAGAACACGGCCAACACCCACGTGGTCCGCCACGCCGGGCGGATCCTCGCCCTGCTGGAGGCCTGCGGGCCCACCGAGATCGCGCCGGACCTCAGCACGGTCGGCGAGTACGACTTCGCCGGCGCGCTGCAGGGGCCGATGACGGCGCATCCGAAGATCGACCCGCGGACGGGTGAGATGGTCTTCTTCGGCGCCTCGCCCTTCCCGCCGTTCCTCCGGGTGCACGCCGCGGCCCCGGACGGGACCCTCACCTGGTCCACGGAGGTCGACCTCCCGGCGTCGGTGATGATGCACGACTTCGTGATCACCGAGACCAAGGTGCTGATCTTCGACCTGCCGGCGGTCATGGACGTGCAGGCGCTCGTCGCCGGGGGCACCGGCTTCTACTGGGACGCCGACCGCGGGGCGCGCATCGGCGTGCTCGAGCGGGGCGCACCCGGCAGCACGACGCGCTGGATCGCGGTGGACCCGTTCTGGGTGTTCCACTTCCTGAACGCCCACGACGTGCCGGGCACCGACGCCATCGAGGTGGTCGGGTGCCGCTCGTCGCAGCTCAACGCCTCGTTCGACGAGACCGAGGTCGATCCGTCGGTGCAGCCCATGCTCCACCGCTGGAGGATCGACCCCGTTGCGGGCACCGTCGTCGACGAGCAGCTCGACGACCGGCCCACGGACTTCCCCCGCATCAACGACGCCTTCGCCGGCCTGCCCCACCGCTACGGCTACGGCGGCCACAGCACCGGGTTCGCCGAGGGCCAGCCGCCGTTCGACGGCGTCACCAAGTTCGACCTGCACGCCGGCACGACCACGACCCGGCGCTACGGCCCCGGCCAGGTCTGCGGCGAGGCCGTGTTCGCCGCCGACCCCGCATCGGCCGACGAGGACGCAGGCTGGCTGCTCAACTTCGTCCACGACCGCGGCACCGAGCAGAGCGACGTGGTGGTGCTCGACGCCGCCACGATGGACGAGGTCGCCCGCGTGCACCTCGCACGCCGGGTCCCGTTCGGGTTCCACGGGAGCTTCCTGCCGTGACCGCGCTGCTCGCCGACATCGTGGCCGCGCGGGGTGACGAGCCCGCGGTGGTCGACGGGCGCGGCACCACGTCGTGGATCCAGCTCGACGACCGCGTCACCCGGCTCGTCCACGCGCTCGAGGACCGGGGCCTGCGCGTCGGCGACTCGGTCGTGGCCATGCTCGGAAACCAGGTCGAGCTCCTCGAGCTCACCCTCGCCTGCGCTCACGGCGGCTGGCTGATGGTGCCGCTCAACTGGCACTGGGTGGCCCGGGAGGTCGCCTACGTCCTGGCCGACGCCGACGCTGCGGCCGTCGTGGTGGACGAGCGGTTCGCCGACGTGATGGTCCACGCCCTCATCGACGCCGACGTCCCCCGCGTCCGCTGCCGCCTCCTCGCCGGCGACGGCGCCGTGCCCTCCGGGTTCGAGCGCTACGACGACGCGGTGCGAGCCGCGAGCGGTGCCGCGCTGGTCGACCCCCAGCGCGGCGGGCCGATGTTCTACACGTCGGGCACGACCGGCTGGCCGAAGGGGGTGCGGTCTGCGCTCAGCGCCATCGGCGGCCCGCCCGAGGTGCTGCTGCTCATCGCCCACACCATGGCGCCCACCATCGGCGTGAAGCCCGGCGACCCCATCGTCCAGCTGGTGTGCGGCCCGCTCTACCACTCCGCACAATGGGCCTTCGGCGTGTTCGCCCTGTTGTGCGGCGCCACGATCGTGCTCCAGCACCGGTTCGACGCCGCCGAGGTCCTCGCGCTCATCGACGAGCACGGCGTCACCAACGTCCACCTCGTCCCGACCCAGATGATCAGGATGCTCGAGCTCCCCGATGACGTCCGGGCCGGGTTCGACGGCTCGTCGCTCGTGCAGATCATCCACGGGGCCGCACCGTGCTCGCCCTCGGTGAAGCGCCGGATGATCGAGTGGGTCGGCCCGAAGATCTCCGAGTACTACGGAGGCACCGAGGGCGGCTTCATCTCGCTGATCAGCGCCGAGGAGTGGCTCGAGCGGCCGGGCAGCGTCGGCCGTCCGCTCACCGTCGTCGAGATCGTGATCCACGGGCCCGACGGCGAGTTGCTCGGCGTCAACGAGACCGGCGAGGTCTGGTTCCGGAACCTGCTCGGCTCGGACTTCGAGTACCACAACGCCCCCGAGAAGACAGCGAGCGCGCACCGCACCGGCGGCCTCGGGACCCTCGGCGACGTCGGCTACGTCGACGACGCGGGCTACCTGTTCCTGAGCGACCGCAAGATCGACATGATCGTGTCCGGCGGGGTGAACATCTACCCCGCCGAGATCGAGGCGGTCCTCACCGACCACCGGGCCGTCGCCGACGCCGCGGTCTTCGGCATCCCCGACGACGAGATGGGTGAGGCCGTCCACGCCGCGCTCGTCCTCCGCCACGGGCACGTCTGGTCCGACGCCCTCGCCGCCGACCTCGAGGCGTTCTGCCGCGAGCGCGTCGCCGGCTACAAGGTCCCCCGCAGCTTCGAGGTCCACGCCGACCTCCCCCGCAGCGAGGCCGGCAAGCTCACCAAGCGCCAGCTCCGCGACCCCCACTGGGTCGACCGAGACCGAGCCATCTGACCCTCCCGCACGCCGTCCCGCCGAATCAGGTCACCTGAGCCGCCCCATGCGGCACAGACGACCCGATTCAGGGCAGGCGTGCGGAATCAGGTCACCTGAGCCGCCCCATGCGGCACAGACGACCCGATTCGGGGTGGGTCAGGCGTTGGCGGTGGCGGCGGCGACGGGCGGGGCGACCATCGGCCAGGGGCGGTTGCGCTCCACCGAGAGGGCGACGTCGAAGAGCAGCTCGTCCTGGTGGTGCTTGCCCAGGACCTGCATGCCGACGGGGAGGCCGTCGACCGTGCCAGCCGGGATCGACGCCGCCGGGTTGCCGTACACGTTCGAGATGATCGTGAGGGCGCCCATGGTGACCATGTCCGGGAACTTGGCCGAGGCGTAGTCGAGGATCAGGTTCGGGAGCTTCGGCACGATCGACGACGCCACGCGGGTGGCGAAGAGCGCGCCGCGGCCGACGTACTTGGCCGCCTGGCTCGACTGCACCATGTCCAGCAGGTCCGACTCGGAGTTGCTGGTGGTGGCGGTGGCCGGGAAGGCCGGGCCCGGGTTGGTGGCAGCGAT
>Ga0182736_1002142_pt1 | contig 15959 bp, 16 predicted proteins | sample eDN5th30CKraftBY_FD_128882 | JGI IMG/M metagenome (GOLD analysis project Ga0182736, IMG submission 128882) | Enriched backyard soil microbial communities from Emeryville, California, USA - eDNA 5th pass 30_C Kraft BY (version 2) (version 2) | ecosystem: Environmental > Terrestrial > Soil >... | reverse complement strand
ACGCGCTCTTCAACGGCGCGCTGGTTCTTCGCCGGGGTCATGTCGATGAAGTCGATGACGATCAGGCCGCCGATGTCACGCAGGCGCAGCTGGCGGGCGATTTCCTCGGCCGCTTCCAGGTTGGTCTGCAGGGCGGTTTCTTCGATGTCGCTGCCTTTGGTGGCGCGCGCCGAGTTGATGTCGATGGACACCAGGGCTTCGGTCGGGTCGACCACGATCGAGCCACCGGACGGCAGGTCAACCACGCGCTGGAAGGCCGTCTCGATCTGGCTTTCGATCTGGAAGCGGTTGAACAGCGGCACGCTGTCTTCGTACAGCTTGACCTTGCTGGCGTACTGCGGCATCACCTGGCGGATGAAGGTCAGCGCTTCTTCCTGGGCTTCGATGCTGTCGATCAGCACTTCGCCGATGTCCTGGCGCAGGTAGTCGCGAATGGCGCGGATGATGACGTTGCTTTCCTGATAGATCAGGAATGGCGCGGCGCGGTCTAGCGACGCTTCCTTGATGGCGGTCCACAGTTGCAGCAGGTAGTCCAGGTCCCACTGCATTTCTTCGCTGCTGCGGCCAAGGCCGGCAGTGCGCACGATCAGGCCCATGTCGCCCGGCACGGTCAGGCCGTTCAGCGCTTCGCGCAGTTCGTTGCGCTCTTCGCCTTCGATGCGGCGGGAGATGCCACCGGCACGTGGGTTGTTGGGCATCAGCACCAGGTAGCGGCCGGCCAGGCTGATGAAGGTAGTGAGGGCGGCGCCTTTGTTGCCGCGCTCTTCCTTCTCGACCTGGACAATGACTTCCTGGCCTTCGCTGAGCACTTCCTTGATGTTGACCCGGCCTTCAGGGGCCTTCTTGAAGTACTCGCGGGAGATTTCTTTCAGCGGCAGGAAGCCGTGACGTTCGGAACCGAAGTCGACGAAGGCGGCTTCGAGGCTGGGTTCGATGCGGGTGATCTTGCCTTTGTAGATGTTGGCCTTTTTCTGCTCGCGCGCGCCGGACTCGATGTCCAGGTCGTAGAGACGTTGGCCGTCCACCAGGGCTACACGCAACTCTTCGGGTTGAGTCGCGTTAATCAGCATTCTTTTCATGTTGTACCGTCGGTTTCCGGGCTGCCGGAAACGGCGTTCGGCACACACGACGTCTCATGGTCGGTGCCAAGGTGCGCAAAGGGTGGCCGGGCCACCCCCGTGTCGAGCGACGTTCGGCACCAGCCGGTTGCCCAGCCTGCCGTTGTCGCGACGACGCGTCCTGTTTGCTGCGGTGCCAACAAGGCCCCGGTGGCTTCGAATAGGTATCCGAATCAACCAAGCGGGCCTTGTGCACTCAGTCAGGAGGAGGAATCAACCGTCAGCCGTGGACGCCCGGTGGGCATCTGTTCAGGACCTTATCCGCTCACCAGCCGTCAGTGGGCTGGTGGCCGGACGCGGTGCTACACGGTCCGAGGGCTGTGCATCTCCACCCTGCACGTATCCCTGATAATTCGGGTGCTGCCGCGCGCTGAATCCGCAACGGGTTGCATTTTTCGCCAGCGCTGGTTCTGCGCTGGCGCCATTCATGTCCAAGGCAGGTATTTCCGAAGCATTCGCCGGGCGTTGCGTGGAAGCGACTCGCGGGCAGAGGTGCAGCGAAAAGAATCGGGTAAGCAGGTGAAACACCGCACTTGTCGTTTTTTTTCGGTCTTCTCTACACGGCGCTGGTGGCGATTCCAGGCATTTCGGTAAACTGGCGAAAACCCCGTAGGACGGCCTCGCGTCCTGGAGAATTGCGAAGGTCAGGGACCGGCAAAGAGCCTGGTGCCGCTGGCCTGCCGCTTTTGGCGGCGTTCGCGACTATAGCAGCAATGATTAAGTGCTTCAATTCCATAAAAAATTGTTATGATCCCGCAATGACGACCAATACCCCTCCGACTTCCGGCGTTCAGCTGATCGAAGTCGCGCCGGAGCTTGCCGGCCAACGCATCGATAATTTCCTCATCACGGCCCTCAAGGGCGTGCCCAAGACACTGGTCTACCGCATCCTGCGCAAGGGTGAGGTGAGGGTCAACAAGGGCCGCGTCAAGCCGGAGTACAAAATCCAGGCCGGCGACATCGTACGGGTGCCGCCCGTTCGCCTGCCGGAGCGAGACGAGCCGGCACCGGTGGCCCAAGGCCTGCTGCAGCGCCTGGAAGCCGCCATTGTCTACGAAGACAAGGCGCTTATCGTGATGAACAAGCCGGCCGGCATCGCCGTGCATGGCGGCAGTGGCCTGAGCTTCGGGGTGATCGAGGCGCTGCGCCGGTTGCGCCCGGACGCCAAGGAGCTGGAGCTGGTGCACCGCCTGGATCGCGACACGTCTGGCCTGTTGATGATTGCCAAGAAGCGCAGCATGCTGCGCCACCTGCATGCCGCCCTGCGCGGCGATGGTGTCGACAAGCGCTACATGGCGCTGGTGCGCGGCCACTGGCCAACCTCGAAAAAGCAGGTCAACGCACCGTTGCTCAAGAGCAACCTGCGTTCTGGCGAGCGCATGGTCGAAGTGAACGAGGAAGGCAAGGAGGCGCTCACCCTGTTTCGCGTGCTGCGCCGCTTTGGTGACTTTGCCACCATTGTCGAGGCGCGCCCGATCACCGGTCGTACCCATCAGATCCGCGTGCATACCCTGCATGCCGGGCACATGATCGCTGGCGACAGCAAATACGGCGACGAAGATTTCAGTCGCGAAATTCGTGAGCTGGGTGGCAAGCGCCTGTTCCTGCATGCCTATGCGTTGACCGTGCCGCTACCAGACGGTGGCGAGTTGAAGCTCGAGGCGCCTGTGGATGAGGTTTGGGCGAAAACCATTGAACGGCTGAGTGCGTCCTGATCCATGAAAAAGGGCTATGAGCTACTGATCTTCGACTGGGATGGCACTCTGGCCGATTCCATTGGGCGTATCGTCCAGGCCATGAATGTTGCCGCCGAGCGTGCCGGCGAGGCGCAGAGCAGCGACGCTGCGGTCAAGGGTATCATCGGTCTGGCCTTGGACGAGGCGATCCATACCTTGTACCCACACCTGTCGCCCGCAGGGGTTGCCAGCTTCCGTCAGCACTATGCCGATGTCTACGTTGCGCTGGATCAGCAGCCTTCGCCGCTGTTCGATGGCGTGGTCGAGTCGCTGGATGCCTTTCGTGCCGAGGGTTACCGCCTGGCGGTGGCCACCGGTAAGGCCCGTCGCGGGCTGGATCGGGTGCTCAAGGCCAATGGTTGGGAGCAGTTCTTCGATATCACCCGCGCCGCTGACGAGACCCGGGGCAAGCCGCACCCGCTGATGCTTGAGGAAATCCTCGGCCATTGTGGTGTCGAACCGGCGCGTGCGCTGATGGTCGGAGATTCGGCATTCGACCTGCAAATGGCCAGCAATGCCGGCATGCATTCGGTGGCGGTTGGCTATGGTGCCATGTCGCTGCAGGCGCTGGCCGAGTTTGGTCCGCAGGTATGCATCGATCACTTTTCCCAGTTGCGCGAGTGGCTGGGTGGTTCCGCAATTCCACTTCCAAGGTAGGTAAGCATGGCAGACGAATGGAAAGCCCCCGAGGCCGAGCGCGAGGAGCGCGAAGAGCGCAACAGCTGGAAGCTGCTGGAAAAGACCTTGCTGGCCAGCGTGCAGGAGCAGCGACGGTCACGGCGCTGGGGGATCTTCTTCAAACTGCTGACCTTCGTCTACTTGTTCGGCATTCTGGCGTTGTTCTCGCCGCTGATGGACATGGACAAGGCTGCTTCGCGCAGTGCCAGCCATACCGCGCTGGTCGAGGTGCGCGGGGTGATTGCCGATCAGGAGGCTGCCAGCGCCGACAACATCGTCAAGAGCTTGCGAGAGGCGTTCAGGGACGACAAGACCAAGGCTGTGGTGATGCGCATCAACAGCCCGGGTGGCAGCCCGGTGCAAGCGGGTTACGTGTATGACGAAATCCGTCGCCTGCGTGCTGAGTATCCCGCCATCAAGCTGTATGCGGTCATCACTGATCTTGGTGCTTCCGGTGCCTATTACATCGCCAGTGCGGCGGACGAGATCTATGCCGACAAGGCCAGCCTGGTGGGTTCCATTGGCGTGACGGCGGCCGGTTATGGCTTTGTCGGCACCATGGAGAAGCTGGGGGTCGAGCGGCGTGCCTACACTTCGGGTGAGCACAAGGCGTTCCTTGATCCTTTTTCGCCGGAAAAACCAGAAGAGACCCGGTTCTGGCAGGGTGTGCTGGATACCACGCACCAGCAGTTCATCGCCATGGTCAAGCAGGGGCGGGGTGAGCGCCTGAAGGATAAGGAGCACCCGGAGTTGTTCAGTGGCCTGATCTGGTCGGGTGAGCAGGCCAAGGCGTTGGGGCTTGTGGATGGCCTGGGCAGTGCCAGCTATGTGGCGCGTGAGATCGTGGGTGAGAAAGAGTTGGTGGACTTCACCGTTCAGGAGTCGCCGTTCGATCGCTTCTCCAAGCGCGTGGGGGCCAGCGTGGCTGAGCACCTGGCGATGTGGATGGGGTTCCAGGGGCCGCAGTTGCGCTGAGGGCTCGTCGCGCGGTGTTTGTCGCGCGATTCGCGGGGTTTGTGAGGTCGAGCGCCGCCCGCGCGGCGCATCGCGAGCTGCGCTCGCTCCTGCGTTTGTTTCAGGCCAATCATTCCTGTGCCATTTGCACGCGAACGCCTTGGCGCATGACGCAATATCACCTCGCACAAACAAGGCGGTCGCGCGCGCCTGTAACAGGCGTTACTGGCCCGAAACAAACGTAGGAGCGAGCGTAGCTCGCGATGCGCCGCGCGGGCGGCGCTCGACCTCGCTGACAACAAAAAAACTCAAGCCAGGCTAAGGTATCTCCACCCCTTCCATTCCTGTGTCATTTGCGCGCGAACGCCTTGGCGCATGACGCAATATCGCGTCGCACAAACAAGGCGGTCGCGCGCGCCTGTAACAGGCGTTACTGGCCTGAAACAAACGTAGGAGCGAGCGCAGCTCGCGATGCGCCGCGCGGGCGGCGCTCGATCGCGCTGACAACAAAAAACTCAAGCCAGGCTAAGGTATCTCCACCCCTTCCATTCCTGTGCCATTTGCACGCGAACGCCTTGGCGCATGACGCAATATCGCGTCGCACAAACAAGGCGGTCGCGCGCGCCTGTAACAGGCGTTACTGGCCTGAAACAAACGTAGGAGCGAGCGTAGCTCGCGATGCGCCGCGCGGGCGGCGCTCGACCTCGCTGACAACAAAAAACTCAAGCCAGGCTAAGGTATCTCCACCCCTTCCTTCATCAGCATATCCACCAGCCGAATCAACGGCAGCCCGATCAGGCTGGTCGCATCGCACCCGTGCGTGCCCTGGAACAAGCTAACCCCCAGCCCCTCCGCCTTGAAGCTGCCAGCGCAATCCAGCGGTTGTTCCGCTGCCACATAACGCTCGACCCGCTCCCTGCTCAACTCGCGCAGCGTCACCGTAAACGGCACGCAATCCACCTGGCAGTGCCCGGTTGAGCTGTTGAGCAGCGCCAGCCCGGTCAGAAAGCTCACCTGTTGCCCGCTGCACTCCAGCAGTTGATCGCAGGCGCGCTCGAACGTGTGCGGCTTGCCCAGCACCTGCTCACCCAATACTGCAACCTGGTCCGAGCCGATAATCAGGTGCCCAGGGTAGCTGTCTGCCAGTGCCTCGGCCTTTTGCCTGGCCAGCCGGCGTACCAGCTCCACGGGCGGCTCGCCATCCAGGCGTTGCTCGTCTATATCGGGGCTTGCCCAGGTGAAGGGCAGGTGCAGGCGTGCGAGCAGTTCGCGGCGATAGGCAGAGCTGGAAGCCAGTAACAAAGGAAGCATGGTAGACTCCGGGTTCGGTTGAACCAATTCTATCACGCACGATGCCGCCTAATTTCCTTTGACAGGGGCGGGGGGCATCCCTAGAATGCTGCGCCTATGTTGAATGACCCGATTCCACCTCACGTTGACCCGCGCAAATTAGCCGATCGTGGCGTAACCCTTAACGGTTCGCTGCAACTCGCTGATTTGGAAAGACTCTGCGACCCGCTTTCCGACAATGTCGGTACGGTGCAGGCGAAGTTCGATTTTGAACGAGATGAACAGCACGTGGTGGTTATCCACAGCGAGCTGGACGTCGAAGTCAAGATGGTTTGCCAGCGTTGTCTTGAGCTGGTCACCCTGCCGATCCACAGCGAATGTACTTACGCAGTGGTGAAGGAGGGTGCGAATACCCAGTCGTTGCCGAAAGGCTATGACGTGCTGGAACTGGGCGAAGATCCTTTGGATCTGCAGGCATTGGTCGAGGAGGAGCTTTTGCTCGCCTTGCCAATCGTGCCTGCTCATCATCCGGAAGAATGCCAGCAGCCGGCGGGCGCAGACGAGCCCGAATCGAGCAAGGACGAGGTATCGCGGTCCAACCCGTTCAGTGTTTTGGCGCAGTTAAAGCGTGACCCAAACGTTTAGGAGTTAATCAATTATGGCTGTTCAGCAGAACAAAAAATCCCGCTCTGCCCGTGACATGCGCCGTTCGCACGACGCCCTGTCGGAAAACGCGCTGTCGGTAGAGAAAACCACCGGTGAAGTTCACCTGCGTCACCACGTTTCGCCAGAAGGCGTATACCGTGGTCGCAAAGTGGTCGACAAGGGCGCTGACGAGTAATCCTTGTCCGCTCAGGTCATCGCGATCGACGCAATGGGCGGGGACTTCGGTCCCCGCAGCATTGTCCAGGCTAGCATTGCCTGCCTTTCGGCTACCCCCTCGCTGCACCTGACCCTCGTCGGTCAACCCTCCCTCCTTGAAGATCTCGTCAGTGGCCTGCCAGCTGCGGATCGCGCGCGCCTGCAGATTGTCGCCGCCAGTGAGGTGGTCGGCATGGACGAGCGGCCATCCCAGGCGTTGCGCGGCAAGCCGGATTCGTCGATGCGCATCGCCCTCGAACTGGTACGCGACGGAAAAGCCCAGGCCTGCGTCAGTGCCGGCAATACCGGGGCGCTGATGGCGTTGTCGCGCTTTGTGCTCAAGACTCTGCCGGGTATCGACCGGCCGGCCATGGTGGCGGCGATCCCGACCCAGGCGGGTTACTGCCAACTGCTCGATCTGGGCGCGAATGTCGACTGCAGTGCCGAAAACCTCTACCAGTTCGCGGTAATGGGCTCGGTGGCCGCTCAGGCCCTGGGTGTGCATCGGCCACGCGTGGCGCTGTTGAATATCGGTACCGAGGACATCAAGGGTAACCAGCAGGTCAAGCTGGCTGCCACGCTGTTGCAGAATGCCCGCGGCCTCAACTATGTCGGTTTCGTCGAAGGGGATGGCCTGTACCGGGGTGAGGCAGACGTGGTGGTGTGCGACGGTTTTGTCGGCAACATACTGCTCAAGTCCAGCGAAGGCCTGGCGACGATGATCGGTGCGCGCATCGAAAAACTGTTCAAGGGCGGTGCTTTTGCCCGCGTTGCCGGAGCCGTTGCCATGCCGCTGCTTAAACGTCTGCAAGCCGACCTGGCGCCGGCGCGGCACAATGGGGCGAGCTTCCTGGGGCTGCAGGGTATCGTTATCAAGAGCCATGGTTCGGCGGGCGTGCAGGGGTTTCAGAGTGCCATCCAGCGGGCGCTGATCGAAATTCAGGAAAACCTGCCGCAGCGGCTGCATGGCCGCCTTGAAGACCTGTTGCCTTAGGCATTTCGCCGATGAAGTGCTTAAATGTGACCGCTTGGTCTGTGTTTCCATCCAAGTTTTCAGATTCCGCGCCTGGCCTCGGGCCTGGCGCACACTATCCGACGACAAGATCATAAGGGCTTGTTCAATGTCTGCATCCCTCGCATTCGTCTTTCCCGGTCAAGGTTCCCAGTCGCTGGGCATGCTCGCCGAGCTCGGCGCCGAGAAGCCAGTGATCATCGAAACCTTCAAGGAAGCGTCCGAAGCGCTCGGCTACGACCTGTGGAAGCTGGTCCAGGACGGCCCGGAAGAGCAACTTAACCAGACCGACAAGACCCAGCCGGCGATCCTCACCGCGTCCATCGCGTTGTGGCGCCTGTGGCTGGAAGAGGGCGGTGCCAAGCCTGCCTTCGTTTCCGGTCACAGCCTGGGCGAATACAGCGCTCTGGTCGCCGCCGGCAGCATCAGCCTGAAAGACGCCGTTCGCCTGGTCGAGCGCCGCGGTCAGCTGATGCAGGAAGCCGTACCGGCCGGTCACGGCGCCATGGCTGCCATTCTCGGCCTGGACGATGCTGTGGTCGTGGAAATCTGCGCCGAAGCCGCTGAGGATGAAGTGGTCAGTGCCGTGAACTTCAACTCGCCTGGTCAGGTGGTCATCGCCGGCAACAAGGCTGCGGTAGATCGCGCCATGGAACTGTGCAAGGCCAAAGGTGCCAAGCGCGCCCTGCCGCTGGCGGTCAGCGTCCCGTCGCACTGTGCCCTGATGAAGCCGGCCGCCGAGCGCTTTGCCGATTCGGTCAATGCCATTGACTGGAAGGCCCCGCAGATTCCGGTGGTGCAGAACGTCACTGCCGCCGTCGCCGCCGACCTCGATGCCCTCAAGCACGACCTGCTGGCACAGCTGTACCAGCCGGTACGCTGGGTCGAGTGTGTGCAGACCCTGGCCGCCAACGGTGCGGTCAACCTGGTCGAGTGTGGCCCGGGCAAGGTACTGGCTGGCCTTAACAAGCGTTGCGCCGACGGCGTGACCACCTACAACCTCAACACCCCTGACGCCGTTGCTGCCACCCGTGCGGCACTGGCCTGATTTGGAGAAGCTTGCATGAGCCTGCAAGGTAAAGTTGCACTGGTTACCGGCGCCAGCCGTGGCATTGGCCAGGCCATCGCCCTAGAGCTGGGCCGCCAGGGCGCGACCGTGATCGGTACCGCCACTTCGGCGTCCGGCGCCGAGCGTATCGCTGCCACCCTGAAAGAGCACGGCATCACCGGCACCGGCATGGAGCTGAACGTGACCAGCGCCGAATCGGTTGAAGCCGTACTGGCCGCCATTGGCGAGCAGTTCGGCGCGCCGGCCATCCTGGTCAACAACGCCGGTATCACCCGCGACAACCTCATGCTGCGCATGAAAGACGACGAGTGGTTCGATGTCATCGACACCAACCTGAACAGCCTCTACCGTCTGTCCAAGGGCGTGCTGCGTGGCATGACCAAGGCACGTTGGGGTCGTATTATCAGCATCGGCTCGGTCGTCGGTGCCATGGGTAACGCAGGTCAGGCCAACTACGCGGCTGCTAAGGCCGGTCTGGAAGGTTTCAGCCGCGCCCTCGCGCGTGAAGTGGGTTCGCGTGGTATCACCGTCAACTCGGTGACCCCAGGCTTCATCGATACCGACATGACTCGCGAGCTGCCGGAAGCTCAGCGCGAAGCCCTGCAGACCCAGATTCCGCTGGGCCGCTTGGGCCAGGCTGACGAAATTGCCAAGGTGGTTTCGTTCCTGGCGTCCGACGGCGCAGCCTACGTGACTGGCGCTACCGTGCCGGTCAACGGCGGGATGTACATGTAATACTGCAACTCAATGTGACGGGTTTCGTAAAAAAAGAGTCATACTGCGAGCCTAAAATCCGTTATAAAGCTGCAACCAGATTCCAGGCAGCGGGTGGGGTGACTAGCCTGAAGGTGCGTTTCGCTTGAAAAGCGAACGTCTTTCTATAAAATTAGCCACCGGCCAGCTGCCTGACATATATCCATTAGGAGTGAAAACTAGGTATGAGCACCATCGAAGAACGCGTCAAGAAAATCGTCGCCGAGCAACTGGGCGTCAAGGAAGAAGAAGTGACTAACTCCAAGTCCTTCGTCGATGACCTGGGTGCCGATTCGCTTGACACCGTTGAACTGGTGATGGCTCTGGAAGAGGAATTCGAGACCGAAATCCCTGACGAAGAAGCCGAGAAGATCACTACCGTTCAAGCTGCTATCGACTACGTCCTGGCCCACCAGGCCTAAGACGCTACAGTCGACGCTACTTGTCGGGGAAAACCGCACTGCCTTCGCCGGCGTGCGGTTTTTTCTTTGCGAGCGCCTCGCGTTTTCAGGCTGCTTCGTTCACCGCGCACCAAGAGTCTGTTGCCATTGCATTCCAGTGCTTGAATGCAATGGCAAGAGACTCTGTTATTAGAAAAGGAGAGTACTGTGTCGCGTAGACGCGTCGTGGTCACCGGTATGGGTATGCTGTCGCCACTGGGTACCGATGTACCGAGCACCTGGCAGGGCATTCTGGCTGGCCGCAGTGGCATTGGTCCGATCGAACACACGGACCTGTCTGCCTACTCCACCCGTTTTGGCGGCTCGGTGAAAGGCTTCGAGGTTGAGCAGTACCTGTCGGCCAAAGAGGCCCGCAAACTCGATCTGTTCATCCAGTACGGCCTGGCGGCCGGTTTCCAGGCGGTGCGTAGTGCCGGCCTGGAGGTTACCGACGCCAACCGCGAGCGTATTGGCGTGGCCATGGGCTCGGGTATCGGTGGCCTGACCAACATCGAGGAAACCAGCCGCACCCTGCACGATTCGGGGCCGCGCCGCATTTCGCCGTTCTTCGTGCCGGGTTCGATCATCAACATGATCTCCGGTTTCCTGTCGATCCACCTGGGCCTGCAGGGGCCGAACTACGCTATCGCCACTGCTTGCACCACCGGCACCCATTGCATTGGCATGGCCGCACGCAATATCGCCTACGGTGAAGCTGACGTGATGATCGCCGGTGGCGCCGAGATGGCCGCTTGTGGTCTGGGCATGGGCGGTTTTGGTGCTTCGCGCGCGCTGTCTACTCGCAATGACGAGCCAAGCCGGGCCAGCCGCCCGTGGGACAAGGGCCGTGACGGCTTTGTGTTGTCCGACGGTGCTGGTGCCCTGGTGCTCGAGGAGCTGGAGCACGCCCAGGCCCGCGGTGCGACTATCTATGCCGAGCTGGTTGGCTTTGGCATGAGCGGTGACGCCTACCACATGACTTCGCCGCCTGACTCTGGCGAAGGCGCTGCCCGCTGCATGACCAACGCCTTGCGCGATGCCGGTATCCAGCCGGAAGAAGTCAGCTACATCAACGCCCACGGCACTTCTACCCCGGCGGGCGATGTGGCGGAAGTGGCGGCGATCAAGCGCGTGTTCGGCGAGCATGCCTACAAGCTGGCGGTCAGCTCGACCAAGTCGATGACGGGTCACTTGCTGGGCGCCGCGGGCGCGGTGGAGGCGATCTTCAGCGTGCTGGCAATCAATAGCCAGATGGCTCCGCCGACCATCAACCTGGACGAGCCGGACGAGGGTTGTGACCTGGACTTCGTTCCCCATCAGGCGCGCAGCATGCCGATCGACGTGGTGCTGTCCAACTCGTTCGGCTTTGGCGGCACCAACGGCTCGCTGGTATTCCGCCGGTTTGCCGGCTGATGCACAGCTGGATCGACGGCCAGCCTGCGACTGCACTCAACCTGCAGAACCGCGGCCTGGCCTACGGCGATGGCCTGTTCGAAACCATCGCTGTGCGAGGCGCCCGGCCCAGCTTGCTGGACGGCCACCTCGCACGCCTGGCGCTGGGCTGCCAGCGCCTGGCAATCAACGCCGACCTGGCGCTGGTGCGCGACGAGTTGCTGCGCTACGCCAGCCAGTTGGGCGAGGGTGTCGCCAAACTCATCCTTACTCGTGGCGACAGTCAGCGAGGCTATGCACCGGCGGTCGATGCTGCGCCGCGGCGTATCCTGCAAGGCAGCCCATTACCCCGCTATCCTGCCGAGCATGCCGAGCATGGCGTGCGGTTGTTCCCTTGCCAGACCCGGCTTGGGGAACAACCACTGCTGGCCGGCCTCAAACACCTCAACCGCCTGGAGCAGGTGCTGGCCCGTGCCGAATGGCAGGACAACGACCATGCCGAAGGCCTGATGCGTGACGCGCAGGGCAGGGTGATCGAAGGGGTATACAGCAATCTGTTTCTGGTGCGTGATGGTGTGCTGCTTACCGCCGACCTTAGCCGTTGTGGGGTGGCGGGCGTGATGCGTGCCGCACTGCTGGAACAGGCCCCACTGCTGGGTATTGCGGTACAAGTCTGCGACCTGTCGTTCGACGCGATGGAGCAAGCTGATGAAGTATTTGTTTGCAATAGCGTTTACGGCATTTGGCCTGTGCGTGGCGTAGCCGCGCTAAACTGGTCGCCGGGCCCGCTCACTCGTAAACTGCAGGCCGTTGCCCGTACGTTACTGGAAACCTGAATTCGTGAGACGTAAATTCCTGCTGTTGCTGGAAATGGGCTTGATCCTTGCCGGCCTGGCGTTTGGCTGGTCGGCCTGGAAGGTCAACTCGGTCCTGGAGCAGCCCTTGCACGTCACGCAGGAACGCCTGCTGGATGTGCCCAATGGCACTAACCCAAACCGCATGTTCTACAGCATGCAACGAGAAGGGTTGCTCGACGACGCCGTCTGGTTGCGTTTGTACTGGCGCTTCAACATGGCCGGCACCCCCCTGCACACCGGCGAGTATCGTCTTACCCCAGGCATGACCGTCGAGCAGTTGTTCGACGCCTGGCGCCGTGCCGACGTGGTGCAGTACAACCTCACCCTGGTCGAAGGCTGGACCTTCCGCCAGGTGCGCGCGGCCGTGGCCAAGCATGAAAAGATCAAGCATACACTCGATGGCTTGTCGGATGCCGAGGTCATGGACAAGCTCGGCCATACCGGCGTATTCCCCGAAGGCCGCTTCTTCCCCGACACTTACCGCTTCGTGCGGGGTATGACCGATGTCGAGTTGCTGCAGCAGGCCTACATGCGCCTGGACGAAGTGCTGGCCAAGGAGTGGGCTGAGCGTTCCACCGACCTGCCGTATCGTGACCCCTACCAGGCGCTGATCATGGCCTCCCTGGTAGAAAAGGAAACCGGCATTCCGCAGGAGCGCGGGCAGATCGCCGGTGTGTTCGTGCGGCGCATGCGTCTGGGTATGATGCTGCAGACCGACCCGACGGTTATCTATGGCATGGGTGAACGCTACAACGGCAAGATCACCCGCGCTGACCTGCGCGAGCCTACGCCCTACAACACCTACACCATGACCGGCCTGCCGCCGACACCGATCGCGATGGTCGGCCGCGAAGCGATTCATGCGGCGCTCAACCCGTCCAATGGCACCAGCCTTTACTTCGTCGCCCGTGGCGATGGCAGCCATGTGTTTTCCGACGACCTCGACGGCCACAACTCGGCGGTGCGCGAGTTCCAGCTCAAGCGCCGGTCGGACTACCGCTCCAGCCCCGCGCCGCAGCGAGAGGCAAAGCCAGCTGCCGATGATGCTGAACAGGCGTCGGGCGCCGATGACGCGCAGCGCCCTGAGCCCCCGGCAGCGGACGAGCCTGCTGCGCAGCCAGCCCCCGATGAAGCGCCCGCGCAGGATACCCCTGCCGGCGGTGCGCAAGCGGCCGAGCGGCCGACGCCTGACGAACAACATTAAGGACTGCCTGTGAGCGGCTTGTTTATTACTTTGGAAGGCCCCGAAGGTGCGGGCAAGAGCACCAACCGCGACTACCTGGCCGCGCGCCTGCGCGAGCACGGCCTGGACGTGGTGCTGACCCGTGAGCCAGGCGGCACGCCGCTGGCGGAAAAGGTGCGTGAACTGTTATTGGCCCCGAGCGACGAAGCCATGGCGGCCGACACCGAGCTGCTGCTGGTGTTCGCCGCTCGCGCCCAGCACCTGGCGCAGGTGATCCGCCCGGCGCTGGCCCGTGGGGCTGTGGTGCTGTGTGACCGTTTCACGGACGCTACCTATGCCTATCAGGGCGGCGGTCGTGGGTTGTCGGTCGAGCGTATCGCTACCCTGGAGCAGTTCGTCCAGGGCGACCTGCGCCCGGACCTGACCCTGGTCTTCGACCTGCCGGTGGAAGTGGGTCTTGCCCGAGCCGCTGCCCGTGGCCGCCTGGACCGATTCGAGCAGGAAGGGCAGGCCTTCTTCGAAGCGGTGCGCCAGGCGTACCTGCAGCGCGCCCAGGGCGCGCCACAGCGCTACAGCTTGCTTGATGCGGCACAATCCCTGGAGGCTGTGCAGCGTGACATCGACGCACTGCTGCCAGGCATTTTGGGGCGTTGCCGTGGCTGAGGCCTACCCCTGGCAGCAGGCGCTGTGGCAGCAACTGGCCGGGCGTAGCCGGCACGCTCACGCCTATCTGCTGCATGGGCCGCAGGGTATTGGCAAGCGGGCCCTGGCCGAGCGCCTGATGGCGCGCCTGTTGTGCCAGCAGCCGCAGGGTCTGGACGCTTGTGGGGCGTGTAAGTCGTGCCTGTTGCTCAAGGCCGGCAGCCACCCGGACAACTTCGTCCTCGAACCGGAAGAGGCTGACAAGCCGATCAAGGTCGACCAGGTGCGTGAGCTGGTGGCTTTTGTGGTGCAGACCGCGCAACTGGGCGGGCGCAAGGTGGTGTTGATCGAGCCGGTGGAGGCGATGAATGTCAATGCCTCCAACGCCCTGCTTAAAAGCCTTGAAGAACCTTCCGGTGATACCGTGTTGTTGCTGGTTACGCACCAGCCCAGCCGTCTGTTGCCGACGATCAAGAGCCGCTGCCAGCAGGTCGCCTGTCCGCAGCCCAGCCTGGCCCAGAGCCAGGCATGGCTGGCCGGCGCGTTACCCGACTGCGACGAGGTCGAGCGCGATGAACTGCTGACGCTGGCCGCGGGTTCGCCATTGATGGCGGTCAGCTTGCAGGCGCAGGGTGTGCGCGAGCAACGTGCGCTGGTTACCGACGGGGTGAAGAAGTTGCTCAAGCAGCAGCAATCGCCCAGTCAGCTGGCCGATGCCTGGAGCAGTGTGCCGTTGTTACTGCTGTTCGACTGGTTTTGCGATTGGTCGCACCTGATCCTGCGCTACCAGTTGACCCAGGACGAGGAAGGGTTAGGCTTGGCCGATATGCGCAAGGTCGTGCAGTACCTGGCCCAGAAGAGCCGACAGGCCAAGGTGCTGGAGGTGCAGGCATGGATCCTCGAGCAGCGCCAGAAGGTGCTGGGCAAGGCCAACCTCAACCGTGCCTTGCTGCTTGAATCGCTGCTGGCTCACTGGCTGCAACTGCCGGGTGCCCGCTGATCTCCCATTTTTCATGTGTGCCGTTATCCCATGCTCGTAGACTCCCATTGCCACCTCGACCGTCTTGACCTCAGTGCCCACCAGGGCTCCCTGGATGCTGCCCTGCAGGCGGCGCGTGAGCGTGGGGTCGGGCATTTCCTGTGCATTGGCGTCAGTGCCGAGAATGCGGGGGCAGTGAAGGCGCTGAGCGAGCAGTACGCTGACGTCGACTGCTCGGTGGGCGTGCACCCGCTGGACCTGGCCCCTGGTGAAACCCCGGCGTTGGAATGGTTATTGCGCGAATTGGCCCACCCGCATGTGGTGGCGATTGGTGAAACCGGGCTGGATTACCACTACGAGCCGGAGGCTGCCGAGTTGCAGCAGGCTTCGTTCCGCCTGCACCTGGAGGCCTCGAGGCAGACCGGCAAGCCGGTGATCGTGCATACCCGGGCGGCGCGCGCCGATACCCTGGCGCTGCTGCGTGAGGCCAACCTGCCGCAGGCTGGTGTGCTGCACTGCTTTACCGAAGACTGGGACATGGCCAAGGCGGCGCTGGACCTGGGTTATTACATTTCGCTGTCTGGAATCGTGACCTTCCGCAATGCCGAGGCGTTGCGTGAGGTGGCGCGGCAGGTGCCTGTCGATCGCTTGCTGGTGGAGACCGATTCACCCTATCTGGCACCGATTCCGCACCGGGGCAAGCCGAACTTGCCGCAGTATGTGCGGGAGGTGGCGGAGTATGTGGCTTCCCTGCGTGGGGCCAGTTATGAGCAGTTGGCCGAGCAGACTACCGCCAACTTCAAGCGTCTGTTCCCGTTGGCGCGTGTGGATTGATTCACCGGGGTTAGAGATTGCGTGAGGGTTACAAGGTGCCTGCCACAGCCCTTGCAGCGCCTATGAGATCGAGCGCCGCCCGCGCGGCGCTCCGCGGGTAAACCCGCTCCTACGTTTGTTTCGAGCCCGCCCGTCTTGAGCCCGGCGCCCGCGACAGCCTT
>Ga0182736_1002141_pt1 | contig 15960 bp, 11 predicted proteins | sample eDN5th30CKraftBY_FD_128882 | JGI IMG/M metagenome (GOLD analysis project Ga0182736, IMG submission 128882) | Enriched backyard soil microbial communities from Emeryville, California, USA - eDNA 5th pass 30_C Kraft BY (version 2) (version 2) | ecosystem: Environmental > Terrestrial > Soil >... | reverse complement strand
GCCTGCGGCCCGCGGCCGGCACGATCACCGCGCTGGCGCTGCCGTCGGGTCGCGGGGTCCGGGTCGACGCCGCCGCCCACGTGGGGCAGCGGACCAGCGCCCGGTTCGACCCGTTGCTGGCCAAGGTGATCGCCCGCGGTGCCGACCTCGCCGCGGCAGTGGCGGTCGCCCGTCGCGCGCTCGCCGAGACGGTCGTCGCGGGCGTGGACACCACGGTCGGGCTGCTGCGCGCGGTGCTCGCCGCCGACGACTGGGTGCCCGGGCAGTCGGGCACCGACTGGTTCGACGCGCACCTCCCGGCCCTCGCGGCCGCGGCCGCGGGGCTGGTCCCGTCGGCCGGACCCGCCGCCGCTGCCGCACCCGTTCCCGGTGCCGGCGGACCCGCGGCGCCCCCGCCCGCAGGCACCCTGGCCGTCGCCGCGCCGACCACCGGCACCGTGGTCGCGGTCGAGGCGGGGGAGGGCGACGAGGTCGCGGCCGGCGCGGTGCTGCTGGTCCTCGAGGCGATGAAGATGGAGCACCCGGTGCTCGCTCCCGCCCCGGGCGTCGTGCGCCGCGTCGACGTCACGGTCGGCGACACCCCGGCCGCAGGCGCCGCCGTCGTGCACCTCGAGGAGCGCGCCGGCGCCGGTGCCGACACGGCCGCGACCGACGAGATCGACATCGACCACGTCCGCGACGACCTCGACCAGGTCCTGCGCAGGCGTGCGGTCGGGCTCGACGCCGCCCGTCCCGACGCCGTCGAGCGGCGCAGGCGCGCGGGCAGGCGCACCGCGCGGGAGAACCTCGACGACCTCGTCGACGACGGCACCTTCGTCGAGTACGGGGCGCTCGCGATCGCGGCCCAGCGTCGTCGGCGCAGCGTCGACGACCTCGTCGAACGCACACCGGCCGACGGCATGGTGGCGGGCACCGCCGACGTCGGCGGGCACCAGGTCGTCGTGATGTCCTACGACTACACCGTCCTCGCCGGCACCCAGGGCGCGCACAACCACAAGAAGAAGGACCGGCTGTTCGAGCTGGCCGAGAAGCGGATGCTGCCGGTCGTCGTGTTCTGCGAGGGCGGCGGCGGCCGCCCCGGCGACACCGACGGCAGCTGGGTCTCCATGCTCGACGTCCCCGCCTTCCACCTGTTCGGCAGGCTCTCGGGACGGGTGCCGCTCGTCGGGATCGTCGCCGGGTACTGCTTCGCGGGCAACGCCGCGCTCGCCGGCTGCTGCGACGTCATCATCGCCACCGAGGACGCCAACCTCGGCATGGGCGGGCCCGCGATGATCGAGGGCGGCGGCCTGGGCGTCGTCGCGCCGGGCGAGATCGGCCCGATGCGCGACCAGGTGCCCAACGGCGTCGTCGACGTGCTCGTCGCCGACGAGGCGGAGGCCGTCGACGTCGCGCGCCGGTACCTGTCGTACTTCCAGGGACCGCGAGCCCGGTGGGAGGCCCCCGACCAGCGCCTGCTGCGGCACGCCGTCCCCGAGAACCGGGTCCGGGTGTACGACGTGCGCGCCGTCGTCGACGGGCTCGCCGACGTCGGGTCCGTGCTGGAGCTGCGCCGCGGGTTCGCGGCCGGCATGGTCACCGCGCTCGTGCGCGTCGAGGGCCGGCCGATGGGCCTGATCGCCAACGACCCGACCCACCTCGGTGGCGCCATCGACCGCGACGGCGCCGACAAGGCGGCGCGGTTCATGCAGCTCTGCGACGCGTTCGGGCTGCCGATCGTCTCGCTCGTCGACACGCCGGGGTTCATGGTCGGGCCGGAGTCCGAGCGCACCGCGACCGTGCGGCACTTCGGGCGGATGTTCGTCGTCGGTGCCAACGTCGACGTGCCGATCGGCATGGTCGTGCTGCGCAAGTGCTACGGGCTCGGCGGGCAGTCGATGGGCGGCGGCTCGACGAAGTCGCCCGCGTTCTGCGTGGCCTGGCCGACCGGTGAGTTCGGCGGGATGGGCCTGGAGGGCGCGGTCCGGCTCGGCTTCCGCAAGGAGCTGGCGGCCGTCGAGGACCCCGCCGAGCGCGACGCCCTGTACCGCAAGCTCGTCGCCGAGATGTACGAGCAGGGCAAGGCCACCAACACCGCGAGCGTCTTCGAGATCGACGACGTCATCGACCCGGTCGAGACGCGCCGCTGGATCGTCGAGGGCTTCCGGTCCTACCACCCGGCCGACATGGGCGAGCGCCGCCCCAACGTCGACACCTGGTGACCGCGAGCGGCCGCTGGTGATCCGCGGCCCCGGGGTGGCACGGTGTGGGCGTGCCCTCGCTGCTGCTCTCGCGTCCGGACCTCGACTTCCTGCTCCACGACTGGCTGCAGGTCGAGAAGCTGACCGCGCGGCCGCGGTTCGCCGCCCACGACCGCGACACCTTCGCGGCGGTCCTCGACCTCGCCCACGACGTCGCGACCGAGCACTTCGCCCCGCACCGCAAGATCTCCGACAGCCGCGAGCCCGAGTTCGACGGCGAACGCGTCCACCTGCCCGACGAGGTCGGCGGGGCGCTGCGGGTGCTCGCCGACACCGGCATGATCGGCGCGACGATGGACGAGGCCGTCGGTGGGATGCAGCTGCCGCACACCGTCGCCCAGGCGTGCTTCCTGTGGCTGCACGCGGCGAACGTCGGCACCGCCGCCTACCCGTTCCTGTCGGTCGCGAACGCGAACCTGCTGCTCGCCCACGGGTCCCCCGAGCAGATCGACACGTGGGTGCGGCCGATCGTCGAGGGCCGCTTCATGGGCACGATGTGCCTGTCCGAGCCGCAGGCCGGGTCGTCGCTCTCCGACGTGACGACCCGCGCCGAGCCGCAGCCCGACGGGACCTACCGGCTCACCGGTACCAAGATGTGGATCTCCGGGGGCGACCACGAGCTGTCGGAGAACATCGTCCACCTCGTGCTCGCCCGCGTCCCCGGTTCGCCCCCCGGCGTCAAGGGCATCTCGCTGTTCGTCGTGCCGCGCTTCCTCGTCGCGCCCGACGGGTCGATCGGCGAGCGCAACGACGTCGTCCTCGCCGGGTTGAACCACAAGATGGGCTACCGCGGGACGGTCAACACGCTGCTGAACTTCGGCGAGGGCCGGCACACCCCGGGCGGGCGTGCGGGTGCCGTCGGGTACCTGGTCGGCGAGCAGAACCGCGGGCTCGCGCAGATGTTCCACATGATGAACGAGGCGCGGGTCGGCGTCGGCGCGGGCGCGACGGCGCTCGGCTACGCCGGCTACCTGCACGCCCTCGACTACGCCCGCTCGCGGCCGCAGGGCCGGCCGGTCGCGGCGAAGGACCCCGCCGCACCGCAGGTCCCGATCATCGCCCATGCCGACGTGAAGCGGATGCTGCTCGCGTCGAAGAGCTACGTCGAGGGCGCCCTCGCGCTGGTGCTCTACTGCGCGCGGCTGCTCGACGAGGAGCAGACCGCCGACGACCCCGCCGACCGCGAGCGTGCCCACCTGCTGCTCGAGATGCTCACCCCGGTCGCCAAGAGCTGGCCCGCGCAGTGGTGCCTCGCCGCCAACGACCTCGCCATCCAGGTGCACGGCGGCTACGGCTACACCCGCGAGTACGACGTCGAGCAGCTCTACCGCGACAACCGGCTCAACGCCATCCACGAGGGCACGCACGGGATCCAGGCGATCGACCTGCTGGGGCGCAAGGCCGTCATGCAGGGCGGGGCAGGCCTGGCCCTGCTCGCCGAGACGATCGCGGCCACGACCGGCCGGGCCGCCCGGGCCGACGGTCTCGCCGCCGAGTTCGCCGGAGCCCTCGACGCGGCGGTCGCCCGGATCGTGGCGGTGACCGCGACGCTGTGGGCGGTCGGCGACCTCGAGGTGACGCTGGCGAACGCGTCGGTCTACCTCGAGGCGGTCGGGCACGTCGTCGTCGGCTGGCTGTGGCTGGAGCAGCTGCTGGCCGTCGGCGACCGGACCGACGACCTCGCGCAGGGCAAGCGGGCCGCGGCCCGCTTCTTCCTGCGCCACGAGCTGCCCCGCACCGGGCCGTGGCTCGACCTGCTCGCGAGCGCCGACCGGACGACGGTGGAGATGCGGGACGCCTGGTTCTGACCGGCGTCCCGATCCGCGTCGTCCGTTCCGGCACCGGCCGCCGCGGCGGCCGGACCCGGCCCGCCGCGGTGCGTCCGCCGAGGTGCTGCGGCCGACCGCGGGCCGGCCCCGGCTCAGCCCGCCGCGTCGAGGTCGCGCTCCACGCGGTCGAGCGCGGTGCGGATGGTCTCGGCGTAGCCGGCGGTCGCCTCGTCGTCGGGCAGATCGCCCATTCGCGCGCGGGCGGCCGCGACGTGGTCGCGGGCCCCGGCCGCGTCGCCGAGGCGGCGCAGCACGTCGGCCAGGTTGAGGTGCAGCGACGGGTAGAACCCCGCGATACGCAGCGACGGATGGTGGGCCTGTGCGCTCGCGTCGGTCGCCTCCGCCGCCGCGGCGAGCGCCCGCCGGTCCCACATCAGCTCCGCGTGCGGGTCGGGCTGCACGTCGGCCGCGTAGTGCGCGAGCACGCACCGGTGGAACGGGTCCCCGGCCGGGTCGGCGAGCTCGGCCCACAGCGCGTCGAACTCCGCGGCGGCCGCCTCGACGTCGCCCCGGCGGGACCGCTCGACGGCCGCGGTGATGCGCTCCATCACCGGTGGGGTCTCGGTTCGCTCCATGCCCCGGGACGGTAGCGACGGCCCCCGACAGAACCGTCGCGGCGACCGTCGACCTTGACCGCTCGCCGACCTGGACCGCGCGCCATCTGTGAGGGGGGCCACCGGCCGAAGCGGACGAATCGCATCGTGCGCTGATGCAATTTCTCTTAGTGTAAAGCAACTAAATTTCACGACGATTGACGTAGGAACGGTGGTGCACGTGGCGCCTGCACAGTCGACGGTGCGGGAGGCGGACCCGATCGCCGGGGAGGCCGAGCCCGATCCGCGCTACAAGTGGATAGCGCTCTCGAACACGACGCTCGGCCTGCTCATGGCGACGATCAACTCCTCGATCGTCCTCATCGCGCTCCCCGACATCTTCCGGGGGATCGGGATCGACCCCCTCGGACCCGGCAACACCAGCTACCTGCTGTGGATGATCATGGGCTTCCTGGTCGTCACCGCGGTACTGGTCGTCGGGTTCGGCCGGCTCGGGGACATGTACGGCCGGGCCAAGATGTACAACCTCGGCTTCGCCGTCTTCACGGTCTCCTCGATCTTCCTCGCGATCACGTGGCAGCACGGTGACGCCGCGGCGATCTGGCTGATCGTCTGGCGTGTCGTCCAGGGCGTCGGCGGCGCGTTCCTGATGGCGAACTCGAGCGCGATCCTCACCGACGCGTTCCCGGTCCGCCAGCGCGGCATGGCGCTGGGCATCAGCGGCGTCGCCGCGATCGCAGGCTCGTTCCTCGGCCTGGTCATCGGCGGCCTGCTCGGCCCGGTGAACTGGCACCTCGTCTTCCTCGTGTCCGTGCCGTTCGGCGTGTTCGGCACGATCTGGGCCTACATCAAGCTGCGCGACACCGGCATCCGCAAGCGCGCCAAGATGGACTGGTGGGGCAACGCGACGTTCGCGGTCGGCCTCATCGCCGTCCTCGTCGGCATCACCTACGGCATCCAGCCCTACGGCGGCCACACGATGGGCTGGACCAGCCCGCTCGTGCTGTCCTGCGTCATCGGCGGCGTCGTCGTGCTGATCGCGTTCGGGGTCATCGAGACGAAGGTTGCGGTGCCCCTGTTCGAGCTGTCGCTGTTCCGGAACCGTCCGTTCACCCTCGGCAACATCGCGAACCTGCTCGCCTCGCTCGGCCGCGGCGGCCTGCAGTTCATGCTGATCATCTGGCTGCAGGGCATCTGGCTGCCCCAGCACGGCTACAGCTTCGAGCAGACGCCGCTGTGGGCGGGCATCTACATGCTGCCGCTGACGATCGGCTTCCTCGTCGCCGCGCCGCTGTCGGGCGTCCTGTCCGACCGCCTCGGCACCCGGTGGTTCACCAGCGGCGGCATGGTCGTCTCGGCCGCGACGTTCCTGCTGCTGGAGATGCTGCCCGTCGACTTCGACTACTGGGCCTTCGCGGCGCTGCTGCTGGTCAACGGCATCGGCATGGGACTGTTCGCCTCGCCCAACCGGGCCGAGATCATGAACAGCCTGCCCGCGGGGTCCCGCGGCGCCGGCGCCGGGATGACCGCCACGTTCCAGAACTCCGCGATGGTGCTGTCCATCGGGCTGTTCTTCAGCCTGATGATCGCGGGCCTGGCGACGAACCTGCCCGGGGTCATGGAATCGGGGCTGCTCCAGCACGGCGTCCCGGCGGCCGACGCGTCCCGGATCGCCGACCTGCCGCCCGTCGGCGTGCTGTTCGCCGCGTTCCTCGGCTACAACCCGATCCAGCAGCTGCTCGGCGGCGTCCTCGGCCAGATCCCGGCCGACCAGGCGTCGTTCCTGACCGGGCGCAGCTTCTTCCCGAACCTCATCTCGCAGCCGTTCTCCGACGGCCTCGCGGCCGCGTTCCTGTTCGCGGTCATCGCCTGCCTCGTCGCCGCGGTGGCGTCGTTCCTCACCGGCAGGCGCCCGGTGGCCGAGGCCCGGCACTCGCAGGACGCGCCGCGCGAGACGGTGGGCGCGGAGCTGGCCGCGGTCGCGGGCGAGGCCGGCGGGCTCAGCGAGCTCGTCGACGAGTCGCAGCCCCGCTCGCGGGGACCCGTCCCGGCCGGGGAGGTCGTCGGCCGGGTGCTGGCGGCCTACGGCACCGAGATCGACGACGGCGTCGTCGTCGTGACGGCGGGCGACGGCAGCCAGGTCGGCCGCGCGCTCGTGGGACCCGACGGCAGCTACTCGCTACGCGGGCTGGCCCCCGGCACCTACACCGTCGTCGCGACGGCCCCCGGCTTCCAGGCCGACGCCGCCGCGGTGACGCTCAACGGCACCGGCGTCGAGCGTGACTTCAGCCTGCAGGGCGGGGGAGCCGTCCAGGGCGTCGTGCGTCCCGTGCTCGCCGGGGTGGCGGCGACGGTGCTGGCCACGGACGCGGCGGGCCGCGTCGTCGGGCGGGCCGAGACCGCCCCCGACGGGTCGTTCGCCCTCGCCGGCCTGCCGTCGGGGGAGACCACGCTGACCGCGAGCCTGCCCGGCCGCCGTCCCCGTGCGGCGACGGTCCGGGTCGGACTCGGCGCCCCCGCGGTCGTCGAGCTCGAGCTGGCCGACGCGCTGACCCGGCTCGGCGGCGTCGTCACCGGCCCGAACGGCACGCCGCTGCCCGGCGCGACGGTCACACTGACCGACGCGCACGGTGACGTGGTGGCCGCGACCGTGAGCGGCCCCCAGGGCGAGTACTGCGTGGAGGGACTGCACCCGGGCAGCTACACCGTGACCGCGTCCTTCGGCGGTCCGACGGCCCAGCGCGTCGACCTCGCCGGTGACGGTCCCGCCCACCTCGACCTGCGGCTCGGCGCCACGCCGGCCACCGCGGGCTGAGGCACGTCGTGGCCACCGCACCGGCAATGACGCCGGTCGCCGCGGGCGCCGACGTCGTCGGGGTCTCCGACGACGTCGCCGAGCTCGCGGGCAGGCTGCGCATCGCGCTGAGCCGGCTCACCCACGCCCTGCGTGCCCCCGACGACGAGGCGGGCCTGACCCCGACCCGGATCGCGACGCTGTCGATCCTGGAGACGGCAGGCCCGCTCCGGGTCGGTGCGCTCGCCGAGCGCATCGGGATCAGCCCGCCGACGATGACCCGGCTCGTCGACTGCCTCGGCGAGCTGGACCTCGTCCGTCGCGACCCCGACCCCGACGACCAGCGCGCCACCCGGGTCAGCCTGTCCGCGGGCGGCAGCGCCCTGCTGGGGCGGTTGCGCCACCGCGGGACGGGGCTGCTGGCCCGTCGGATCGCGGGACTCGACGACGCGGGCCTGGTGACCCTCGCCGCCTCGGTCCCGCTGCTCGAGCAGCTCGCGGAGACGACGGTCGCGCCCTGACACCGGGCCGCCCGGCCGCCGGCCCCAGGCCCTCGCGCGCAACCGCACTGCTCTCCTGCGCCGCCCGGTCGACCGTGAGGTTGCGCCCGGGCTCCTGCGCGCAACCTCACCCACTGCTGGTGAACCCCGGCAGGGGAGCGGTGAGGTTGCGGGTCGCCGGGCGGCGTGGGGCCGGGCAGGTGCGCGAAGAGTCGGCGCCGTCACAGTCAGCGCCGTCACAGTCAGCGCCGTCACAGTCAGCGCCGTCACAGTCAGCGCCGTCACAGTCAGCGCTGACTGTTCGGCTGCTAGCGTCGGGGCACGGCGGCGCGGCCGACGCACCGCCCGGCCCGGTCGGTCGACTCGGGCAGCCGACAGGAGCAGGAGGCGGACGTGCGCGATGCGGTGATCGTCGAGGCGGTGCGGACCCCGGTCGGGCGGCGCAAGGGAGGGCTCGCGGGCGTGCACCCCGCCGACCTCTCGGCGCACGTCCTGCGCAGCCTCGCCGAGCGCAGCGGCGTCGACCCGGCCGTGGTCGACGACGTGATCTGGGGTTGTGTGTCCCAGTCCGGCGAGCAGACCTTCGACATCGGCCGCACGGCGGTGCTGTCGGCGGGCTGGCCGGAGACCGTCCCCGGCGTGACGGTCGACCGGCAGTGCGGGTCGAGCCAGCAGTCGATCCACTTCGCCGCGGCCGGGCTGATCGCCGGCCAGTACGACGTCGTCGTGGCCGGCGGGGTCGAGTCGATGACCCGGGTGCCGATGGGCTCCGCCTCGAACGGCGCCCGCCCCTTCGGCACCGACTTCGACGCCCGCTACGGCGGCGTCACCCCCGACCAGGGCATCGGCGCCGAGATGATCGCCGAGCGGTGGGGCTTCTCCCGTACCCAGGTCGACGAGTTCTCGCTGGCCAGCCACGAGAAGGCTGCGCACGCGCAGGACGAGGGCCGCTTCGAGGGCCAGATCGCGCCCGTCACCACACCCGACGGCACCGTCGTCTCCGCCGACGAGGGCATCCGCCGCGGTGGCACGCTCGAGACGCTCGGTGCGCTCAAGACGGTGTTCCGGGAGGACGGCGTCGTCACCGCGGGCAACGCCTCGCAGATCTCCGACGGTTCCGCGGCGCTGCTGATGACGACGTCGGAGAAGGCGGCCGAGCTGGGCCTGACGCCGATCGCGCGGATCCACACCGCGGTGCTCGCCGCGGCCGACCCGGTGATCATGCTGACGGCGCCGATGCCCGCGACGGAGAAGGCCCTCTCCCGCTCGGGCCTGTCGATGGACCAGATCGGCGTGTTCGAGGTCAACGAGGCCTTCGCGTCGGTGCCGCTGGCGTGGCTCGCCGACATCGGCGCCGACCCCAAGACGCTCAACCCCAACGGCGGTGCCATCGCGCTGGGCCACCCGCTCGGCGCCTCGGGTGCCCGGATCATGACGACGATGGTCCACCACATGCGGGACAACGGAATCCGCTACGGGCTGCAGACCATGTGCGAGGGTGGCGGCCAGGCCAACGCGACCATCGTCGAGCTGCTCTGAGCCTGCGCCCCGCCCGTACCGCCACGCCCGTACCACCACTGCCATAGACGCCACAGTTCGACCCGGGAGGTCCCGTCCACCATGGACATCAACGGCAACGTCGCACTCGTCACCGGCGGTGCGTCCGGTCTCGGCCTCGCCACGGCCGAGACGCTGCTCGCCGCCGGCGCGAAGGTCGTGCTCCTCGACCTCCCGGGTTCGGCGGGCGAGGAGGTCGCGGGAAAGCTCGGCGACGACGCCCGGTTCGCGCCGGCCGACGTGCGTGACGAGGCCGCGGTCGCGGCGGCCCTGGACGTCGCGGCCGAGCTGGGCACGCTGCGCGTCGCGGTGAACTGTGCGGGCATCGGCCCGGCGGCCAAGACCGTGGGCAAGAGCGGCCCGTTCCCGCTCGACCTGTTCAGCCGGGTCGTCGAGATCAACCTGATCGGCACGTTCAACGTCATCAGGCTGGCCGCCGAGCGGATGACGCAGGCCGACCCGGTCGACGGGGAGCGCGGTGTCATCATCAACACGGCGTCGGTCGCGGCGTTCGACGGGCAGATCGGGCAGGCGGCGTACTCGGCGTCGAAGGGCGGGGTCGTCGGCATGACGCTGCCGATCGCGCGCGACCTGGCGTCGGCGATGATCCGCGTCGTCACGATCGCACCCGGGCTGTTCGACACCCCGCTGCTCGCGTCGCTGCCCGAGGAGGCCAGGACGTCGCTGGGCGCGCAGGTCCCGCACCCGTCGCGGCTGGGCGACCCGGCCGAGTACGGTGCGCTGGCCGCGCACATCGTCGCCAACCCGATGCTCAACGGCGAGGTCATCCGGCTCGACGGGGCCATCCGGATGGCCCCGCGCTAGGAAGGGGACCGAACCGGTGAAGCGCACCCTGTTCGAGGAGGACCACGAGGCGTTCCGCGCCTCGTTCCGCAAGTTCGTCGAGGCCGAGATCGTGCCGCGGGAGCTGTTCGCGACCGCCGGGCGGTCCGGCTTCCTGGGGATCGAGATCCCGGAGGAGTACGGCGGCGGCGGGGTGCGCGACTTCCGGTTCAACGCCGTCATGGACGAGGAGCTCATGGCGTGCGGGGCGGCCGCGGCCGGGCTGGGCCTGTCGTTGCACAACGACATCTGCCTGCCCTACTTCATGGCCTACTGCAACGACGAGCAGCGGGCGCGCTGGCTGCCCGGCATCGCGTCGGGCGAGCTGATCACGGCCATCGCGATGACCGAGCCAGGCATCGGCTCGGACCTCGCGTCGATGACGACGACGGCCGTCCGCGACGGCGACCACTACGTCGTCAACGGGGCGAAGACGTTCATCACCAACGGGATCAACGCCGACCTGGTGATCACGGCGGTGAAGACCGATCCGACGCAGCGGCACAAGGGCATGTCGCTGCTCGTGATCGAGCGCGGGATGGCGGGCTTCGAGCGCGGGCGCAACCTGGACAAGCTCGGCCAGCACGCGCAGGACACCGCCGAGCTGTCGTTCACCGACGTGCGGGTGCCGGTGGCGAACCTGCTGGGCGAGACCGAGGGCGAGGGCTTCACCCAGCTGGTCTCCAACCTGCCCCAGGAGCGGCTCTCGATCGGCTACGCGGCGGTCGCCGCGGCCCGCTACGCCCTGAACCTGACGTTGGACTACGTCAAGGAGCGCAAGGCGTTCGGCCAGCCCATCGGGTCGTTCCAGAACTCGCGGTTCGTGCTCGCCGAGCTCGACACCGAGATCGACATCGCCCAGCACTACGTCGACGCGTGCGTGCGGGCGCTCGACGCGGGCGAGCTGACCGCGGCCGACGCGAGCAAGGCCAAGTACTGGTGCACCGAGCTGCAGGGGCGCGTCGTCGACAAGTGCCTGCAGCTGCACGGCGGGTACGGCTACATGGCCGAGTACCCGATCTCGCGGGCCTTCGCCGACGCCCGGATCACCCGGATCTACGGCGGCACGACCGAGATCATGAAGGAAGTCATCGGGCGGTCGCTGGGCCTGTGACGTCTCCCGTTCCGGCCCCGCCGCGCACGCGGGCACAGCGCTCGGAGGACAGCCGGGCGCGCATCCTCGACGCGGCGGTCGCCTGCCTGGTCGCCGAGGGGTACTCGGGCGCGACGACGTTGGCGATCCAGGCCGACGCCGACGTCTCGCGCGGCGGCCTGCTGCACCACTTCCCGTCGCGCGACCTGCTGCTCGTGGCCGCGGCGCAGCACATCGCGGCGCAGCGGGTGCGCGACACCGAGGAGCGGGTGCTCGCCCTGGTCGAGGCGGGCGTGCAGGGCGCGGAGCGGATCGACCGTGTAGTGCTCGCGCTGTGGGAGTCCTACCACGAGGCGCACTTCTGGGCCGCCCTCGAGCTGTGGACGGCCGCGCGGTCGAACCCCGGGATCGCCGACGCCCTGCTGCCCGAGGAGCGCAGGCTGGGTGCGGTGATCCGGGCGTCGGTGGCGCGCATGATGGGCGAGCCGTACGCGTCGCACCCGCGGTTCCGGCAGGTGCGCGACCTGTTGCTCACGAGCATGCGTGGCGCGGCGATGACCTACACGTTCGACCGCCGCGACCCGGCCGCCGACCCGCTCGTGGGCCAGTGGCAGGACCTCGCGCGCACGCTGCTCGACGCCTGATCCGCGGCCGACGACCAGGGCCCGGCCCGCCTCGCGGAGCGGGACGGCTCACCCCAATGGGCCTCTGCCCGTCGGTGCTGCTTTAGTTAGCCTTCCCTTAGATGAGGTGAGGAGACTCGGCATGCGGGTGGTGGCCTTCGGCTACATGACGTGGGGGCGGCGCACGATCGAGGCGGTGCTGGAGGCGGGCCACGAGGTTCCGCTGATCGTCACCCACCCCGACGGCGACTCGGCCTACGAGAAGATTTTCAACGAGTCCGTCGCCGAGCTCGCCGCCGACCGCGCCATCCCCGTGCTGGTGCGCAACCGCGCGCACGACGAGGAGGTCAGGACCGCGATCGCCGCCGCCGAGGCCGACATCATGGTCGTCTCCAACTGGCGCACCTGGCTGCCGCCGGAGGTCTACTCGATCCCGCCGCTGGGCACGCTCAACGTGCACGACGCGCTGCTGCCGGCGTACGCGGGGTTCGCCCCGCTGAACTGGGCGCTGATCAACGACGAGCCCGAGGTCGGGGTCACCGCGCACATGATGGACGCGGACTTCGACGCCGGCGACATCGTCCTGCAGCGCTCGACGCCCGTCACCGACGACGACACGGTCGTCGACCTCTTCGACCGCACGCTCGCGATGTTCGGGCCCATCACCGTCGACGCGCTCGACCTGATCGCGTCGGGCCGGCGCGACTTCGCGCCGCAGGACCGCCGGGCCGCGTCGTACTTCCACCGGCGTAGCGACGAGGAGAACCGCATCGACTGGACCTGGCCGCCGCGCGACGTGTTCAACCTCGTGCGGGCCCAGGTCGACCCCTACCCCAACGCGTACTGCTACCGCGGCACGGAGCGGATCCGGGTGCTCGCGGCGTCGCTGACCGACGACGCCATCGGCGGCACCCCGGGCCGCATCGTCATCCGGCGCGGGACCGGTGTCGTCGTCGCCGCGGGTGCCGACGCCCGTCGCGGCCGCAACCCCGGCGTCCTGATCCACCGGGTCCGGCTCGACGACGGCCGCGAGCTCGACGCCGTGGACTACTTCCCGCGGATGGGCGAGTACCTGACCGCCCACCCGCGGGAGGCGGATCAGGCCCGGTAGGCCTGCGAGAGCTGCGGGACGACGGCGTCGAGGGCCGTCGGGAGGCTCAGCGGGCTGCCGAAGCCCAGCGCCCCGGCGACCTCGGTGCCGTACCCGCCCAGGTAGACGACACGGCCGGCCTTGACCGCGTCCAGGCTCTGGAACGCCCGGTCGTCGGCGAGGTCCTCCTGCGTCTGGCCGAACACGACGACGGCGTCGGAGTCCAGCTCGCCGATGCGCTCGGCGCTCAGGGTCTCGGTCGTGGCCGGCAGCCGCAGGCCGAGGCCCTGGAAGAGCTGGGTGCGCAGGTCGTCGTTCCCGAGCGAGTAGATCTGGCCGTCGACGACGAAGCCGATCCGCAGGTTCTTGCCCGCGAACTCGGGGTGCTCCTCGCGGGCCTTCGCGAACCGTGCCTCGGCGTCGGCGACGACACGATCGGCCTGGGCGCTGCGGCCGAGCACCTTGCCGGTCAGCCTGGTCTGGTCCTGCCAGCCCATCGCGGCGTTCGCGGCGTCGGGCTGCGCGATCGTCGGCGCGATCTTCGACAGGGCGTCGTAGGTGGCCCTGTCCATGAACGAGTAGATGCCCAGGATCAGGTCGGGACGCAGCGCGGCGACGCGCTCGACGTCGACCTCGTTGCCGCCGACCAGCGGCGGGGTGGCACCGCCGAGTGCGGCCTGGGCCCAGGGGCGGCGCGTCTCGTCGTACTCGCCGATGAAGTCGCGTACGCCGACCGGCACGACGCCGACCGCGAGGGCGAAGTCGGCGTCGTTGAACCCGACGGTGACGACGCGGGTCGGCTCGGCCGGGACCGTCGTCTCGCCGAAGGCGTGCGTCACCGTCACCGGGAACGTCGCGGTGCCCGCGGGTGCGGGCGCCGGCTCCGCGGTGCTGGGGCGTTCGCTGCTCGAGCACGCGGCGAGGGTCGCCGCGAGGACGGCCGCGAGGGCGAGGGTGAGCAGCCGGGCAGGGGAGCGGGCCATGGGTCTCCTTCGGTCGGCGTGGACGATTCGTCCCTTTCCGGACCAAAGTTAGCCTCACCTCATGCTGTCGGTTGCACGGGCTCCCTCCGCAGCGCGGCGCTGTCGCCGCGGATTCGCTGCCACAGGGCCGCGACGTGCTCGGGCTGCGTCGTGACCGCGCCGATCGCGATCCGCATCACGTACCGACCGTCGACGACCGTGTGGGTCACGAACGCCGACCCCGACGCGTTCACCCGCTCGACCAGCGTCCGCGTCGCGGCGTCGTCGGCCTCCGGGCCCCGGCCGGTGTCGGCGCGCAGGCACACCAACGCGAGCGACGGTGGCGCCGCGAGCACCAGGCCCGGCTCGGCGCGCACCTTCGCGGCGAGGTCGACGGCCATCGCCACGTGCCCGCGCAGGTGCGCCCGCAGCCCGTCGAGGCCGAGCCCGTGCACGACGGCCCACAGCTTCAGCGCCCGGAACCGCCTGCCCAGCGGGACCTGCCAGTCCCGGTAGTCCACGACCGCGCCGGACTCGCTGGCCGCGTTGCGCAGGTACTCCGGGGTGATCGAGAGCGCCCGCGGCAGGGCCGTCGCGTCGCGGACCCACAGCAAGGAGGCGTCGAACGCGGTGAGCAGCCACTTGTGGGCATCGGTGCAGAAGGAGTCGGCGAGCTCGCAGCCGTCGAGCACGTGCCGCAGCTCGGGGCAGAGCCCGGCCACGCCGGCCCAGGCGGCGTCGACGTGCACCCAGACGTCGTGGGCCGCGGCGACGGCGGCGACGGCACGCACCGGGTCGACCGCCCCCGTGCCGGTGGTGCCGACGGTCGCGCACACCATGACCGGCCGCAGCCCGGCGGCGATGTCCGCGGCGACGGCGGCGGCGAGCGCGTCGGGCGACATCGAGACCGTGCCCGGTACCGGCTCGACGACGCGCAGCGCCCGCGCCCCCAGGCCCGCGACGCGCACGGCCTTGGCCAGCGACGAGTGCGTCTCCGCGGTGACGTAGACCCGCTCGCGGCCGTCGGTGCCCGACTCCCGCCATGCTCCGCCGCCGGCCCGTTCCAGCGCGGCGAGCAGCGCGACGAGCGCGGCCGACGACGCCGAGTCCTGGATCGAGCCGCCGCCCCCGCCGTCGAACGTGAACGCCTCGCCGATGCCGAGGGCGCGGGCGAACCCGTCGAGCAGCACCTGCTCGACCTCGGTCGCGGCCGGCGAGGTCGACCAGAGCATCCCCTGCGCACCCAGCCCGCCGGAGAGCAGCTCGCCCAGCAGCGAGGCGAGCGAGGCGTTGGCGGGGAAGTAGCCGAAGAACCCGGGGTGCTGCCACAGCGTGCTCGCCGGCACGACGACCTCGTCGACGGTGCGGAGCAGCTCCTCCAGCGGCTGCGGCGTCTCCGGCAGCCCGCCCGCGAGGGCACCGTCGGTCAGCAGGCGGCGCACCGAGCCCGGTTCGACCGCGGGCTGGACGTCGTGGTCGGTGATGCGGGCGCGGTGGTCGGCCACCCAGTCGACGAACGCGTGGCCGAGGCGGCGGAACTCGTCGGGATCGAGATCGGGCACCCGGTCACCCTAGGCGCTGCCCGGCCGCGGGTGGTTAGGGTTGGCAAGTGTCCGCGACGTCCGGTGTGCCTGCCCGCCCGGACCTCCCCGACGACGCGCCCGCCCGGGTCCGCCTGCTCCAGGCCGCGGCCCTGACCAGCACGTTCGACCGGTTCGCGCTCGCGCCGCTGCTGATCGAGATCGGCCGTGACCTGGGGGTGTCGCTCGCCGCGGTCGCGGCCGTGGCCAGCGGCTACTACCTCGCCTACGGGCTCATGCAGCCCCTGTGGGGGCTGCTCAGCGACCGGCTGGGCCGGGTCCGGGTGATGCGTAT
>Ga0182736_1002140_pt1 | contig 15964 bp, 14 predicted proteins | sample eDN5th30CKraftBY_FD_128882 | JGI IMG/M metagenome (GOLD analysis project Ga0182736, IMG submission 128882) | Enriched backyard soil microbial communities from Emeryville, California, USA - eDNA 5th pass 30_C Kraft BY (version 2) (version 2) | ecosystem: Environmental > Terrestrial > Soil >... | reverse complement strand
GTTCACGCTTGAACTGCTGTCCATCTCCAGTGCCAAGCTGGCGCCCGCCGAGGCGATCGAGAAAATCTCGGAATATACCGAACGCTATTGTGCCTTCATGGAAAAGCTGGCCGTCAGCTATAATATCAACATCATCGGCGGTTCGCACCCGACCCGCGTCGAGAATGGCGACATTCGCAACATCAGCTATGTCTTTCTGCGCGATGGCGCGATGTACACGCAGGAAAAGCTGCACCCAACCCCTTCCGAGCGCCGATGGTGGAACATCAAGGGAGGCTACGGCGCCGATGCTATCCCCACCGATTGCGGACCGATAGGGATCATGATCTGCTATGATTCCGAATTTCCGGAGCTTGCCCGTCATCTGGTGAATCAAGGCGCGTTGCTGCTCTTCGTTCCCTTCTGCACGGATGAGCGGCGCGGCTATTTGCGCGTGCGCTATTGCTGCCAGGCCCGCGCGGTCGAGAATCAGTGCTATGTCATCACATCAGGCGTCGTCGGCAATCTGCCCAATGTCGAGAATATGGACATCCACTATGCCGAGAGCGCAATCCTCACGCCATCGGACTTCCCCTTCGCCCGCGACGGTGTGGCTGCCGATACCGCCCCCAATACCGAGACGATCGCCATCGCCGACTTGTCGCTCGACGACCTGCTGACCAGCCGCCAGAGCGGTGCAGTGCAGAATCTCAAGGACAGGCGCTTCGATCTTTACCGTGTGGCATGGAACGACCCTGCGGGTAAGCGTGCACGGTAAAGTTGTGGATGATCCGAACTTCCGACCCGTAGCCCGGCTGGTTTTGATCGGCGCCGACTTCCCAAGGCAAGGGGGGTGGCTGGGGCGGCTGGATTCGAACCAGCGCATGACGGTACCAAAAACCGTTGCCTTACCGCTTGGCTACGCCCCAATATCGCGGCGTTCCGGTGCCACGAGGCGCGTCATATAACGCGCTCACCGCAAAAGCCAAGTGGCGCGGCACAATGATCGGCAACTGAACATTGTTATGAGCGCAATTGCGCTGAACGCGAGAAGCCCGCGTCGCATACTGCGCATATTTCTCACTCTCACACCAGTTTCACCCGCCATTAAAATATCCTAGGAGAGACTATGCCCAATTCTCCGCAGACTCCTGCCGCATCGCCGCTTTTCCTGCGTGAGGAAGAAATAAGGCGCGGTATCGAATTGCTGCATTTTGGCCATGCCGCGCTGACGAAGGCAATCGATGCAGTGCTCGCCCGACACGATCTTGGCCGGGCGCATCAGCGCGCGCTTTATTTCATCGGCCGCCAGCCCGATATGAGCGTCTCCGCCCTGCTCCATCTGCTCGGCGTCACCAAACAATCGCTGGGCCGTGTGCTGGACGATCTTATCGCACGCGGCCTTGTCGCCATCAGTCCGGGTGCGCGCGACCGGCGTCAGCGACTATTGCGACTGACGCCAGCGGGAGAAACGATCGAAAACGCGCTGTTCGATGCAGTGCGCAATCATATGGCGCGAGCTTATTCTGCGGCTGGGCAGGGATCAGTCACCGGCTTCTGGCGTGTGCTGGAGAGCCTGCTGGATGCTGAGGAACAACGTATGGTTGCCGCACTGCAAATCGCGCAGCATCGCTGATCCGGCACTATCGAACCGCTATAGCATTCTCCTTTGGACATGAGGTGATGCTACTGTCGCAGAAAAGCCGCTCGAAAAGCAGGATAACAGGCGGGTGCGTCCGGTGTGGCGAGCGTCACCCCTTCATGGTCGCTTTGATATCCGTGAACTAACCTCCAGCCGACAATGCGGCCAGCGCCGTTCCCCGATCCCGCGCCGCATGCAATGTCTCGTCCAGCAAGGCAGCGAGACCGTGGGGTCGATCCAGCACATCCAGCCCTTCTCGCGTCATGCCGCCCTTGCTGGCCACGGCATCAGCCATTGCGGCGACTGGAACGGCCGTTGGGCTCGCCGCGCTGATCGCCGCCCCTTCCACTGTCGCCAGCGCCAAACGCGCGGCCTGTGCAGGATCAAGCCCGAGATTGGCGCCAGCGGCCCCCAATGCATCAATGAAGCGATAGACAAAAGCGGGGCCACAACCTGCCAGCGCCGTCGCCGCATCGAACAATTGCTCGTCATCAAGCCATTCAACCAGCCCCAGCGGCCTGCAAAGCCCCGCCACCAGTGCGCGCGCTTCCTGAGATGCCGCGCTTTCGGCGTAGAGAGTCGAGACGCCGCGGCCAATACGCACCGGCAGGTTTGGCATGCAGCGCATGACCGCATCCACCTGCCCGAAAACGGTGCGCAATCGCGCTACCGGCACGCCGGCGAGGATGGAAATCAAGGTTGTGCCTCCACCCAGCAGCCCCGCCAGATCCTGCGAAACCTGCGTCAATTGCTGAGGCTTGCAACCGAGCAAAACCACTGTCCCCTCTGCGACAGGCTCGGAAAGTTGCTTACGGACAGTGACACCAGCTGCGACAGGCTTGCCGCTTGGACGGATCACGGTCACGCACTCGGGTGGCAGACCGCATTCCAGCCAGCGTGCGAGCATGGCGCCGGCCATATTGCCGCACCCTACAAGCAGAAGATGCGCCGGCCAGTCCCCGGCCATCTCAGGCTTCCCCATGAGTTTCGATCAGGCTCGCCGCCATCGCCTCCGCCGGGCTCTTGCCGCCCCAGAGCACGAACTGGAACACGGGATAGAAGCGCTCGCACTCATCAACCGCGCTCTCCACGAGAAGCTGCGCCTGATCAAGGGTGAGCGAACCGCTCGATCCGATGAGTGCGCCATGGCGGAACAGCAAAGTGCTGCTTGCCGACCACAGCTCGAAATGACCCAGCCAGAGCTGCTCATTAATGAGCGCAATCGTCTCACAAATCGCGATGCGCTTGTCATCAGCCACGCGGATGTCCGGCATGACGAGAAGCTGAAGGACCATATCCTCGTCCCGCCAGATGGCGCGCACTTCATATTCTGCCCAGCTGCCGCGATGTCGCGCAACAATCTCATCCTCGCCGACATGCTCGAAAGGCCACTCATGCGCTTCGAAATAGGCGGCCAGCATGTCGATCGGTTCGGCTTCCTGATCGCCCATCGTATATCCGTCGCGGTCCATCATAATCTGAAATCGTCTGTCCATCTCATGGGAGCGGCCCGGTCCGGTCCATTTGCGGCACGCCCGATTTTAACATGATGCTGCGATGCCACAAAGCTGCATCGGCCTGCCAGAGCCCTTCCTCTCTATCCGTGGATGAAATCGGGAATAAGCTGTGGATAAGTCATCCGCTTGCCGAGCTTAATCCTTTACCGGCGCCTCTTTCGCCTTTGACTTACGCTCCAGCGCCCCTGAATTTCCTTCCAGCGCCGCTATGCGTGCCTCCAGTGCCGTCACCTGCTCGCGTGCCTGAGCGGCCATGGCCTTCACCGCCTCGAACTCTTCACGACTGACAAAGTCCAGCCCGCCAATCCACTCGCGCGCGCGCTCGCGAGCATTGCTCTCAAATTCCCGGCTCATGCCGGCGACCGTGCCCGCCGCGCCGTTGATCAGCCGGGAAATATCATCAAAAATGCGGTTTTCGCTCTGCATGATTATCGTCCTTCATCCGCCACCTACGGCGCCATATCATCAAATCTGGGTACGGATAGCCGGCGCAACAAGGGCTTCCGCGTCCGGATTGCGCTGATCGATGCCAAAAGCGAGCATGCTCGCAAAGACAAGCCATGCCAGATAGGGCAGCATCAGCCACGCCGCAATGGGACGAATGCGGGCGAATAATATGGTAGTGGCCACGGCCAGCACCAGAATTACAAGAATGAGATAAAAGGCCAGAGTCACCTCATGAGCGGCGAAAAATAGTGGCGACCAGGCGTAATTACACAGCAGTTGAACAAGAAAAAGCGTGATGGCGGTGCCCCGACCCCGCGCGCCCCGCGCGTGGAGAATGACGGCCAGAGCGAGTGCGATCAACAGATAGGCAATAGGCCAGACGACCGCGAAGACATAGCCTGGCGGCGTGAAAGCGGGCTTATCCAGCATCGCAAACCAGCGATTGCCGTAACCGCTGTTCGACAGAAAACCCGAGACCATCCCGAAAAATTCGATCGCCGGCACGGTGACCAGCGCCCAACGAAGGAGCGAAGCGCGCAGCTGCCCCGCAGACGCTATCTCGTTCACCCGAACCCCCACATGCCCGGCTCCATCGAATCCTCCCTTACGGTTTATTTTCCGTTATGCTGATGGCTTTGCGGTGAGAAGGCGCGGTTCGCAAGGTCAAATCCGACGTCGTCCGGCAATCAGATACTCCACATTGCCTTCCGGTCCCGTAATGGGACTGGGCGTGATGCCGAGCACATCCCAGCCCGGTTGCGCGGCGAGCCACCCCCGCACATCCGCACAGACCCGCTCATGGACCGCCGGATCACGCACTACGCCACCTTTGCCAACGTCCGCGCGTCCTGCCTCGAACTGCGGTTTAATCAGCGCAACAAGCAGCCCGCCCGGTGCAACAAAGGTGAGCGGTCGTTCCAGCACCTTGGCAAGGCCGATGAAACTGGCATCGCACACGATGATATCGATCGGTTCCGGAATATGAGCAGCAGTGAGGATGCGGGCACTGGTCTGCTCATGCACGATCACACGGGCATCCTGCCGCAATTTCCACGCAAGCTGGTTGGTGCCACTATCCACTGCATAAACCCGCGCCGCGCCGCCCGCGAGCAAGACATCGGTGAAGCCGCCTGTCGAGCTGCCGACATCCATGGCCACGCATCCGGCCACATTGAGCGCGAAATGGGCAAGGCCGTGCGCCAGCTTGAGGCCACCGCGCGACACCCACGGATGATCCTTGCCCTTGAGGATGATCGCAGCCTCATCGGCCACCGGCTGCCCGGCCTTCATAACCGGCCGGTCACCGACCAGCACATTGCCGGCCATGATGAGCGCCTGCGCACGGGCCCGGCTCTCCACAAGGCCGCGCTCGACGAGCAGTTGATCGAGACGCTTTTTCGGCATCAGGCGGTCGCGAGAGCCGTGAGAGTCGCTGGCGTCAGCACTTGTGGCAACACACGCGGCGCAGAAGAACCCGGCGCATAATAGAGATAAAGCGGCACGCCGGAGCGGCCATTGGCTTCCAGAAAACGACTGATGGCGGGATCGGCATTCGTCCAGTCACCCACCATCATGGTGATGCCACTTTTCTCGAACGCCTCACGCACCGCGTCCTTGTCAATCGCGCCGGCCTCATTGACCTTGCAGGTGAGGCACCAGTCGGCGGTGAAATAGAGAAAGACCGGCTTGTTCGCCTGCCGCAAAGCCGCCAGTCGCACCTCGCTGAACGGCTCGCCCGCCAGTCCGGCGCCAGCCACCGGACGGTTCGCGCCCACCAGCGGCGGCGTGGCGATAGCCATGACACCGAGCAGAAGCAGCGCCGCTCCGCCAACCGCGCGGTTCATCCGCAATCCCCGCTGTTGCCGCCACCCCAGCACCGCCAGCGCCGCACCGGTCACCACCGTCAGCGTGAAGCCGAGCAGGACGCCATTGACGCCAAGCTGGCGCGAGAGAAGCCAGATGAGCCCCAGCGCGGTCAGCGCCATGGGGATCGCCATGATCCGCCGGAAAGTCGTCATCCAGCCGCCCGGTCGCGGCATCATGCGGCGCAGCGCCGGAACCCACGAAATTGCGACAAACGGGGAGGCAAGACCAAGGCCAAGACCCGCGAACACAGTGAGCGCCAGCGGCCATGGCAGCACGAGCGCCGCACCCATCGCCGCGCCCATGAATGGCCCGGTGCAGGGCGTCGCGACGAACGCGGCAAGCACGCCGGTCCAGAATGCACCACCATTGCCGCCGCCAGCCGCCTTGTCCTGACCCATGCTGATCGCGCCGATCTCGAACAGACCGAGAAGGTTGAGCGTGATCGCAACCACAAGGATCACCAGCAGCGCGATCACACGCGGGTCCTGTAACTGGAAAGCCCAGCCGATCTGCGTGCCACCCGCGCGGATCACCAGCATCAGCGCGCCAAGCATCAGGCAGGTGAGCAGGATGCCGCCTGTATAAGCAAGAGCCTCCCGCCGGGCGCGTTGCTCGTCGCCGCCCGCCTTGGCGAGGCTGATCGCCTTGAGGCTGAGGATCGGGAAAACGCAGGGCATGATGTTGAGAATGAGCCCGCCGAGAAATGCCCCTCCCAGCACCAGCAACAAGCCAGACAGGCTTGTGGCGCCGCCTCCTGCGCCCTCGCTGCGGGCTGCATGGCCGATCACCTCGCCGCCAGCAGGCACGGTGCCCGGCACGGCGTCGATCCGCAGTGCGATATCGGGTGAGACGGCAAGGACACCTTCAATTGGCCCGCTCGTCTCCGCCCCGTCGGGGACGGTGGTTTCAATCACCAGCATATCGGCCACACGCCGCACTGTCTGCGCCTCGGCATAGCGCACGCGCTGCTTGCTGAGCGCGAAGAACCACGGCTCGCCGACTGGCGCGCTCGCCGGATAAGGCACGGCAATGGCAAGCCGATCACCATTCTGCCGATAATGCGCCTGCTGGTCGAGCGGCCGGGGTAATTGGGCCCGGAACTCGTCGAACCGCGCGCGATCGGCGCTCTGGACGACCCCGTCGCCAATGGTGAGGCTGATCGCGATCTCGCCTTGCTCCGGCACGCAGATACTGTCCGTGCAAGCGAGCCATTGCGCCTCGCCCCGGATCGGAATCACCGTGCCATTCGCCAGGCCGGCGGGCAGGGTTACATCGAACAGCAGGGCATAATCATGCTCATAAACATGATTCATGAGACCGGCGATCACCAGCCGCTCAGGGACAGGGTAGCGCAGCGCCCCAAATGTCACCCCCGGCGGTGCCTGCCACTCGATACGCATACCGGCGCCGGCGTCACCCGGATTTTCCCAATAGCCATGCCAGCCCTTATCCGGCCGCATCTGGATCGCAAGCGTGATCGTGTCGCCCGTTCTGGGCGTTGCCGTCTCCGCGATCAGCAGCGGACGGATATGCGGCTTTCCAGCCGGACCAAATGCCCCGCCGCCCGGCAACTGCGCCTGCGCCTGCGCCGGGACCGCAAGCCCCGGCATCGCGATCAGCGCAGCGAACATCAGCGCCACGATCATCAGGCAGCGATGGACCAGACAGGAAGTAACATGCATTCGGATCATGACGCCTTGCTTCTAGGCGTTGTCGCGGATGGCGGCAATGGCAGGTGCCGCCGACATGGATGCTCGCCGCAGTCGGCCCCGCTGCTCGCCGCCGACAGGAAGGATGGCAAATGCCCCGATCTGGATTGCGGCCGGCAAGCAGTTGCCCACCCCGACCGGGCGGTGTAGCCATCGACACTAACGATGATCGAGGACGAGGATAAGCATGAGCGGACAAGGCAAAATCGTGATTACCGGCGCATCGGGTCAATATGGCCGGCAAGCGACGGATATGCTGATCGGCAAGGGCCTTGCCGACCGGCTTATCCTCATCACCCGCACGCCCGCCAAACTGGCCGATCGAGCCGCGCAAGGCTGTGACGTGCGCTATGGCGATTACGACAAGCCGGAGACGCTGGCCACCGCTGTAGCCGGCGCAGACAAGATGCTGCTCATCTCCGGCACTCGCGTCGGCGCCCGCGTGGCGCAGCATAAGGCGGCGATCGATGCTGCGGCGGCAGCGGGCGTACGACATATTCTCTATACCAGCTTCATCGGCATCGACGACCCGAACAATCCGGCGGAAGTGCGCCACGACCATATCGAGACGGAGAATCTCATGCGCGCTTCCGGCATGGCGTGGACCATGCTGCGCGACGCCCATTATGCCGACGCCATGCTGCTGATGGCCGGACCGGGCATGATGGCGACGGGCCAGTGGATCAGCAATTCAGGCGATGGGCGCGAGGCGATGGTGTGGCGCGACGATTGCGTTGCCAGCGCCGTTGCGGTGCTGACCACGCCGGGACATGAAAACCGCATCTACAATATCACCGGCCCGGAACTGCAAAGCTTCGACGAGATTGCCGCGCTGGTGCGGGAAATCACCGGCTGCCCGCTGGAGCATGTGAGGGTGGATGATGCCGGGCAATATGCCATTTTCGATGCGATGGGCATTCCGCGCCGTCCGGTGGACGATCAATATGTCGGCGGCATCCCCTGGAACAGCGATGATATGGTGACCTTCGGCGCCGCGATCCGGGGCGGTTTCCTTGAGCTGTGCACCGACGATGTCGAGAAGCTCACTGGCCGCAAGGCGCGCTCGACGCGCCAGATGATCATGGAAAATCGCGATATGCTGATCGCTGCCGCCAACGCCGCGCCGCAGCCGGCCTGAGAGGACGACGCATCATGAACCGGGCCGATTATGAGCGCTATCTCACCGCATTCAACGCCAAGGATTATGACGCGGTCTGCGATTTCTATGCCGCCCCGATGGACATGAGCTTCTTCGGCGTCTCATTGCGCTCGCGCGAGGATATGAAGCGCTTTTACAGTTTTCTGCACGGCTATGTGCGCGAGAGCGTGCGCGTCCTCAACTTCGCCTCCAGCGAGACGCTGACTGCGGTGGACGGCGTCGTCCGCGTCGAGGGTCTGCGCGATCTCGATCGCGAGACGCTGGACGCCAACGGCTATGGCGGCCTGTTCCCGATCAAGGCCGGCGAGGTGCAGGAGATGCGCCAGTTCATCTTCTACACGATCCGCGACGGCAAGATCGCCAATGTGGAATGCACGCTCGTGCCGCCTGCCGGCGATTGAGGAAAGCGGCGCCCTGACCTGTGGTGTGGGGGGCTGGTCGATCCGGCGCCCCTTCCCTCCCCTTATAGGCCGCGCGGGCTCATCGCGCCGCGCCGGTCCGTTCCTTGTCCATCCGCGCATAGGCCGCGCCGTAGCGCGCGGCGAGATCGGCGGCGACGATGATCTGATAGCTGGTGTCGAGCGAGACTCCTGCGAGGCAGGCCAGTTGCTCGTCCGACAAGGCATCGCCGCTGGCCACGGTGAGCACGGTTTCGCGTAGCGCCTCATCGTCGCGTTTGCTGACGCGGCGCGCCTCCACCCCGCATGCGACGATGCGGCGGCGGACCTCTTCCGGCTCCACGATGACCGGTGCGCCCTCCGCCCAGTCCGGCCGGGCAAGATCGCCCGGCGAGGTGGGCGGCGCGCCCTTTGGCGCCGCCAGGGCGCAAGGCGTCAGCATGGCCGCTGCGCCTGCCGTCATCACGGCGATGGCGAGCCGGACCGCGTGCATCGCCATCATCAGGTCAGCGCATAATAGCGGACGAAATTGCCGTCCGGCTTGCGCTCGCCCACGCCGATGAAGACATGGCGGGTCATCCAGTCATATTTGCCCTTGCTCGTCTCGAAGGTCGGCTGGGCGCGCAGATAATAATCCTCATGCGCCACCGGCTCGCCGCCCTCGAACGCCCAGGCGCGCAGGCGCTGCATCGAGTCCGGCTTGCGGCCCCAGAGATAGCCCTTGTTCTGCATGTAGATGATCTCGCCATCGTCGGTTTCCAGCAGATAGCGCGCATCGAACACCGCCGTGTCATCGGCGCGGAAATGAGCATAGTCGCCGCCCGAATTGGGCACCGCCCGGCCACGCAGGCGCGGCCCCTCAAATTGCCCCTGATCGACCAGCACGGCCGAGCGGAAGCCGCCATTGTGAACATTGGGGATGGCGTGGACGCGGGTGAACTGGAGGCGGCACTCGAAAGCAAACTCCAGAACGGGGTGATCGAGCGTGGAAAAGCGAGGGTCGGTCATGGAATTTCGACTCCGAAATGATGCCCGCGCCGTCCGGTTAGCGGACGGTAGCGGTCTATTGAAACGACTATGCGGAGGCGCATCTGGCGCCGTCAATAGTTGGACAAAATGGTGAGGCCCGGCGTGTCGAGCGGCAAGCCGCGCTTGCGCTTCTCCAGCTCCTCTTCACGAATTTGACCTTGTAGATCAATAAGATAGGCGTGAATGGCATCGACATCCTTCTCGCTCAACCGATCATCCCAGCGCGGCATGCCATTGGGCAGCAGCAGCCCCTCCAGCACGATCTGCCGGAAGGCGGCATGGGTGCCCTCGCTCATCCGCCGCAAATCGGGCGTGATCGAGCGCGGCTGGTTGGAATGGCACAGCGCACAATTGGCCATGAACAGGGTCATGCCCTGCGCGACCGTCTGCGGCGTGACGCCGGGCGCCTGAGGCGGCGCGGGCGGCGCGACATCGAGCGGCGGCAGCTCGGGTGGCAGCGGCACCGCGCCGCCATCCAGCCTGAAGACGAGGATACGCCCCTGATTGCCGCGCTTATAGGCGGCCGAATAAGGCGGGACATAAGGATAGCCGCCGCCACCCCAGGCCGCCATCACCGCGACATATTGCACGCCGCCTGCTTTATAGGTCATCGGCGCGGCGAGGATGGAGGTGCCGGTGTCAATCTCCTTGAGCAGCTTGCCGCTATCCTTGTCGAACACCCGCAAATGCCCGTCGATACTGCCCTGGAAGACGAGGCCGCCGGCAGTGGCCAGCGCCCCGCCGCGATCCTGCCAGCCGGCCATTTTATAGGCCCATTTCGTCTTGCCGGTGAGCGGATCGATCGCGCGCAGCTCCGTGCTGCCGGGATTGTCCTTCACCCATGCCATTTCCGGCAGCGCCGCGATCGGATCGCGCAGCACCGGCGGCAGGCTCGGCAGGATCGCCTCCAGATCGGAGGTGAACAGCAAGGATGCATCATTATTCAGCATCTTGGCCTGCATCGGCTTCTGGCCGGGCGTCATATAGATGGCGTTGCCCATATCCTGCACCGAGCCGATATAGAGGCCGGTCTCGGGATCATAGGCGGCCGGATGCCAGTTGCGCGCGCCGGGCGTCGCGGGGAAGATGATCTTGGGGCCATCGGTATAATCGGACCGCTCGGGCGTGAGATTGGGACGGCCGGTCTCCATATCGACGCCGTCCGCCCAGTTCATCCGCACCAGCGCATTGGCGCGCAGCAGCTGGCCGTCGCGGCGATCCAGCACATACATGAAACCGTTCTTGGGCGCATGGAGCACCACCGGGCGCGCCTCGCCATCGATCGTCATCGTCGTGAGGATCATCGGCGCGGTGGAGGTATAATCCCAATTATCGCCGGGCGTTTCCTGATAATGCCATTTGAGGCGGCCGGTCTTCGCATCCAGCGCCACGATCGAGCCGAGATAGAGATTATCGCCACCGGCCGGCGAGCGTCTGGACGTGGCATAAGGCCCGCCATTACCGGTGCCGACGAGCACGAGGCCGGTTTCGGGATCATAATTGATCGCATCCCACGGCGCGCCGCCGCCGCCGACATCCCAGCGGCTGTTCGGGTCCCATGTCTTGAGCGCCGGCTCCAGATCGGGATGATCCTGCGGCCCCAGCTTCGGATCGCGCGGGACGACATAGAAGCGCCAGGCGAGCTTGCCCGTCTCCAGATCGAACGCGCTCACATAGCCGCGCACATCATATTCCGCGCCGGCATTGCCGATGACGACCACATCGCCCGCCACCTCCGGCGCGCCGGTGCTGTTATCGCCGCGCTTATGATCCTCCACCGCATCGGCCTGCCAGACGACCGCGCCGGTTTTGGCGTCAAGCGCATAGAGCATGCCATCCAGCGCGGAAACATAGACCTTGCCGCGCGCCACAGCGACGCCGCGATTGACCATGTCGCAGCAGACGGTGCGGTTCACCTGCATGTCGATCTCAGGCTCGAAGCGCCACAATTCCGCGCCGCTCGCCGCATCATAAGCATAGACCCGGCCCGCAACGCCGGAGGTATACATCACACCGTCAATCACCACGGGCGTCGCTTCCAGCCCGCGGCCGGTGCCAAGATCCGCCTGCCAGGCCAGACCGAGCCGATCGACATTATCCCGGTTGATATCCGTCAGCCGCGAAAAATGCGATTTGCCGATGTCTCCACCCGGCGTGATCCAGTTTTCCGCCGCAAGATCCTGCGTGGCCGATCCGTTCTCCCCCTGACCGGCGCAGGACGCCAGCGCCAGACCCAACCCCAGACAAAGCACCCCCAAAAGTCTTTTCATTTTTGATCCCAAGGACTTGGCATATGATATGGCACGGTGATGAAATTCGCCTCGATCTGGCAGATCATGCCATGGTCGATCCGGAAGATCTCACCGAGATAATAAGTGTGCGGCCGGCGGATGGGGGATTTAACCCTTGTGCCGTCGGTCAGTTCATAGGCGTCCAGCCGCCCGCAATGATCGATGAAGCCGAAGGCCATGACGATCCCCCGCTCCTCATCCACCAGCGGGAAGCGCCGGCCGCGCAGCCGGTCGTCATAGCGATACTGGCCGGTGCGCAACTGCGCCTCGCACCCAAGGCCCGCGACCGGCACCAGCTTGGCGAATTCGGGATTATTGGTGGTCTGCACGCCATTTTCCACCCGGTTGCAATCGGGGTGGAATTTCGTGCGGATCGTCCCGTCATTCAGCTGGAGCGTATCGAAATAGCCATTTGCCAGCGCGATCATCTCCGCGCGGGAGACCGGCGCCTCGACGGGCCGGTTGAAGATCGGCTTGTCGTAGAAGCGCGGATTTTCGAATTTGGGGCTGTTATCGACCTGCCGGGCGACGACCGTCTCGACCTCCTCCACCCGGCCCTGCTCGTCAAAGCCGAGGCGCACCGTGTAACCGCTCTCGTCCAGCGGCTCGATGACCGTGCCGAAATAGCCGACCTGCCGCGTCGTCTCATCGGCGAAGCAGAGGCGATAATCGCCCAGCCGCTCGAACGTGCCCCACAGACCGTCATCCGGCGCGAGGCGGACATTATTTTCGGTGATGAACGGGTCCGGCGCCCACGCCACGGCGCCGGGGTCTTTACGTCCCAGCGCCGCAAGGTAGCTTTCCAGCGCCCCGTAGAGCGCCGCCCGGTTCACGCCGCGTTGACCGGCGCGTCCAGATACATGGTCTTGGTTTCCAGATAGGCCTTGAGCCCATCCACCCCGCCCTCGCGGCCGACGCCGGACTGTTTGTAACCGCCGAAGGGCAGGCTCCAGTCCACCTTGAGGCCGTTCTGGGCGATGCCGCCGGTGCGGACCTGCCGGGCGATGTCATAGGCCGCCTGCGGATCTTTCGTCAGCACCGCGCCGGAGAGGCCATAAGCCGAATCATTGGCGACCGCGATCGCCTCCGCCTCATCCGCGACCGGAATGATGCTGAGCACCGGGCCGAAAATCTCCTCCTGCGCGATGCGGCTCTTGTTATCGACATTCTTGAACAGCGTCGGCTCGATGAAATAGCCCTGATTGAGATGGCTCGGGCGGTTGCCGCCGGTCACCAGATCGGCGGTCTTGCGGCCTTCCTCGATATAGCCTTCCACCCGCTCAAGCTGGCGCTTCATGGCGAGCGGGCCGAGCTGGGTGGTCGGATCGTCCGAATAGCCGATCTTCACCTTCTGCATTTCGGCCGCGATAGCATCGGCAATCTCGTCCTGCCGGCCGCGCGGCACGATGAGGCGGCTGAGCATGGCGCAGACCTGCCCGGAGAGCAGGGTGATAGTGCCCGCCATCAGCTTGGCGGTCTCCTCGGCGGAGAAATCATCCCGCACGATAGCCGCCGACTTGCCGCCCAGCTCCAGCGTGTAGCGCGCGATGCGCGAGCCGCAGACGCTGGCGATGCGCTTGCCGGCCACGGTCGAGCCGGTGAAGCTCACCTTGTCCACGCCGGCATTGCAGACGAGATGATCGCTCGCCTCGCGGTGGCCGCAGACGAGATTGACGACGCCGGCCGGCACGCCCGCCGCCTCGCACGCCTCGGCGATGATATAGGCCTCCAGCGGCGTTTCCGGCGAGGGCTTCATGATGACGGTGCAGCCGGTGATGAGCGCATTGGCGACCTTGGAGGCCATGATGCCATAAGGCCCGTTCCACGGCGCGATGGAGGCGACGACGCCGACCGGCTCATGGACGAGATAGGCGACCTCGGACGCGATCGTCTCGCGCTGCTCGACATATTGGAAAGTGGCGCCGACCTCGCGCGTCTGGTCGAACTGCGCGGTGGCGCCGGCGACCATGCCGGGCGCGAAGGCGGCGAGGCCACCCATCTGCGCCGTCCATGCCTTCGCCAGCTCATCCTCGCGCGAGCGCAGATGGGCGGTGATCTTCTTCATGATCTCGTTGCGCTCGGCGACGCTCATGCGCGGCCAGGGGCCATGATCGAACGCCTCGCGCGCGGCGGCGACGGCGGCGTCCATATCCTGCTCGTCCGCCTCGGCCACGGCACCGACCACCTGCTCTGTATTGGGCGAGACCAGCTCGATCATCCGGCCGCTATGCGCCGCGCGCCACTGGCCGCCGATCCAGACCTGATCGGGATGCTTCACATTGACGCCGTCGGGGTTCAATCCTGCCTGGGCCACGCTCATTCTCCTAAAACTGATATCCGCGCGCTGCCGGCGCCATGGTCAGCCCGAGAGCTGACGCGGCATCCGGCCGGCGGATCGGGATTCGATGGCGGGATGCTAGGCGGAGCCGATAGGCCGGCGCAAGGGCAAAGCGCGCCGGCAGATTGACTTTATCTGAATGCCAGATCCGCCGGACGAAAGCTCAGCCGGCGTTTTTCACAATCTCCGCCCATGCCGCCTCGTCGATCACCTCGATGCCGAGTTCGGCGGCCTTCTTGAGCTTGGAGCCGGCGCCCGGCCCGGCCACCACCAGCCCGGTGGCGGCGCTCACCGTGCCGGCGGCGCGGGCGCCCAGCGCCTCGGCCTGCGCCTTGGCCTCGTCACGGCTCATCGTCTCCAGCTTGCCGGTGAACACGATGGTCTTGCCCGAGACGGCGCTGGCCTTGACCGCGACGATATAGGGCGGCGGGGATACCTCACCCAGCAGATCGTCCCAGATGCGGCGATTATGCTCCTCATGGAAGAAATCGCCCAGCGCCTCGATCACCACGCCGCCGACGCCCTCGATCGCCAGCAGCCGGGCCTTCGCCGCCTCGTCGCCGGCATGGGCGGCCTGCGCCGTCTCGCGCAGGGCGGGCAGCGTCTCGAACGCCTTCAGCAGATCGCGCGCCGTCACCGCGCCGACATGGCGGATGCCAAGGCCGAAGAGCAGCCGCGCGGCATCCGGCGCGCGGCGATCCTCGATGGCGGCGAGCAGATTATCGACCGACTTCTCCTTCCATCCCTCCCGCTCCAGCAGGGCGGCGCGGTGACGCCTCAGCCGGAAGATGTCGGCCGGGCCGTGCTCCAGCCAGCCGAGCGCGAAAAATTCGCGGATGGTCTTGTCGCCAAGGCCGTCAATCTCCATCGCCGCGCGGCTGACGAAATGGCGCAGCCGCTCGATCCGCTGCGCCGGGCAGATGAGGCCGGCGGTGCAGCGCACATCGACCTCGCCCTCCTCGGCCACCGCCTCGCTGCCGCAATCCGGGCAATGATCCGGGAAGACATAAGGTGCGCGTGGCTCGTCGCGCGTCAGATTCTCGACCACTTGCGGGATGACGTCGCCGGCGCGCTGGACGAGCACCCGGTCGCCCGGCCGCACGCCGAGCCGCGCAATCTCGTCGCGATTGTGCAGCGTCACATTGGAGACGACGACGCCGCCGACCGTCACCGGCTTGAGGCGCCCGACCGGAGTCAGCTTGCCGGTGCGGCCGACCTGAATGTCGATCGCCTCCAGCGTCGTCTCGGCCTGCTCGGCGGGGAATTTATGGGCGATGGCCCAGCGCGGGGCGCGGGCGACGAAGCCGAGCCGGCCCTGCCAGTCCAGCCGGTCGACCTTGTAGACGACGCCGTCAATATCATAGGGCAGGTCCGCCCGCTGCGCCTCGATCGCGCGATATTGGGCGAGCATCGCGGCGCCGTCCGCGCAGAGCAGGAGGCGGGGCGAGACCGGAATCCCCCAGCGGGACAGCGCCTGCATCACGCCATATTGCGTTTCCGCCGGCAGCGCCGAGGTGACGCCCCAGCCATGGGCGAGGAAGCGCAGCGGCCGGCTGGCGGTGACGCTCGCATCCTTCTGGCGCAGCGAG
>Ga0182736_1002139_pt1 | contig 15973 bp, 16 predicted proteins | sample eDN5th30CKraftBY_FD_128882 | JGI IMG/M metagenome (GOLD analysis project Ga0182736, IMG submission 128882) | Enriched backyard soil microbial communities from Emeryville, California, USA - eDNA 5th pass 30_C Kraft BY (version 2) (version 2) | ecosystem: Environmental > Terrestrial > Soil >... | reverse complement strand
GCCGACGATCGCCAGGACCCGCAACAGAATTAGCGCATAGCTCACGCCGGAACCTCCGGGCCAGAGCGCATTTCTGGCCGCACCCCAGCGCAATCGAAAGCCGACGAGGCGATATTCCACACACCATGCCCAGGCAGTGACGGTTGGTGCCTGAGACTTTGCGCGCTGCTATTTTCTCCGATTTTCAACCTCATTGACGCACTCTATTCCCGGCTTCCGATTTTGACGGTGCCCGCTATCGTCGTTTTCTCAAAATCATCTATCAGGATCTCGACACGAAGGTCCCATAGCCCAGCCAAAGGGACCGGGATGTCTGTCGCTCGCCAACTCCCATCGGAATGCAAGGCAGCGGGCCGAACAATCGCGTCCAATCCGGCGCCACTGTTCTCGAGTTGCACGCTGACGTCTTGGGCAACAAGCGTCGCGAAATCGCTTTTCGAGACAATGATCGTAACGTTGACCAACCCGGCGCGGCGCGGCGAGATCGTGACGTCCGCCATTGCCGCAACGCCATGCAGATGAGCATGCACGGGCACATCTGAGGCGATTGCCAGGGCTCTTGGCGGCGGTGTGAATCGCCACGCAGCAGCAACGAAGAACACCCCAATTGCCAGTGCAATCTCGATTGAAATCGAGCGCGCTAGTCGGCCTCGCGCCTCGACATTGCCGCCGACGACGGCAGGCGTGAGGGACCGCCTATTCCAGGCCCCCAAAGCCAAGAGGGCCGTGACGAGGCCTATTTTCACGCACAGGAGGCGACCATAGGCCGTTGTGATCAGCGCATCGGCTGTCTCGATTTGCACAATTGCGAGCAGGATTCCTGACGCGACAAGGGCCAGGATCGCCCATGGAATCGCTCGGGAGAACTTCAGAAGGGCCGCTTTCCCCCCAACTTTTGACCGCATGCTTGAGGCCAGCGGAACGAGCGCTCCGATCCAAAACAACTGCGCCGCTGCATGTATGAACACGGCAGACTTGGTGAGCCATTGAGGGGACGCGGTGGCGGCATGACCGCTGAGACAAAGAGCGAGGGCTGCGACGGCAGCGCCGAAGAGAGAAAGACCTCGTGCCGTTTTGCCCGCCGCATTCAGCACAATGAACCCAGCCAGCAGCGCAGATAGTGCGACGATCACGGTCAGGCCAAAAGACGTATCGAACCCGACCATCCAGGTGACACGATCGGCCAAACCCGAGAGAGGCAAGTCCAGTGCGTCGGCTCCCTGAAGACCAATCAGCACCGGGGCCGCGATCAGACCGACCGTCAACGCGGATTTGACAATGCCCCGGCCATTGGCGGTCGATCCGGGCGCGAACCACGCGACGAAAACACTGCCTCCGACGCCAACGAACAACCCGAGATAAAGGATAACCTTGCATGCCCAAAGAGCGAGCCGGATTGCGTCATTCGTTGGGACTACGGGTGCCCGACCGACACGCTCGTTCGGGGCACCGACGGAGAACGAGGTCGTCCCGCCAACGGGATGGCCATCAAGAGAAACGACGCGCCAGCTCAGGACATGCGACCCCTTTTGCAAGGCTGACGGCATGATGACAGCCACCGTGCTCTCACCCTCTTGGCGGCTCTCTAGGTTGATCGGGCCATCCGGCCCGACAAGACGCAAGCGAAGTGGCGACACCGGTTCGCTAAACGTCAAAGTAACGCGATCGGGAGCCGTCGACAGGACGGCTCCGTCAGACGGTGTGCTGGCGATCAAGACCGCATGCGCGTCCGCGGTCCCGGCCGACATCGGCAATACCATGAGCGCCGTGAGCACAGCAGCGAGCCAGGCCGGCATACATGTCGTCAGGTGATTCACTTTTTGGACCGAAGCCTCAAAGCCGGAGCCGGCTGCTTATAGTCCGACGATGACTTGCCTTCGGCTGGGATCTCAATCCAGCGATTGACCCCATCTTCGCATTCCTGGACGACAGGGAAGTAAAGCGTCGTTCCGGGCACCAGGTCAGCGGTGAGATAGACCGATAGAACAAACTCGTCGTAGTAGTCGTTCGGCAGGTTTCCGCTGCTCCAGGCCACCTCCTTCACACCTTCGGTCAGGGTGCTGTGATACATGTTGTATGGCTTGTCGTACTTGCCCCGCACCAGATCCAACTTCCAGCCGGACTTGGGCATCGGCTTGACTCCCACAACGCCGACGGGAATGCGAACCCGCACCTTCACGGTCGGTGACGTGCCGCAACCATGTGGCACGCGAAACGTCGCCCGATACGAGGCCCCAACCGTCGCTTCTGGTTCAGCCAGCGTGACGTGCGCTTGGGCTGTCGACGCTGCACCAAGAAGCGCAGCAGTAATGATGAGGGTGATCGCGCGCATGACGGGTCTGTTCCTTTTAAGTGCTGGAATGCTGACATTCAGGTTGCATGGATCGACGTTCCGCTGATTTTCCCGAAACGCCGGTTTCGTTTTCTACGGCCCCCATGAGACCGAGTGCGTCATGGCCGCGAGCCGCCGCGCTTGTTCCGGGGCTGCTCGCCGGAAGACGCCTCGTGCTTGAACCAGGCGCTTCAGGGGCCGAACTTGTAGCGAAGGCCGCCATAAACGGCGATGCCATAGCCGGGATTGAAGATAGCGGACGACGCATCGGCTGTTTCAGCAGTAATCGTCGTTGAGATGTACCGCGTGTCGAGAAGGTTGCGGCCTTCGAGATAGGCCGACCATCCTTTTCCGCGATCGAACCCGATCCTGAAATTGTAAAGCGCGCAAGGATCCACAGTCAGGCTGTTCGCGTTGTCGGCAAAGAAATGATCCGGCATCCACTCGACGTTTGGCCCCGCATAAAACCCGCTCGGATGCTTGTAGAGCAACTCCGCTCGCACATTATGCGGCGCCACCCCCGGCAAGCGATTGTTGCCGTAAAGCGGATCTCCATCAAAAAAGAAGTCGTTGTAGGTGTATGCGAGATTGAACCAGATACGATCCCGCGGGGCGAAGGCCGACTTGACGATCGCTGCCCCAACGCCGGCCTCAATGCCGCGATGCACCGTCCGATTGGCGTTGACGACCGAGCACGGGCTGTAAGGGGATGTCCTCAGGCACTGCAGCTCGTTCTCGACGTCCATATGATAGAATGCAAGATCCCATGTGAAGTCGGGCCGCCGCCCGCGCGTTCCGATTTCATAGGTCGTCGCGGTTTGGGCTTTGAGGTCCGAAGTCGCCGTCGTGGCGAACGTATTCGCGTCAAAGGTGGGTACTTCGGCACTGCGTGATATGTTGGCAAAAACCTGCCAGCCAGGATCTACGTCCCACAGCACGCCGGCCTTTGGGCTGAAGATGTCATAGGTGCGCTTGCCCGACTGGTCTCCGTCCGCGAGAAACCTGTCGGTTCGATCACGCGTCGCATGCAGCAGTTGGCCACCTGCAATAAGCGCAACGCTCGGCATCACGAAGAACGAGTTCTCAGCATAAGCAGAGTAGTTCTCTGACTTGTCCAATGACGAAAAGACCAACGCACCTTTGGTCGCATTCCCAACGTTCGTGTATTCCTCGTAGTCGAGCTCTCCGTTGAGAACGTTGAAGCCGGCCACGAGCCGGTTTCTGAAGCCGCCTATGACCCGGTCGTCGGTGACGCGGCCAAAGCCGCCGTGGTCGTGCACCTTGTAGTCGAGGTAGCGATAGATCGGGTGATCGACGTGCCGCTCGTGAGCAAAGAGGCCGAACTCCAGCATTGTCGGCCCAAAGCGCAACGTCGTTTTATTGGCGAGCCGCAGAGAATCGATGTTTCGCTGTTGGTCCTGACGGACAAACTCAGGATCTGCCGCACGGGGCGTATTCAGCGCTTCGCTCTTCGTCAATTCACCGGGCAGGCGCTGGCGCCACGAATTCGCGTTTACATAAAAGCGCGTCTCGGCGTTCGATGAAATACGATAGCCCAGGTTCGCATTGAGGCGCTCCATGTGGCCATCGCTGTGATCCCGAAAACCATCCTCACGCTGCGCCGAGGCGTTGATGAAATAGTCGAACGGTCCCGATACGCCGCCAGAGCTGGCCTGAGACTTGAGAAAGCCGAAACTGCCTGCATCGACACGCGCATCAACCGGCGCTGCGTCGTAGCCGGTTGAAGTGACGAAGTTCACGGCACCACCGAGCGCATTCGCTCCATATCGCAGCGCGTTGGCTCCCTTGTACACCTCGACATAACGATAGGCGCTCGGATCAATCTCGAAGACGTCGAATAGTCCGTCCGACGTATTGATCGGAATCCCATCCATGTACAGATTGACGCCGCGATTGCCGTAGTTTCGCGTCAGACCGGATCCACGAATGGACACGCGATTGTCGATGTTCGATTTCGGCTGAAGAATAACACCCGGGACCGAGTTCAGGACGTCCTTGATCGTATTCGCCGGCGAGCTCTTGAATTGATTGTCGGGGACGATCGCGACCGAGCCTGGGCTGCGTTGAATGTCTGCCAGAGCTTCCGCCGTCGAGGGAACGGTGAGGCTGCCATCCCTAGAATCGGCTGGCGGAAGATTGGATCCGAGAGACGAATTCACGGATCCGCCCGATGCATCGCCGGCTGGCGGCGCTGACGGCGTCGCTTGTATGGGCGCCGTTCGTTGTGCTGACCTGGCCTTCTTGGCAGGCGGTGCCTTCGGCGCCGTGACCACAACAGGCGGGAGTTCCGTAACTGTTTGAGCCACGGCTCGATCGCGACCGCTGATGCCAGATGCCGTCAGCAGCGAGAAGCCGAGAATGATTGCCATCAGGGCACACGCCCCGATGCGGAGATAGCGTGGCATTTCCGAATATCCGAGTTGATTTGAGTCAGCACCGCAGCACCGCCTGCGCGGGAACGCGGATTCGACTGAATTTCAGACAGAATGGCTGAGAGTCAGATCAACTCGAGAGGAGGACCGCGTGCGGAGTTTGCCTCAGAGCGCGGGGTTTCAGCGAATACGCGGACGGCCAAGACATACGTTACGGCCGCGTACTCGACCTGACTGGCAACACTCGGAGATCGCAGATAATCCGCTGCCAATGCGCCACTGGCGGCATAGGGGCAGAGACGGTGCTCCTCAGGGGTGTCGGACGACGGCTTGACGGGCAAACCATCGTGGTCGACGAACAACGATTTCATCCCCTGGCTCGTGCAGAATACGATCTCGAACGCATCGCCGACCGCGCCCGGCTTCTCCAGCATGAAGCCCACAGGCAACAGGCTGCGCAGGAAGGTCACCAGCAACAAGATCAGACTTATGGTGCTTCGGACGTGCACGGGTGCCCTGCATGAGCATTGATACGTGTCGAACAACGCACGTCTCGCGGCATAGGGCAAGAGCCTATTGGGATGGATCGTCATTCAAGCCAAGCAATCCGTTGCCATTCAGCCACGAATGCGGAGTTTCTGGCGGCGGATCGGAGCCGGCGAGATCGCGCAACGAAAACAGCGATCGGTGCTCTTCGCGACATGGCGGCCTGGCGACCAACTGAACGGGCCTGCGCGGGCGTCTCTTTGACGCGCTCAATGGGTGTGCCGCGAGTATCCGGCTGGCAATGGTATTCGGAATATCGTCTCTGCTATGCGTTCGATTTCCGCTTCAGGCATGGTGTCGGGCAATACCGAGTAGCGTAACCAGCCATTCGCATCGATCAGAAAGACTGTGCCGGGAAGCGCTTTGGGCTCGACACCGGCGATGACGGCGTAAGCGGACCAGGCCTCAAGCTCCTGCACCGTGCACCACCCGAGCGATGCGTCGGGATCTCTCGCCAGCACGACGGTCTCAGAAGGAAAGCGCGCCGAAAGCGACCCAATCGGGTTACCATTCGCAACGGCTAGGCGCACCACCTTTCCCCGCAGCTCGGTCAAGCTGAGCGTATTTCCGTCCGGGCAATTCGCGTTGAAGGATGGTGCGGCCACCTCGCGAACCGCTTGGCCGCGCGAGCGTGCCGCAAGTGCCCGCAGATAGTCGATCACACTCCAGATATCATCATCGCTCAACACGCTCGCGAAGCCCGGCATCGACTTGCCGCCGCGCGGATCGTCCACGCCGTGTGCGATTCCCCAAAACAGATTGCCATCTCTCAGTTGGGCGACCCGCGAGCTGTGCAAGGCCGGAGGAACGACAGGCATCGATTTCGAGAACCGCGGCATCGCGCGTTGCCTCGGGTCATGGCAACGAGCGCAATTCTCCACGAAGAGTTCGTCGCCGCGCGCAATGGAGGCGACCGGAAACGTCGAAGGAGAAACATAGAATGTCGTGCGATGCGCCGGCTTGAAGAGAATGTCCGTCTTGGGGAATGGTGCCGCGAGCAGAAACGCCGACGCAGCAACAAACGGGACCCACACGAACCGCTGGACGAGAAAGCCGACACCACCAAGCAGGAGCGCAGCAACGACCGCGGCAAGGCTCCGCTCGATCTTGTCCCACATCGGAGGATGATAGAATCCCGCGATGTCGAATTGGACGCTGAACGGCCAGCTCGGTTGTTCGTGCAGCGCTGGCGGCGTCGATGCCAAGCTCGATGCCATGGCCACCATCGTCAGTCCTGCGAGGAACTCGATCGCGATCGTCAGCTTCAAACCGCGGCTGGATGCAGCCGTCGTGCGAGCGTTCAACTGCCGTGGCGTCCATACCATTCGGTTTACTGCCGCGCACAGCAGGAGGACGACGAAGATCATTCCCTTTGCGAGCGCAAGGTGTCCGTAGGTCGTTCCGACCAACGGTGGCAGCCCGCCGATCATGCCGACGAATTGGGCATAGGCCGTCAACAGCAAGGTCGTGACGCACAACATCCCCAGAAAGGAAAAGCGGACCAGGAGGCGACCTGCTTTGTTCGTTCGCGCGCCCTGCAGGCTCAGCCAGAGTGGCAGAAGCGAACCGAGCCATGCGCCCGCCGCGACGACATGCAGTGCGTGCGTCGCCAGCAGGTACCAATCGTCCTGGGCGATGGCGTGCGAGACTCCGCTTTGAAGCGCAAGTGCCGCCCCGACGATGCCAAGCAGGGCAAGCCGGGATGTCGATGGCCGCCGATGCTGCAGAGCAACGGCCGCCCCAAGCAAACCAAAGCGCAGAAGAAGCGACTGGCCGAACGTCGTGGATGTCGCCACGAGCGGGGCGGCCGCGACGGCCTCGGTGATCGTTTCCGCGCCGGACGTCCACGCCGATTGGAGTAACAGCCACGGCACGGCTGTAAGGATAGCAGCGTTGAGGCTTATCCTCAGAAGTCGGTCCACGCTTGCGGGGCGCGTAACGGTCGCCGCATCGCCTGAGCTGCGACCGCTCCCGTTCCACACGAGCGCATCGAAGACCAGGCAGCCGAACGCGGACATCACCGCCGCGAGGTGAAGGCCGCGCACGACAGCGACGAAAATCCCGAGCAGGTCCATTACGGGTTTGCGCCCAGCTCCCTATAGCTGATTGCGCGGCCTCGCCAGCAGATTACACTCACGGAGCGACCTTGAACTTGAAGGAGCCATTCGTGCGATGGGTGTCCACGGACGCCGCGAACCATCGCACCGTATAGGTGCCGGGCCCCAGCGGCTTCAGATCGACAACCAGCTTGCTGCGCTTGCCGGTGACGCGCGTGTTGTTCTTGTCAACGCGCTTCCCTTTCGCGTCGAGCACCTCGATCCGGCTGAATGCCGTCTCCACCTGCTGCGTTACGACCACAGACACCTCGTGAGGAGGCTTTCGCAGCGTTGCATTGGCGGAGGGGCTGGAGGCCGTGTAGTTGGCGTGCGGAAGAGCCGCCCCGCTGGTGGCGATCGCCATCAGGAGGCCAGCACCGATCGACTTGAGGTAGGTCATGACAGTGTCCCGGTAAATCGCGTGCCGTCACCAGTCGACGGCAAGGCCAAGGTGCTCGAAGACCTCACGCCGCAATTCCGCGAAGCGCGGATCGCCGCGATGACGTGGATAGGGGAGCGGATTGACGACTTCAGCCTTGATCCGCGCCGGACGCTCACTGAAGACAATCACGCGTCCCGCGAGAAACAGCGCTTCTTCGATGTCATGCGTCACGAGAAGCGTCGTAAAGCGCGATTTCTGCCAGAGCCGGACGATCTCGCTTTGCATGGTGATGCGCGTGAGCGAGTCGAGCTTGCCGAGCGGCTCGTCGAGAATGAGCAGCCGCGGATCGTTGACGAGCGCACGGGCGAGAGCCGCACGCTGCGCCATGCCTCCCGAAAGCTGATGTGGATAGGCATTCTCGAACTCGGCCAGTCCGACCGTCTGTAGCACCTCGGCAATGCGATGCCGCTTCTGTCTCAGCACACCTTGGGCTTCGAGGCCGAGGGCGGCGTTGCCACCCACCGTCCGCCACGGGTAGAGCGTCGGGTCCTGGAACACAACGACGCGCGAGGGATGGGGCCCCGAGATTGGCGTTCCGTCGACGAGCAGCTTCCCGGTCGTGGCCGGTTCGAGGCCCGCAACCAAGCGCAGAAGCGTGGACTTGCCGCAGCCGCTCGGCCCCAGCAGGGCAACAAATTCACCCGGCTCAACCGTGAAATCCACATGGCTGAGCACCGGGAGTGGCGCGCCCTCGAGATCGAACTGATGGCTGACGTCGCTCACATCCAGCCGGATGCCGTTGCCAAAGACTTCCGGGGCTGGAGCCGCCGGCAGCTCTCGCGTTGCAGCTTGCGCTACCATCTGACAAGCCCTTTCTGCCAATCGAGCACGCGATCACGAACCCGGAAGAGGACGGTGATCAGCCACGAGCACGAGATCGCCATGACGAAGAGGGCCGCGTACATGTTGCCGTAGGCTGCCCAGCCCTGCGCCCATTGGAGATACCAACCGAGCCCCGATTTCACGCCGAGCATTTCCGCCACGACGATCACGGAAAACGAGGCGCCGAGTCCCATGAAAAGCCCCACGAAGACGTGTGGCAGCGCTGCGGGAATCGCGACCTTGAGTATCAAGAAGCGCTTATTGGCACCAAGCGTTCGGGCGATGTCGTAGTACGCGCTGCCGACGCCGGCAACGCCGGACCACGTCAGCACGGCGACCGGAAAACCCGTCGCTAAAGCGACGAGAAATGTTGCCGCGCTCCAACTCGACGGAAAGGCAAAGAAAGCGATCGGTAGCCACGCCGTCGCGGGAAGCGGTCCGAGAAAGCGGAGCAGCGGGTGCGACCAGTAGGCGACAACCTTCGACCAGCCGATGGCCACGCCATAAACAAAACCGATGAATGCACCGAGGAGGTAGCCGAACGCCAACAGCTTGAACGAGGCGAAAGTGCTGTCGGCCAGACGCGCCCAATCCTCGCGCACGACCTCGATGATCTCCTGAGGCGGCGGAAAGAATGGCATCGGCAAAACGTTCAGCTTTGCGGTTATCAGTTCCCAGGCGAGAACAATGGCTGCCGTCACGATCAGCCAAGGCGCCGCATGGCGCACGCGCGTGAAGACCGCTTCGAAACGGAGCCCCACGATTGCGGCCAGCAAAGTCACTCCACCAACGGCCGCGAGAAGCAGCACTAGATCGCCTGTACGATCCCATCCTCCGCCTTGCGGGCCCTTTTCGGGCCAGGTATCGGTGATGTATGCGGCAATGAACCATGCAGCCGCGGCCGCCGCGATGATCGCCCAATTTCGATAGACAGAAATGCCATCAGCATGACTGCGCAGACTAGGCAGCTCCTCCAGGGAGCTGCCCGCGGTTGTGTCGCTCATGATTTTTGGGTCCTGCGCCTAGGTTAGAACGTCCTCGAACACCTTATTGGCGAGTGCCTTGGCGTCCGTGCGCTGGCGGATCACATTCACGATCTTGAGTTCATCGACATATGCCGCGATCTGCTCCTTGAGGTTGGCGCCGATCGGTTGATCATGATGATCCTGAATGTTCAGGATGTTCGTGAGGTCTTCAACCGACCCCTTGCCGCCGTAGGCGGAGAAAACGGCGGCGGCATCCTCGGGCTTTTCCGCAACCCACTTCCCGCCCTCGAGTACCGCCTTCGTCAGCGCAGACGCGATTGGCTTCTCATCGCGGATGAGACTTCCTCGCACCGCGAGAATGCAGCATGTGCGCTTTGCGTATTCCTCGCTCATGTTGGTCGCGAGTTCGGTCAGATCGGGGTTCTTGAGAAACAGATAGGTTCTCGGATCCGCATCGGCGAGAGCCTGCGCTTCGCCCTTCTGCACTGCGAGCGGCAGCAGATCGGCTGGAAACTGACGCCAATCGAAATCTTTTGCCGGATCATAGCCGCGCTTGGCGAGATACAGACCGAAGAAGTTCTTTGCGGGGCTCGCCTGATCGCTGATTGCGATGGTTTTCCCCTTGAGCGATTCGAGCGTGGTCGTTCCGTGGGTCTTGGAGCCGACCAGACGCAAGCATCCTCCATGCACGCCGGCTGTGAGCTTGACGTCGAAGCCCTGCTCAAGCGGCTTCAACCAGCGCAAAGCCATGCCAATGCCAGCGTCGGCTTTGCCGGTCGCGATCGCCTCCAGCAACGTCTCGGTGGAGCCCCCGAAGTTGACGAATTCGACTTCAAGGCCATGCTTGGCGAAGATGCCGCGTTCCTTCGCGATTGGAGCCGCAGCGGTGCAGATGGCAGTGGCGTTCCAGGCGAGCTTTAGTTTGCGCAGGCCGACCGATGGCTGCTGAGCCCACAACATTGGCGAACCGACAGTGCCGAGCGTGATTGCCGCGCCTGCGGCCCCGGCACCGCGCAACACATTGCGTCGCGAAATGCTCGATCCGCGCTCCGGCCCCAGCAAATCCGTCATTTCGGGATCTCCAGTCGATGGATGAATTCGAACCCCGATGCTGCGCCGAGACGCTTACACCGGCTGTCGATCCCGTACGCTAGAAGTATGCTGCACTGCGCAAAACGAATAAAAGTTGCTGACCTTATTCAAGGCGCTCCCGCAGGCGGAGGAATGACTTTCCACGTCTCGTCTCAGCGGCGCGGCGCGCGTCAGCGCGACCCGGCACTCGAGCAAACTCGCACGAGCTGCGGCCACCTCGTATGGAACAATTTCCTATCGCATTTCTGCCAGGGGCCGCGGGTGCCGACGCGAAGACGGCGGCGGTCCGTCGCGCTATGCAGCATAGAAACAGCGATGATCTTCCTGCAGACGCTGGCCTCGCCGCCGGGTGCCCGTTCGATGTGCGCGGCTTCGCAACGATGATGACGGACACCCGAACTCCGAGTGCAGGCGCCTCTCTGCTACACGTGCAGCGAACGGTGTAGCGCCTGCTCCTTCAGCCTCGGTGCCGCGGTCTGACGTCTTCCTTGCAGGCCACGACGCTACGAGCCGCAGCCTGATTCCATTGCATGTCAGACCAGCACCCGTCCCAGAGGGGGACGTCTACAGCCGAGGAATCCAACCTGGACGGCTCAACAGATAGTCCACCATTGGCGGCGGAATGCTCAATGCCTTGGCCATCTCGATCTGATCCTGCGGTAGTCCCGGAAGGATTGATGCTTCGCTTTTGCTTCGGATTTTGGATAGCCACTCTGGATCAACGATCACAGCGCGCCCTACGGCGATCAGATCAGCTCCGAGCTTTATCGCACTCTCGGCATCAGCAATGGCTTTTATTCCGCCGCTGGCCATAATCGCGCAGCGCCCCGCGACGACGCGGGCAATCTCTGTAATGGGACTCACCGCGAGATCCTGGCTTTTCCCGATCGGGTTTTCGTAGTTTCGAGTCTCGCTCATCGGCCGGCTCGTCCGATGATCATCAAGCGAAATGGAGATATAATCGAGATCCAATTTCGCAAGCTCATGACAGAGTTGCTTGGCATCCTCGAGCGTATATCCGTCTGCCTCGGCCTCAAATGGCGTAACGCGAAATCCGACGACCAGCTTTGGACCGAGCGCATCGCGAACAGCCTGCGCGACCGCCAAGGGGAAATTCATGCGCTTTGTGAGCGTGCCTCCCCAATGATCAGAGCGCTGGTTCGCCCGGGGGGAGAAAAATTGATGCACCGCGTAGTGATTGGCACCATGGATTTCGACCCCGTCGAAACCAGCCTCCCGAGCGAGGGAAGCTGCCCTTCCAAAGCTTGCAATCAGGTTTTCTATCTCAGCGGCCGTCATCACCCTCGGCGTCTTTGCTCCCGGACGCAACGATGCAACCGCAGACGGGCCACGCAAACTCTGCTCACCGATCAGCTCCGGCTTCGCGATGCGCCCACCGTCGTATATCTGGAGGATTGCAAGCCCTTGTGACGCACGCAACGCTGCCGCGAGCTGGCGGAGACTGGGTAGGTGTCCATCGTGTGTCGCGCCTATTCCCTGCCACGAGCGCCCGTTCTCGTCGACGTAGGCGGCCGCAGAGATATTTGCCCCAAATCCGTTAGCGGCGCGTCGCCGGACAAATTCGAGTTCACTTTCGGTCGCGGTGCCATCTATGTTGGACGAATTGGTCGTCAAGGGCGCAATCGCGAAACGATTTGCCATCTCTCGCCCGCAGTTGAACCTGATAGGAGACCAAGCAACCATCTATCAAACCTCCGATATTCCCTAGGTTGGGCGACCTCGAATGGCATCCGTACGCGCCAACCCGACAGTCCTTCGTGAACTCCCCGATCAGATACTCGACAATCCCCCACGCCTCAAGGCGGTCGCCGACCCGATCGTCCCGTCGGGCAGACGAGGCAGGGCGCGGACATCTTCGAGCCCCGCCTGGTGATCGGCCATGGATCGAGAAGGCCTCTCCCGGGCCTGCTTGCTCGGCCAAGCCACCGTGCTTCAGCCGCGCTTTTCCTTGTCGAGGCCCTCTATAGTCTGCTGTCGCGCACGTCGCCGATGACCGGCTTGCGCTCACGGCAAAGGCGGGCCGAGTCTGCAGATCCCCGGTGCGCCCGTCGCTCGATGCGATCGCTCTCTCGTACCCACAATCAGGGGACATGCCCGAGGGGCGCGGAAAGCAACAATCGGCATCTCCCCTCCGCCTTTACCCTTGTTACTTCAACGATTTACATGATTTTATCACCACGAATGCGAGGATACGCGACTGAGGTCGGGCGTGTGTTGCACGGCCATATCCCCCCCGCGCCCTGGCGAGGCGCGACAGTTTTTCCCGCCCCGTCACCGTCAGTCGGACGTCCTGAGTTCCATTGCTTTTCCCGGCTCGATTATCAGGAATGATTATGGATTTTCACATGAAAACAAGGAATTCAACAAGCTCGTGGAATACGCAACCGAATCGGCAATAGTGTTCGGCGGCGCCCTGTAAACACCAGGGTCAGTGGGGGACTCACTATGATCGCAAACACGCCGAATATTGCCGTTGGATTGTTTCCCTCGACCGGAACGCCCGACAAATCGACCGGGGCACGCATGCTCTCCAGTCCGTGATCGGCATTCATCCGCACAACGGCAGCCGGTTATTGCTCTGGCCCCACACGGTCAGCGCAGCCAAGCGATCTTCAAGCTCTCCAGTCCGCCATCCAGCAAGCGATGGGCGCACGCTGGATCTTGCGCACCAAAACAACGCGATCCGCCCAAGGCGCACTGCGCCCTGCTCTTCAGCAAAAGAAGGAATGGAAGCATGATGACAAGAATCGCGCTTGCGGGCGTGATGATGAGTATTGGGATGACGGCAGCCTATGCACAGAACGTGGCGCTGCCGCCCGTCATCAATCCGCTACCGGCGAAGGCAACGCTGCCGGACGGGCTGTTCGAGCTTTCAGGAGTGACGCTCGGCTCCAGCCGCGAAGAAGCCGCCGCCGCGCTTACAGCCCTGGGGAAAGGCACGGCTTCATGGGAGAAGCCCAATATCCCCGACCCGCGCTATATGGGTTCCGGCGGCATCAATTTCAGATTCAAGCAGCCACCATTGCTCCAGCAGGTCATCAAAGGGAGCGATCGCTCCACCGACACATACTCCGTTTCCATGACGTCGAACGTCAATGAAACCCGCGCTTATCGCATTGACCGGAGACTCAACCACGCGACCGCGGCACAGCAGATCAGCGTGCCGGACTTGGTTGGCGCCCTGACCGCCAAGTATGGCAACCCCTCTTGGCACGACGAAGCCGGGCGCAAACTGTATTGGATTTGGTTTGAGGGCAAGCGGGTGGCCGCTGGAGCATTCGACCCCAGCGACAAAGCATTCGGTAAACCGGGCGGATGCCTGTATGCTGGCGTTTATGTGCCGGAAATTTTTTACTTCGATCAGCCAGGCAGTTTTCGTAATCTTGTTGGCTGCCAAACGGTCATAGAGGTCGGATATGCAGCCGGCCAGCGCCCAGACCTGTCAGCCCGTGTCAATTTCCTTCTGCTCGACGTGGAGCGTTTCCGGCGCAATGTGATGGAAACCGATGCGTGGGCGCGGGCGGAACTTCAGAAGATCGTCGACGGCAAGGGTGGCACGGCACCGAAATTATAGCCTGTACTCAAGCTGTAACTCCAGCACCGCCGACGACGAAAAGGCCGCACAATTCAGCGGCCTTTTTAGGCTCGTAATTTTTCATGGACATATTCACTAACATTCAAAATTGACGCGATCATAGGCCTTCCATACACGGATTGCCGATCGACGACGATGCCGGCCAAGCCCTGCTGCCCCCTCTCCCCCGGCGCGCGGTCGAACCGAAGACTCACAATTCCGTGCGCCGCTCACCAAGCCGCAGCCAGCGGGCGGCTCCGCGGTGCCGGAAATGCTCCGGCGGTCGATTGCCTGCGCTCATCTCCGCCTCGCGCGCAATCCACTCGACGCCGCAGGTCGCGGCCGCATGTGGAAAGGCAGCAAGTTCAATGAATTACGGGTGCGTATGGCGGAGACGAGAGGATTCCGGGCAATTACCCGCCATTGAAAACGCATGATTTTTTGACGATCGGTGCCCCGCTCCGTGTCACAATTCGGGACGCGATCGGATGGCATCGTGAGGCAGCAGGAAGATGCGAGTTCGCCCCTTGACGGTGAGGGGATTTCCGCGTCGTCAAGGGGGCCCTCGATCAATCGCGGGGCGCGCCCGGTGCACCGTCACCGCGATATTCGGACCACGCCCACGCGAGACAGCGCGAAAAATCGCCGGTCCAGCCGATCGCATCCGGGTGCAGAAGCGCGCCCGCCTCGATCCGATCAGCCTGCCATGGCGTGCGCGGCGGCTTCTCGCGATCGGTCACGACCGGCGTCGTGGCCTGATTTAGCGTATCATTCAACCGTTTTATTCCGACGGGACCGAATATTGACGGGCGCCATGTTGTCAATCACGTGCTGCAGTTCCGGACGCGCCAGCATCAGCCGCAGAAGCAGCACCACACTGCCGGGTATGCGCGCTTCACCGAGCGCCCATTTCTGCCCCGTGCGCGGACTCGCCCCTACCATTCCCGCAAACCCCGCTTGACTATAGCCGAGCCGGGCGAGTGCGCCCCGAAACTCACGTGCATCCATAATGGCGGGTGCGCCTGTTTTTCCGTCATTTCCCATAGAATGACAGATACACTACGCCTATTTGGCCGAACAATCACGAAAACGTGAACGGGAATTTCCCCTTCTCCCTTGCATAATACGCCTATTAGGCGTATATTACAATCATCAGCAACGGAGACACCCAATGACCGCACTCTTCATCATCGCGACCGTCCTCGCAGCCGGCTGGTTGTCCTGGACGTACTACCGGTTTCTCGTTCGCCTCGACGCCCTCGAGCAACGCCTGCTGCCGCGCAACACGAGCCTCTGACCGCCCTTCCACAAGGGGCACGCCAACGGGACCGACCGCGAAAGCGGTGGCGGTCCCCGCGGCCGTGGAAGGGCTCTCCAGCCTTCTGTGCAGCAACTAGGCGCCTCCGGGCGCTCTTTTCCTGCATAGCGCAGGCAATTAGTTAGAGACTTAGTTAAGTGTTGCGTGCTACTCTCTGATTTGCATGGTGGAATGCCGTGCGAATAAAGCGGGCCCGGAAGGTGTTGGAACCACCGACCGAGCCCTTGATCTCAACCTTCGGAAACAAGGTTTCGACCCGATGCAATCCTCTACACGCATTTGGCGCGTGCCGCTATGGGCATGGGCGCCGATCAGCCTCGGCATCGCCGCCGAGACGGTCTCCAACGGCCT
>Ga0182736_1002137_pt1 | contig 15977 bp, 16 predicted proteins | sample eDN5th30CKraftBY_FD_128882 | JGI IMG/M metagenome (GOLD analysis project Ga0182736, IMG submission 128882) | Enriched backyard soil microbial communities from Emeryville, California, USA - eDNA 5th pass 30_C Kraft BY (version 2) (version 2) | ecosystem: Environmental > Terrestrial > Soil >... | reverse complement strand
CGGCACGCTCACCGAGAACGGCATGCGGCTGTCCCGCGTCGACGCGCTCGGCGGGCACGCGGAGGCCGACGCCCGCGATGTGCTCGGGGCGCTCGGCGTCGCCGACAAGCGGCCCAACGCGAGCCTTGCCGCGATCGCCGAGGCGTGCCCGCCGCCGCAGTGGACCGTCGTCACCACCCAGCCGTTCTCGTCGGCGCGCAAGTGGAGCGGGGCGAGCTTCGCCGAGCACGGCAACTGGGTGCTCGGTGCGCCGGACGTGCTGCTCCCCGAGGACAGCGCCGAGCGCGCCGAGGCCGAGCGCATCGGCGCCGACGGCCTGCGCGTGCTGCTGCTCGGCCGCGGTTCCCGCGTCGTCGACGACCCGGCCGGACCGGGTGACGTCGAGGCCGTGGCCCTCGTCGTGCTGGAGCAGAAGGTGCGTCCGGAGGCGGCCGACACCCTCGCGTACTTCGCGGAGCAGAACGTCGACGTCAAGGTCATCTCCGGCGACAACGCGGTGTCCGTCGCGGCCGTGGCGTCGTCGCTGGGACTGACCGGCGCGCACGCGCCCGTCGACGCCCGCGAGCTGCCCGAGGCGAAGGAGTCGCTCGCCGACGAGGTCGACGCCGGCACCGTCTTCGGCCGCGTCACCCCCGCACAGAAGCGCTCCATGGTCGGCGCGCTGCAGTCGCGCGGGCACACGGTCGCCATGACCGGCGACGGCGTCAACGACGTCCTCGCGCTCAAGGACGCCGACATCGGCGTCGCGATGGGCTCGGGCAGCCCCGCGACGCGCGCTGTCGCCCAGATCGTCCTGCTCGACGACTCCTTCGCGACCTTGCCGCACGTCGTCGCCGAGGGCCGGCGGGTGATCGGCAACATCGAGCGCGTCGCCAACCTGTTCCTGACCAAGACCGTCTACTCGGTGCTGCTGGCCATCGCGATCGGCGCCATCGGCGTGCCGTTCCCGTTCCTGCCGCGGCACCTGACGCTCATCGGCTCGCTCACGATCGGTATCCCGGCGTTCTTCCTGGCACTGGCCCCCAACACCGAGCGGGCCCGGACGGGCTTCGTCAAGCGGGTCCTGCGGCTGGCCGCGCCGTCGGGGATCATCGCGGGCGCCGGGACCGTCGTGACGTACCTGATCGTGCGCACCGACCCGACGGCCACGAGCATCCAGCAGAGCACGGCGGCCGTGCTGACGCTGTACCTGATCGCGACGGGCGTGCTCGTCGTCGTCGCCCGGCCGTTCGTGTGGTGGAAGGCCGTGCTGGTCGTGGCCTCGCTCGCCGCGTTCGCGCACGCCCTGCTCTCGCCGCTGCCGTTCGGCCGGGAGTTCTGGCAGCTCGACGCGGGCAACACCGCGACGATGCTGGTCGGGCTGGTCGTCGCGATCGTCGGCATCGTGCTGGTGGAGGTCGCGAACCTGGTGATCACCCGTCGGCTCGCCCGCGCCACCCCCGCCCCGGCCTCGGACTGAGGCCGGCGGCCCGCGAGCGTGTCGTCAGCGTGAGGAGACCGCGCTGACGACACGTCCCGACTCGGCGGCCTCGGCGCGGCGGGCGAGCCGGCCGGCGATCGCGGCGCAGGCCATCAGCTGGATCATGTGGAACAGCATGATCGGCAGGACGATCGCCCCGACCTGGGCGCCCGCGAAGAGCACGCCGGCCATGGGCAGGCCGGTCGCCAGGCTCTTCTTCGAGCCGCAGAACATGATCGTGATGCGGTCGGCGTGGGTGAAGCCGCGCGGTCCGTACCAGGTCAGCAGCAGGACGGCGGCCAGCAGGGCGAGGCAGATCGCGACCAGGGTGAGCAGCGCGGGCACCGACAGCGTCCCCCAGATCCCCTCGGCCATGCCCTCGCTGAACGCGACGTAGACGACCAGCAGGATCGATCCGCGGTCGACGAGCACCAGGTGCTTCTTGTGCCGCGCGACCCAGCCGCCGATCCAGCGCCGGGCGAGCTGGCCGAGGACGAACGGCGCGAGCAACTGCAGGGCGACGTCGGCCACCGCGCCGCCGGAGATGCCGCCGTGCGAGGCGAGCAGCAGGCCGGCGAGCAGCGGCGTCACGACGATGCCCAGCAGGTTCGACAGCGACGCGGCGCAGACCGCCGCGGACACGTTGCCGCGTGCCAGCGAGGTGAACGCGATCGACGACTGCACCGTCGAGGGCAGGCAGCACAGGAACAGCACGCCGACGGCGAGCTCGTGCGGCAGCACGCTCGCCGGGAGCAGGGAGACCGCGAGACCGAGCAGCGGGAACAGCACGAAGGTCGCGAGGAGGACCGTGCCGTGCAGCCGCCAGTGGCGCAGCCCGTCCAGCGCTTCGCGCGTCGAGAGCCGCGCGCCGTAGAGGAAGAACAGCAGGCCGATGGCGACCGTCGTGGCGTGGCCGAAGCCGGTGGCGACGCCACCGCGGGCCGGGACGAGCGCCGCGATCCCGATGACGACGAGCAGCAGCACGATGAAGGCGTCGATCCGGACGCGGCGGAGGCGGGCGAGCACGTCGTCCACGGTCGACGGCATCCGGTCATTCGGAAACGGGCACGCCGAGCTGTCTGCCATCGGAATCTATGATGACCGCGTGCTCGATCCCGTCCTGCTCCGCTCCTTCGTCGCGGTGGCGCGCGCGCTGAGCTTCACCCGCGCCGCGGAGGCCCTCGGCGTCCGGCAGAGCACGGTGAGCCAGCACGTCCGCAGGCTCGAGGACGTCGTCGGCCGCACGTTGTTCGTGCGCGACACCCACTCCGTCGCCCTCACGTCCGACGGCGAGGCGATGGTCGAGTTCGCCGACACGATCCTCGACACGCAGGAGCGCGCGGTGGCGCACTTCCGCGGCGTGCAGGTGCGTGGGCGGCTGCGGCTCGGGGTCTCGGAGGACCTCGTCCTCACCCGGATGGCGTCGATCCTCGACGGGTTCCGGCGCCGGCACCCGGCCGTCGACCTGGTGCTGACGGTCGGCCTCAGCGAGAACCTCGAGTCCGCTCTCGACACGGGCGACCTCGACCTGATCTTCGCCAAGCGCTCGCCCGGCCGCCCCCGGGGAACGACCGTGTGGCGCGACCGCTTCGTCTGGGTGTCGGCACCGGGGTTCCGGCTCGACGGCGGACCGGTGCCGCTGGTGGCCTATCCGCGGCCGAGCCTGTCGCGGGCGTCGGCGATCGCGGCGCTGGAGTCGGCCGGGCTGTCGTGGCGGCTCTCGTGCACGAGCGCGTCGCTCTCGGGGCTGCGTGCGGCGGCGCTCGCGGGGCTGGGGGTCGTGGCGCACGCGGAGACGCTCGTGCCCGACGGCCTGGTGCGGGTGCCGGGGCTGCCGCCGCTCGACGACTTCGAGTTCACGTTGCAGACCTCCCGCCGGGCGACCGGGCAGGTCTCCGACGCGGTCGAGGCGATGACGCGGGCGATCCACGACTCCGCAGGATCGCTGCGGTCCGGTTCGCCCGGCTGAGCCGGACGAGCCGGCGCCGGTCAGCGGTTCAGGAACGCCTCGATGCCGGCGGCGATCGCGGCGGCGTACCGGGCGCGCCCCGCCGGGGAGCCGACCAGCGCCGCCTCCGCCGCGTTGCGCATGTTCGCGCACTCCACGAGGGCGGCGGGGCGCATCGAGAGGTTCAGTCCGGCCAGGTCCCTGCGGGGTGAGAGACCGTCCGTGCCGACGTAGTCCGAGACCGCGAACCCGCCCGCGCGCAGCGCGTCGCGCAGGTCCGCCGACAGTTGGTGTGCCGGGCCGGACTGGGCGGCGTTGAGCGGCGGATCGGAGTAGGCGACGTGGAAGCCCCTGTTGCCGGGCGCCGATCCGTCGGCGTGCAGGGAGACGACCGCGTCCGCGTCCGCCTGCTCCCCGGCCGCGCCACGGACGTCGACGCACGGACCGACGCCGGTGTCGTCGTCGCGCGTCATGACGACGGTGACGCCCTTGGCCGTGAGGGCGTCCCGCACCCGCAGCGCCAGGTCCCAGTTGAACGCGTGCTCGGGGTACCCGGCGTCGGTCTGGGTGCCGGTGGTGTTGCAGGGCTTCGTGCCGCCCCGCCCGTCGGGCACGGGGGCGTTGACGGCGGCGCGGTCGCGGGCGTTCCCGCCGTTGTGGCCCGGGTCGAGGACGACGACGTGCCGCGCCCTCGGGGCGGGCGGTGCCGCGGGCGCGGGAACCGGCACGGCCGTGGAGACGGGAACGGCGTCGGACACGGACACCGGCGCGGGTGAAGCGGTCGAGGCGGTCGGGGCCGACGCGGCCGCACCGCACCCGGCCAGGAGGACGCCCGCGAGCAGGACGACGACGGCGCGGCTCGGGGCGGACACGGCCGACAGCTTCGCACGGCTACCCTGGCGACCGGGCGTCGTCCGCAGCGGACACGCGGCGAGAATGACGGGAGAGCGCTGGTGCAACCGGGTCAGCCAGACATGTCGATGATCCTGCAGCAGGCCCAGAAGATGCAGGAGCAGCTCGTCGCGGCGCAGCAGGAGCTGCAGGTGACCGAGGTGACGGGCCAGGCGGGCAACGGCCTCGTCGAGATCACCATGACGGCGGCGGGCGAGATCCGCAACGTCAAGATCGACCCCAAGATCGTCGACCCCGACGACGTGGAGACCCTGCAGGACCTGCTCGTCGGCGCGTTCCAGGAAGCGAGCGCGGCCGCGCAGCAGGAGCAGGCACAGAAGATGGGGCCGCTCGCGGGCGGTCTCGGCGGCGGCGCGGGCGGCCTGGGCCTGCCCGGCTTCTGACGCGATGTTCGAGGGACCGGTCCAGGACCTGATCGACGAGCTGGGCCGGCTGCCGGGCGTCGGGCCCAAGAGTGCGCAGCGGATCGCGTTCCACCTGCTGGCGGCCGACCCGGCCGACGTCTCCCGGCTGCAGGAGGTGCTCCAGCGGGTCAAGCAGGGTGTGCGGTTCTGCGAGGTCTGCAGCAACGTCTCGGAGAACGAACGCTGCCGCTTCTGCACCGACGCGCGGCGGGACCCGACGGTGGTGTGCGTCGTCGAGGAGCCCAAGGACGTCCTCGCCGTGGAACGCACCCGCGAGTTCAAGGGCCGCTACCACGTCCTGGGCGGGGCGCTGGATCCGTTGGGGGGCATCGGCCCCGACTCGCTGAAGATCCGAGAGCTGCTCGCCCGGCTCGGCGGGACGGGCCCGGCGTCCGACGAGACCGAGATCGCCGAGGTCATCATCGCGACCGACCCCAACACCGAGGGGGAGGCGACGGCCACGTACCTGGTCCGGCTGCTGCGCGACTTCCCCGGGCTGACGGTGTCGCGCCCCGCGGCGGGGCTGCCGATGGGCGGCGACCTGGAGTTCGCCGACGAGCTCACGCTCGGACGGGCGCTCTCCGGCCGCCGCGCACTCTGACGCGTCCTCCCGCTGCGCTCCCGTGGCGTCAGCCCTCGGGTGCGTGGCCCTGCAGGTCGGCGCGACGCCGCAGCAGCGAGCAGGAGGGGCAGCCGCGCAGCTCCGCGGTGTTGATCAGCTCCTGCTCCCAGCGGTAGAGATCCCACTGCTTGCGGGCCTGGCGCTCGCGCTGTGCCTCGACCTCTTCCTTCGCGATCATGCGGCCGATCAGTGCCGACACGACCGCCATCGCGGCGATCGACACGGCGAGAAGGATGCTCATCGTGACCACCTCCCGGGAGCGGACCGGTCACCCGGCCCGTCGACGACGACCCGTTCGGGGACCCGCGGCGACCGGCCGCGGAGGGAGGGGCCGCCGGGCGGATGCTCGGCGGCCCGTCGTGGTGCCGACCCCCCGCCGGCACCCGACCCGATCAGTCGTCCTCGTCCGCCCGGGCCGAGCCCGTCGCGGACTGGTACTGCTGGCGACGTTCCCAGGCCATGCGGCGCTCGGAGGCGGTGAAGCGCCGGTCGGCGGAGCGAGCGGCGTCGACGATGCCCACGATCACCGCGATCGCGACGAGGGCGGCGAAGCCGATCAGCAACATCGTGATCATGGCGACCACCTGCCGCGGCGCGGAACGGCGGGAACCGTGCGGTCAGCCGGGTGTGCCTTCTTCATCGTGTAGCCCCTTCCCGTGATCTCCTGACCCGGCCGGTCGCCGGGAGGTCGGTGCTCCCGGCGTGGGCCGGGACGGGTGCGGCAGCCGGAACGCCCGGTTCGCGGGCGTGGCTCCCGAAGGCTGGAGGAGCGCGTCCGGGGAGGCCGTCGCGGTGTCGCTCGTGTCGCGCATCGGAGCCTCCCTCCTGGTCGGCACCGCCTCCGTTGATGCGGGGGCGAATCGTGTCGACGTACTGAGAATGCCCGATGACAGCCCGTCATGCAATTGCAAATTGATGAGATTGCACGAGGCATTCACATCCCGTAGGCTTCCGGGGCTCCACGCCCCGCAACCGGCCCAGCCCCCCGCAGCTGTCAGGAAGACGAGATGGCCGAAGCGCACGGTCCCGCCGGCCCCAGGCGACGCCTCGGCGCCGAGCTCCGGCGGCTGCGGAGCAAGGCGGGTCTGCACCTCGAGGACGTCGCCCGCGAGATGACGTGCTCGACCTCGAAGATCTCCCGGCTGGAGAACGGCAAGGGCATCCCGAAGCTGCCCGACGTCCGCGAACTGATGCGCATCTACGGCGTCACCGCCGGCACGGAGCGTGACATGCTCCTGCGACTGGCCCGTGAAGGCCGACAGCAGGGGTGGTGGGAGCCGTACACGGAGGGTGTCCAGGCCGAGAAGTTCGTCCTCGACTCACCCGGCCGCTACCCCGCCCTCGAGACCGAGGCGATCGCCGTCCGGCTGTTCACCGGGATGATCCTCCCCGGCCTGTTGCAGACGGCCGCGTACGCGCGCGAGATGCTCGCCGCGCTGCTCCCGCACCACCTGTCGGCCGAGATCGACAGGCTCGTCGAGCTCCGGATGGAACGGCAGCGGGCGCTCACCCGCGACGAGGCGCCGCTGCAGTTGTCCGCGGTGCTCGACGAGGCGTTGCTCCGGCGTGTCGTCGGCGGTCCCGAACTGATGCGCGAACAGCTGGCGGTCGTACTCGAGAAGGCGGCCATGTCCACTGTCGACGTGCGGGTCCTCGCCTTCGATGCCGGGTTCCACCGGGCGCACCTCGGCCAGTTCACGCTGCTGGAACTGCGGGAACCGCTCGACGACCTCGTCTACATCGAGGGGCACGGCGGGGACTCCTACCTGGAGTCGACCGAGGACGTGAAGCTGTACAAAGAGGTCTACGCCGACGTGGTGTCCAAAGCGTTACCACCCCCCGCGTCGGAGGCGTTGATCCGTGAGTATCTTCACCGCTACGAATCAGGGGAGGGTGGGCTGTGATCGAGTTCGTCACGAGTTCTTTCTGCAATTACGGCGACTGTGTCGAGATCGGGCGCGGCCCCGAGGGCACGATGCTGGTGCGCGACAGCAAGGACCGCGACCAGGGTGCTCTGACGTTCACCCGCGAGGAATGGGAAGCATTCGTCGCCGGGGTCAAGGCCGGAGAGTTCGACCCCGCCTGACGCCACCCCGAGCGTCACGCGGAGTAATCAGACACAGCGGCCCGGGAGGGCGGACCGATCGTCCGCCCCTCCCGGGCCGTCGGCCGTCGCGGGTGAGATCGTCACTGCGCGTGCGGCCGTGAGGGACCACCCGCCCCGCGGATCGCGCGGGGCGGTGGCCACGTTCTTCGGGTCAGCGCATCGCGCGGTTCACGGCCGAGACGACCGCCTTGAGCGACGCGCTGACGATGGAGCTGTCGACGCCGACGCCCCAGAGCACCTTGTCCTCGATCGTGCACTCGACATAGGCGGCGGCACGGGCGTCGTCGCCCGACGAGAGGGCGTGCTCGTGGTAGTCGAGCACCCGTACGTCGAACCCGATGCCCGCCAACGCGTCCACGAAGGCCGCGATCGGCCCGTTGCCGCTGCCGGAGATCTCGTGCACCTCGTTCTCGACGCGCACGGTCGCGGTGATCTCGTCGCGGCCCTCGCCGTCGCTGGAGAGCGTGTGGCGCAGCAGCTTCAGCGGCGTGACGCGGTCGAGGTACTCCACGTCGAACGCGTCGCGCATCTCCTTGGGCGTGACCTCGCCGCCCTCGGTGTCGGTGTAGTTCTGGATGACCTTGGAGAACTCCATCTGCAGCCGGCGCGGCAGGTCGAGCTGGTGCTCGGCCTTCATGATGTAGGCGACGCCGCCCTTGCCGGACTGCGAGTTCACCCGGATGACGGCCTCGTAGGTGCGGCCGATGTCCTTCGGGTCGACGGGCAGGTACGGGACCTCCCAGCGGAAGTCGTCGACGGCGACGCCGGCCTCGGTCGCGTCGGCCTCCATCGCCTGGAAGCCCTTGTTGATCGCGTCCTGGTGGCTGCCGGAGAAGGCCGTGTAGACCAGGTCGCCGCCCCAGGGGTGGCGTTCGGCGACGGGCAGCTGGTTGCAGTACTCGACGGTGCGCCGGATCTCGTCGATGTCGGAGAAGTCGATCTGCGGGTCGATGCCCTGGGTGAACAGGTTCATCCCCAACGTCACCAGGTCGACGTTGCCGGTGCGCTCGCCGTTGCCGAACAGGCAGCCCTCGATGCGGTCGGCGCCCGCCTGGTAGCCCAGCTCGGCCGCGGCGACGCCGGTGCCGCGGTCGTTGTGCGGGTGCAGCGACAGGACGATGCCCTCGCGCCGCGCCAGGTTGCGGTGCATCCACTCGATGGAGTCGGCGTAGACGTTGGGCGTGGCCATCTCGACCGTCGCCGGCAGGTTGACGATCATCGGCGCCTCGGGCGTCGGCTGCCAGATCTCGCTGACCGCGTTGCAGATGTCGACGGCGTACTGCAGCTCGGTGCCGGTGTAGGACTCGGGGGAGTACTCGAAGCGCCAGTCGGTGTTCGGGTACTTCTCCGAGAACCGCAGCACGTCCTCGGCGCCGTCGGTGGCGATCTTGGTGATGCCCGTGCGGTCGGAGCGGAAGACGACGCGACGCTGCAGGATCGACGTCGAGTTGTACAGGTGGACGATCGCGCGCGGCGCGCCCTCACAGGCCTCGTACGTCCGCTCGATGAGCTCGGGGCGGGCCTGGGTCAGCACCTGGATCGTGACATCGTCGGGGATCGCGTCGCCCTCGATGATCTCGCGGACGAAGTCGAAGTCGGTCTGGCTCGCGGCCGGGAAGCCGACCTCGATCTCCTTGTAGCCCATGCGGACCAGCAGCTCGAACATCCGGCGCTTGCGGGCCGGGCTCATCGGGTCGATCAGGGCCTGGTTGCCGTCGCGCAGGTCGACCGCGCACCACAACGGCGCCTTGGTGATCCGCGTGTCGGGCCACGTGCGGTCGGGCAGCGACACCGGCTCGACCATCTCGTGGAACGGGCGGTAGCGGTGGAACGGCAGGTGCGAGCCGCGCTGCGGGTTCCACGGCGGCTGGTCCGCGGGCGCGGGATTCGACGGGGTCCGTACGCGGCTCGTCGACGACGAGGTATACGCGTCGGGGGAGATGCTCATTGCGGGGTGCTCCTCGGTGCGGCCGGGCTGTGGTGACCGGCGGGCACACCACACACCGCGACGAGGGGCCGGTCGGTCAGACCCCGCCGCGGCGGCGAAGGAGCAGGCGCGCCATGGCGTCGACTGTAGCCCCCTGCGCCCACACGTTGGCAACCGGCTCCCGGATGGCGGGATCCGGATCTCGGACCGTGCGGGACCGACGTACCCGATCGGTCGGCCGTGCCGACCTGTCGACGGCGCCCGGCCGTGTCAGGATGGCGGCCCGGGACGACCAGCCGGAGCGAGCGAGCGGAGGGTCCATGAGCGTGCGCACCTCGGCACGTCGCGGCGTGGGAATGCTGGCGACGGCGCTGCGGATCGTCGGGATGGTCATCGTCGCGTTCCTGGTGCTGCACATCGTGCTGACGCTGCTCGACGCGAACCCGGCCAACGGGCTGACGACGTTCGTCGCCGACGTCTCGAGCCGCTTCACCCTGGGGCTCGACGACCTCTTCCTGCCCGACGAGCCCAAGCTGCGCGTGACGCTGAACTACGGGGTGGCCGCGATCGTCTGGTGGCTGATCACGGCGGTCGTCGTCCGGCTGGTGCGCCGGGTCTCCTGAGCGTGGGAGCGCGGATCGCCGCAGGCCGGGGCGCGGCGGCCGGTCAGATCGCCGCCGGCCAGATGGCGACGGCGTAGGCGCCGAACCACGCCGAGGCCAGCACCACCCCCGCGAGGATCCCGGCCGCCGCGACGCGGTGCCGGCCGGCCAGCCGCGCCAGCCCGACGGCCACCGGCACCACCAGCGTGAACGCCGGGAGGAGCAGCCGGGCCTTCGACGCCATCACCCCCGCGCTCCCGACGTCCATCGCGACGACGAGCAGCCCGTAGCAGAACAGCGGCCAGGGCAGGGTGCCCGCGGCGGCGTCGCGCAGGCACACGCCGAGGAGTACGACCGCCACCACCAGCGCGACCACCGTCCCCACCTCCAGCAGCGACGGCGCCGACGCCAGCACCGTCCCGGCGAAGTGCAGGGTCGAGGCGCCGCCGTCGAAACGCGACCCCCAGCCGCGGGACTGCACGGCGAACCAGCCCGTCGGCGAGCCGGTCCGCGCGCCCACCCACGCCAGGTAGCCGAGCAGCCCGAGCGGGGCGATCGCGACGGCGGCCCACGGCCGGCCGCCGTCGTCGCGACGGTGCAGCGCCGCGCCCGCCGACACGAGCACCACGATCAGCAGCGCCGCGGCGGTCGGGCGGACGAGGCCCGCGGCGAGGCAGCCGAGACCGGCGGCGGCCCAGCGGCGCTCGAGGACGAACACGAGCGTCCAGGCCGCGCAGGCGCAGAACAGCGCCTCGGAGTAGGCCATCGACAGCACGACCGACATCGGGGCCGCGCCGAACAGCGCGACGAGCACCAGCCCTGCCCGCGCCGACCCGCCCGGGACGGCCCGGCCGATCCGCGCGACGGCGTACGCGGCGACGACCCCGGCCGCCAGCGTCACGACGACGGCCGCCGCCAGCATGGGCAGGCCGGTGAGGAAGCGCGTCGTCGCGACGAGAGCGGGGTAGCCGGGGAAGAACGCGAGCGGGGTGGCGGCCGAGCGCACGCCCTCGGCGTCGACGAGTCCCCGCGGCACGCCGCCGTAGCCGCCCTGGGCGATGCCGAGGAACCAGTGCCCGTCCCACGATCCGAGCCGGTCGCCGAGGTGCTCGCCGTTGGCCCCGGTGAGCAGCACGAGCAGGGCCGTCCCGACCGCCCGCACGAGCAGGTAGACCCCGGCGGGGGCGAGCGCGGACCGCAGCACGGGACCGGCGGGCAGCGCGGGAAGGGGGATCGTCGTGACCCCCCGGCGCGCCCGCGCGGGCGACGTGTCCGGACTCACGCCGGCCCCCGGCACACCCCGCGAGCGGGGGCGGGGCGCCGTCGGTGTCTGTGGCATCGGTCATCGAGGTTAACGGCGCTGCTCGGCGCCGGTAGGCTGGGCTCCCGACCAGCTCCTCGAGAGTGGTCGGCGTGCCGGCAGGCGGTCGTGGGGACCTCTCGTCGTTGTCGATCCGTCGCGGAGGACAGACCGAAGACGTCGCCGGCACCCGGCCGCGGCGTGAGACAGGAGGTCGGAGTGGCCCTCGTCGTGCAGAAGTACGGCGGATCGTCGGTTCAGGACGCGGACCGCATCAAGAAGGTCGCGGAACGGATCGTCCGGACCCGCAAAGAGGGCCACGACGTCGTGGTCGTCGTCTCCGCGATGGGGGACACGACCGACGAGCTGACCGACCTCGCCGAGCAGATCTCGCCCGCCCCGCCCGCCCGTGAGATGGACATGCTGCTCACCGCGGGTGAGCGGATCTCCAACGCGCTGGTCGCGATGGCGATCCACGCCCTGGGTGCCGAGGCCCGCTCGTTCACCGGTTCGCAGGCCGGGATGCTCACCACGTCCAAGCACGGCGACGCCCGGATCGTGCAGGTCAACCCGGGTCGGCTGCGCAGCGCGCTCGACGAGGGCTCGATCGTCCTCGTCGCCGGCTTCCAGGGGATGAGCGAGGACTCCAAGGACATCACGACGCTGGGCCGCGGCGGGTCGGACACGACCGCCGTCGCGCTGGCCGCGGCGCTCGAGGCCGACGTCTGCGAGATCTACACCGACGTCGACGGCATCTTCTCCGCCGACCCGCGGATCGTGCCCGACGCGCAGCACCTCGACACCGTGACGTACGAGGAGATGCTGGAGATGGCGGCCTCCGGCGCGAAGGTCCTGCACCTGCGCGCCGTCGAGTACGCCCGCCGTTACAACGTGCCGCTGCGGGTGCGCAGCTCGTACAACGACAAGCCGGGGACCCTGGTCGCCGGTTCGATCGAGGAGATTCCGTTGGAGAACCCGATCCTGACCGGGGTCGCGCACGACCGTTCCGAGGCCAAGATCACCGTCACGGGTGTGCCCGACACGCCCGGCATGGCGGCCCGGATCTTCCGCACCGTCGCCGATGCCGAGATCAACATCGACATGGTGCTGCAGAACATCTCCCACGAGTCCGTCGGCACCACCGACATCACGTTCACGCTGCCCCGCGCCGACGGCCCGCGCGCCGTCGCCGCGCTGGAGGGGGCCAAGAACGACATCGGGTTCGACGAGGTCGTGTACGACCCCGAGGTCGGCAAGGTGTCGCTGGTCGGCGCGGGCATGCGCAACCACCCCGGCGTCACCGCCACCTTCTGTGAGGCGCTGTCCAGCGCCGGCGTGAACATCGAGACCATGAACACCTCCGAGATCCGCATCTCGGTGATCTGCCGCGCCGACCAGCTCGACGGTGCCGTCCGTGCCCTGCACGACGCGTTCGACCTGGGTGGCGACGAGGAGGCCGTCGTGTACGCAGGGACCGGACGATGACCGCCGCCGGGAACGGGCCGGTCGTCGCGATCGTCGGCGCCACCGGTGCCGTCGGCACCACGATGATCGACATCATCGACGCGCGCCAGTCCGTGCCGTGGAGCGAGATCCGGCTCGTCGCGTCGGCCCGCTCGGCGGGCAAGGTGCTGAAGGTCCGCGGCGAGGACGTCACCGTCCGGCTGCTCGAGCCGGAGGTCTTCGACGGCGTCGACATCGCGCTGTTCGACGTCCCCGACGAGATCAGCGCCGAGTGGGCGCCGATCGCCGCGGCGCGGGGCGCGGTCGCCGTCGACAACTCCGGCGCGTTCCGGATGGACCCCGACGTGCCGCTGGTGGTGCCGGAGGTCAACGCGGACAAGGCCGCCGACCGGCCCAAGGGCATCATCGCCAACCCCAACTGCACGACACTGTCGATGATGGCCGCGATGGGTGCGCTGCACCGCGAGTTCGGTCTGGAGGCGCTCGTCGTGGCGTCGTACCAGGCGGCCTCGGGTGCCGGTCAGCCCGGCATCGACCGCCTGCAGGCCGAGCTGTCGGCCGTCGCGGGCAAGAACGTCGGGCAGCACGGTGGCGACGTCGCGGCGGCGCTCGCCGAGGCCGGTCTCGGCACCGACTCGCCGTTCCCCGCGCCGCTGGCGCTCAACGTCGTCCCGTGGGCGGGCTCGCTCAAGGACGATGGCTGGTCGTCGGAGGAGCTGAAGGTCCGCAACGAGTCGCGCAAGATCCTCGGCATCCCCGACCTGAAGGTGTCGGCGACGTGCGTGCGCGTTCCCGTCGTCACCACCCACGCGTTGGCGGTGCACGCGACGTTCGGGCGCGAGGTGACCGTCGAGGGCGCCCGCAAGGTGCTCTCCGAGCAGCCGACGATCGTGCTGGCCGACGACCCGGCCGCGGGCCGGTGGCCGACCCCGGCCGACGTCGTCGGCGACGACCCGACCTGGGTGGGGCGGATCCGGCAGGCGCTGGACTTCCCGAACACCCTGGAGCTGTTCGTGTGCGGGGACAACCTGCGCAAGGGCGCCGCGCTGAACACCTACGAGATCGCCGAGACGGTCGCCGCGTCGCTCTGAGTCGCTCACGGGACGTCAGATCGCGTACTTCCAGATCGTGAGGGAGTAGGCGCCGAACCAGGCCGAGGCCAGCGTCGCCACCGCGAGGACGGCCCACGCCGTCGCGGGGCGGCGCCGGGCCAGGCCGAGCGCCATCGGCAGCAGCAACACGAACGCGGGCAGCAGCAGCCGCACCTTCGAGGCCATGACGCCCGACGACAGCCACACCGTCGCGACGACGGCGGCGCCGTAGAGCACCAGCGGCCACGGCACCCGCGCCGGGACGCACAGCGCGAGCAGGACGACCGCGCCGACGAGCACGACGAGGATCGCGATGTCGTAGACGGTCCCGTGCCGGCCGGCGAGCGTCTCCCCGAGCTGCCGGACGACGGCGACGCCGCCGTCGACGCCGCCGTCCCAGCCCGTGCTCTGCACGGTGAACCAGCCGCCGAGCTCGCCCGTCCGCACCGCCACGTAGGCCAGGTAGCCGCCGATGCCGCTCGCGGCCAGCAGCGCGGCGCCCAGTGGCCGCCACCCGTCGCGTCGGCCGACGAGCGCGACCGCGGCGACGGCGACGACGGCCAGCACCAGCGCCTCCGCCGTCGGGCGGACGAGGCCCGCCAGCGCGCAGGCCGCGCCGGCGAGCAGCCAGCGTCGTTCCAGGAGGCCGACGAGCGACCATGCCGCGAGCGCGCAGAACAGCGCCTCGGTGTAGGCCATGTTCAGCGTGACGGCCATCGGTGCGGCGGCGAAGAGGGCCGTCAGCAGCAGCCCCACACGCCGTGATCCACCGGGGACGAGCTCGCCCAGCCGGGTCAGCGCGTAGGCGCACGCGACGCCCGCCAGCAGTGACACGACGAGCGCCGCCGCGACCTCGTTGCCCCCGAGCAGCGGCGCGAACACGGCGATCGTCGCGGGATAGCCGGGGAAGAACGCGAGCGCGGTGAACGGTGTGTGCCGGCCGTGCCCGTCGAGCATCGTGTCGGGGATGCCGGAGTAGCCGTGCTCGGCGATGGCGATCATCCAGTCGCCGTCCCATGCGCGGAGCCGGGCGACCGGGTCGAGGCCGTGGGCGTAGGACAGCCATACCAGCACCAGGACGCCGACGACCCGGATCGCCAGATAGACGCCCGCGGGCGCGAGCGCGGCGACGAGGGCGGCCCGGCGCGCGGGATCGGGCGTCGCGACCGGGGTGTCGGTCGCGCTCACCGCGCCTCCCCCCGTCCGTTCCGTACCGCCCGAGCAGGTCACAACGGTAACGCGAGATCGTCGCGGCGCCGATAACGTTCTGCCGCGTGAGCAACGAAGAACTGATCCGTCGTTACGAGGCCGGCGGCGGCCACCTCGCCGCTGCCGCCGCCGAGGGCCTCGCGGTCCCCCCGGCCCTGAAGACCGCTCTGGTCACGTGCATGGACTCCCGGATCGACACGTTCACCCTCTTCGGGCTCAAGCTGGGGGAGGTGCACGTGCTGCGGAACGCGGGTGGCGTCGTCACCGACGACGTGATCCGCTCGCTGACGATCAGCCAGCGCAAGCTCGGGACCAGGGACATCCTGCTCGTCCAGCACAGCGGTTGTGGTCTGGCGACCTTCACCGACGACGACTTCTCCGAGGAGCTGGCCGTCGAGACGGGGATGCGGCCGCCGTGGCGGACCCACGCGTTCCGCGATCCGATGGTGAGCGTGCGCCGCGACCTCGCGCAGCTGCGGCACGACCCGTTCCTGCACCCGGACACGCGGGTGCGGGGCTTCGTGCTCGACATCGAGTCGTTCGTCCTGCAGGAGGTCGACAGCCAGGACTGAGCCCCGCGACGTATCGATGTGAGACGGCCGGGGACTGTGCGTCGCGTCACCTGGTAAGCCGAACGGGTGGCAGGTCGAACGGTGTCGCTCGTGTGCCGGGCGTGCGGGAGCAGGTCCGATCTCGGGGATCGGTCGGTGGCCGGCACGTGCCCGGATCTGGTCGACGACGCGGGCTACGCCGTCGACGAGGTCGAGATCGTCTTCCACGGCGTGTGCGCGAGGTGTCGCCCGGCCGCCGAGCGGTCCGGACGGAACCGCTCATGGGCCCGGTTGCGGCGCTGAGCGGCGCCGGACCCCTGGCTGACGGCCGTCGCCCGTGAGCCGCGCCCACAGTCCGCCGGATGGCGGATGCACCAGGGG
>Ga0182736_1002136_pt1 | contig 15982 bp, 12 predicted proteins | sample eDN5th30CKraftBY_FD_128882 | JGI IMG/M metagenome (GOLD analysis project Ga0182736, IMG submission 128882) | Enriched backyard soil microbial communities from Emeryville, California, USA - eDNA 5th pass 30_C Kraft BY (version 2) (version 2) | ecosystem: Environmental > Terrestrial > Soil >... | reverse complement strand
CAGTCGCTCGTCACGCTCGAATCCGACAAGGCCACGATGGACGTGCCGAGCCCGGCGTCGGGCACGGTCAAGGAACTGAAGGTCAAGATCGGGGATACGGTCTCCGAAGGCACGCTGATCCTCGTGCTGGAAGGCGGCGCAGGCGGCGCGGCCGCACCGGCGCCCACGCCCGCGCCGGCGGCACCGAAGGAAGTGCCCTCGGATGCGCCCGCGAAGCCCGCGCCCGCGCCGAAGGAAGCGCCGTCCGCGCTCGCGCAGGCGCCTGTCATTCCCGCCGGCGACGGCTCGCGCACGTCGAGCCACGCGTCGCCGTCGGTGCGCAAGTTCGCGCGGGAACTGGGCGTCGATGTGTCGCGCGTGCGCGGCACCGGGCCGAAGAACCGCATCACGCAGCAGGACATCACCGCGTTCGTGAAGGGCGTGATGTCGGGACAGGGCGCGGCGCCTGCGGCTGCGGCGCCGGCCGGCGGTGGCGGCGGCGAACTCGGCCTCTTGCCGTGGCCGAAGATCGACTTCACGAAGTTCGGTCCGGTCGAGCCGAAGCCGCTCTCGCGCATCAAGAAGATCTCGGGCGCGAACCTGCATCGCAACTGGGTGATGATCCCGCACGTCACGAACAACGACGAAGCCGACATCACCGAGCTCGAAGAATTGCGCGTGAAGCTCAACAAGGAGCACGAGAAAGCGGGCGTGAAGTTCACGATGCTCGCGTTCGTCATCAAGGCCGTGGTCTCGGCGCTGAAGAAGTTCCCGGACTTCAACGCGAGCCTCGACGGCGACAACCTCGTCTTCAAGCAGTACTACCACATCGGTTTCGCGGCCGATACGCCGAACGGCCTCGTCGTTCCGGTGATCCGCGACGCGGACAAGAAGGGCCTCGTCGATATCGCCAAGGAAATGGCGGAACTGTCGAAGCTCGCGCGCGACGGCAAGCTGAAGCCCGATCAGATGCAGGGCGGCTGCTTCTCGATCTCGTCGCTGGGCGGCATCGGCGGGACGCACTTCACGCCGATCATCAACGCGCCCGAAGTCGCGATCCTCGGTCTGTCGCGCGGCTATCAGAAGCCCGCGTGGGACGGCAAGCAGTTCGTGCCGCGCCTCACGCTGCCGATGTCGCTGTCGTACGACCATCGCGTCATCGACGGCGCGGCCGCGGCGCGCTTCAACGCTTATCTGTCGGCGATTCTGGGCGATTTCCGTCGCGTCATTCTCTGATCTGCTGATCTGGCCGACGGCGGAACCTCGGACGTTCGTCCGAGGTTCCATCCGCATATCTCTTAGGGGACAACATGAGTCTCGTCGAACTAAAAGTACCCGACATCGGCGACTTCTCCGATGTCGATGTCATCGAAGTCAATATCAAAGCCGGCGACGTCATCGAAAAGGAACAGGGCGTCATCACGCTCGAAACCGACAAGGCCACGATGGAAGTGCCCGCGGATGTCGCGGGGACCATCAAGGAAGTGAAGGTCAAGCAGGGCGACAAGGTGAGCCAGGGCTCGGTCATCGCGATGATCGAAACCGCCGGCGCTGCGGCCGCGCCATCGCCGGCTCCGGCTCCCGCCGCTGCGCCCGCACCGGCTGCGGCTTCGGGCGGCGGCGTGCAGGACGTGAAGGTGCCGGATATCGGCGACTTCAAGGACATTCCCGTCATCGAAGTGCATGTGAAGCCGGGCGATACGGTCGAGAAGGAGCAGTCGCTCATCACGCTCGAATCCGACAAGGCGACGATGGACGTGCCGTCGCCTGCCGCCGGCACGGTCAAGGAAGTGAAGGTGAAGGTCGGCGACAACGTGTCGGAAGGCACGCTGGTTCTGACGCTCGAAGGCGGCGCGTCCGCTGCGGCGCCTGCTCCCGCGCCCCAGAAAGCGGCGCCGGCAGCCGCGCCGACGCCCGCGCCGCAAGCAGGCAGCTACGCCGGCGCGGCCGATGTCGAATGCGACATGCTCGTGCTCGGCGCCGGTCCCGGCGGTTATTCGGCGGCATTCCGTTCCGCCGATCTCGGCATGAAGACCGTGCTCGTCGAGCGTTATTCGACGCTCGGCGGCGTGTGTCTGAACGTCGGCTGCATTCCGTCGAAGGCGTTGCTGCACACGGCGCTCGTCATCGACGAAGCGGCCGAGCTCGCGGCGCACGGCATCAGTTTCGGCGAGCCGAAGGTCGATCTCGACAAACTTCGCGGCTTCAAGGAAGGCGTCGTCAAGAAGCTGACCGGCGGTCTCGCGGGCATGGCGAAGGCGCGCAAGGTCCAGGTCGTGACGGGCGTCGGCGCGTTCGTCGATCCGAATCACATGGAAGTGAACGGCGCGGACGGCAAGAAGGTCGTCAAGTTCAAGCAGGCGATCATCGCGGCGGGTTCGCAGGCGGTGAAGCTGCCGTTCTTCCCGGACGATCCGCGTGTCGTCGATTCGACCGGCGCGCTCGAACTGCGCCAGCTTCCGAAGCGCATGCTGGTGGTGGGCGGCGGCATCATCGGGCTGGAAATGGCGACGGTGTATTCGACGCTCGGCGCGGACATCGACGTCGTCGAAATGCTCGACGGCCTGATGCTCGGCGCGGACCGCGATCTCGTGAAAGTCTGGGAGAAGTTCAATTCCAAGCGCTTCACGAACGTGATGCTCAAGACCAAGACGACCAAGGCGGAAGCCAAGGAAGACGGCATCTATGTGACGTTCGAAGGCGAGAAGGCGCCGGCCGAGCCGCAGCGCTACGACCTCGTGCTGCTCGCGGTCGGCCGCAGCCCGAACGGCGGCAAGATCGGCGCGGACAAGGCGGGCGTCGCGGTGACGGATCGCGGCTTTATCAACGTCGACAAGCAGATGCGTACCAACGTGCCGCACATCTTCGCGATCGGCGATCTCGTCGGCCAGCCGATGCTCGCGCACAAGGCCGTGCACGAAGGCCACGTCGCGGCGGAAGCGGCGCACGGCGAGAAGGCGTATTTCGACGCGCTGCAGATTCCGTCCGTCGCTTATACGGATCCGGAAGTGGCGTGGGCCGGCAAGACGGAAGAGCAGTGCAAGGCCGAAGGCATCAAGTTCGGCAAGGCGGTATTCCCGTGGGCCGCGTCGGGCCGCGCGATCGCCAACGGCCGCGACGAAGGTTTCACCAAGCTCATCTTCGATGAAGAGACGCATCGCGTGATCGGCGGCGGCATCGTCGGTCTGAATGCGGGCGATCTCATCAGCGAAGTGTGTCTCGCGATCGAGATGGGCGCGGATGCGACCGACATCGGCAAGACGATCCACCCGCACCCGACGCTCGGCGAATCGGTCGGCATGGCCGCCGAGTTGTACGAAGGCGTGTGCACGGACTTGCCGCCGCAGCGCAAGAAGTAAGCGTCCGCAGTTACAGAAGAAAGGCGCGCTCCTTGACCGGAGCGCGCCTTTTTGTTTGTGGGATTCACGAGCAATAGACGACAAAAAACCCGGCGCGATGGCCGGGTTCTTCGTGATTCTTGCTGCATCGGCCGGGCAGGGGCCCGGCGGCAAACTTACGCAACCGACTTCTTGGTGGCGCGGGCAGCTTGCTCGGTCGCTTGCGTAGCGGCCTTCGTCGCAGCCGTAGCGGCAGCGTTGAAGTTGCTTTCAGCAATTTCGACAGCTTGCTTCGTTGCCTTGTGAACCGTTTCGTACGTCGTGTTGGCGGCGGTGATGGCCGACTTCATGACGGCGACGGCGGTTTCCGAACCGGCCGGTGCGTTCTTCGCGACGTTGTCGACGAGCGTTTGGACCTTGCGGTTCTGTTCTTCGTACTGCGCTTCCGCGACGCGGGCGAATTCGGCTTGCGTGGCCGACGCGATTTCATACAGGTGACGGCCGTACGACAGCACCTTTTCCGCGACCGGCTGGGTCAGGCTGGCTTGCAGGGCGAGCAGTTCCTGCGCGTCCTTCACCGACAGCGCGCGCTGTGCGTTTTCCTGGCTTTCGGCCAGCGTGGACTTCACAACTTGCAGGTTCAGTTCGACGAGCTTCTCAACGCCTTCGAACGCCTTGTTCGTGAGGCCGAACAGCGTGTCGAAGTTGGCTTTCTGTGCAGCGGCGATTTGCTCGGGGGTCAACAGCGTCATCTCAGGCTCCTGATGGCAGACCCATCAACGCGGGTCGTGGTTTGGGTAGATCCGGCGCGATATACCTGCCGGCTAGGTGCAACTGCGATTGGTGCGTCGCAACATGAGACCCATTTTAGAGATATTCCGATGGATGTCAAGCACTTTTTGTGCGCCGCACAATAGGCAGAAACCGTATGTTAAACAACAACTTACATGCCGATTGCGCGGTCGAAATAACCGTCCGTGGAAACCCTATGCACTCAAGCTGGGCATGGCTTCCGACACGCATCGGCCCGCATGTTCAACACGATCAAAGCACGGCTCGATGAAACTTTGATGTTCCGGCGCGCGGACAGCGCGGCTTCTGCGGCGATGCGGAAGCGAGATATTTCTGAAGCTCGTCTTATTTTTAGGATGTCGCCGTACACCAAATTGTTGAAGAAACGTTAACATTTCGGCTGTCCGAGCTGTCTCGTGATCGTCTGTGCCCTCCGTTGGTGCTGACTCCCGTTCGTATCTCTGCGTTTTGTCTGATCCGATCCTCACGTTTCACTAAAGTCGTGGAAAGTTTTGCCGATAGTGCGTTTGTCGCGGTGTAGCAAAGCGCATTTTGGGCAGCACTATTTCGCCGGGCCGATCGTTTTTTCCGATCGAGGCGGTTTTTTGTTCAGCAATACGCAATCACGGCTTACAACTCGGTTTAACGAGTGCCGATAAGTGCTTAATATTGCTTAAATTTCGTAGCTTCACTACACTTGGCGGTACCCTCCAGCCGCCCAACAGAACACTAATGAAAACCGAAATGTTTTCGTCGTTGAAGGTGGTGCATGGCGTGGCAGTGCGCTCGGCATTGTCCATCGCCGTCTCCATCGCAGTAGCGACGTCCTTCGCAGCGGCTCCGGCTGAAGCCCTCGCGAAGACCGCCACCCAAACCAAAACCGCAAAGAAATCCACCGCCAAGGCTGAAAAGCCCGCGCGCGTCGCCAAGACCACGCTGAAAGCGCCGAAGCCCGCGAAAGCGGCGAAAGTCGCCGCGGCCGATGACGACGATGACGCGCCGCGCGCATCGCGCAAGCGTCGCGCGTCGTATCGCATGGAAGCGCATTCGCGACGCGCCGCGGTGCACGCGGTTGCGTTCCAGCCGCGCGCGACGTCGGTTGGTCAGGCGTTCGGGCTGCACGATACCCCCGACAGCCTCGCGCTGCGTTCGAGCGTGGCTTACGTCGTCGACCAGAACACGTCCGAGACGCTCTTCGACAAGAACTCGCGCGCCGTCGTGCCGATCGCATCGATCACGAAGCTGATGACCGCGATGGTCGTGCTCGATTCGCACATGCCGCTGACCGATGAAATCACCGTCACCGACGAAGACCGCGACTACGAGAAGTTCACGGGTTCGCGCCTCGCGGTCGGATCGCAACTGAATCGCGAAGACATGCTGCACATCGCGCTGATGGCGTCGGAAAATCGCGCGGCGGCGGCACTCTCGCGCTATTACCCGGGCGGCCGTCCGGCGTTCATCGCCGCGATGAACGCGAAGGCCAAGTCGCTCGGCATGGTCGACACGCACTTCGAGAATTCCACGGGACTCACGAGCCAGAACGTGTCGAGCGCGCGCGACCTCGTGAAGATGGTCAACGCGGCGTATCAATATCCGCTGATCCGCAAGTTCTCGACCGACCGCAGCTACGACGTCTTCACCGGCAAGCGCAATCTCGCCTACAACAGCACGAACGCGCTGATCCGCAATGCGTCGTGGGACATCGGCTTGCAGAAGACGGGCTTCATCAACGAAGCGGGCGAGTGCCTCGTGATGCAGGCAACCGTCAACGGCCGTCCGGTCGTCATCGTGCTGCTCGATTCGTACGGCAAGTATTCGCGCTTCGCCGACGCGGGCCGTCTGCGTTCGTATCTCGACACGCTCGGCGAGCCGCATATCATGAGCGCGGACATGGGCAGCGGCGCAAATCCTTGAGCGCCTGATCTTCGCTGATGCAAAAGCAAACGGGATTCGTCGAAAGACGAATCCCGTTTTGACATGCGGCGAAGAAATCAGCGATGCGCGTGTTGTTGCGCGTCGGAAGCTGCCTCTTCCGGGTGATATCCCAGCGATTGCGAGATCTCGAGCGCCGTGTGGCTCAATTGTTTCAGCCAGGCGTCCTGCAGACGATCGGCGGGCGCGGACAGCGACAAGCCGGCGACGAGGCGTCCCGTATCGTCGTAAATGCCCGCCGCGATACAGCGCACGCCGAGTTCGAGTTCCTCGTTGTCGCGCGCGCACGCCTGCTGGCGCACCAGCGACAGTTCGCGCTCGAGTTTCGAGAGATCGGTGATGCTGTTCTGCGTGTGGCCGGAGAGACCGGTTCGCATCGCATACGCGCGTACGCGCGCGGCTTCGTCGGCGGCGAGAAACAGCTTTCCGACCGACGTCAGATGCAACGGCGCGCGGCCGCCGATCGCACGCACGACCTGCATGCCCGAGCGCTCCGAGTACGCGCGCTCGATATAGACGATCTCGTCGCCTTGCCGCACGGAAAGATTGACGGTCTGCCCGGTCTGCCGATGCAACTCGCGCATCGGCGGCATCGCGGCTTCACGCACCGAAAGACGCGCCTTGACGAGATTGCCGAGCTCCAGCAAGCGCATGCCGAGGCGATACGTGCCGGGGTCCGACCGGTCCACGAGCCGGCATAGCACCATGTCGTTCAGAATGCGATGCGCCGTGGATGGGTGCAGATCGGTGCTCTGGGCGAGTTCTTTCAGGCTGACGGGGTCAGTGTGATCGGCGAGGGCGTCGAGAAGACGCATCATGCGCTCGATCACCTGAATGGAGGTTTTGGATTCCGGGTTCGTATCGCTCATCGTGAAAAATCGGTTGATGCGTCAAACAGCGGAATAGGGATTGTATCTCATAATGTGAAAAAAGCGAACGCTTCGCCAAAACAATGCGCTCGTCGATGGCATCGATGGCCAGCGAGAAGCCCGTCGCGCGGGACTTATCAAGGATAATCGGCGCTGCGTTCACATCACTCCACAAACAGGAAACGCCCCAATGCGAGTCGGATTATTCGTGACATGTCTCATCGACATGATGCGCCCGGAAATCGGCTTCTCGGTCATTAAGCTGATCGAGCAGGCGGGTTTCGAAGTCGTCGTGCCGCCGTCGCAGACCTGTTGCGGCCAGCCTGCCTACAACTCGGGCGATCGGCCGCTCGCCCGCGATCTCGCCGAAAAAACGCTGCGCGAATTCGAGCAGTTCGACTATGTCATGGTGCCGTCCGGTTCATGCGGCGGCATGATCCGCGCGCACTACGGCGATCTCTTTCGCGACGATCCGCAATTGATGAGCCGCTTCGCGCGCCTTCAGCCTCGCGTGTTCGAACTGACCGATTTTCTCGTGAACGTCGCGAAGGCGCGCATGGAGCCGGGCGTGTTCGACGGCATGGTGACGTATCACGATTCCTGCTCGGGTCTGCGCGAACTCGGCGTGAAATCGCAGCCGCGCGAGCTGCTCGCCCAGGCAGGCGTGCCCGTGACCGAGATGGCCGGATGCGAGCATTGCTGCGGCTTCGGCGGCACCTTCGCGGTGAAGTACGGCGACATTTCGACGGCGATCGTCGATGAGAAATGCGCGAACATCAAGGCGAGCGGCGCGGATACCGTCGTGCTCGGCGACCTCGGCTGCATGCTGAACATCGAAGGGCGCCTGCGCCGCACCGGCGATACGTCGACGCGCGTGCTGCATATCGCGCAAGTGCTCGCGGGCGACGCGGCGCGTCGCGCCTGAAGGAGACAAACGGATGCAAGTCCAGACGATGCACTTCAAGGCGCGCGCGGGAAGCAAGCTCGCCGACGAGCGCCTGCAGCAGAATCTCACCAAGCTCTCGACCAAGTTCGTCAGCGCGCGTGCGAGCGCGGTGCGCGACATCGACTTCGAGGCAACGCGCGCCGCGTTGAAGGAGCGCCGCAATCGCGCGCTCGAGAATCTCGACGTGTGGCTCGAAACCTTCGAGCGCGAGGCGACGCGTCGCGGCGCGACCGTGCTTTACGCCGAAACGACGCAGGACGCGGCGAAGCTCGTCGCGGACATCGCGCGCAAACACGATGTGAAGAAGGTCATCAAGACCAAGTCGATGGTCTCGGAAGAGATGCAACTGAATCGCGTGCTCGGCGAGATGGGCGTGCAGTCGATCGAGACCGATCTCGGCGAATACATCCTGCAGATCAACGACAACGAGCCGCCGAGCCATATCATCGCGCCGGTCGTGCATAAGGATAAGGAGCAGATCGCGGATCTCTTCGCGAAGACGCACAACAAGCCACGCCTCACCGACATCCCGGAGATGACGCGCGAGGCGCGGGAAGTGTTGCGGCCGCATTTCATGTCGGCGGACATGGGCGTGACGGGCGGCAATTTCCTGATCGCGGAGACGGGGTCGGTGGCGGTCGTCACGAACGAGGGCAACGAAGGCATGTGCACCGTGATGCCCCGCGTGCATGTCGTGGTGACGGGCATCGAAAAAGTGCTGCCGACGCTCGAAGATCTCGCGACCGCGATGCGCCTCCTGCCGCGCTCGGCGACCGGTCAGACGATCTCGAATTACTTTTCGCTCTTGACCGGACCGCGCGCGGCCGACGAGACGGACGGGCCCGATCATATGTACTTCGTGCTCGTCGATGGCGGCCGCACCGGGCTTATCGGCGGCGAGTTTCAGGAGATGCTGCGCTGTATCCGCTGCGGCGCGTGCATGAATCATTGCCCGGTCTATCAGAAGATCGGCGGACATGCGTATGGATGGGTGTATCCGGGACCGATGGGCTCGGTGCTGACGCCGGCTTATGTCGGCATCGACAAGGCGCTCGATCTGCCGCAAGCCGCAACGCTTTGCGGCGAGTGCAACAGTGTTTGTCCGGTCGGCATTCCGTTGTCGGATCTGCTGCGCAAGCTGCGCGAGAAGCAGATGGAGCGTCGGCTGCGTCCGTGGAACGAGCGCGCCGCGCTCGCGGCGTGGGGCTATCTCGCGAAGCGGCCGCTCGCCTATGCCCTTTTCACGAAGCTCGCGGTGCGCGTGCTCGAACGCATCGGCGGCAACAAGAAGACGATTTCACGACTTCCGTTCGGCGCCGGATGGACCGACACGCGCGACATGCCCGCGCCAGTCGGGCGCACATTCCGAGAGCTGTACAAGGCGCAGCATTCGCATCTCGGATAAAACAAGGCCGCGCCGGATCTTTCGATCGGGCGCGGCCTTCGTCGTCGAAGCGCTTTTATCCGCCGTACCGTCCCAGGAAGCCGCGCGAATTGCCGCCCTGCGAATTGCCCCCACCGCCATTCGCGGATGGTGGCGGGGCGCGATTCGGTCCCGGCGGCCGACCGCCCACGGACTGAGGCGCCGGCGAGTTGCCTGCTTGCGGGGGCTGCGCTGCCGGAGGACGGCCGCCGCCTGCTTGCGGTGGCGGACCGTTCGGATGTCCGCCGCCCGCCTGCGGAGGCGGGCCGCCCGGACCCCGGTCGCGCGGCGGATGCCCGCCGCGCCATCCGCCCGGCGGCGGACGACGCCAGCCGGGACCATCGTCCCAATATCGGTTAGGCGGACCGTAGTAAATCGGGCCCGGCCCGGAGTAGTAACCGCCGCCTACGACGACGCCCGGCGGCGGGCCACCGTAGTATCCGTAGCCCGGGTCGTCGTAGACAGCAGGGTAGCCGCCGCCATAGGCCGACGCATCGGGATACGCCGCGCAACCACCGAGAAGTGCGGCAGACGAAGCAAGCAAGACACCAGCGACTGCGGATTTCATGATCGTGGGAAATTCTGTAGAACCATTACTGAATAAGACATCATCGGCGCGTGGATGTCGCGAACAACTTTGTAAGCCTTTATGACGGCAAGCTGTCATAAAGGCGCGAGCGGTCGCGACGTTCATCAAAACGGCTTGTTGTCCCGGGCGCAACAATCCTTTGCTTTTCAACGGCTTTTTAAGGTCGGGACAAGTCCGTAAAATTCGAAATGTCCATTAGTGGGTTCCCTTGATCCGATGCCCGCTGCGACACATCGACCAAAGGCAGTCCCATGAGAAAGACAATATCGACCTACTGGCCCGTCGCCATCCTGCTTCCGATCGCGCTCGCGTTCTGCATGCACGCCGGCGAGGGCAGCGGCGCGGCAATGCGCCATGAAGAAACCAGCGTGGCGGGCGTGAGCGCAGAACTGGCGCGCGCGATTTCGCTCGGCTTCGTCGACGACGAAGACGCACAACCCGCTGCCGTCTCGGCGGAAAAGACACTCTGATCCGCCGGTTTTCGACGCACACAAAAAATGGCGCCCGCAAAGGGCGCCATTTTCATTTGGACGCGGCCGAACTGCTCACTTGAGCACGGCGGCGACCGCGTTCGCGACGGCGTCGAGGTTGCGCGTGTTCAGCGCGGCCACGCAGATGCGGCCCGTGCTCACGGCGTAGATGCCGAATTCTTCACGCAGACGATCGACTTGCGCAGCCGTCAGACCCGAGTACGAGAACATGCCGCGCTGCTTGTTGACGAACGAGAAGTCCCGATCGACGCCGCTCGCCTTCAGTCGCTCGACGAGACCGTTGCGCATTGCGCGGATACGATCGCGCATTTCGCCCAGCTCCTGCTCCCAGGTCGCGCGCAGTTCCGGCGACGCCAGCACGGCCGCGACGATCGAGCCGCCGTGCGTCGGCGGGTTCGAATAGTTCGTGCGGATCACGCGCTTCAGTTGCGAGAGCACGCGTGCCGATTCTTCCTTGCTCGTCGTGATGATCGACAGTGCGCCGACGCGCTCGCCGTACAGCGAGAACGACTTCGAGAACGACGACGACACGAACACGTTCAGTTCCGATGCCGCGAAGAGACGCACGGCGGCGGAGTCCGCGTCGATGTTCTCCGCGAAGCCTTGATACGCCATATCGAGGAACGGCACGAGGTTCTTCGCCTTCACGACTTCGACGATCTGCTTCCACTGCTCGTCCGACAGATCGACGCCCGTCGGGTTATGGCAGCACGCGTGCAGCACGACGACGGTGCCCGCCGCGTAGCTGTTCAGCGCGGCGAGCATGCCGTCGAAGTTCACGCCGTGCGTGGAGGCTTCGTAGTACGGGTAGTGGACCACTTCGAAACCGGCGCCTTCGAAGAGCGCGCGATGGTTTTCCCAGCTCGGATCGCTGATCGCGACGACTGCGTTCGGGTTCAGGCGCTTCAAAAAGTCCGCGCCGATCTTGAGCGCGCCCGTGCCGCCAAGCGCCTGCGCCGTCACGACGCGGCCCGCGGCGATCAGCGGCGAATCGTTGCCGAGGAGCAGCTTCTGCACGGCGGCGTCGTAGGCGGCGATGCCGTCGATCGGCAGATAACCGCGCGGCAGCGCGGCATCGACGCGCGCTTTCTCGGCTTCGCGCACGGCGCGCAGGAGCGGAATCTTGCCTTCTTCGTTCGTGTACACACCGACGCCCAGATTGACTTTGGTCGTGCGCGTATCGGCGTTGAAGGCTTCGTTGAGGCCCAGGATCGGGTCGCGGGGAGCGAGTTCGACGGCAGAGAAAAGAGACATGATCTATCGGCAGTGGAGGAAAGACGTGCGGCGGGGAAGCGTGGCGACGACGGCATCATGCCGTCGAGCCCAGTCGCACATTGTAGCGAATCCGGCGCGGCTTTTCGGCCGAATATGGCGCGAATGCGCGTGCTTTTTGGCCCTTAATTCCGCGAACACGCCAAAAGCGCGCGATAAAAAAGGGCGTGAGCCGGTGCGCTTGAGATCGGCGAACCATGCCCAATCTGATGGAGACTACGCTTCCACATCCCGGTCACGTCCAGGCGAGCGCGCGCATCGCGTACGACGCTAGAATGATTGTTTGCCTCAGGCGCTGACTTTCTCGATTTCTCATGTCCGACACTCTCATCGCATCCCCGGAAGAACTGGACGAATCGAAGTTCGTCACGTTCGAAGGCTCGCCGTTTCAGTTGTATCAGCCGTATCCGCCCGCGGGCGATCAGCCCGACGCCATCGCGAAGCTCGTCGAAGGCGTCGAGGACGGTCTCTCGTTTCAGACGCTGCTCGGCGTGACCGGCTCGGGCAAGACCTTCACGATGGCGAACGTCATCGCGCGGCTCGGCCGTCCGGCGATCGTCTTCGCGCCGAACAAGACGCTCGCCGCGCAGCTCTACGCCGAATTCCGCGAGTTCTTTCCGCGCAACGCCGTCGAGTATTTCGTCTCGTACTACGACTATTACCAGCCGGAAGCGTACGTGCCGCAGCGCGATCTCTTCATCGAGAAGGACTCGTCGATCAACGAGCACATCGAGCAGATGCGGCTTTCGGCCACGAAAAGCCTGCTCGAACGGCGCGACGTGGTGATCGTCGCGACGGTGTCCGCGATTTACGGTATCGGCAATCCGTCCGAATATCACAAGATGATTCTCACGCTGCGCACGGGCGACAAGCTCGGCCAGCGCGACGTCATCGCGCGCCTGATCGCGATGCAGTACACGCGCAACGAAGCCGACTTCCAGCGCGGTTCGTTTCGCGTGCGCGGCGACACCATCGATATCTTTCCGGCCGAGCACGCGGAAATGGCGGTGCGCGTCGAGCTATTCGACGACGAAATCGAATCGATGATGCTCTTCGATCCGCTCACCGGACGCGTGCGCAACAAGATTCCGCGCTTCACCGTGTATCCGTCGTCGCATTACGTGACGCCGCGCGACACCGTCATGCGCGCGATCGAAACCATCAAGCTCGAATTGCGCGAGCGGCTCGAATTCTTCCACAGCGAGGGCAAGCTCGTCGAAGCACAGCGGCTGGAGCAGCGCACGCGCTTCGATCTGGAAATGCTGCAGGAACTCGGTTTCTGCAAGGGCATCGAGAACTACTCGCGGCACTTCTCGGGCGCGGCGCCTGGCGAGCCGCCGCCGACGCTCGTCGACTATCTGCCGCCCGATGCGCTGATGTTGCTCGACGAGTCGCACGTATTGATCGGCCAGTTGAACGGCATGTACAACGGCGACCGCGCGCGCAAGGAAAATCTCGTCGACTACGGTTTCCGGATGCCGTCCGCGCTCGATAACCGGCCGCTCAAGTTCAACGAGTTCGAGCGCAAGATGCGCCAGGCGATCTTCGTTTCCGCGACGCCCGCCGACTACGAGCAGCAGAAGGCAGGGCAGGTGGCCGAGCAGCTCGTGCGGCCGACGGGTCTCGTCGATCCGGAAATCGAAGTGCGTCCGGCGCGCTCGCAGGTCGACGACGTGCTCTCGGAAATCAACGCGCGCGTGGCGGTGCAGGAGCGCGTGCTCGTCACGACGCTGACCAAGCGCATGGCCGAGCAGCTGACCGAGTTTCTCGCCGATCACGGCGTGAAGGTGCGCTATCTGCACAGCGATATCGACACGGTCGAGCGCGTGGAAATCATCCGCGATCTGCGGCTCGGCACATTCGACGTGCTCGTCGGCATCAACTTGCTGCGCGAGGGTCTCGATATTCCCGAAGTCTCGCTCGTCGCGATCCTCGACGCCGACAAGGAAGGCTTCCTGCGCGCCGAGCGCTCGCTGATCCAGACCATCGGGCGCGCGGCGCGTAATGTGAACGGCAAGGCGATTCTCTACGCCGACAACATGACCGACTCGATGAAGCGCGCCATCGGCGAAACCGAGCGGCGCCGCGCCAAGCAGATGGCGCACAACGAGAAGATGGGCATCACGCCGCGCGGGGTGGAGAAGCGCATCAAGGACATCATCGATGGCGTCTACAACGCCGACGACGCCCGCGCCGAGCTGAAGGAAGCGCAGGCGCGCGCGAAGTTCGAAGACATGTCCGAGAAGCAGATCGCGAAGGAAATCAAGCGCCTCGAGAAGCAGATGATGGATCATGCCAAGAATCTCGAATTCGAAAAAGCGGCGCAGACCCGCGACCAATTGGCGCTCCTGCGGCAGCGCGTGTTCGGGGCGAACGTGGGCGATCACGTGAGCGGAATCGGCGGTAAGTAAGCAATATGTAAGTGATTTTCAAGGCTTAATTCGAAAGGCGCGGCGAATCGGACGGTTCGCCGCGCCTTTTTTTATCCCGCCGCGATCGTGCGATTCGGCGAAAAGCCTTACTGCGCCTAGGTCTGTAAGCTCGCTCAAATTGTTGCGGGAATCGAACGATGCTAAACTGACGAACATTGAGAATGGTTCGTATTAACGTTCACAGAGTTGTGCTAACGCCGCCGACCGAGCGGCGCTCCGGTATCTCAGTGGCAAGGCTCGCGTGGCACGCGTGCCAATCGATAACAACAAGGAGTTTTCTGATGGGTTCAACGTTGATGCGCGGCCTTGTCGCCGCCGCAGGTCTCACGGCGATGATGGCAGCGTCGGCAGCCGAATATCCGATCGGCAAGCAGCACATCGAAGCGGGCATGGAAACGGGCGCCGTGTATCTGCAGCCGATCACGATGTCGCCGGAAGGCATGATGCGCAAGGCGTCGGATTCGGATATCCACCTGGAGGCGGATATCCACGCGGTCAAGAACAACCCGACCGGTTTCGCCGAAGGCGACTGGATGCCGTATCTGCAAGTCACGTATGAACTCACGAAGGTCGGCACGACGCAGACCATCAAGGGCGACCTGATGCCGATGGTCGCGAGCGACGGCCCGCACTACGGCGACAACGTCAAGCTCTTCGGGCCGGGCAAGTATCACCTGAAGCTGCATATTTCGCCGCCGTCGCAGGAAGGCCACATGGCGTTCGGCCGTCACACCGACAAGGAAACGGGCGTCGGTCCGTGGTTCAAGCCGTTCACGATCGAGTACGACTTCCCGTTCGCGGGCATCGGAAAGAAGGGCGGTTACTGATCGTCCGTGGCGCCCGGCATCCCGGACCGGGCGCATTCACTCTCAGGAAGTACGCATGAAGCTGAAAAATCAGGTGGCCGCGCTCGCGATGTCCGCGTTTGCCTTTGCCGGGATGAACTTGGCGCACGCCGCCGACCTGCCGACGTTCAAGCTCGAAATGAACGACGGCAAGCTCAATCCGGCGCGCATCGAAGTGCCGGCGGGGCAGCGCATCAAGATCGAAGTGCATAACGTCGGCAAGGGCGCCGCCGAGTTCGAAAGCGTGCAGTTGCGCAAGGAAAAAGTGCTCGCGCCGGGGGCGGATTCGTTCGTGGTGATCGCACCGCTGGATCCGGGTGAATACAAGTTCTTCGACGATTTTCATCAGTCCGCGCAAGGCGTGATCGTCGCGAAGTAACGGAATGTGCCGCGCGATGTTCGCACCGCGCGCGGCCGCTTGAAGTGGAATTGCTGGAGGTCGGGTATGGGGCAGGTACTTTTCATCGTGTGGCGAGAGAGCGTCGAGGCGTTGCTCGTCGTCGGCATTCTCTACGCGTGGCTGAAGAACGGCGATCACCAGGCGCGCCGGGGCCTGCCTTATCTGTGGGCCGGCGTCGTCATCGGCCTGCTCGCGGCGGTGGCGCTGGGCGCCGCGCTCATCGGCTTCACGGAAGTGCTGTCGGGCGATGCACAGGATTACTTCCAGACCGCGATGGTGCTGATCGCCTGCGTGCTGATCGTGCAGATGGTCCTGTGGATGAAGCGCCACGGACGCACGCTCAAGCGCGACATGGAAACATCGCTGCAAAAGAGCACGCAGGACGGACACTGGTGGGGCATCGCGGTGCTCGTCGCGCTGGCGATCGCGCGCGAAGGCAGCGAGACGGCCGTGTTTCTCTACGGCGTCGGCTTCGGTCAGTCGGGGCACGTCGACGCGTCGCAGTACATCGCGATCATTCTCGGCTTCGGTCTCGCGCTGCTGACGTTCTATATCCTGCAGCTCGGCGGCAAGATCTTCTCGTGGCGCACGTTTTTCCGCGTCACCGAAATCATGCTGCTGTTTCTCGCGGCGGGCCTCTTCGAAACGGGCATCGACAAGCTGATCGACAT
>Ga0182736_1002135_pt1 | contig 15984 bp, 11 predicted proteins | sample eDN5th30CKraftBY_FD_128882 | JGI IMG/M metagenome (GOLD analysis project Ga0182736, IMG submission 128882) | Enriched backyard soil microbial communities from Emeryville, California, USA - eDNA 5th pass 30_C Kraft BY (version 2) (version 2) | ecosystem: Environmental > Terrestrial > Soil >... | reverse complement strand
GAATCGCTCGGCGCCCACCTTCGTCAGCGCCGCCGTCAGCGTCGTCTTACCGTGGTCAACGTGACCGATCGTGCCCACGTTCACGTGCGGCTTCGTCCGCTCGAATTTACCCTTGGCCATGGCTTTGCAACCTCAGAACAGAATGTGAGAAAAGTGCGGCCGGGGACGGCCGTTTCTTTGGCTCGACGCGATCGCAACGACCGCCTCGATCAGCCCTTCTTGATCACCGCTTCGGCGATGCTGTTGGGCGCCTCGGCGTAGTGATCGAATTCCATCGTGAACGTGGCGCGCCCCTGCGTCTGCGAGCGCAGACTGGTCGCGTAGCCGAACATCTCGCCGAGCGGCACCATCGCATTGATGACCTTGCCCGACGGCGTGTCGTCCGATCCCTGCAGGATGCCGCGACGACGGCTCAGATCGCCCATCACGTCGCCCATGTAGTCCTCGGGCGTCACGACCTCGACCTTCATCATCGGCTCGAGCAGGACCGGATCGGCCTTGCCGAAGCCTTCCTTGAACGCCATCGAGCCGGCGATCTTGAACGCCATCTCGTTGGAGTCGACCTCGTGGTACGAGCCGTCGATCAGCTTGACCTTGAGATCGACCACCGGGAAGCCGGCGAGCGGTCCGCTGGTGATCGCGTCGCGGATGCCCTTGTCGACGGCCGGCACGTACTCCTTCGGCACCGAACCGCCGACGGTAAGGTTCTCGAACGCGTAGCCGGCACCGCGCTCCTGCGGCTCCATCTCGATGATGACGTGGCCGTACTGGCCCTTGCCGCCGGACTGCCGGACGAACTTGCCTTCCTGCTTGACGGCCTTGCGGATCGCCTCGCGATAGGCCACCTGCGGCTTGCCGACGTTGGCTTCGACGTTGAACTCGCGCTTCATGCGGTCGACGATGATCTCCAGATGCAGCTCGCCCATGCCGGCGATGATCGTCTGGCCCGATTCCTCGTCGGTGCGCACGCGGAAGGACGGATCCTCCTGCGCGAGGCGGCCGAGTGCGATACCCATCTTTTCCTGGTCGGACTTGGTCTTCGGCTCGACGGCCATCGCGATGACCGGCTCCGGGAAGACCATCCGCTCGAGCGTGATGACCTTGTCCTGCGCGCACAGCGTGTCGCCGGTCGTGACGTCCTTGAGGCCGACCGCGGCGGCGATGTCGCCGGCGCGCACTTCCTTGAGCTCGTGGCGCTCGTTGGCGTGCATCTGCAGGATGCGGCCGATGCGCTCCTTCTTGGACTTGACCGGATTGAACACGGTATCGCCCGAGGAGAGCACGCCCGAGTAGACGCGGAAGAACGTCAGCGAGCCGACGAACGGGTCGGTCATGATCTTGAACGCCAGCGCCGAGAACGGCTCGGCGTCGCCGGCGCTGCGGCTGTCTTCCTTCTCGTCCTCGTCGACGCCCTTGACCGGCGGTCGATCGGACGGCGCGGGCAGGTAGCGCACGACTGCGTCGAGCATCGCCTGCACGCCCTTGTTCTTGAACGCGGTACCGCAGAAGACCGGGATGATCGACGTCGACAGCGTGCCGGCGCGGATGCCGGCGTGGATCTCGTCCTCGCTCAAGGCCCCCTCTTCGAGGTACTTGTCCATCAGCTCTTCCGAAGTCTCGGCGGCCGACTCGACCAGATACGCGTGCGCCTTCTCGCAGACGTCCTTGAGGTCCGCGGGAATCTCGCGATACTCGAACTTCATGCCCTGGGACTCGCCGTCCCAGTAGATGGCCTTCATCTTGACGAGGTCGACGACGCCCTCGAAGTGGTCCTCGGCACCGATCGGCACCTGCATCGGTACCGGATTGGCACCGAGACGCGCCTTGAGCTGGCCGACGACCTTGTCGAAGTCGGCGCCGGTGCGGTCCATCTTGTTGACGAACGCCAGACGCGGCACGCCGTACTTGTTGGCCTGGCGCCAGACCGTCTCGGACTGCGGCTGCACGCCGCCGACCGCACAGAGCACGAACACCGCGCCATCGAGCACGCGCAGCGACCGCTCGACTTCGATCGTGAAGTCGACGTGGCCGGGCGTGTCGATGATGTTGAAGCGGTACTGCGGAAACGAGTGGTCCATGCCCTGCCAGAAGCAGGTGGTGGCCGCCGACGTGATCGTGATACCGCGCTCCTGCTCCTGCTCCATCCAGTCCATCGTCGCGGCACCCTCGTGCACCTCGCCAATCTTGTGATTGACGCCGGTGTAATACAGGATGCGCTCGGTGGTGGTGGTCTTGCCGGCATCGATGTGCGCCATGATGCCGAAGTTGCGGTAGCGCTCGATGGGGGTCGTACGAGCCACAGGACTTCCTTCGGAAACTCTACTTACCAGCGATAGTGCGAGAACGCCTTGTTGGCTTCCGCCATGCGATGGGTTTCCTCGCGCTTCTTGACCGCACCGCCGCGGCTCTCGGCCGCCTCGAGCAGCTCGGCGGCGAGCTTGCGCGGCATCGAGTTCTCGCCGCGCTTGCGCGCCGCCTCGATGACCCAGCGCATCGCCAGCGCCATGCGGCGGGCCGAACGCACTTCGACCGGCACCTGGTAGGTCGCACCGCCGACGCGGCGGGACTTGACCTCGACCGCCGGAGCGACGTTGCCCAGCGCCTTCTCGACGACGCCGACCGGCTCGGCGTGCTTCTCGCCGATGTGGTCGAGCGCACCGTAGACGATCTTCTCGGCGACGGACTTCTTGCCGCTCTTCATCACCATGTTGATGAAGCGGGCGATGACCTGACTTCCGTGCTTCGGATCAGGCAGAAGTTCGCGGGTGGGGGTATTGCCTTTGCGTGACATGAGCTCTTCTCAATGATGCGGCCACGAAGGCCGCTTGATACTCAAGCGCCGGAGCGCCTGTGGGGTGCGCGCAGGATCAGCTCTTCGGGCGCTTGGCGCCGTACTTGGAACGGCTCTGGCGACGCTTGGTCACGCCGGCGGCGTCGAGCGAGCCACGCACGGTGTGGTAGCGCACGCCCGGCAGGTCCTTGACGCGACCGCCGCGGATCAGCACCACCGAGTGCTCCTGCAGATTGTGGCCTTCGCCACCGATGTAGCTGATCACTTCTTCCTGGTTGGTCAGGCGGACCTTGGCTACCTTGCGCAGCGCGGAGTTCGGCTTCTTCGGCGTCGTCGTGTAGACGCGCGTGCAGACGCCGCGGCGCTGGGGGCAATTGTCGAGCGCCGGCGAGGCACTCTTGTAGTCCTTCGGACGCCGTGATTTGCGCAGGAGCTGGTTGATTGTCGCCATGCGTATGAGCCCTAAGAAACAAAAGACAGGCCGAGGCCGGCCTGTCAAGACGAAAGAGTATAGCTTGCGGATTGCAAAAGCTCAAGGCTTCTGCTTGCGTCCTGCGACGAACACGAGGCGCCTCCGGCGCCTCTTTTCGTTTGTTTGGGACGGCGCCGATCAGGCGCCGTCACCGTCTTCCGCGACCGCCTCGGCCACCGAGCTGGAGCTGCTCGTCCCGCCGAGGGTTTCCAGATCGGAGTCGGTCAGCCCGCCTGCCCGCCCGCGACGCTGCGAGTGGTAGGCCAGACCGGTTCCGGCCGGAATCAAGCGGCCGACGATAACATTCTCCTTCAGGCCCCGCAAGGTGTCGCGGGTGCCGCGGACGGCCGCCTCGGTCAGCACGCGGGTGGTCTCCTGGAACGAGGCCGCCGAGATGAACGACTCGGTCGCCAGCGAGGCCTTCGTGATGCCGAGCAGGACCGGCATGTACTCGGCCGGCAGCTCGTCGCGCGCGCCTGCACGGACGTTCTCCTCCTGCACGCGCGCGCGGTCCATCTGCTCGCCGCGCAGGAAGCGGGTGCCGCCCGGCTCGGTGATCTCGACCTTGCGCAGCATCTGGCGAATGATCGACTCGATGTGCTTGTCGTTGATCTTCACGCCCTGCAGCCGGTAGACGTCCTGGATTTCCTTGACCAGGTAGGCCGCCAGCGGCTCGACGCCGAGCAGACGCAGGATGTCGTGCGGATTGGGCTCGCCGTCGACGACGGTCTCGCCCTTCTCGACGTGCTCGCCCTCGAACACGATCACGTGGCGCCACTTCGGGATCAGCTCCTCGTGCTCGTTGCCGTCGGAGTCCTTGATGATCAGGCGCTGCTTGCCCTTGGTGTCCTTGCCGAAGCTGATCACGCCCGAGCGCTCGGCGAGGATCGCCGGTTCCTTGGGCTTGCGCGCCTCGAACAGGTCGGCCACGCGCGGCAGACCGCCGGTGATGTCGCGGGTCTTGGAGGTTTCCTGCGGGATACGCGCGACGACGTCGCCGACGCCGACTTCCGCACCGTTCTGCAGCGAGACGATCGCACCGGCCGGCAGGTAGTACTGCGCCGGCACGTCCGAGCCCGGAAGCTTCAGATGGTTGCCCTTCTTGTCTTCCAGACGCACGATCGGGCGCAGGTCCTTGGCGGCCGTACCGCGCCGCTTCGGGTCGGTGATGACGGCACTGGCCAGGCCGGTCAGCTCGTCGACCTGCTCCTGGATCGTGACGCCGTCGATGAAGTCGATGAAGCGGATCACGCCGGCCACTTCCGAGACGATCGGATGGGTATGCGGATCCCACTTGGCGACGGTCTGGCCGGCCTTGGTCGCAGCGCCGTCCTTGAGGTCGATGACCGCGCCGTACGGCACCTTGTAGCGCTCGCGCTCGCGGCCGTGCGCGTCCATGACCGACAGCTCGCCCGAGCGCGAGACCGCGACCAGGTGGCCGGCCGCGTGCTGCACGGTCTTGAGGTTGTTGAACTTGATCGTGCCGGTCGTCTTGACCTGGACGTTGTCGATCGCGGCGGCACGCGAGGCGGCACCACCGATGTGGAACGTACGCATCGTCAGCTGCGTGCCGGGCTCGCCGATCGACTGCGCGGCGATCACGCCGACCGCCTCGCCGTGGTTGACCAGGTGGCCGCGGGCCAGATCGCGTCCGTAGCACATCGCGCAGACGCCGAACCGCGCGTCGCAGGTGATCGGCGAACGGACCAGCACCGACTGCACGCCGGCCTGCTCCAGACGCTGCACCAGCGTCTCGTCGAGCAGGGTGCCGCGCGTCAGGATCGGATCCTCGTCGTTGCCGGGCGCGAAGACGTCCTCGGCCGCGGTACGGCCGAGCACGCGGTCGCGCAGCGGCTCGACCACGTCGCCGCCTTCGACGATCGGCGTCATGGTCAGACCGTTCGGCGTGCCGCAATCGGGCTCGGTGACGACCACGTCCTGGGCGACGTCGACCAGACGGCGCGTCAGGTAGCCCGAGTTGGCGGTCTTGAGCGCCGTGTCGGCCAGGCCCTTGCGCGCGCCGTGCGTCGAGTTGAAGTACTGCAGGACGTCCAGGCCTTCACGGAAGTTCGCGGTGATCGGCGTCTCGATGATCGAGCCGTCCGGTCGCGCCATCAGTCCGCGCATGCCGGCCAGCTGACGGATCTGCGCCGCCGAACCACGCGCGCCGGAGTCGGCCATGATGTAGAGCGAGTTCATCGACTTCTGGTCGACCACCTCGCCTTCCTTGTTCTTGACCTTGTCGGTGCCGACGCCGCGCATCATCGCCGCGGCCACGCGCTCGTTGGTGCGCGACCAGATGTCGATGACCTTGTTGTAGCGCTCGCCCGCGGTGACCAGACCGGACTGGTACTGCTCCTGGATCTCGGTGACTTCCTTCTCGGCCTCCTCGAGGATGCCCTTCTTCTCGGCCGGGATCTTCATGTCGTCGATGCCGATCGAGATGCCGGCACGCGTCGCGTAGTGGAAGCCCGTGTACATCAGCTTGTCGGCGAAGACGACCGTGTCCTTGAGGCCGAGGCGGCGGTAGCACGAGTTGATCAGGCGCGAGATCGCCTTCTTGGTCAGCTCGACGTTGGCCAGCGAGAACGGCAGGCCTTCCGGCAGGATCTCGGCCAGCAACGCGCGGCCGATCGTCGTGTCGACCAGGGCGGTCTTCTCGCTGCGGTTGCCCTCGTCGTCGATCTCGACCTGGCGCAGGCGCACCTTGATCTTGGCGTGCAGCTCGACGACGCGGTTCTCGTAGGCGCGATGGACCTCGGCGATGTTCGCGAAGACCATGCCCTCGCCCTTCGCATTGGTCAGCTCGCGCGTCATGTAATACAGGCCGAGCACGACGTCCTGCGTCGGCACGATGATCGGCTCACCGTTCGCCGGCGACAGGATGTTGTTCGACGACAGCATCAGCGCGCGCGCTTCCAGCTGCGCCTCGAGCGACAGCGGCACGTGCACGGCCATCTGGTCGCCGTCGAAGTCGGCGTTGAACGCGGTACAGACCAGCGGATGCAGCTGGATCGCCTTGCCTTCGATCAGCACCGGCTCGAACGCCTGGATGCCCAGACGATGCAGGGTCGGCGCGCGGTTCAGCAGGACCGGGTGCTCGCGGATCACCTCTTCGAGGATGTCCCACACGTCGGCGCTCTCGCGCTCGACCAGCTTCTTGGCGGCCTTGATCGTCGTCGCCATGCCGCGGCGCTGCAGCTTCGAGAAGATGAACGGCTTGAACAGCTCCAGCGCCATCTTCTTCGGCAGGCCGCACTGGTGCAGCTTCAGCGTCGGACCGACCACGATGACCGAACGGCCCGAGTAGTCCACGCGCTTGCCGAGCAGGTTCTGGCGGAACCGGCCCTGCTTGCCCTTGATCATGTCGGCCAGCGACTTCAGCGGACGCTTGTTGGTGCCGGTGATCGCGCGGCCGCGACGGCCGTTGTCCATCAGCGCGTCGACCGACTCCTGCAGCATGCGCTTCTCGTTGCGCACGATGATGTCCGGCGCATTGAGCTCGAGCAGGCGCTTGAGGCGGTTGTTGCGGTTGATGACGCGGCGATACAGGTCATTGAGGTCCGACGTCGCGAAGCGGCCGCCGTCCAGCGGCACCAGCGGACGCAGGTCCGGCGGCAGCACCGGCAGCACGGTCAGCACCATGAACTCCGGACGGTTGCCGGACTCGTGGAACGCCTCGACCAGCTTGATGCGCTTGGTCAGCCGCTTGAGCTTGGTCTCGGAGTTGGTCGAGGCGATCTCCTCGCGCAGCTTGATCATCTCCTGCTGCAGGTCGATCGTCTTGAGCAGCTCGTAGACGGCCTCGGCGCCCATGCGCGCGTCGAACTCGTCGCCGTGCTCCTCGACCGCCTGCAGGTACTGCTCCTCGTTGAGGAGCTGCGCGCGCTGCAGCGGGGTCAGGCCCGGGTCGATGACGACGTAGGCCTCGAAGTACAGGATCCGCTCGATGTCGCGCAGCGTCATGTCGAGCATCAGACCGATGCGCGAGGGCAGCGACTTCAGGAACCAGATGTGGGCGACCGGCGAGGCCAGCTCGATGTGGCCCATGCGCTCGCGGCGCACCTTGGCCAGCGTGACCTCGGTGCCGCACTTCTCGCAGACCACGCCGCGGTGCTTCATGCGCTTGTACTTGCCGCACAGGCACTCGTAGTCCTTGATCGGACCGAAGATCGCCGCGCAGAACAGGCCGTCACGCTCCGGCTTGAACGTGCGGTAGTTGATCGTCTCGGGCTTCTTCACCTCGCCGAACGACCACGAACGGATCAGGTCCGGAGAGGCGAGCGCGATCTTGATCGAGTCGAAGTCGAGCGTCTGGCGCTGCTGGTTGAACAGGTTGAGCAAGTCTTTCATGGTTCAGTCTCCAAAGCCCGGGGCGCTCACTTCTTCGTCTCTTCCAGTTCCATGTCGATCGCCAGCGAGCGGATCTCCTTGACCAGCACGTTGAACGATTCGGGCATGCCGGCGGCCATCTCGTGGTCGCCGTCGACGATGCTCTTGTACATCTGGTTGCGGCCGGACACGTCGTCGGACTTGACCGTCAGCATCTCCTGCAGCGTGTAGGCGGCGCCGTAGGCTTCCAGCGCCCAGACTTCCATTTCACCGAAGCGCTGTCCGCCGAACTGGGCCTTGCCGCCGAGCGGCTGCTGGGTCACCAGCGAGTACGGACCGGTCGAGCGGGCGTGCATCTTGTCGTCGACGAGGTGGTTGAGCTTGAGCATGTGCATGTAGCCGACCGTGACCGGGCGGTCGAACGCCTCGCCGGTACGGCCGTCGATCAGGACGGTCTGGCCCGACTCGGGCAGATCGGCCAGCTTCAGCATCGCCTTGATCTCGGCCTCGCTGGCGCCGTCGAACACCGGCGTCGCCATCGGCACGCCGCTGCGCAGATTGCGCGCGAGCTCGAGGATCTCCTCGTCGCTGAGCGACTTGAGATTGACGCGCTGGCCGAAGTCGTCCTTGTCGTGGTTGTAGATCTGGTCGAGGAACTTGCGCACCTCGGCCGCCTTGGCGTTGACCTCGACCATCTGGCCGATCTTCTCGCCGAGTCCGCGCGCGGCCCAGCCGAGGTGGACCTCGAGAATCTGGCCGATGTTCATGCGCGACGGTACGCCGAGCGGGTTCAGCACGATGTCGACGGGGCGGCCGTTCGCGTCGAACGGCATGTCCTCGACCGGCACGATCATCGACACGACACCCTTGTTGCCGTGGCGGCCGGCCATCTTGTCGCCCGGCTGGATGCGGCGCTTCACGGCCAGGTAGACCTTGACCATCTTCAGCACGCCCGGGGCGAGATCGTCGCCGGTCGTGATCTTGGCCTGCTTCTCCTTGAAGCGGTTGTCGAACTCCTCGCGGTGGCGCTTGATCTGCTCCTGAGCCTTCTCGAGGAAATCGGCCGCGTCCTCGTCCTTCATGCGGATCGCGAACCATTCTTCCTTCTTGAGGCCGTCGAGGTAGTCGTCGGTGATCTCGGCGCCCTTCTTGAGCGCGCCCGGACCGCCGTTGGCGACCTTGCCGAGGATGACCGTGCGCAGACGGCTGAAGATCGCGCCTTCGAGGATCCGGAACTGGTCGTCGAAGTCCTTCTTGATGCGCTTGATCTCCATCTCTTCGATCTGGCGCGCACGCTTGTCCTTCTCGATGCCGTCGCGCGTGAACACGGTGACGTCGATCACCGTGCCGTCCATGCCCGGCGGCACGCGCAGCGAGCTGTCCTTCACGTCGGAAGCCTTCTCGCCGAAGATCGCGCGCAGCAGCTTCTCTTCCGGCGTCAGCTGGCTCTCGCCCTTCGGCGTGACCTTGCCGACCAGGATGTCGCCGGCATTGACCTCGGCGCCGATGTAGACGACGCCCGAGTCGTCCAGGCGCGCCAGCGCCTGCTCGCCGACGTTCGGGATATCGGCGGAGATCTCCTCCGGTCCCAGCTTGGTGTCGCGCGCGACGCAGGTCAGCTCCTCGATGTGGATCGTCGTGTAGCGGTCCTCCTGGACCACACGCTCGGAGATCAGGATCGAGTCCTCGAAGTTGTAGCCGTTCCACGGCATGAACGCGACCAGCATGTTCTGGCCGAGCGCGAGCTCGCCCATGTCGGTCGAGGAGCCGTCGGCCAGCACGTCGCCCCTGGCGACGACGTCGCCGACCTTGACCAGCGGACGCTGGTTGAGGTTGGTGTTCTGGTTCGAGCGCGTGTACTTGGTCAGCGTGTAGATGTCGACACCGGCGTCGTTGTCGCCGATCTCCTCCTCGTTGACGCGCACCACGATGCGGCCCGCGTCGATCTGGTCGATCACGCCGCCGCGGCGCGCGGCCGTGGTCACGCCCGAGTCGCGCGCGACCGCGCGCTCGATGCCGGTGCCGACCAGCGGCGTCTGCGCACGCAGCGTCGGCACGGCCTGGCGCTGCATGTTGGCGCCCATCAGCGCGCGGTTGGCGTCGTCGTGCTCGAGGAACGGGATCAGCGCCGCCGCGACCGAGACGGTCTGCATCGGCGAGACGTCCATGTACTGGATCTCGCCGGGACCGCGCAGCTCGGACTCGCCGCGCGAACGGCAGGCCACGAAGTCTTCCTGGAAGCTGCCGTCCTCGTTGAGCGGTGCGTTCGCCTGCGCGATCACGTACTCGCCCTCGTCGATCGCCGACAGGAACTCGACCTCACGCGTGATCTTGCCGTCCACGACCTTGCGGTACGGCGTCTCGAGGAAGCCGTAATTGTTGGTCCGCGCGTAGACCGCGAGCGAGTTGATCAGGCCGATGTTCGGACCCTCCGGCGTCTCGATCGTGCAGACGCGGCCGTAGTGGGTCGGATGCACGTCGCGCACCTCGAAGCCGGCACGCTCACGCGTCAGACCGCCCGGACCCAGCGCCGAGACGCGGCGCTTGTGGGTGACTTCCGAGAGCGGGTTGTTCTGATCCATGAACTGCGACAGCTGCGAGGAGCCGAAGAACTCCTTGATCGCGGCCGCGACCGGCTTGGCGTTGATCAGCTCCTGCGGCGTCAGGCCCTCGGACTCGGCCAGCGACAGGCGCTCCTTGACCGCGCGCTCGACGCGCACCAGACCGATGCGGAACACGTTCTCGGCCATCTCGCCGACCGAACGCACGCGACGGTTGCCGAGGTGGTCGATGTCGTCGACCGTGCCGCGGCCATTGCGGATCTCGATCAGCACCTTGAGCACGTCGAGGATGTCCGAGCTCGCGCCGAACTCCTTGTGCAGGCCCTTGGAGATCTCGTCGTTGCGCTCGCCGAAGTACTTGCCGTCGTAGAGGATGCCCGGGCCGATGTCTTCCTTGCGGCCGACGCGGCGGTTGAACTTCATGCGACCGACGCGATCGAGGTCGTAGCGCTCGGCCGAGAAGAACAGGTTCTGGAACAGGTTCTGGGCCGCTTCCTTGGTCGGCGGCTCGCCCGGACGCATCATGCGGTAGATCTCGACCAGCGCCTCGAGCGGCGTGCGCGTCGAATCGATGCGCAGCGTCTGCGAGATGTACGGGCCGCGGTCCAGGTCGTTGACCCACAACGTGGCGATCTTCTCGACGCCGGCCTTGCGGAACGTCTCCAGGTGCGCGTCGTTGATCTCCTCGTTGGCCGAGGCCAGCAGCTCGCCGGTCTTGGCGTCGGCGACGTCGTGCGCGAGGATGCGGCCGAGCAGGTACTCGTCCGGCACTTCCAGCGTCTTGATCTGCGCGCTCTCGAGGCGGCGCACGTGGCGCGCCGTGATGCGCTTGCCGGCTTCGACGATGACCTCGTCGCCGACGCGCAGGTCGAAGTTCAGCGTCTCGCCGCGCAGGCGCTCGGCGACGAGCTCGAGTTCGGCACTGTCCTTCTTGCCGAGCGTGAACTCGTTCTTCTCGAAGAAGATGTCGAGGATTTCCTCGTTGTTGTAGCCGAGCGCGCGCAGCAGCACCGTCACCGGCAGCTTGCGGCGACGGTCGATGCGCGTGAACAGCGCGTCCTTCGGGTCGAACTCGAAGTCCAGCCACGAGCCGCGGTAGGGGATCACACGGGCGCTGTAGAGCAGCTTGCCCGAGGAGTGCGTCTTGCCGCGGTCGTGGTCGAAGAACACGCCGGGGCTGCGGTGCAGCTGCGAGACGATCACGCGCTCGGTGCCGTTGACGATGAAGGTGCCGGTGTCGGTCATCAGGGGCAGCTCGCCCATGTAGACCTCCTGCTCCTTGACGTACTTGATCGCCTTGTTCGACGACTCGCGGTCGTAGATGACCAGGCGCACGGTCACGCGCAACGGCGCGCCGTAGGACATGCCGCGCGAGCGGCACTCGCGCTCGTCGAACGGCGGCTCGCCCAGGCGATAGCTGACGTACTCGAGCGCGGCGCTGCCCGAATAGCTCGAGATCGGGAACACCGAGCGAAGGGCGGCGTGAAGGCCCTTGTCCTCGCGCTTGGCCGGCGCGACGTCGGCCTGCAGGAACTCCAGATAGGAGTCGACCTGGATGGCCAACAGGAACGGGACGTCCAGCACCGGCGGACGCTTGCCGAAGTCCTTGCGGATTCGCTTCTTTTCGGTGAACGAGTAGGTCATGATCGGGTACCGCCTCGGGTCGGGATTGCATGTCGACGCGAACCGCGCCGACGAAGGAGAAACGGGAGGGAACTGGTGACTGGCGGCTCTGACTCCGGCCGGAATCGGTCAGACGCCCGCAGGCATCGCCGGTTCCGCCGGCAGTCGCCAATCACCAAGCCCCGGCGCTGCAACGGACAAAGCCCGGGGGCTCTCGCCCCCAGGCTTCGGGTATCGCCAGCCGAGACCAGCGACGCAACGTCGATTACTTGATCTCGACGGTTGCGCCGGCGGCTTCGAGGTCCTTCTTGAACTTCTCGGACTCGTCCTTGCTGACGGCATCCTTGACGACGGCCGGAGCCGACTCGACCAGGTCCTTGGCTTCCTTGAGGCCCAGGCCCGTGATCGCGCGGACGACCTTGATGACTTCGACCTTCTTCTCGCCAGCGGACTTCAGCGAGACGGTGAACTCGGTCTTCTCCTCGACCGGGGCGGCAGCGCCGGCGGCCGGGGCGGCCGCGACGGCCACCGGGGCCGCGGCGGAGACGCCGAACTTCTCTTCCATCGCCTTGACCAGCTCCATCACTTCGACGAGGGTCTTGCCGGCGATCGCTTCGATGATCTGCTCGTTGCTGAGGGACATGAAATTGCTCCTGAAACGGTTCTAACTGAATGGAAAGGTGTGACGAATTGGCGTATGCGCTCAGGCGGACTTCTGCTGACCGACCGCGTTGATCGCGCGGGCAACCTGCGAAGCCGGCTCGGCCAGGACGCGCACGAGCATCGTGGCGGGCTGGACGAGAACGCTGAGCAGCATGCTGAGCGCCTGATCGCGGGTCGGCAGCGAGGCGAGCACGTCGACGTGCGTCCCCGGATATGCCTTGCCGCCGACGGCGACCAGCTTCGGCTGCAACTTGTCGTTGGCCTTGGCGAATTCCTTGATCAGACGTCCGGCTGCACCGGGATCTTCGGTCGAGAAGGCGTACAGCAGCGGACCGGTGAGCGTGTCCTTGACACACTCATAGTCCGTGCCGTCCACGGCGCGCGATACGAGGGTGTTCTTCGCCACTCGCACGTACACACCGCCCTGACGGGCCTTCTTGCGCAGCTCGGTGAGCTGCGCGACGCTGAGACCGATGTACTCGGACGCGACCAGGGAATGCGCCTTGGCAGCGACATCCGCCAGTTCGGCAACGACCTCTTTCTTTTGCGCAAGATTGAGCGCCATTGTTGTCTCCGAACCGGGTTCCGGTACGCTCCTGCGCGCCGGCTCCCAAACGGTCACGGGCTGCGTTCCTTCGCAGACCGTCGGCGCTTTCGCGCCCTTCGGTGGCCGTTCCAGGTAAACCTGTTCGGGCTGCACCATCTACGCAGGCTTGACGTTTAAGACGTCGACGAGCCAATCACCGGCGAATCCATCGCCTTGCGGCCTCCGTGCTGCCGGTGATCGCGTGCCGTCTCGGCCGCCTGCGGTCTTTGACGGCTCCCTTGCGGGAGGCCCTCAAAAAGTGGGGTCCGCTCGTGCGAGAAGCGGACGTTCAAAAATCGATATCAGGCCGAGAGCGTGGACGGATCGACGCTGACGCCGACGCCCATCGTGCTCGACACCGAGACCTTCTGCAGATACACGCCCTTCGCGGTCGACGGCTTGGCCTTGACGAGGTCGGCCAGCAGCGCGTTCAGGTTGTCCTTGAGCGCGTCGACCTCGAAGGTCGCCTTGCCGATCGTCGCGTGGATGATGCCGGCCTTGTCGTTGCGGAACTTGACCTGGCCCGCCTTGGCGTTCTTGACCGCCGTGGCGACGTCGGCCGTGACCGAGCCGTCCTTCGGGTTCGGCATCAGGCCGCGCGGGCCGAGCAGCTGACCGAGCTTGCCGACGACGCGCATCGCGTCCGGCGTCGCGATGACGCGGCCGTAGTCGAGATCGCCGGCCTGCATCTTCTCGGCGAGGTCTTCCATGCCGACCGCATCGGCGCCGGCCGCCTTGGCGGCCTCGGCCTTCTCGCCGGCCGGCACGAACACGGCGACCTTGACGGTCTTGCCGGTGCCGTGCGGCAGCAGCGACGAGCCGCGCACGCCCTGGTCGGACTTCTTCGCGTCGATGCCGAGACGGACCGACACGTCGACCGCCTCGACGAACTTCGCCTTGGCGCCGTCCTTGACCAGCTTGAGGGCTTCCTCGATGCCGTAGGCCTTGCCCGGCACGACCTTCTCGCTCAGAGCCTTGTAACGCTTACCGATCTTCGCCATGTCCTCAGCCCTCCACCGTCAGACCCATGCTGCGGGCGCTGCCCGCAATCGTACGAACCGCCGCGTCGATGCTGGCCGCGGTCAGATCGGGTTCCTTCGCCTTGGCGATTTCCTCGAGCTGCTTGCGCGTGACCTTGCCGACCTTGACGGTGTTCGGGGTCTTGGAACCGGACTGGATGCCGACCGCCTTCTTCAGCAGGATCGTGGCCGGCGGCGTCTTCGTGATGAACGTGAACGTACGGTCCGAATAGGCCGTGATCACGACCGGAATCGGCAGACCCGGCTCGAGCTTCTGCGTGGCGGCATTGAACGCCTTGCAGAACTCCATGATGTTGAGGCCGCGCTGACCGAGCGCCGGACCGACCGGCGGCGACGGGTTGGCCTGACCGGCCTTGACCTGCAGCTTGATGTAACCGACGACTTTCTTTGCCATTGCTCTCTCCGGGTGCTAGCGCCTGATGGTCAGGCTCCCCATCGGACCGGGAAATCACGTGTCCCGGCATCACGTAGGTATTCTGGGCGGGCGATACGCCGACGGCCGCCCGATGGCGGCCGAGGTCCCGACCCGCCATCGAAACGGCGAGCCGGCAAGTGTAGCAGAGATTTCAGGCCTTTTCGACCTGACCGAATTCGAGCTCGACCGGCGTCGAGCGGCCGAAGATCAGCACCGCCACGCGCAGGCGGCTCTTCTCGTAGTTGACTTCCTCGACGACGCCGTTGAAGTCGTTGAACGGCCCGTCGATGACCCGGACCATCTCGCCCGGCTCGAACAGCACCTTGGGCTTGGGCTTGTCGACGCCTTCCTGCACGCGGCGCAGGATCACGTCGGCCTCGCTGTCGCGGATCGGCAGCGGCCGGTCGGCGGTGCCGCCGATGAAGCCGAGGACCTTCGGCGTCTCCTTGACCAGATGCCAGGCCTCGTCGTCGATCTTCAGGGCCTTGCCCTGGTCGTCGGTCTCGATCTGGACCAGCACGTAGCCGGGAAAGAACTTGCGCTCGCTGCGGCGCTTCTGGCCACCGCGCATTTCGATGACTTCTTCGGTCGGCACCAACACCTCGCCGAAGCTCGCCTCCATGCCGGCGCGCGCGATGCGGTCCTTCAGGGACCGCTCGACCTGATGCTCGAAACCGGAATAGGCGTGAACCACGTACCAGCGCTTGGACATCTCGTCCTCCTCAGTGTCCCAGCTTGAGCAGCCAGTCCAGCACGATCCACTTGAGGACCAGATCCATCAGGCCCAGCACGAGGCTGAGAATGATGACGACCACGATGATGACGCCGGTGGTCTTGAGCGTTTCCTCGCGCGTCGGCCAGACGACCTTGCGCAGCTCGAACTGCGACTCGCTGAGGAACTCGCGCGCCGAACGCCCGGCGCGCGAGAACGCCGCCAGCCCGAGCGCCAGCGCCAGCGCGCCGATCAGCAGCCCGAGGCGCGGCAGCGTGCCGAGACTGCCCGCGTAGTAGTAGTAGCCGACGATGCCGGCCAGGGCCAGCACCACCGCCACGGTCAACTTGGCGATCTCGAGGGCGCCGCCGCCAGCTTCTTGTTCGACTTTAGCGTTCATGTTCTCGGGTGGTGGCACGCCAGGAGGGACTCGAACCCCCAACCTGCGGTTTTGGAGACCGCTGCTCTGCCAATTGAGCTACTGGCGTATGGGTGTACTGATGCGGCCGTCCATGACCGCGAAGAACAGACCGGGCATCCTGGCCGGACTTTCCAGCGAAACAGCACCGGACCCGGAAAACGAGTCGGGGTCCGGCGTGCCGAACCCCTCCTCTCCGTACGCCTGTGCCGAACGGACGATCTTACTCGAAGATCTTCGCGACGACGCCGGCGCCGACGGTGCGGCCGCCCTCGCGGATCGCGAAGCGCAGGCCCTCGTCCATCGCGATCGGCGCGATCAGCGTCACCACCATTTTGATGTTGTCGCCCGGCATCACCATCTCCACGCCT
>Ga0182736_1002134_pt1 | contig 16002 bp, 15 predicted proteins | sample eDN5th30CKraftBY_FD_128882 | JGI IMG/M metagenome (GOLD analysis project Ga0182736, IMG submission 128882) | Enriched backyard soil microbial communities from Emeryville, California, USA - eDNA 5th pass 30_C Kraft BY (version 2) (version 2) | ecosystem: Environmental > Terrestrial > Soil >... | reverse complement strand
GGGATGACGGTCGACTCGATCTTCCTGGCGAGCCACTACTGGTCCCCCAGCTGGGCTTAGCGTCCCGCGGGCACGCTCCGCTCGTCCGGGCCCGAGTAGGCGGACAGCGGCCGGATGAGCGAGTTCGACGCCTGCTGCTCGAGCACGTGCGCGCTCCAGCCGGTCACGCGCGAGGCGATGAACAGCGGCGTGAACAGCTCCGTCTCGAAGCCCATGAGGTCGTACGCGGGCCCCGACGGGTAGTCGAGGTTCGGCTTGATGCCCTTGCGCTCGACCATCGCGGTCTCGAGCGCGTCATACAGCTCGATGACGTCGGGTCGGTCGTAGAACGCGACGAGGGTGTCGAGCGCGGCCCGCATGGTGGGCACGCGGGAGTCGCCGTTCTTGTAGACGCGGTGGCCGAAGCCCATGATCTTCCGCTTGGCCGCGAGCGCGTCCTCGAGCCAGGCGACCGCGTGCTCCGCGGATCCGACCTCCCGGAACGTGTGCATGACGGCCTCGTTGGCGCCGCCGTGGAGCGGTCCCTTGAGCGCGCCGATCGCGGCGGTCACGGCGCTGTAGACGTCGGAGAGCGTCGAGGCGACGACGCGCGCGGTGAACGTCGAGGCGTTGAACGAGTGCTCCGCGTACAGGATCATCGACACGTCGAACGCGTTGACGACGGTGAACTCGGGGACCTCGCCGAACGTCATGTGGAGGAAGTTCGCGGAGTAGGCGAGGTCGTCGCGCGGCTCGACGAGGTCGAGGTCGCGCCGGCGGCGCTGCGTGTAGGCGACGATCGCGGGCAGCTGCGCCCACAGTCGGATCGAGCGCTGCAGGGTGAGCTCGGGGTCGATCCAGGTGGGGTCGGCGCCGAGGCTCGCGTCGAGCGAGCCGACGGTGCTGACCGCGGTGCGCACGACGTCCATGGGGTGGGTGGCGAGCGGGAGCTCGTCGATGACGCGCTTGACGCGGTGGTCGAGATGGCGGTGGGTGCGCTCGAGCTCGGTGAACGCGTCGAGCTGCTCCCCCGTCGGCAGCTCGCCGTACCAGAGCAGGTACGCCACCTCCTCGAACGTCGCGCTCTCGCAAAGCTCCTGGACCGGGTATCCGCGATACAGCAGCGAGTTCGTCTCCGGGTTGACCTTGGAGATCGCCGTCGTGTCGGCGACGACGCCTGCCAGCCCCTTGCGGATCTCTTCGGTCATTGCGGCTCCTACCCGTCGAAGTGGTGCTCGATGCTGAAGTTGTACACGCCCGAGTCGAACGCGTTGTAGGCCTCGTAGTCGAGGAGCTCGTAGAGCCGCGCGCGGGTCTGCATGTCGGCGACCTCGGCGCGCAGGCTCCCGTCGGCGCGCAGCGTGTCGAGCGCGCGCTCGGCGGCGCCCATCGCGGTGCGCAGCAGCGAGACGGGGTGGATGACGATGCTGACGCCCGCGTCCGCGAGCTGGTCGCGGGTGAAGAGCTCGGAGCGGCCGAACTCCGTCATGTTGGCGAGCACGGGCACGGACCCGAGCGCCGCCTTGACCTCGGCGAACTCGTCGAGGCTGACCATCGCCTCGGGGAAGACGACGTCGGCGCCGGCGTCGACGAGCAGCAGCGCGCGGTCGATCGCGGCCTGCAGTCCGCTGACGGCGCGGATGTCGGTGCGGGCGATGATGAGCAGGTTGGGGTCGCGGCGCGCGCGGGCCGCCGCGGAGATGCGCTGCAGCGCGGTGGAGTCGTCGACGACGGACTTGCCGTCGAGGTGACCGCAGCGCTTCGGGTTGACCTGGTCCTCGATGTGCAGGCCGGACACGCCCGCCTCCTCGAGCGCCTGGACGGTGCGCGCGACGTTCATCGCCTCGCCGAAGCCCGTGTCGGCGTCGATGATGGTGGGCAGGTCGGTCATGCGGGAGATCTGGGCCCCCCGGCCCGCGACCTCGGTGAGGGTCGTGAGGCCGACGTCCGGAAGGCCGAGGTCGGCCGCGATGACGGCGCCCGAGATGTAGACGCCGTCGAAGCCCTTGTCCTGGATGAGCCGCGCCGACAGCGGGTTGAACGCTCCCGGGAACTGGAGCAGTTCGCCGGCCTGGATGCGCTGCCGGAGTCGTGCGCGCTTGTCGGCGGCGGTCGTCTCGGTGTACAGCACTGGCGTTCTCCCTAGAAGATCCCTGGCGCGACGGGCGAGGCGAGGAGCGGATCGACCATGGGGGTCACGGTCAGGCCGCGCAGCTCGTGCGGGGCGAGCTCGGGGAGGCGCTGCACGACACCGAGGAAGCGCTCGGTCTCCTCGGGCGACAGAACGCCGTGCGCGAGCGAGCGGAACTTCGCGACGTAGTCGGCGCGGGCGAAGGGCCGAGCGCCGAGCGGATGGGCGTCGGCGACCGCGATCTCATCGACGATGCGCTCGCCGTTCACGAGCTCGATCACCACACGACCGCCGAACGCCTTCTCGTTCGGGTCCTCGGAGTGGTACCGGCGGGTCCACTCGGGGTCTTCCAGCGTCGTGACCTTGCGCCAGAGCTCGACGGTGTCGGGGCGCGCGGCACGCTCGGGCAGGTAGGAGGCCACGTGGTCCCACGCGCCGTCCTGCAGCGCGACGGCGAAGATGTACGGGATCGAGTGGTCGAGCGTCTCGCGGCTGGCCGTCGGGTCGTACTTCTGCGGGTCGCCGGCGCCCGAGCCGATCACGTAGTGCGTGTGGTGGCTCGTGTGCAGGACGACCGTCGCGATGTTCGCCGGATCGCGCAGCTCGGGACGCTCGGTCCCGAGTCGACGAGCCAGGTCGATCCAGGCCTGGGCCTGATACTCCGCCGAGTGCTCCTTCGTGTACGAGTCGAGGATCGCGCGCCGCGGCTCACCCGCACCGGGTAGCGGCACCGTGTAGTCGGCGCCGGGTCCGTCGAGGAGCCACGCGATGACCCCGTCTTCGCCTTCGTAGATCGGCGACGGGCTGGTCTGTCCGCGCATCGCCCGGTCGACGGCCTCGACCGCGAGCTTGCCGGCGAACGCCGGGGCGTGCGCCTTCCAGGTCGAGATCTCGCCCTTGCGCGACTGTCGGGTCGCGGTCGTCGTGTGGAGCGCTTGTCCGACCGCTTGGTAGATCGTCTCGGCCGAGAGGCCGAGCAGCGTCCCGATCCCCGCGGCCGCGCTCGGGCCGAGGTGCGCGACGTGGTCGATCTTGTGCTTGTGGAGCGAGATGCCCTTGACGAGGTCGATCTGGATCTCGTAGCCCGTGACGATCGCGCGGACGAGCTCCTCGCCGGTTCGGCTGAGGTGCTGCGCGACGGCGAGGATCGGCGGGATGTTGTCCCCGGGGTGCGAATAGTCGGCCGCGAGGAACGTGTCGTGGTAGTCGAGTTCGCGCACCGCGACCCCGTTGGCCCAGGCCGCCCACTCCGGACTCGTGAGCTGGTCCGAACCGAAAACTGTCGACCCTGAGCCTCCCGCCGACACCCGATGCGCCTCGGCCTGCGCCCGCGCCGTGAGCACCGGTCCGCGGCCGAGGGAGGCGGTCGCGACGGCCGCGTTGTCGATGATCCGGTTGATGACCATGTCGACGACGTCGGCGTCGGGCTCGATCCGATCGGCCGCGACCTCCGCGATCTTCCAGGCGAGCTGGTCGCTGCGCGGGTGGGCTTCGGCGCTCGGCCAGACGCGGACGCGGTGGGGGATCACGCGACCATTCTGCCCGGTCAGTCGGCGAGGGGGTGCGGCAGGGTGCCGTCCCACTGGCTGACGGTGCGGCGCCGGAGCCTCCAGACGCCGCCGCGCTCCTCGAGCTCGTCGCGGATCCAGCCGGCGGTCTGGAACTCGATGGTGCCCGCCTGCGCGTCCCGGCCGAGCGACCAGTAGTACATCCAGACCGTCCAGCCGCCATCGCGTTCCCGGTAGACCGGGGTCTGCAGCCGGTGCTGGTGCCCGGAGCGGGCGGCGAAATAGGCGGCCGTGCCCTCCCGGATGGCGTCGGCGCCGACGAGCCGGATCTCGGAGCCGTCGGCGTGGATGTCGACCCACTCGCCGTCGTCCCAGTAGGTCGCGACGTAGCGGTCAAGGTCGTGGGTGTCGAGGGCCCAGACGTTGTCGGCGATGAGGTCGTCGATGGCGTCGCGGACGTCGCGTGACGGCGTGGTCATGGCAGAACGCTATCGCGCGGCTCGACGGGTCGCCGCAGGATCGTGCGCAGCCGCTCCGGAGCGTGTGGCTCAGATCGACGGGGCACGTCGAGGCGGAAGCCCTCGGCGCTCAGCCCGCCGCCGTGGACGAACGAGATGCGGACGTCGACCACCGCGCGATACCGCGTCATCGGCACGGCGTGGCAGATCCGCAGCGGCGCCAGAAGCCCCCGCGGCGCGACTCACGCGTCGCGGAACGCCGCCTCGATCGCCCGGTGGCGACGCTCCACCACATCGGCCCAGTCGGGATGCGTGATCGCGTAGCGCCGACCCTCCGCGACCGCGCGGAGCGCGACCGCGGCGACCTCGTCCGGCTCGATCCAGCGCAGGCCACCGCCGTCGCCCGCCGAGAGGTCGACGTCGCGCAGCCCACCCGCCCCCGCGTCGGCGCGGTTGCGAGAGCTCGACCCGAGTCGGGTGCGGACGGGGCCGGGCGCGAGCAGCGTGACCCCGATGCCGTCGGCCGCGAGCTCCTCGGCGAGGACCTCCGCGTAGGCGGTGATCGCGAACTTGGTGACCCCGTAGCCGCCCATGCCGGCGTCCGGGGAGAGCCCCGCCATCGAGCCGGTGAGCAGAATGCGGCCGCCGGACGCGCGCAGCTGCGGGAGGAACGCGGTGACGGCGTGCGCAGTGCCGTAGAGGTTGACACCGAGGAGCCAATCCCAATCCGCGTCGTTCATCTCGGCGAGCGGCGCGACGGAGGCCACCCCCGCGTTGCTCACGAGCAGATCGACCTGGCCGAGCTCAGCGGCGACCTGCGCGGCGAACGCGTCGACGCTCCCCTGGTCGGTCACGTCGACGACGAAGGGTCGCGCGCCGATCGCCTCGGCCGCGCTCGTGACGGCGGGGCCGTCGATGTCGGCGATCGCGACGCGGGCCCCCTCCGCGGCGAGACGGCTGGCGATCGCGAGCCCGATCCCGGACGCACCGCCCGTGACGGCGGCGGCGGCAGTGCCGGTTCTCTCAGTCATGGCACCCATCTGACCACAACGAATCACCGGTTTAGACTGAGATCAACCACACCTTTTCAAGGGATATACATCGGTGCAGCTAGGCAATCTCAGCCTGCGTCAGCTCGCCTACTTCGTCGCGATCGCCGACGCGGGGTCGATCGCGCTCGCGGCGGCCCAGCTCCACGTCTCGCAGTCGGCCGTCGCCGCGCGGCTCACGCAGCTGGAGCACATCCTCGAGGTCCAGCTGTGCGTCCGACGTCGATCGCACGGCGTCTCCCTCACGGCGGCCGGCCGGATGCTCCGGGACCGCGCCCGCGAGCTGCTCTACGAGGCCGACCTCCTCGAGCGCAGCGTCAGCGGCAAGACGAGCCCGCTCGTCGGCGCCGTCGCCATCGGCTCGCCCGACGAGATGGCGCCCGTCATCCTGCCGCCGATACTCGACGCCCTCGCCCGCGAGCATCCGCTGATCGAGCCGAGCGTCGAGATCGGGCTCGAGGCCTCGTTCTATCCCCGCCTCGCCGACGGCGAGATCGACCTCGCGATCACGCTCGACCACCGGCTGCCCGCGCAGCTCGACTTCGTGCGGTTGCAGCCGATGCCCTCCTGGGTCGCGCTGCCAGCCGGGCATCGCCTCGCGCGCCGCAAATGCCTGCGGCTGGAGGACCTCGCGGACGAGCCGTGGATCATGCTCGACACCGAGCCGGGGCGGACGCACGCCACCTCGATGTTCCGCAACGCGGGACTCACGCCGCGCATCGCGTTCCGCAGCCCGACCTTCGAGCTGGGGCGCTCGCTCGTCGGCCGCGGCCTCGGGTACACGCTGCACATCCACCGGCCCGCGGGGGACCTGAGCTGGGAGGGCCGACCGCTGGAGGTCCGGCCGCTCGAGACGCAGCTGCCGACCGAGCACGCGGCGATCGCCTGGTCTCGCCGCTCCCGCCCGTCGCCGTGGGCCCGGGCCGTGATCGCGACCGCCCGCACGGTGTGGCCGCAGCCCGTGTCCTGACGTCGGCCGAGCGCTCGCGGCGGCAGGGCGCATTCCACGCACGGCGTGTGGTGGTTCCGCGGCAAAATGCGTTTGACGATCCTCCGACCGCTTCCTACGGTCGAACGCGTGCCAGCGCTGTCCCCCTCCGCCGACGTCCGTTTCGCGATCGACGACCTGTACGCGACCTACCTCTGGGCGCTCGACACGCAGGACATCGAGCTCTACATCAGCGTGTTCTGGGACGACGCGGTCCTCAAGGAGAACCAGCTCGACGACACCATCGAGACCTGGCACGGCGCGGAGGCGATCCGCGAGTTCACCGCCGGCCATTTCGGCGGCTACGGCGGCCACCAGCACCGCGAGTCGACGCGGCGCTACCTTCCCGATCCCGCGGGCCCGGACCGCTGGATCCTGCACTCGTACTGGTCGACGAGCCACCGGGTGCCGGCGACGAACGAGATCACGTTCTTCTCGACCGGCCTATCGAACGACATCGTCGAGCGTCGCGGAGACGAGTGGCGCTTCGCGCAGCGCGGCATCTCGCGGTGGCCCGCCGACCCGAAGGCGATGCTCCAGGCGCTCGCCGACGCGTAGCCCGCACAGCGTCCGGTCGGCACCGCCGGGGTGGCTCCGCGCGCACTTACGCCAACGACTCATCACAGCACACCCAGGAAAGAGAGCAATGACATGCACCGAACCACCCGAGTCGCGCTGACCGGCGCGGCCCTCATCAGCACGGCGGCGCTCGCGCTCGCCGGCTGCGCCACCGGCGGCAGCCCCGCCCCCACGGACGGCGGCTCCACCGCGACGACCGTCACCTACCTGAACACCGCGGACGGCACCTGCGCGGCCGAGCCGAACGCGGACGTCAACTTCGCCGAGGCCAAGGAGGTCATCGAGCGCTTCCAGCAGCAGGCGAGCAGCATCTGGACCGATGAGCCGCTGCCCGAGCCCGTCGCGCCCGGCACCAAGGTCGTCTTCGCGAACAACGACACCCCCGTCGCGCAGCTGTGGCTGCCCTTCTTCGAGGACGCGATCACCTCGGTCGGCGCCGAGTTCGTCAACGCGAGCGTCGGCACCAGCGCGGAGTCGCAGCAGGCTGGCTTCAACTCGATCATCGCGATGGCCCCGGATGCCGTGATCATGGCAGCGATCGACCCGACGTTCGTCGAGGACCAGATCCGCACCCTCGAGGACAACGGCGCGGTCGTCGTCGCCTCGTCGCAGCCGGGCGTCGCGGACTTCGGCCTCGACGACTCCTTCGGCGGCACGGCGAGCTCGATCGTCAACGGCCGGGTCCTCGCGGCCGGCGCGGTCTACTTCACCTGCGGTACGGGCGACCAGTTCGTCTTCTACAACTCCCCGGAGCTCGGCTTCTCGGGCGTGCAGATGACGGCGGCCCAGGAGTACCTCGCCGAGCTCGCGCCGAACGCGACGCTGCGGACCGTCGACATCTCGGTCGCGGACGCCGCGCCGCAGGACAAGATCGTCTCCGATCTGCAGGCGCACCCGGAGACGCAGTTCTTCATCACGCCGCTCGACCAGTACCAGATCGGTCTCGCCGCGGCAGCCGACCTCGTCGGCATCGAGAACGACCGGGGCTTCGGCCAGTCCTCGCTCCCGCCGAACTACGAGCAGATCGCGAACGACGAGCAGACCGCCGGCTTCGGGATCGACTTCCAGGCCTACGTCTTCGGCCAGGTCGACGAGGCGTTCCGGAAGCTGCAGGGTGTCTTCAAGCCCTACGGCGACTGGGAGGATATCTACCAGACGCTCTCCCGGGTGATCGTCAAGGCGAACGTCGAGGACTACCCTGGCGGGGTCTTCGAGGCCTACGACAACATCCGCGGCGACTACCTGAAGCTCTGGGCCGGCCAGTAGCCGACCGGACGACGCGTGATTCCGCCGCGGCGAGGACCTCTCCTCGCCGCGGCGGAATGACGCGCGTCCTGCTTTGACACCACCATCACGCATTGCACGAGGGACGAACGATCATGACGATGGAGCAGCCCACGACGCCCCTGCTCAGGATCGAGGGGATGACGAAGGTCTTCGCCGGCACCCGGGCGCTCGACGATGTGTCGCTGGAGCTGCGCAGCGGCGAGATCGTCGCGGTCGTCGGCCACAACGGCTCCGGCAAGTCCACGCTCGTGAAGATCCTCGCGGGCGTCTACACCGCCGACGGCGGCACGGTGACGCTCGAGGACGAGGACTCGGAGCTCCCCACGGAGATCCACATCATCCACCAGGATCTCGGTCTCGCCGCGGAGCTCAGCGCCGTGGAGAACATCGGGATCCCGAAGTACCAGGGCTCGGCCGCATGGGTGCCATTCCGCGCCCGCAAGGAGCGGGCCACGGCGACCCGGCTCATCAGCCGGTTCGGCTCCCGGTTCGACGTCACCGTCCCGGTGGGCCGGCTCGCCCCCGCACAGCGCTCGATCATCGCCATCGCCCGTGCACTGGACGGCTGGAAGCACTCCCGAAACGTCTTGATCCTCGACGAGCCGACCGAGGCGCTCCACGCGAGCGAGGTCGCCGTGCTCTTCGACGCGGTCAAGAAGCTCGCCGCCGAGGGCGCGGGCGTCATCTTCATCTCCCACCGGCTCGACGAGGTCGTCGAGCTCGCCGACCGCATCGTCGTGCTGCGGGACGGCCGGAAGGTCGCCGACGAGTCGAGCGCGGGCATCGACCAAGACACGCTCGTCTCCTACGTCACCGGCGTCGCGGCCGGCGAGGCCGAGTCCGGACGGGCCGCCCGCGCGACGGGCGAGGTCGTGCTCGAGGTCGAGAACCTCGCGGGCGAGGACATCGAGGGAATCGACTTGACCGTCCGCGCGGGCGAGGTCGTCGGCGTCGCCGGCGTGCTCGGATCGGGGCGCGAGGCGCTGCCCGCCCTCGTCTTCGGCTCGCGCGCCGGTAGTGCCGACCGCTTCGAGGTGCGCGGCGAGGCCTACGAGCGGCGCAGCCCGAGCGAGAGCATCCGCCGCGGAATCGGCTTCGTCCCCGGCGACCGCGCACGGCTCGGCTCGGTGCGGCCGCTGACCGCGAGGGAGAACGTCACCCTCCCGGAGCTCGACTCCCTCACCGACGGGCTCGGTGCGATCAGCGCGCGGCGCGAACGGCGCCATGTCGCCGGGCTCATCACGAAGTACGAGGTCAGGCCGCCCCGGCAGGAGCAGGTCTTCGCCCAGTTCAGCGGCGGCAACCAGCAGAAGATCGTCTTCGCCAAGTGGCTGCGCAACGAGCCGACGCTGCTGCTCCTCGAGGAGCCGACGCAGGGCGTCGACATCGGTGCGAAGCAGGCGCTCTACACCGCGATCGACGAGGCCGCGGCCCGGGGCGCGGGCATCCTCGTGTGCTCGTCCGAGGCGAAGGAGCTCGTGCGTCTCTGCGACCGCGTGCTCGTGATGCGGGACGGACGCGTCGCAGCCGAGCTGTCGGGCGATCAGCTGACGGAGACCCGATTGGTCAAAGAAGGATACGGACTCGGAGACGAGGGAGCACAGTGAAGAAGACCGAGGCGATCCCGACCGCGGCGGTCGGCCACGAGGCCGACGAACTGCCGATGGGCGGCGGGTGGCGACGACGACTGTCGTTCCAGAACATCAGCGCGATCTACCTCTTCGTCGTGGTGTTCGTGATCTTCTCGATCCTCGTGCCGGGGACCTTCCTGACCCCCGGGACGTGGCTCGGCATCTTCGACGCGGAGTCGCTGACGGTGCTCGCGGCGATCGCCGTGATGATCCCGCTCGTCGCCGGCGTCTTCAACCTCGCGATCGGCGCCGAGATCGCGTGGGCGGTCATGTTCGTCTCCGTCTTGCAGGCGAGCTGGGACGTGCCGTTCTGGATCGCGATCCCGATCACGCTCGCCTGCGGCGCGCTGATCGGCCTGCTGTCGGGCCTCATCATCACCCGGCTGAAGATCGACTCCTTCATCGCGACCCTCGGCATGAGCTCGATCCTGCTCGCCGCGAAGTGGTTCATCTCGGACAACCGCCAGATCACCGGCCTCGACGAGGGCTTCCGCGAGGTCGCGCGCGCTGGCTGGGTGCTCGCCTACAACAGCCAGGGCAACCCGACCTTCAAGATCACGCTGCCGGTCATGGTGATGCTCGGCGTCGCGCTCATCGTCTGGTACGTGCTCGAGCGCATCCCGGTGGGCCGGCGGATGTACGCGATCGGCTACAACGCCGAGGGCGCCCGCCTGTCGGGCGTCAAGGTCGAGCGCCTGCAGATCGGCACCCTGATGGCCGGCGGCGTGATCGCCGCGCTCGCGGGCGTCCTGATGGCGTCGAAGCTGAACTCGGGCGATCCCACGGTCGGTCCGAGCATGCTGCTGCCCGCCCTGACCGCGGTCTTCCTCGGCTCGACGCAGTTCAAGGGTGGTCGCTTCAACGTCTGGGGCACCGTGCTCGCGCTCTACGTGCTCGCGGTCGGCATCAAGGGCCTGCAGCTGCTCGGCGCCTCGGGCTGGGTCGAGGACCTGTTCTACGGCATCGCGCTGCTCGGCGCCGTCGCGCTGTCCCGCTGGGAGGTCACGGCGAAGCGTCTCGGCGCGGTCAAGCGCGCCACGACGTTCCGCCGCCGGAAGGCCGAGAGCGCGGAGCCGCCTGCCGCATCGTGATCGGCGCTTGCCGGTCGCGCTCGACCGAGCGCACACTGGCAGCATGACGATGCCGCAGACGCCCCGACAGCGGGCGAACAACGAACGCATCGGCAGAACGCCATTCGCCGACATCTACCCGCTGTACGTCACGAAACTCGAACGCAAGGGTCGCACTCGCCAGGAGCTCGACACCTCCATCGAATGGCTCACGGGCTTCGACGACGCGACGCTTGCCGAGCATCTCGCCGACGGCACCACGGTCAGGGGCTTTTTCGAGGCCGCCGAGCTGAACCCGGGCGCTGCGGCGATCACGGGCGTCGTGTGCGGGGTACGCATCGCCGACATCACCGATCCGCTCATGCGGCGCGTGCGCATCTTGGACAAGATCGTCGACGATCTCGCGAAGGGCCGCCCGCTCGAGCGCGTGCTGACGACGCAGTCCTGAGCGCGGTCGTACCGGCCGCGTTCAGCGCCAGCCGAGGGCCGGCGCGACGTGGGTGAGGATCGACTCGAGCGCGTGCACGTTGTACTCCGGGCCGAGCTGCGAGGGGATCGTCAGGAGGATGGTGTCGGCGATCTGGAGCGCCTCGTCCTGCTTCAGCTCCTCGATCAACTGGTCGGGCGCACCCGCGTAGGAGCGGCCGAAGATCGCCGCACCTTCGGCGCCGAGCTGTCCGACCTGGTCACCGCTGGAGCGGTCCTGGCCGAAGAACTGCCAGTCCTGCTCGGTCACAAGCGCGAAGATCGAACGACTGACCGAGACGCGCGGCGTGCGCTCATGACCGGCGGCCTTCCAGGCTTCGAGATACGCCTCGATCTGCTTGCGCTGCTGCACGTGGAACGGCTCGTTCGACTCGTGCATGACGAGCGTGGAGGACTGCAGGTTCACGCCGAGCTCGGCGGCCCACTCCGCGCTCTTGCGCGCGCCGGCACCCCACCAGATCCGATCCCGCAGCCCCTCCGAGTGCGGCTCGATACCGAGCGGGCCGGGATATGGGTTCGGGAACATCGGATGGGGGTTCGGCTCGGCGAAGCGTGCGCCCTCGATCGCCTTGAGGAAGACCTGGAAGTTGCTGCGCGCCATGCGCTCGCCGCCCTGGTCGTCGTCCTCGGGCTGGTAGCCGAAGTACTTGTAGCCCTCGATGACCTGCTCGGGTGACCCACGCGAGATGCCGAGCTGGAGCCTGCCGCCTGAGATGAGGTCCGCGGTCGCCGCCTCAGCAGCGGCATACAGAGGGTTTTCGTACCGCATGTCAATGACGCCGGTGCCGATCTCGATCTTCGAGGTTCGCGCGCCGACCGCCGCGAGCAGCGGGTAGGGCACCCCGTGCTGACGGGCGAAGTGATGCACCCGGTAGTACGCACCGTCGACACCGATCTCCTCCGCAGCGACCGCGAGGTCGATCGCCTGCAGCAGCATGTCCGATGCCGAGCGCGCCTGGGAGTACGGGGACTGCGACCAGTGGCCGAAGGAGAGGTAGCCGATCGATTTCGTCACGCCTCAAGTCAACCGCATCGCGCCGCGCGCATTCCCCGCGTTTCCGGCCCGCTGGCTCGCATATTCTCGTGAAGTGAAAAATCGCGCCGGTGCCATTCTCCCGACCCTCGCGGCGCTCGCCGCGACGATGCTGCTCCTGAGCGGCTGCGCGGCCCCCGTACCGGCCGCCATCGAGTCGGAGGGCGTCGGGTCCGAGAGTGCGCGGCAGGCGGAGGCGTTCCCGGAGATCTACGCGCAGGAGGTGAACTGGCACCCCTGCGGCGCGGACGCGGAGTCGGCGGCGAACTTCGAGCGTGCACTGCGAGACGCTGGCGGTCGCGTCGACGGGATGGTCTGCGCGGGCATCACCGCGCCGCTGGACTGGAACGATCCCGAGAACGAAGCGACCATCACCATCGGCACCGTGCGGATTCCCGCGACCGGCGACGCGGAGCCGATCGGGACCCTGTTCAGCAATCCGGGTGGCCCTGGGGCGAGCGGTATCGAGCACACGATCGGCATGGCGATCACTCCGAGCTACGCGGCCGTGCAGGAGGAATACGACCTGCTCGGTTTCGACCCACGCGGGATCGGCGGGAGCTCCGCATTGACCTGCGCGGCGGACAGCACGATCTTTGAGCTGAACCTCGCGGCGTGCGCTGAACAGGACCCGCTCGCAGCGTCGATGGGTAGCGCGCAGGTCGCGCGCGACATGGATCTCATCCGCCACCTGCTCGGCGAGGGCCGCATGAACTACGCGGGCTTCTCGTACGGCACCGTGATCGGCGCGAGCTACGTCACCCTCTTCCCGGAGCGGGTCGGACGGATGATGCTCGACAGCGCTTGGCCGAGCGACTGGTCGAGCCCGCTCGGCACGTACCAGCAGTCCGAGGCGATCTCGCTCGCCATCGTCGCGATGCTCGAGCAGTGCAGCACGACCTACGGGCTCGCCGTCTGCCCACCGAGTGACGAATCGACACTCAACGAGCTGCTGTCGACGCTCGACCACGAGCCGTTGCTCGCGAGCGATGGCACGACTGTGACGGCAACGACGACATACGGCTACCTGACGACCGCGCTCTACAAGCTCCCGAAGGACCGCGTGACCGTCCTCGATGTCGCGGGACGCGCGCTCGCCGGCGAGCAACAGGCGATCGACGCACTCGCCGCGGCGATGAGCGGTGGCGGCATGAAGGTCGATCTGAGCGGCATGGTCGTGCGCTGCCTGTCATCGCCGCGCGACCCGGGCGTCATGAACGTCGTCCGGTACATCGAGGAGCAGGGGCTTCCCGAGCTGCTCGGCGGCCCCGAGATCAATGACACCACGCTGAAGCGGTGGATCGACCTCTCTTGCGACGCCTTGCCGGACAGCGGCGAAGACTTCATGGCGTTCACCAATCGCAGCGATCGGCCGGTCCTCGTGTTCGGCATCACGGGCGACCATGCGACGCCGTACGCCGGCGCGGTGCGGCTCACCGAAGAACTCGGCAACGCACGGCTCGTGACGCTTGAGGGCAGCGGCCACATCGCGAGCTTCTCGGGCCACTCGACCTGCGCCGACGAGATCGCGATCGCGTACCTGCTCGATGGGAGCCTGCCGGAAGTCGGAACGGTCTGCCAAGAGGACTAGCTGTTCTTCCCCGACACGTTGTGAACGTCTGAGGTGAGCGAAGACCTCCGTGACGATGTGGGTACCACCCTCACATCCGCTCCACGGAGGTCTTCGTGACTCACGCTAACGCGCCCTTGACGCCGGAAGTTGGGCGGATCAAGTGAAGACCGGGTAGCCGATCGATTTCGTCACGTTTTCATCCAGCCGCATGAACCTCGGAATCCTTCCCGTGGTCAGCCGCCGACGCCGAGCTCCGCCACGAGCGATTGGACGCGCCGCTCGATTTCGTCGCGGATCTCGCGCACCCGCTCGATCGGCTGGCCGGCCGGGTCGTCGAGCTCCCAGTCGAGGTATCGCTTGCCCGGGTAGAAGGGGCACTCGTCGCCGCAGCCCATGGTCACGATGACATCGGACGCCTGCAGACTCACCGGGGTCCACGCCTTAGGCGCTTCGTCGGAGATATCGATACCGATCTCCGCCATGACGGCGACGGCGACAGGGTTGAGGGCTTCGCCGGGTGCGGAGCCACCGGATCGCACGATCGCGCGGTCGCCCGCGAGCTCGCGGAAGAAGCCGAGCGCCATCTGCGAGCGCCCCGCGTTGTGCACGCAGGCGAACATGACGGAGGGCGTGGTGGCGGACATGGTGGTCTCCTTCGATCGGGGATAGAGGGCGAGGACGAGCAGTAGGGCGAGCGCGCCGGCGAGGAGCTGTGCGGCGACGAACCAGGGGACCGAGCTTGGGGCGATCCCGGCGAAGGTGTCGGTGAACATGCGACCCACGGTCACCGCGGGGTTGGCGAACGACGTGGAGGACGTGAACCAGTAGGCCGCGCCGATGTACGCGCCCACTGCGGGCGCGATCAGGATCGGCCGGCTGGCGCGGGTCAGAGCGAAGACGACGAGCACGAGACCCGCCGTGGCGACGACTTCCGCGAGCGCGGCCTCCGGCGTCGCGCGCACCTTGGACGAGAGCACCGTCGGGGCGCCGAACATCGCGTTCGCCAGCGCGCACCCGGCGATCGCGCCGACCATCTGGGCGGTGATGTAGACGGCGATCCGGCCTGCGCCGCGCTTCCTTCCGAGCAGGCGATCGACCAGCGTCACGACGGGGTTGAGGTGCGCACCGCTGACCGGTCCGAGGACCCAGATGAGCACGGTGAGCCCGAGCGCCGTGGCGATCGAGCTCTCGAGCAGCTGCAGCCCAGCGTCGCCCGGCGACAGTCGCTGCGCAGCGATGCCCGAGCCGACGACGACCGCGACGAGCAGGCCGGTGCCGATGAACTCAGCGCCGGCCTGCCGGATCAGGACTGCGTTCAGCAGCAGGGTCCGTCGGGGCGGTGCGTGGCGCAATCCGTCGGGCACTCCGGACCGCAGCACTCGTGGATGTCCTGCATGATCTTCCTCCTTCATCGACAGTCGTCGATGGAATGAGCATGCCGAATACATCGACACACGTCAATATTCATGACAATCTATTCATGTGCCTGCCATGGAGTTGTTGCCGCTGCACGATCTGCAGGCCTGCTGCGCGCCCATCACCCGCGAGCCCGTCAGCGCCGATAACGCCGCACGCCTCGCCGCATCGCTCAAGGCGCTTGCTGACCCCGCGCGACTGCGGCTCCTGTCGATGGTCGCGGCGCACGTCGACGGCGAGGCCTGCGTCTGCGACCTGACCGAGCCGCTGGGGCTGTCCCAGCCGACCGTGTCACACCACCTCAAGGTGCTCGTGGACTCCGGCTATCTCACCCGCTCCAAGCGCGGCACCTGGGCGTACTACCGGCTCGTGCCCGGCTCGCTCGACTCCATCGCCGGGCTGCTCGCGGCCGTCTGACCGGTTCGCCCGCGCATCACGCGAGCCTTCGGCGCGAGCGCACCGCCAGCAGCACGCCGCCGGCGACGAGCAGGCCCAAGCCGGCGAACGCGATGATCGGGGGCAGCTGTGAACCCGTGACGGCCAGGGACCTGACGCTGGCCGACGCCCAGCCGAGCACATCGCCAGCCGCGTTGGTGACCACGATCCGGTGCGCACCGGCCGCCACGCCGGCGGGCAGTCGGAACGTCACGGACCCGTCCGCGGCGACGACGGCCGAGCCGAGCGCCGTCGGGGTGGAGAACAGCCATCCGTACACTGTCGACCCCGCGTGGGAGGGATCGACGCGCACCGTCACCGGCTCGCCCGGCACGAGCTCCGACGGGCTCACGACGACGAGCGAACCGCGATTGGCATC
>Ga0182736_1002131_pt1 | contig 16008 bp, 17 predicted proteins | sample eDN5th30CKraftBY_FD_128882 | JGI IMG/M metagenome (GOLD analysis project Ga0182736, IMG submission 128882) | Enriched backyard soil microbial communities from Emeryville, California, USA - eDNA 5th pass 30_C Kraft BY (version 2) (version 2) | ecosystem: Environmental > Terrestrial > Soil >... | reverse complement strand
CGGGTTCGGGCGGCAGGTTCGGGCGGCAGGTCGTCGTCCGCGCCGCGCCTGCCTCGCCCGGGATCATCGACCGCCGCTCGTCGCGGCCCGGTCGTCGGCGTCCGCGGGAGGGACCGGATCGCCTGCCCCCTGTGGCGGGCCCGGAGCCGGCCCGCGGACGAGCGCGGTGAGTCCGACCTCGAACCCGTGGTCGGGTCCCAGTTCGGCGACGGCGATCGCGGCGAGCACCGCGTCCGACCCGCTGAAGCCGTGTCCCTCGAGGAACCTCACCTGGGCGAGGGCGTCGGCCGGGTTGGGTGCCCGCGATCCGGCGGCGGCGATCAGCCGGGCCCGTAAGCTGCGGGTACGGACGGACCGGCGGTTCGAGGGGGAGAACATGGCTGGGCAGGACGCCTGGAGTGGAACGGTCGTACGGAAGGGCCGAGCGCTGCTCGACGGCTCGAACCTCTACCGGCGCCTCGAGGTGCGCCTGGCGGACGGGACGACGACCCGTGTCCGCGTGGGTCGCTCCCTGTGGAAGGACCTGCAGGTGGGCGACCGTCTGGTCAAGGAGGCCGGCGGCGACCCGCGCCGCGCCTGACGCCGCAGGACGACCGGCGGTCGCCTCACGGCCGTCGCATCAGGGCAGCGGCACCGACCAGCTCAGCCTGCTGCCCCCGGACTCGCCGGGTGCGAGCGCGAACGAGCCGCCGCGGCGTTCGGCGCGACGCCGCAGGTTCGCGAGTCCGCTGCGCCGCCCACCCACGCCCGGGCCGCGGCCGTCGTCGGCCACCACGATCTCGACGGTGGCCGTCGCCGCGTCCACGACGACGTCCACGTCGCAGTGCTTCGCCGCGGCGTGCTTGGCGACGTTGGCCAGCGCCTCGCGGAGCACGGCGGTCATGTCGTCGGCGAGGTCCTCGTCGCTCGCGAGCGTGTCGGCGGGCCCGGTGAACCGCAGCGCCGGGCCGAACCCGAGGACCTCGGTCGCCTCGTCGACGACCTGAAGGATCATCGCGCGCACGCCGCCCGCGTGCTCGGGCTGCTGCAGGGCGAAGATCGTCGTGCGGATCTGGGCGATGGTCTCGTCGAGGTCGCCGACGACACCGCGCAGCCGCTCGGCCTGCTCGGGGTCCTCGACCCGGCCCGCGACGCTCTGCAGCGACAGCCCGGCGCCGAACAGCCGCTGGATGACGTGGTCGTGCAGGTCGGCGGCGATCCGCTCGCGCTCCTCGGCCACCCGCAGCCGCTCCCGCTCGGCCCGCGCCTCGGCGAGCTCCAGGGCGACGGCGGCCTGGTTCGCGAAGCCCGCGACCAGCTCCAGGTCCGCCTCCCGGAACGCCGGCTCCCCCTCCAGCCGCACGACGGTCAGCACGCCGTCGGTCGTCGACATCCCCACCAGCGGCACCACGAGCATCGGCCCGGCGGCGAGGAGACCCCGGCCCAGCACCGGGGTCGCGCCCGGGCCCTCGTCGGGCGACGTCAGCCGCAGCGCCGACGACGAGGTGAGCACCGCGCCCGACACCGACCCCTCCAGCGGGAACCGCATCGACCGCACCCGCTGCACGGCGTCCTCGAGACCCGGCCGGGCGTCTGCGATGTCGACGCGCAGCATGCCCGGCTCGCTGTCGTCGGGCCGCACGAGGATCGCGAGGTCGGCGTCGGCGAGCTGGCGGCTCCGCTCGACGATGAGCCGCAGCGGGCGCTCCCCGGACGCGCCGAGCATCTGCCGGGTGACCGCCGCCGTCGCGGCCATCCACTCGCCCCGGACGGTCGTCGCGTGGAAGAGCCGGGCGTTGTCGATCGCGACGGCCGCTGTCGCGGCCAGCGCCGTCAGCAGCTCCTCGTCCTCGGCGGTGAACTCGCCGTGGGCGCTCTCGGCGAGGTAGAGATTGCCGAAGACCTCCTCGCGGATGCGGATCGGCACCCCGAGGAAGCTCTCCATCTCCGGGTGCCCCGGCGGGAAGCCGGACGACCGCGGGTCGCCGGTGATGTGGCGCAGGCGGATCGGCTTGCCCTCGTCGATCACGGCGCCGAGCAGCCCGCGGCCCACCGGCAGGTCCCCGATGCGCTCGACCGTCACGTCGTCCATTCCGGTGTGGACGAACTCGGCCAGCCCGACCCCGTCGGCAGCGAGGACGCCGAGCGCGGCGTAGCGCGCGTCGAGCAGGTCGCGGGCGGCCTCGACGATCCGGCGCAGTACACCGGGCAGCGCGAGGTCGACGACGATCGACTGGTTCGCCCTGAGCAGCCCGCGCAGCCGCCCCTGCGCGGCCATGACCTCGCCCGCCCGGTCGACGAGCTGGCGCAGCAGCTGGTCGAGCTCCAGCCGCGGCAGGTCGGGAAACGTCAGCGCCGGCTCGGTGGGGCCCGTATGGGCGTCGTCGGACGAGTCGTCCACGGGCCTAGCCTCCGGTTCCGCGCGGGTGCCCCGCCGCGCTCCCCTGCCGGCCGCGGCGCCGCCGACGGTACCGGGACCTCCGGCGACGAGGGCCGGGTCGTTGGTCCCGACCCGCGTGTGACCTCGGCCGCGGACGGCTCGGGTCGTTGCGACGCAGCCCGATCCGGCCGCCGCGGCCCATGCTCGACGGGCAACCCGAGATCGAGGAGAGGGTCACGATGACCGTCAGCCACGGCTACCGCGGAGCGGAGCCGACCGTCCCGGCCGCACGCACGGGCCACCCCACCACGCCCGCGGCCGGCACCGGCCGCCCGCAGGGCGCGATCGCCCTCACGGCGTTGCGGATCGGGCTCGGCCTGGTGTTCCTGTGGGCGTTCCTGGACAAGACGTTCGGCCTCGGCTACGCCACCGGCGGGGCCAGGGCCTGGATCCACGGGGGCTCGCCGACGAGGGGGTTCCTCGGCTCGGTCGACGTCGGCCCGCTGCAGACGATGTTCCACTCGTGGGCCGGGACCTGGTGGGCCGACTGGCTGTTCATGCTCTCGATGGCGGGCATCGGGCTCGCGCTGCTGCTCGGGGTGGCGCTGCGCCCCGCGGCCGTGGCCGGCACCGTCGTGCTGGCGCTGATGTGGCTGGCCGAGTTCCCGCTCGCGCAGGTCGCCGCCGACGGCACGCCGAGCGGCTCGTCGAACCCGATCGTCGACTACCACGTGATCTACGCACTGGCGCTGATCGCCGTCGCCGCCACGAACGCCGGCCGGTTCTGGGGGCTGGCCGAGCAGTGGGCGCGGCTGCCGTTCGTCCGCGACCACGCCTGGACGCGCTGATCCGAGGTCGCCGCGCGGTGCGACACCCCGCCCGCGCCCGAGCCGGGTCAGCGGGCGGGGGCGTCCGTGCCCACCGCGAACTCCTCGACGCCGAGCACCCGCAGCAGCTCCCACCGCTCACGGGTCTCGGCGTCGGCCGGGGTGAGGACCACCAGCTCCTGGCCCAGGTCGGGGGTCAGCAGGGTCTCACAGTCCATCCGCATGCTGCCGACGCGCGGGTGCTGCAGGGTCTTGCGGTCCATCCGACGCACGGCGACCTCGTGGTCGTCCCACAGCGTGCGGAAGTCGGCGCTGGCCGCGCGCAGCCGCTCGACGAGGCCATCGACCACGGGATCGCCCGACCGGCGCCCGGCGACCGCCCGCAGGTCGGCGACCAGCGCCCGGGACTGGTGGTCGCGCTCGTCGGGCGCATGGCCCTCGCGGATCGCGGCGTCGGTGAACCAGCGCACGATGAGGTAGCGCTCGTCGCCGGTGAAGCGCGTGAGGTCCCCGGCCAGCAGCAGCGAGGCCCGGTTCTGGGCGAGCACCTCGCCCAGGTCGGAGATCACCATGGCCGGGGTGTCCACCAGCAGGTCGAGCATGCGGACGAGGCCCGCGCGGGCGAGGCGGGCCGTGCCGTCCGCGGGCGGCGGTGGCTGACCGGCCAGGTGGAACAGGTGCGCGCGCTCGTCGTCGGAGAGCCGCAGGGCCCGGGCGAGCGCACCGAGCAGCTGCGGTGACGGCCTGCTGCTGCGGCCCTGCTCGAGCCGGACGACGTAGTCGACCGACATCCCCGCGAGCATCGCCACCTCCTCGCGGCGCAGGCCGCGGGCGCGCCGCCGCTGCCCCGCGGCGATGCCGACCTCGGCCGGGCGGATCGCCTCGCGACGACGGCGCAGGAAGTCGGCGAGCTGGGCGCGCTGCATGCCCTCATCCTCCGCGCGTACCCGCGGCCTGGCCAGGGAGCGGCGCTCCCACGATCGACGCTCGCTGTCACGCGGCCGGTCACGGGCGCAGGGTGGCCGCATGCAGACACGAACCCTCGGCCGCACCGGCCCCGTCGTCTCCGCCATCGGCCTCGGCGCCATGAGCATGTCCGGGGCGTACGGCCCGGCCGATCGCACCGAGTCCGTCGCGACGGTGCACGCAGCACTCGACACGGGCGTCACACTGATCGACACCGGCGACTTCTACGGCATGGGGCACAACGAGATGCTCCTCGGCGAGGCCCTGCGTGGCCGGCGTCGCGACGACTACGTGCTGTCGGTGAAGTTCGGCGGGATGGGCGGCCCGGGGCTGCCGCCGTTGACGCAGGACTGCCGTCCCGCCGCGGTGAAGAACTTCCTCGCCTACTCGCTGACCCGGCTCGGCGTCGACCACGTCGACATCTACCGCCCGGCCCGGCTCGACCCCGCGGTCCCGATCGAGGACACCGTCGGCGCGATCAAGGAGATGATCGAGGCGGGCCACGTCCGCCACCTCGGGCTCTCGGAGGTCGGCACCGCGACGATCCGCCGGGCGCACGCCGTGCACCCCGTCTCCGACCTGCAGATCGAGTACTCGCTGCTCTCCCGCGCCGTCGAGGCCGAGGTGCTGCCGACCCTGCGCGAGCTGGGCATCGGCCTCACCGCGTACGGCGTGCTCACCCGTGGCCTGCTCTCCGGCCACTTCACGGGCGCCGGACCGGGGGACTCCCGCGCCCACGGGCCGCGCTTCTCCGGGGCGAACCTGCAGCACAACCTCGGTCTGGTCGACGCGTTGCGCCGGGTCGCCGACGCCAGGGGCTGCACCGTCGCGCAGCTCGCGATCGCGTGGGTCGCGGCGCAGGGCCCCGACGTGGTGCCACTGGTCGGTGCTCGCACCCGTGAGCGGCTGGCCGAGGCGCTGCCGGCCGCCGACCTCGTGCTCACCGCCGACGACCTCGCCACGATCGAGGCCGTCGTCCCCGCCGGGTCGGCCCGCGGCGACCGCTACCCGAGCGCGTTCATGTCGGCGCTCGGCGTCGGGAACTGACGCCCGCGCGCACGACCGCGCCGGGCACGCGCCCGGGGGTTTGCCCGGCCGACCGCCACCTGCCAGCATCGGTTCTACCGACTGGTCGGTCGACTTAACTGGAGGAGAAACGTGACGCTCGACGGTGAGATCGCGGTCGTGACCGGTGGCGCGAGCGGCATCGGTTTCGCGTGTGCGGAGCTGCTCGCGCAACGCGGCGCCCGCGTCGTCGTGACCGACATCGACGAGGCCGGGGCGAAGGAGGCGGTGGGCCGCCTCGCGGGCACGAACCACGTCGCGGTGACGCTCGACGTCACCCAGGACGGCGAGGTGCGGGCGGCGGCCGCCCGCATCGAGGAGGAGGTCGGGCCGGTCTCGATCGTCGTCACCGCCGCCGGGATCACGCACCTGCCCGTGCCGGCCGAGGAGCTCGCGACCGAGACGTGGGACGAGGTCATGCGCGTCGACGTGCGCGGCACCTGGTCGGCGGCCGTCGCCTTCGGCGCGCCGATGGTCAAGCGGCGCAAGGGTTCTGTGGTCACGATCTCGTCGATCACGGGCCTGCGCTCCACCCCGCTGCACTCCTACGGCATCGGCAAGGCCGCGGTCGTGCGGATGACGGAGAACCTCGCGGGCGAGTGGGGCCGCGCCGGGGTGAGGGTCAACGGCGTGGCCCCCGGCTACACGTTGACACCGCTGGTGAAGCGCCTCCTCGAGACCGGCGAACGGGACGCGACGGCGATCACGAACGCGACCGCGATGGGCCGGATGATCGAGCCGGCCGAGGTCGCGAACACCGTCGTCTTCCTGGCGGGCCCGGAGTCGTCGGCGATCACGGGCGTGACGATCCCCGTCGACGCGGGCTGGCTCATCTCCCCGACGTGGCAGACCTACGGCGGCGTCCGCCCGCACGACGACCCCGCCTGATCGTCGGGTGCACTGAACCGGTCCGTTCGGGGTACGCGGCCTCCACCGCAGCAACGAGGAGGTCACATGGGAACGAGCAGCAGGCCCGTCCGCACGGTCGCGGCCGCGGCACTGGCCGCGGCGCTGACGACGGGCGTGCTCGCCGGCTGCGCGGGCGGCTCGCGCGCCGGCAGCGACCACCCGGGCGCGGACGTCGCCGCGTCGAGCGAGAACGCACGGACGTCGGTCAACGGGGCCTCGTCGCAGGATCTCGCCTCGGCGCTGCGCGGCGCCGACGTCTCCGATCCCGAGAAGTGGGCGCAGACGCTGGTGGAGTACCGGCCCTACCCGCCGGGTAACGAGGGGATGCAGCGGATCCGGCAGGTGCTCGACCAGTTCCGGGCCGACCCCGAGACCGTCTCGAAGATCACGGGGGTGGTCACGGCCTGAGGAGCGCCCCGCGACGACACCCCGGCGGGCCCTCGCGCCCGAGCCCGCGCCCGCCGGTCACCCCGGCGGGCGCGACGACGCCCGCCTGACGACGCTCAGTCCCCGGTGACCAACGGCACGAAGGTCACCGGGGCGAGCTCCTCGACGGCGCCGTCCCGCCATCGCACCAGCGTGCCCACCCGGTTCGTCCCGACCGGGCACACGAGCGTGCCGCCGGGGGCGAGCTGGCGCACCAGCGGGCGGGGCAGCCGCCCGGACGCCATCGCGGTCACGAGGATCCCGTCGTAGGGCGCGCGGTCGACGCCGGCGTGCACGCCGTCGCCGGTCCTGACCTCGACGTCCGGGGCCAGCCGCGCCAACAGGTCCCGCGCGGCGGCGGCGAGCTCGGGGTCGCGCTCGACGGTCACGACCTCGGCGGCGCACCGGGCGAGCACCGCGGCGCCGTAGCCCGAGCCGGTCCCGACCTCCAGGACCCGGGCGCGCTGCGGCAGGCCGAGCGAGGCGATGCCGAAGGCGACGGCCCACGGCGCCGAGATCGTCTGGTCGTGGCCGATGTCGAGCGGGGTGTCGTCGTAGGCCTCGGCCGCCAGCTCGGGGCGGACGAACCGCTCGCGCGGCACCGCGCCCATCGCGGCGAGCACGCGCTCGTCCCGGATCCCGGCGTCGCGCAGCCGTTCCACCATCCGGGCCCGGCACGCTGCGGCGGCGTCACCGGGGTCGGGCGCGGCGTCGTCGGCCCCGGGCACCGGGTCGAGCCGGCTCAGGAGGCGGGTGCGGGCCAACCGGTGGATCAGCTCGGTCGCGCCGCCCGGGCGGGTCTGCCCCTCCAGCTCACGGGCGGCCCGGCGCACCTCGTCGCAGACGTACGCCGGGTCCAGCCGGGTTCCGAACTCCGCCAGCAGCTCCCTCGCGGCTCGCTCCCCCGGCTCCTCGCTCACGGCGCGCTCCTTCCCTCGGGCCGGGTTCCTACCCGCGGCCGCCGCCTCCATGCCCTCGCGCGATCCGCGAGGGGCCGCGCGTCGCGCCGGGAGGGGGCCACGGGAGCACGCTGCTGAACCCCCGTGACCGAGCGCGGCGTACCCGCCCGGCGCGGGCCTATGCTTGTCGGCTCAGCCGTTGTGCGGCAGGAACTCCCGCAGCTTCGTCCGCACCCCCTGGGCGACGAGGTGACGCGCGTCCGGGTCGCCCTTGAGGACGGCCTGCAGCACCGAGATCGCCTGCTCGGGCGTGGCGTGCGGCGGGATCGGCGGCACGTCCGGATCGCAGTGCACGTCGATCACCGTCGGCCGGTCCGCGGCCAGCGCGGCGTCCCACGCGGCACCGAGCCGGTCGGGGTCGTCGACCGTCACGGCGCGCAGGCCCGCGGCGGTGGCGAAGTCGGCGTAGGAGATGTCGGGCAGCGCCTGCGACTCGTCGAACCGCGGCGCCCCGCCCATGGCCCGCAGCTCCCAGCTGACCTGGGTGAGGTCGTTGTTGTGCAGCACGCAGACGACGAGGCGCGGGTCGCTCCAGCGGTGGGCGTAGCGGGCGATCGTCAGCAGCTCGGCGAGGTTGTTCATCTGCATCGCGCCGTCGCCGACCAGCGCGATCGCCGGCCGGTCGGGGTGGGCGAACTTCGCGCCGATCGCGTAGGGCACCGCGGCGCCCATGGTCGCGAGCGTGCCCGAGAGCGAGCAGCGGACGTCGCCGTGGACCTTCAGCAGCCGCGCGTACCAGTTGGCGACCGAGCCCGAGTCGGCCGCGACGATCGCGTCCGCCGGCAGCCGCTGCGAGAGCTCCCGCACGATGCGCATCGGGTTGACCGGCTTCGCGTCGACCATCGCCTGGGCGTCGAGCGTCTCCCACCAGCGCGCGACGTTCGACTCGACGGTCTCGCGCCACGCCCGGTCCGTCGGCCCCGACAGCCGCGGCAGCAGCGCGCGCAGCGTCGTCGCGGCGTCGCCGACCAGCGTCACCTCGGTCGGGTACCGCATCCCGACGACGCCACCGTCGAGGTCGATCTGCACGGCCCTGGCCTGCGGTTTCCCGTCCTTGAACGCCGGCAGGAACTGGGAGTACGGGAAGCTCGTGCCGACCATCAGCAGGGTGTCGCAGTCGCGCATCAGCTCGTAGCTCGGCCGGGTGCCCAGCAGGCCGATGGAACCGGTGACCCAGGGCAGGTCGTCGGGCAGGACGTCCTTGCCCAGCAACGCCTTCGCCACCCCGGCACCCAGGACCTCCGCGACGGAGGTGACCTCGGCGACCGCGCCGCGGGCGCCCTGGCCGACGAGGATCGCGACCTTCGAGCCGGTGTTCAGCACCTCGGCGGCGCGGTCGAGCTCGTCGTCGGGCGGGACGACGGTGGGCGCGCGCAGGACCGTCGTGCCGCCGGAGGGCACGTGCTTGAACTCGTGCGCGGGCGGGCTGTAGGCGGCTTCCTGCACGTCGGCGGGCATGATGATCGCGGTCGGGGCGCGGCGGGTCAGCGCGGTGCGGAACGCCCGGTCGACCGCGTTGGGCAGCTGCTCGGGGACGTTCACCTCGACGAGGTAGGCGCTCGCGACGTCCGCGAACAGCGTGTGGAGGTCGACCTCCTGCTGGAACGAGCTGCCCATGGCGGTGCGCTCGGTCTGCCCGACGATCGCGACGACGGGGACGTGATCGAGCTTGGCGTCGTAGAGGCCGTTGAGCAGGTGGATCGCACCGGGTCCCGACGTCGCCGCGCACACCCCGACGCCCCCGGAGAACTTGGCCTGTCCGACGGCCGCGAAGGCCGCCATCTCCTCGTGCCGGACCTGGACGAACGACGGATCGTCGTCGGCCCGGCCGAAGGCCGTCACGAGCCCGTTGATGCCGTCGCCCGGGTAGGCGAAGACCTGTTCCACTCCCCAGTCGCGCAGCCGCGCGAGCAGTACGTCGCCGACGGTGTCCGTCACCTGTCACCTCGTCATCCGCATCGGTGTCCGCATTCGGTGTTCACGGCGGGACCGACCCGCCGTCGCTCCCGTCGGCTACCCCGGTGGCGGGGTGCCAACCGTCGCCGGGCGACACGGGTTTGCCCGCCGTGGGCCCCGGGTACGTGCGCGGCCATCCCGGCGCCGTGGGCGACCGGGCGCCCCCTGGGGACACCGTGGACACCGCCGCGACGCTCGTTCCGTTCATCGTCTGGCTCGCCTCCCGGGAGACCGACGAGCAGATTCGGCGCCGGCACCGCCGCGTCGTCGAGCACTACCTGGCGTGGTGCCGCACCGATGCCGGACCGGCCCGCGAGCGGCGGCAGCGCTACGAGGTCGCGGTCGCCAGGGACGGGGCCCCGGCCGAGCAGATCACGCAGGCACTGGCCCGGTTCGACGAGTACCGGTCCATCCTCGCGATGACCCGCATCCCGGACTGAGCCCCCGGCCGTTCAGGCCCGCTCGTCGAGCATCCCGGCGCGGAGCTTCGCGAGCGTGCCGGCGAGCAGCCGCGACACGTGCATCTGCGACACCCCGATCTCCTCGCCGATCTGCGACTGCGTGCGGCCGCAGAAGAAGCGCAGGACCACGATGCGCCGCTCGCGCTCGGACAACCCGGCCAGCAGGGGACGCAGCGTCTCGACGTCCTCGACGCGCCCCAGCCGCGGGTCGACGTCACCGATCCGCTCGCCCGGCGACGAGTCGTCGTCGCCCGCGGGGGCGTCGAGCGTCGCGGCCTGGTGGTTGTCCTCGGCGTAGAGGGCCTCGACGATCTCGTCGACGTCGACGTCGAGCCTGCGGGCGAGCTCCGAGGGTCGCGGCGCCCGACCGAGCTCCTGGCTCAGCGGCCCGACGGCCTGCCGGATCGCCACCGACAGGTCCTTGACCCGCCGCGGCACCCGCAGGCTCCACGACTGGTCGCGGAACCAGCGCAGGATCGCCCCGCGCACGCACGGCACGAGGTAGCCGAGGACGTCACCGCGCGCCCGGCCCGGATCCCAGTGGTCGACGGCCCGCACGACCGCCTCCGACGCCGCCTGCGCGATGTCGTCGCGCGACCAGGGCCGCGAGGTGGCGTACCGGCCGACGAGCCGCTCGGCGACGGGCAGGAACGCGAGGATCAGCTCGGTGCGCAGCGCGTCGTGCTCGGGATCGTCGCGCGGCAGCGTCGACAGCCTCCGCAGCTGCGCCTCCTCGGCCGCGAACGGGGTGTCGGGTGCCTCCGGCGCCGCCCGCGCAGCCGTGACGAGCGGGAGAACCGAACAACCGGGCACTGCGCACCTCCGCGTCGCACAGCAGCGGAGAGGCGACCGGTTGCACCTCCGCGGCCGGTTGCGACCGGGACCCGACGCTACCCCGGCACCGCGATCACCGCAGCGCCTGCGGCGCAGGGACACCCGATCCGGGGGTCCCGCGCCGCAGGGGCGCGCGCTCAGGCCGGGCCCGGCGGATGGATCCGCCGGTGCACGGCGTGCACGAGTGTCCGGTACAGCGGCCCGGCCGGGCCGGACGCGGCGAGCGCCGCCCGGGCGGCGTTGGCACCCGGCCCGCCGTGCACCGCACCGCCGGGGTGCGCGGACGCGCCCGCGAGGAAGAGCCGGTCGACCGGGGTGTCGGCCCTGGCCGTGCCGGGGACCGGCCGGAACACCAGCTGCTGGTGGATGGCGGCGGTGCCGGCGTTGACCGCCCCGTCGACGAGGCTCGGGTTGCGGCGCTGCATGTCGGCGGGCCCGGCGATGCTGCGGGCGCGGACGAGGTCACGGAAACCCGGGGCGTTGCGCTCGACGGCTGCCTCGACGAGGTCGGTGTGCGCACGGACGTCGTCGGCCGTCCAGCCCAGGTCGCGCGGCACGTGCGTGTAGGCCCACGCCGACTCCGTGCCGGCGGGCGAGCGCGTCGGGTCGGCCGTCGTCATCTGTCCGAACAGCACGAACGGCTCCCGCGGCACCCGGCCGGCGGCGAGATCGGCCGCGTAGCCGCGCAGTCCGTCGACCCCGACGCCCAGGTGCACGGTCCCGGCACCACGGGCCCCCTCGGCCGTCCAGGGCACCGGGCCGTCCAGCGCCCAGTCGATCTTGACCGTCGCGGCGTCCCACTGGAACCGGTCCAGGTCGGCGACGAACCGCGAGGACAGGTGCTCCTCCCCCACCAGGTCGCGGTAGAGGATCGGTGCGGCGACGTCGGCCAGCACCGCTCGCCGGGCCCGGACGGCGACCCCGTCGGCGTCGCACACCCCGACCGCGCGCCCGCCCGCGACCAGCACCCTGCGCACCGGACGGCCGCAGTCGACCGTGACGCCGCGGGCCGTCGCACGGGAGACCAGCGCGTCGGTCAGCCGGCCGGCGCCACCCTCCGGCACCGGGAACCCCACGTCCTGCCCGAGCATCGAGAGCAGCCAGCCGAATACGGCGCTGCCCGCCTCGTCCGGACCGAGGTCGGTGTGCAGCGCGTTGCCGCCCAGCAGCAGCGCGGCACCGTCGCCGGTGAAGGTCTCGCGGGCGAAGCGGGTGACCGGCTGCACGAGCATGCGCGCGAACCGCAGCGCGTCGGCCGTGCCCAGCTCCCGCAGCAGCCGCGCGCCGGCGCGGACCGGCGGGAACGGGCGCAGCACCGTCTCCAGCAACGGGTCGCGGATGTGGCGCCACTGCGCGACGAGTGCGCGCCAGGCGTCGCCGTCGCCGGACGCCCACGCGTCGAGCCCCCCGGCCGTGGTGTCGACGTCGCGCGACAGCACGGCGCAACGGTCGTCGGGGGTGACGTGGGCGAGCACGGCGGGAGCGTGGCACCAGCGCAGCCCGTGCCGGCCGAGATCGAGCTCGCGCAGCACGGGCGAGGCCGCTCCGAGGGGGTAGAACGCGCTGAACACGTCCGACACGAACCCTGGAGCGGTGATCTCGGCGCTGCGCACCGCCCCGCCGGGAGCGTCGGCCGCCTCGCACACCAGCACGTCCCAGCCGGCGTCGGCGAGCAGGTTCGCGGCGACGAGCCCGTTGTGCCCCGCTCCCACGACGACCGCGTCGACGGTGGTCACGTGCGGGCGTCCGGGACGGACCGGCGGGTCGCGATCGCGGCGAGCCGGGCGAGCGACTCGCGGTTGCGCGGTCCGAGCAGCAGCTCCTGCACGGGGTGCGGGAGCAGCGTCGCCGGACCGCGTTCCACGTGCTCGGTCATGACGACCCGGGTGCCCGCCCCCTGCGGGTGCAGCGTGAGCCGGATCCGCGCGGCGCCCGTCGGCCACAGGTGCGCGCGGAGCTCGATCAGCTCGTCGGGCCGGACGGCGACGACCTCGGTGACGTCGTGGGCCATCAGCGGCCAGGCACCGACGCTGTGGTGCAGCCGGCTCCCGACGGCCGGCCAGCCGTCGTCGACGTCGCGCATGTGCGTCGCGCCGACGACCCACAGCGGATAGGACCAGCCGTCGGCGAGGACGGCGAACACACGCTCGGGGCTCGTCGGAACGACCCGTTCAACGGCCAACTCGACCACCTCCGCCGAACGGCCTACCCCACCCTGCGCAGCCCACACGGCGGGCGCATCGTGACGCGGTGGACCCGCCCCGTCCTCCTTCGCGACAGTCCGACCCGGCGCCCGACGAGCCCGCCGACGCCGCCTGGAACCGCGCCGTCCGCGACGAGACCGAGACCGAGCGGCTCGACCGCAACTGGAACGACCTGCTGCAGGAGCTGCGCGTCGCCCAGACCGGCGTCCAGCTGCTGACGGGCCTGCTGCTCACCGTCCCGTTCCAGAGCCGGTTCCCCGAGCTGGTCACCCAGCAGCGCGTCGTCTATTTGGTCGCGATCAGTCTGTCGATCATCGCGACGGGCCTGCTGATCGCTCCGGTCCTGCTGCACCGGCTGCTGTTCCGCCGGCACGCGCGGCGCTGGCTCGTCGCCTCCGGGCAGCGCTTCGCCGTCGTCGGGCTGGCGACGCTGGGTCTCGCGGTGGTCGCGGTCGTCGACCTGATCTTCGACGTCGTGCTGGGCACGGTCGCGGGGGTGATCGCGGCGGCGTGCGCCCTCGCCGTCTTCACTGCCCTGTGGCTCGTGTTCCCGATGGTGGTCAGGCGCCGCGCCGACTGACCTCCCCCGGCCGGTGCACGGCCAGCAGCCGCCCGGCCACCTGGCCCGTGTCGAGCAGTCGCGCCAGCCGGGCCTGCTGATCCTGCATGCGCCGCCACGCGGGTTCGCGGCCGTGCCGGGCACGGACGGCCTCGTCGGTCTCGGCGGTGCGTCGCTCCCAGTCCGGCGGCGCGGCCGGCAGGTCCGCGACGTCGACGCTGTCGACGACCTCCAGCCGGGCCGTCGCCAGCGCCGCCGCCAGCTCGAACTCCGACGGGAAGGAGTTGCCGGCGGGCGGCTGGTCGCGCAGGCCGCGGTCGACGAGGACGAACAGCCCCAGCCGCCCACCAGGCGTGGCGATCCGGCGCAGCTCGCACAGCAGCCCGAGCTTGTCCGTCGTCGTGCACAGCACCCCGAGGCACCACACCGACGCGGCCCGCCCGTCCCCGACCGGGACCGCGTCCCCGCTCCCGACGACCGTCGGCAGCCCGAACATCCTGCGGGCCGCCCAGCAGGCCCCCGGCTGCGGTTCGACGACGAGCGGTGCCGCACCGCGCTGCTCCCTGGCCCACGCCGCGGGCCCGCCCATGCCCCCACCGACGTCGACCAGCAGCCCGCCGAGCCCGACCCGCGTCCGGTCGGCCAGCCACCTCAGCCCGGCGGGTCCGACGCTGCCCCGGCAGGCCGCCGGCCCGGCGTGCCCCGGTCCGAGCTCCGCGACGGCCTCGGCGACCCAGCGCGGCATGACGTCGAACTCGGCGTCCATCGATGTGCTCATGCGGCCTCCCGCAACGCCCGTCCGACCGCGGCCTTCACCGCGGCGCCCTCGACCGGGCCGCGGGCCGAGGCCGGTCCCGACAGGTTCACCCCGACGACCCCGTCGACCCGCAGCGCCGTCCGCGCCTGGGCGACGGCCTCGGCGATCCCCGCCTCGACGGGATCCGGGGCGGACAGCACCGCGGTGACGCGGTCGGGATCGAGGTGCAGGCCCGGGAACGCGTCGAGCACCATCGCCGAACGCTCGTCGGTGTACACGGCAACGCCCGCGACCAGCGGCAACGTCGCACCCGCCGCCCTGGCCCGGCCGGCGAAGCGGGCCAGCCGGTCCGGCCCGGACACGTGGTTGAGCACGGCGAACTGCGCACCGGCCCGCTGCTTCTGGGCGAGCCGGCCGGGACGCAGGTGCGGCGGCGGCGCTTCGGGCGACTCCGGCACCCCGACCGCGAGCCCGGCCGCGGCGGCGTGCGCGGCGAGGGTGGTGCCGTCGATGTCGAAGACCTGCGTCACCTCGGGACGCACCCCGGCACCGCGGGCGTCCCCCGTCGCGCAGAACACGGCGGCCGGGCCCGCCTCGGCCAGCCCGGCGAGCTCCTGGTCGAGGACGACGCGGTTGCGGTCCCGGCACGTCAGCGTCACCACGGGCGCCCCGCCCGCGTCGCGGACGAGCCCGGTCATCTGCGTCGGCGGGAAGTCGGGCCGGTTGTGGTGCTCGCCGACGAGCAGCCCGTCGCAGGTCGCGGCCAGCGTGCCGACGACCCGGGCGAGACCGTGCCGGTCGAACGGCGGCACCGTCAGGTCGGTGAGCACGACGGGCGGCGCCGCGAGCAGGGCGGGCGGCGGCCGGTCCGGTGCCTCCGGCCCGTCCCAGCCGACCGGCCGTTCGAGGGTGCCGAACGGGCAGCGCACGGGCCGGACCTCGCAGGACAGGTCCGCCCGGACCCCGCCGCACGGCCCGAACCGCATCCGTTTGGGGCAGTGCGCCCCGGGACCGGTCGTCATGCCGGGGCCCGTACCCGGATCCCGATCTCGCGAACCCGCGACGGTTTCGTGTCGTCGTCCGCGGGTAGCGGGGCTCCATGCCGGACCTCTCCCTCGTCGCCCTGAACTGCACGCTGACCCCCTCACCGGGCGAGTCCAGCAGTCAGAAGCTGCTCGACGAGGTCCTGGCCGAGTTCTCCGCGCACGCGAGCGTCACCCCGCACGTCGTCCGGCTCGTCGACCACGACGTGAAGCCCGGGGTGGAGGCCGACATGGGCGCGGGCGACGAGTGGCCGGAGATCCGCGACCGGATCCGGGCCGCCGACATCCTGGTCGTCGCGACCCCGACGTGGCTGGGCCACATGAGCAGCGTCGCCCAGCGGATGCTGGAGCGCCTCGACGCGGAGCTCTCCGAGACCGACGACGACGGCCGGCCGGTCATGTTCGGCAAGGTAGCCGCGGTCGTGGCGGACCTGCGGCAGTCGCTCAACGACATCGGGTTCGGCATCCCCGCGCAGGGCTCGGTGTACTGGAACGGCGGGGCCATGTCCGGGGTCGACTACAAGGACCTGGACAAGACACCGGAGCCGGTCGCGACGGCCACCGCGACGCCGGCCCGCAACACGGTCCACCTCGCGGGGCTCCTCGGCGCGCAGCAGTACCCCGCGAACGGGTGAGCCGCTGGTTTCGGCCCGGGCCCGACGGGGGACCTCCCGGCATGGGGT
>Ga0182736_1002126_pt1 | contig 16048 bp, 13 predicted proteins | sample eDN5th30CKraftBY_FD_128882 | JGI IMG/M metagenome (GOLD analysis project Ga0182736, IMG submission 128882) | Enriched backyard soil microbial communities from Emeryville, California, USA - eDNA 5th pass 30_C Kraft BY (version 2) (version 2) | ecosystem: Environmental > Terrestrial > Soil >... | reverse complement strand
TAGGTAAAAAGTTGATTATTATGCATATAGGGAAAGATAATACGGCTAGACAGTCTCTTGAAAAAATAAAGGCTATTAATACTGAAATTGAAATTGTCATTTTGGGTGAATGCTCCCAGGAACAGGTAGCTTATTATTTAAAACGGATAGATATTGGCCTTTCAAATTATCCAAAAATATTATATGAGAAAAGTGGTAGTATTGCTGCAATGTTATACAATGGGATTCCTGTTATCCTACTAAAGGACAGCTTTGAATATGACTATAGGATTATACCAGAATTGAAAGAGTTAAAAGAAATTAAAGATATTAAAGAGTTTTTAGAACAAAAGAAAAATTTTTTTGTCAATTATGGAGTTATCAACGCTAGTAGGGAGTATTTAAAAATATTTTCTAAATGATTAATATGACTTTCGGTGTTTTAACGACTACTTATAACACTTGGAATTTATCTTCCAATTGTATAAAAAATTGTTTTACTTATGCGGATGACAGGATAGATCGGTTTATTGTAGTCGATGACTGCTCTTCCATCCCTTTTACAAATGAGTTTGGCGGTATTACCTTGATCCGCAATCAAAAAAATGAAGGCTTAACTAAAAGCTTGAATATTGGTATCCAATCAATTAATACAGATCTTATAGCTATTTTTGATTCTGATGCTTGGCCACTGGAAAATTATATTTTGGAAACTAAAGCTTTTTTTACTAACAATTTAGAAATAGGCATAGCTGTTTATGATACACAGAATGAAAGGGGAGAACCTCTTTTATCCTATGAAGCCGAACCAGATGTAATGAGCGTTCTTCTCGGACAGCGTCTATATGGAAAATATCAGAAATTGTGGAGAAAGGAGTCTAAGCAAATAACGTTGTATACCTGTGCAATGGTTATTCGAAAACAAGTTTTGGAACAAATTGGAGGGTTTGATGAAAAGTATGATTGGTTGGAACTTGATCATGATATTTGTATGAGAGCTACCAGAAAAGGCTGGAAAATGGGAGTTATTCCCGTAAAAGCATTTCATAAAGGTAGTGGTACATCGCAAAAGGTTGCGAATAGAGTTATTCGCTTCTATAAAAACCGTGTTAGACTGTTGATGAAATTTAATAAATATCCATATAAATTCGCCCTTAATAGTTTGGTCGCCATTAGGCTTGTGGTGGAGTACATTTTTATTAAGACGATTGGGATTTTTATGTATTCGAAAGATATTCGAAAGGATAAGGCATATTCTAGATATGAATTAGCTAAATGGTTTATGTCTGGCGGTATTAAGAAAATATAAAGATGTTGATATCTTCATCGAGTAAAGACTTATCAGGGTTTTCCAGTGCCTTCCTAGACCTTCTAAGAATAGGCGCATCGTTGATAGTCTTTTGGGGCCATGCCTATGACTATTGGCATACAGCTATTGGGTATTCTTATAATCGCGTTGATTGGGGACATTATGCCGTTGTCGTGTTTTTTGTGTTATCGGGTTATGTGATAGCTTTTACCACGACTAGAAATAATAGAGGAATAAGACGATACGCAGAAGCACGACTAAGCAGGCTATACTCCGTATTATTGCCTACTTTAATAATTACGGCAGCAATTGAGCTGACCGTTAAATATATCGATCCGGCCTTAGCATCACATTATATTCGAGGACAATCTTTTCCTCGGTATGTCGGATCTGCATTATATTTAAATGAAATATGGTTTTTCTCTGCATCTCCGCCTATCAACGGCCCTTTATGGTCGTTGTCGTATGAATTTTGGTATTATGTAATTTTTGGTGTTTATTTTTATAATAGCGGAACCAAGGCATGGTGCCTGACCACTTTGGTGTGCCTAATTGCTGGTATTAAAATTTTGTTAATGATGCCTATTTGGTTATTAGGTAGTTATGCATATAGAATAAAAAGGCCATTAATGGAGGAAAAAATTTCTTGGTCCTTAGTTCTTTTTTTCTTGCTCGTATCTATTATTCTTGCCTTATTTCTTCCGCCCTTACCTTTTGCTCTAGGGAAAGCACCATTGTTTTTCTCTGGGCAGTTTGTCACAGATTTGGTAGTAGGCTTATTTATAGCATTAGCACTTTGGGTGATACCTGATGCAACGGGGAAAGACGTAAAGTTGAATTCTGTTGCATATATAGTTATTAGAAAATTGGCTGATTTGACTTTCCCATTATATGTGCTGCATGTTCCATTATTAGTATTATACAGAGCATTTTGGGGAACGCGGCTCCTCGATGAAAAACAAATGTGGTTAGCATTTTTTTTGGTTTTATTAACTAGTTTTATCCTAGGTTATTTTATGGAAAATAGTAAAAATTGGTGGAAGCATCTTTTTAATAGAATTCTGAAGAATGCGGCTAGATAAATAACTACTTATGGTCAAACTGATGAGAATATTGTTTTTGTGCCATAGATTCTATCCTGATATTGGAGGAACTGAATTTAATTCTGAATTTCTTGCCAAGTCTTTTCATGATTTTGGAGCGGAAGTTCATTTGCTTACGTGGACTAAGGAAACTGGAGAAAAAAGTTTCCCGTTCCAAATTATTAGAAGTCCGAGTATAAAGATATTGATTGACGAACATAAGTGGGCAGATTTAATATTTGAGAATAGTCCCACTTTAAGGCTATCATGGCCAAATTATTTTATGCGAAAACCTTCAGCAATTGTGTTGAATACATGGTTTTTTTCTAGAAAAAGAATAGGTCCTGTTTTATCTAAGATTAAAAAGTTTTGGTTGAGTAAAGCCTCAACTGTCATTGCTGTAAGTAATGCAATAAAAGATAAGTGCTGGCCAAACGCAATAGTTATTCACAATGCATATAATGACAAACTATTTGTTAATTATACAAATACCGTAAATAGGCATGGATTTGTTTTTCTTGGCCGGCTTGTTTCGGATAAGGGTGCGGATTTCGCTATATCTGCTATACATAGTCTAATGACCAAAAATGTGTTGGCAGAAAAACCTTTTCTTACAATTATAGGAACAGGACCAGATTTAAATAAGTTAAAAGATCAAGTTACTTACCTTAAATTACAAGATTATGTATCTTTTACAGGTGTTTTGACAGGAAGTAAACTGGTCGCAAAATTAAATGAGCATAAATATTTGTTAGTCCCTTCTATCTGGGAGGAGCCCTTTGGTATTGTGGCATTAGAAGGGATGGCTTGTGGATGTTATCCAATTGTAGCTGATAGTGGAGGGCTGGGTGAGGCAATCGGCGATTGTGGCTTTAGATTTTGCCGTGGAAGCTTTGTTGATTTAGTAGAAAAGATGTTAATAGTAATTCAGGATAAGTCGTTGATTGATAATTTTTATGTTAAATCTAATGTTCATTTAAAATCTCATACTATGAAAACGGTTGCTACGAAATACTTCGAAGTTCTACAATCGATTTATAATACGCATTAATTCTATGAAAGTTGTATATACTGCTCCGAATAGATCGCATCACTATAAATATGCCTTAATTTTACATGAAGCTGGAATTTTGGAAAAATTTGTGAGCGGATTTTCGAGATTTAGTCCAAGGTCTGGATTGCCAGAAATTGGAAATAAACTGGTAAGGGCAGATGTTATGCAAAATATGTATTTAGCTACTTTAAGGTTAGGTTTTCCAAAAACGATAGTCGACAAATTTATATTTTGGGCAAAGGTTGAACAAGATAGAAGAAGCCGTATGGTATTAGATAATGCGGATATTTTTATGTTCTATAGTGGTTGTGGTTTAGATTCTTGTAATTTCTATAAAAATGAAGGAATAATAACGGTAGTTGAAGCTGTAAATAGCCACGTTGATTATCAAGAAGAATTATTGAAGGAAGAATGTTTGTCCTCAGGTTTATCGCCGCAACCTTTTTATAAAAAAGATAAAGAAAGAAGGATGTGTGAATACGAAATAGCTGATTATATCTTGCTTCCTTCAAATTTTGTTAAAAATAGCTTTTTAAAATACGGATTTCCTGAGGAAAAATTGATCAAAGTGCCTTATGGATTTAATAATCTGTTTGAAGGTTCCAAATTAATAGTAAAAGAAGACACGTTTACCGTATTGTATGTCGGAAGCATTTCCATACGAAAAGGTTTGAGGTATTTGATAGAGGCATTTTCGCAATGGAAGTATAAAAATAAAAAACTTGTTATCGTGGGGCCTAAGGCTAAAATTACGGGTATTGAAAAAGTTTCAATTCCCGAAGGAGTAACTTTTACAGGTGTTTTAAAGGGTGAATTACTAGAAAAGGCATATAAGAATGCTGATGTTTTTTGCCTACCGTCAATTGAAGAAGGTTTAGCCCTTGTATTAGGAGAAGCATTATCTTATGGCGTACCTATTATTGCAACTGAAAATTCTGGTGCTTCCGATATTATTGAAGATGGAAGAGAAGGATTTATAATTCCAATTAGAGATGCTAAGGCTATAAAAGAAAGACTTGAAAAATTAGCGGATGATTTCTGTTTATATACAGAGATGAAAAAGAATTCAGTCAGGAAAGCTCGTATATTAAATGGATGGGAACAAACTGGTGAGCTATTAGTTGATAGTTTAGCGAAGTTAAAAAAAAGAAGATAGAATGATAAATTATATGACAAGGCTGGGACAGAGGGCAGTGTATATGATTCTTCTGTTATTGGTTTTTGAAGGAATTTTACGCAAAGCTTTTCCTTCTATTTCTACTGCAATATTCTTTTTGAAGGATATTATCTGTATATGGGGTTTCTTTTTTCTTTCAAAAATCCCATTGTATAATGGCTCGTTGTTTCTAAAAAAAATCTGGGGTTCACTTTTTCTATTGTTTATTCCAACTTTAATAGTTACAACTCTATATGATCCTTTTCTTGCTGTCTTTGGTTTGAAGCAATATTTGCTATATATAATAGTTTCGATTTTAGTTTCTGCATCATTTTCATATTCAGAAAATGCATTTAACGAGTTGAAAAAATTTATTGCTTTTTTTTCATTCTTAATTTTACCAACTACAGGTGTCGCATTAATACAATCTTCTTTGCCTCCAACGCATTGGCTAAATTTGAGTGTCGATGGAGAGTCCTTAGAGGCCTTTGCCGCTGCAGGTAAACTAAGATTAAGTTCGACATTTTCTTTCACAGGCCAGTATGGCTTTTTCTTAAATAGTGCAGTTGTATTTTACATAACTAGCTTTTTTTTGAGGCCGGTCTATGCTAGAAAACAATTAAATACTATATTTTATTTAAGTCGGCCTATCATAGGTATAGCTTTATTAATAGGAATTTTTATAACCGGCGGACGCACGGCAGTTTTGGGTTGTAGTGTGATAGCTATTGTTGGGGGGTGTCTATCTATGTTCTTTTTACCCAAGTATTTTACTAAAATTGGAATCGTATTTGGTGTATTGATATTTCTCAGTATTGGAGCTCTAAGGATAATAAAGCCAAGTTATTTTGAAGTGTATGACGCAAGATCATTGGCAACGGGCTCACTATCCCAAAACGAAGATATGAAAGAAAGGGTATTGGTGAACTTTATCGGCTGGATTAAGTATGTGACGACAGATAATATTTGGTATAATGTATTTGGGAGAGGGCTGGGGATGATGAGTAACGGCTCATCCCGAATTAGCAGTTATGCTGAATATATGGTTTCGAAAGGCGCAATTCCCGAGAGCGATATGGAAGTAGTCGCTTGGGAGGGAGGGATATATTTGTGGCTTATTTTTTATGGCATGAGATTATATATGTTGTGGTTCTGTTTTAGGATTGTGAAATCAATGATCCGACCTGAATTAATTCTAGCAGGTTCTTTTTTTTTAGGATATATCATAGTAACTGGTTTAGCAGGCGCTTTATCGAAACAAGTACCAATCATCATTTATTGGTGGTTAACAATAGGATTGGTTATGTCTTTAAAGTATTTTGACCACTATCAGCATGATGATGAAAATAAAGAAATTTTGTATGGAAAATAGAACATTTAAACTGGGCATTGTAGTTTCCCATCCTATACAACATTTTTGTCCACAATATGTATCGTTTTCAAATATTCCTGGAGTGAAAGTTAAAACATTTTTTGCTTCGGCACTGGGATTTATGAAGTATTTTGATACGAATTTTGGGAAAGAAATCTCTTGGGGGAATTTAAAAATGGACGACTTTGACCATGTCTTTCTTAACGGAGAGGAAATTTTACCTTCTGACAAAAACCTTGATGCTCCATCACTGGAGGCCGAATTAAAAACATTTAATCCAGATGCAATTATTTCTTATGGTTATTTTCAAAAAGTGCAACGCCGAGTACACAAGTGGGCTAATAGAAACAAAGTACCGATTGTATATATAACAGATGCTGAGAATAGACAGAAAAGGCTGATTTGGAAACGATTAGCTAAACTTTTCTTTTTGAGGTACTATTTAAAGAGAATCGATTACTTCTTTACTGTCGGAAATGCAAATGAGACCTATTATAAACTGTATGGTGTAAATTCTGCTAAATTTATAAGAATGCATTATCCTATTGATATAGACGTATATAGTAATGCTTTTTTGAATCGGGAAATACTTAGAAAAAAGGTTAGAGAGGAATATAGAATTTCAAATGACGAATTTGTTATATCTGTTGTTGGAAAGTTAGTTGAGTGGAAAAATCAAGTACACTTAATTGACTTATTGGAGAATTTGGAAAAGAATAAAAAAAGAGCTCACGTTTTTATTCTAGGTTCGGGAGAAATGATGCATACTATAAAGAAGAGAGCAGAGGTATTACGCGATAATAAAGTGTATTTTGTGGGATTTGTAGATCCTCTTGAATTGCCAAAATATTATGCCGCGAGTGATTTGTATCTCCACCCTGCAAGAATCGAACCTCATTCATTAGCTGTCAGCGAAGCGATTTATATGGGATGTCCTATTGTTATAAGTGATCGATGCGGTAGCTATGGCATAAGCGACGATGTTCAGGAAGGAAAAAATGGCTTTGTCTATAAATTTGGTGATATAAAAGATATGTCTTCCAAAGTGGAGTTACTAATAAATAATGAAGACCTTCGCATTTCATTCAGTAGTCGATCCATTGAGATTTCAAGGCAGTTTCAGAAAAGAGCACACGGTCAATGTCTTATTGATTTAATAAAACATATTAGAAATTAAGATCCTTAAATGAAAATCATTCTATTTACCCATCCACCTTTTATTACATCTATGAGCATGCCAAAATATGCCAATTGGTTAAGAAAAGGTATGGAGAAAAGAGAATTTGAGGTAGAGGAATGGACGGCAAGTCCAGTATTCTCTGATTATAAAGTTTCCACAACCTTGAAAAAATGGTTGGGTTATATTGATCAATATATCATTTTTCCCAAATGGGTAAAAAGAAAGTTGAAAGAACAAGACCCGAATATCTTATACGTATTTACTGATCACGCCTTGGGGCCGTGGGTACCCTTAGTAAAAGGATATAAACATGTTATCCATTGTCACGATTTTTTAGCACAAAAGAGTGCTTTAGGTTTAATACCAGAAAATCTAACGGGAAGGACCGGTAAGATTTATCAAAATTATATACGGAGAGGCTATCGGAGAGGGATGAATTTCATTGCCATTTCGAAAAAAACAAAAGCAGACTTGTTGGCTTTTCTGGAATACCCGAAAGATAGAAGAGTTGAAGTAGTGTATAACGGTTTAAATCAGCCTTTTTTGCCGAATAACGATCTACATGGTATACGGATTCAGTTATCACAAAATACGGGAATAGCTTTAGAGAACGGATATTTGCTACATGTTGGAGGAAACCAATGGTATAAAAATCGGTTGGGCGTTGTCAGGCTGTACGATGCTTGGCGTCTACAGACTAAAGAAAATTTGCCTTTATTGCTAATCGGTCCCCAGCCAAATAATATATTAAGAAATGAGTGGGATGCTTCAAAATATAGAGAAGATATTCATTTTTTAACCGATAAACCGGACGAATTTGTTCGTCAAGTATATGCAGGTGCAAGCTTGTTTTTATTTCCTTCTTTAGCGGAAGGGTTTGGTTGGCCCATAGCAGAAGCAATGGCTTCAGGATGTTTGGTACTCACAACTGATGAAGCACCGATGACAGAAGTAGGAGGGGATGCAGCGTTTTATTTCTCGCGAATGCCAAGAAGTAATGAGGAGCGGTCTCGTTGGGAAAAGAAAGTAGCAGAACTAATAGACAAGGTATTGACACTTTCGGAAACAGAAAAAGGAGACTGTATATCAAAAGGATTGGAACAAGTGAAGCTCTTCGACTCAAATCAGGCCTTAGATAGGATTGCAACTATTTATCGTGAAATAATAAATAAACCATGAAAGTACTTCGCGTTATACATACCATGAACCCTATTTCTGGAGGCCCGTGCCAAGGCATCCGGAATATAGTGCCTTTACTACAACAATATGGTATAACAAATGAAGTGCTTTCAATGGATGAAGAGGGTGAGGTTAAAAGTTGGAATGATGCCTTTACCATTCACCCTATTGGGCATTCAAGCGGGCCTTGGGGCTATAATGCGCGTTTGGTTTCTTGGTTGCAAGAAAATCAAAGAAATTACGATTTGATCATTATACATGGTTTGTGGTTATACAATAGTTTTGCGACAGCTAAAACTATTCTGAAAGAAGAGGAGCGGCCCTTATTATGGATAATGCCTCATGGCATGTTAGATCCATACTTTCAACAGGCAGAAGGAAGAAAATTAAAGGCTCTCCGGAACTGGATTTACTGGAAATTGATAGAAGGTGGCGCTGCAAACAATGCCGATGCTTTACTATTTACAACCCAGGAAGAATTGCTTTTGGCAAGAACAAGCTTTAGACCTTATAAGCCAAGAAAGGAATTGAATGTGGGCTATGGTGTACCATTGCCTCCGTCGTATATGGTTAGACTGAAGGGTGCATTTGAACAGATGCTTGAGAATGAGCTGACTCAACCGTACCTACTTTTTTTGAGTCGTATTCACGAGAAAAAGGGAGTGGATTTATTAGTTAAGGCTTATCAAAGCTTGAAACAATATTATGTGATGCCCGATCTAGTGATTGCAGGCCCGGGCTTAGATGAAGCCTACGGACAGTGCATCGAACAGATGGCAAATAATGATCCGCAAATCCATTTTCCAGGTATGTTAAATGGTGATGCAAAGTGGGGTGCATTTTATGGTTGCGAGGCGTTAATCTTACCTAGCCATCAGGAAAACTTCGGTATAGTTGTAGCTGAAGCATTGGCTTGTGCTAAACCTGTATTGATTACAAATAAAGTAAATATCTGGCGGGAAATTGATCAAGGAGGAGCTGGGTTGGTAGCTGATGATACGCTTGAAAGTGTCTACTGGCAATTGGATACATGGAGGGAACTTGAATCAGAAAAACGAGAGACCATGGGATTACAAGCAAGGCGGACTTATGAAAAGTATTTTTCCATCGAACAGGCAGCCCGAAATATGAAGACAGCTATGGAAGATGCAATTAAGGAGCAAAAAATATGATTAATCAAGATACCCACATCGGTCCATCCTTTTCATTAGCTAATCGCCTAAAGCGTTTGTTGTGGCAAGGGGTTTACCTCTTGCTATTTCGCTATTCACCCCGACCATGCCATGCTTGGCGTGCTCTTTTATTACGTCTTTTCGGCGCAAAACTAGGTAGAGATGTACATGTCTATCCAAAAGTACGAATATGGGCACCATGGAATCTCCGGCTTGGAGATCAGTGCGGCATTGCTAATGGGGCAGAATTGTATAGCCAGGGGCTTATTAGCATTGGCTACCGAGCAGTAATTTCTCAAGGTGTAAATTTATGTGCTGGAACGCATGATTATATGAAAAGAGGTTTCCCGCTGGTTACGAAACCTATTACGATAGGGGATGAGGCTTGGTTAGCCACGGATGTGTTTATACATCCAGGGGTAACCATTGGAGAGGGAACAGTAGTGGGTGCGCGCTCTGTAGTGATAAAAGATTTACCGGCATGGAAGGTTTGTGCAGGTTTTCCCTGTCAGATCATTAAGGAAAGAATATTAAACGATTAGATAACTATTTCATGCTCGATCTGACCATCGCTATACCCGTAAAGAATGAAGAAAAGAACTTACAAGGCTGCTTAGAGGCAATAGGTAGTGGCTTTGCTAAGGAGATCGTACTATTGGATAGTGGAAGTACGGACAGAACTTTACAGATCGCAGAACAATATCAAGTACCCGTGATGTCGTTTGAATGGAATGGCAAATTTCCCAAAAAGAGAAACTGGTATTTGCAAAACCATACGCCAAAAACAACCTGGGTGTTGTTTTTGGATGCGGACGAGTACGTGACAAGTGAATTTAAAACGGAATTGCAAATGGCACTGCAAAATACGGATAAAGTGGGGTTTTGGCTAAACTATAGCATCTATTTTATGGGCAAACAATTGAAAGGTGGTTACCCTTTGAAAAAGCTAGCACTTTTTAAAGTGAGTGCAGGGGAATATGAACATATTGACGAAGAGGGATGGAGCCAGTTGGATATGGAAATCCATGAGCATCCGCAATTGAGAGGGGAAACGGGCATTATTAAAAGTAAAATTGATCACCGTGATTTCCGCGGTATTAGCCATTATATTGCCAAACATAATGAATACGCCAGTTGGGAAGCGGCTCGCTATTTACGAGCAAAGGAAAATGCGAGACAGTGGACATGGAAGCAAAAGCTAAAATATAAACTCATGCGTAGCCCTTTAATCGGCCCCGTATTTTTTATAGGCAGTTACATCGTTATGGGCGGTTTTAGGGATGGCGCGAGAGGTTTTGTTTTTGCCTTATTCAAGCTTTTTTATTTTACCAGCATCTACGCTAAAATTAAGGAACTAGAGGCAACTAAAAAATAGGTTATGCGGATTTTGATCTTCGGAATTAATTATGCTCCAGAACTGACCGGTATTGGCAAATATACGGGCGAAATGGGTGCTTGGCTAGCAGCGCAAGGGCATGAAGTGACGGTGGTCACGGCACCGCCTTATTATCCGGAATGGAAAATTCGTGCAGATTATAAAAGAAAAGGATGGTATAAAGAAAAATTGGAAGGAGTTACTATTTATCGCGTACCCTTATATGTGCCAAAAGTAGTAACTGCAAAAAAAAGGATCATTCATGAGTTTTCTTTTTTAGCTGGTGTTTTTCCAGTTTGGTTAAAATTACTCTTTAAACGAAAGTTTGATGTGGTAATTAATATCAATCCACCGTTTCATTTGGGTATATTTGCCCTACTCTACGCCAAGCTAAAAAGAACCAAATTACTTACACACATTCAGGATTTACAGATTGATGCAGCTAAAGACTTAGGGATGATCCGTAACCAAGCCTTACTGAAAGGCATGTTTAAAGCGGAAAAATACATCTTGAAGAAAAGTGATGCAGTATCTTCCATCAGTTTAGGTATGCAGACGAAAATTTTGGTAAAAGAGGTGCTAGAGTATAAATTAATATTGTTTCCGAATTGGGTGGATGAAAATGCTGTTCGTCCTTTGGGTGTGGCAGATTCGCTCCGTCAGGAATGGAATATTCCCTTGGAAGATAAGGTAATCTTATACTCCGGTAATCTGGGTGAAAAACAAGGATTGGAAATCCTGCTTGATGCAGCTGACGAATTGAAAGGAGAACAGGATGTTCGATTTGTGATTGTAGGTAATGGCGGTGCAAGGGAAATGTTGGAAGCAAGAGCCAATAGTTTGGAGCTAAGCAATGTGCAGTTTTACCCTCTGCAGCCCTATGAAAAATTGAGTGCTTTGCTGGCAACAGCGGATATTCATTTGGTACTACAGAAAAAATTGGCAGCAGACTTGGTCATGCCGAGCAAACTGACGGGTATTTTGGCCGCTGGTGGCTGTACCTTGGTAACCGCGATGCCGGAGACTTCATTGTATGAAGTGATTGACCAACATGGATTAGGACTGATTGTTGAACCGGAATCTGCGAAAGCTCTAGTGGAGGGGATTAGTGAGCTATTAGCCATGGATCGGACAATTTATAAACAAGCGGCAAGGGATTATGCCGTCAATTATTTAGCAAAAGACCAAATAATGAAGGATTTCGAAGCTAAATTGCATGGATTAACAGGACATGCAAACGAATCAATAGATTAGACTTAGTAAATTGTAAGATATGAGAATAGCAATACAAAAAAAATGGACGGTATTAGGGCTGTTGTTAATATTACTTTTTGGGGCTTGTCGCAGTAATAAAACCATTCCCTATTTTAAAAATATTCCGCCGAGTGATTACCAACAAATTAAACAGGTGGCCTTTACACAACCCACCATTATGCCGGATGATATCCTGGAAATTTCTGTGCATACAGCCGATCCAGCAGCCACAGGAAGTATTTCAGAGGGGGGAGTCACCGTGACTACCTTTCAGTCGGCTGGATCGGGTTCTCAGCGGGTGAAAGGTTATCCAGTGTCCAAAGAAGGAACAATTGATGTACCTATTATTGGCATAATAAAGGTAGCCGGTTTAACGACATCGCAGGTAAAAGATATCATTAAGGAAAAGGCCGATCGCTATTTTCAAAATCCTTCAGTGCAGATCAAAATTCTGAACTTTAAGGTAACCGTTTTAGGCGAAGTTACTAGTCCGCAAACCTACAATGTACCTTCAGAGAAAATATCCATCCTGGATGCCATCGGTATGGCTGGTGACCTAACGATTTTCGGTAAAAGGGAAAATGTACTCCTGATCCGGGAAACGAATCAGGGCAAGGAGATGATTCGCTTTAACTTAAATGATGCCAAGATTTTTGATTCACCTTATTTTTATTTGAAACAAAACGATGTGGTCTATGTGGAACCCAGCAAATCGCGCATAGCAAATGCGGAAGCGCCAAAAATTGCGATTATCAGTTCCATTTTGGCCGTCATATCAACCATTATCATATTAATTAGTAAATAAACGTTGGATTACCTATGGTGCAACAGTATAATGATTTTCCGCTAGGCACGGGAATAAATTTTAAGGAATACTGGCCGAAATTAAGGGCCAAGTGGTGGTTGATTATTTTGTGTTTGTCCCTGAGCCTTTTCGTAGCTTGGTTCTACCTCCGCTTTAAAGCCTTACCTATGTATAATGTGCGGGCGCAGGTGCTGATTAAAGATGATAATAGTAAAAATAGCGGGGAAGGTTTAAATCTGATTTTTGGCGGCGGCAATAACAAGGAAAATGAGGTGGCTATTTTACAAACACGTTTGTTAATGGAACACTTGGTGCGCGATTACCGATTAAATGAAACATGGTATATACATGGAAAACTGAAAGATGCAGAACTCTTTGAAGTACCTTTTGTGCTCACTTGCTTTGCTCCGGTGGATTCTATTCGGGGTTTAACTTTTATGCTAGAGGCCATTGATAAGAAGCGATTTAGTATCCGTTATGGTGAGCAGGAGAAAAAGTTGGAAGTTGTCTTTGGGCAAGTGTTCGACTTGCCGGGTATTGGTCAGCTGAAAATAGATAATCCTTACGACAGAGACGCAAGTGCGGGCGAGTTTATTGTACAGGTGGCTAGTTTGGATGGACAGGTAGCTCGCTTGAGAGGTGCGATTTCGGCAGCCGCCGCGAATAAGGAAACGGCGATCATCAATTTGAGTATGGTTACGGCGGTACCTAAAAAAGGGGAATATGTGCTCAGTAAATTTATTGATAAATATATTGAACAGAATATTCGGGATAAAAGCCGCATTGCAGATAGCACCATTCGCTTTATTGATGAACGGATTCTAGGGGTAAATGAGGAGTTAAATGGTATTGAAGGAAAAATCCAGACCTTTATGCAGACCAAAGGCTTAACCAATATGGAAAGCCAAAGCCAGTTGATGCTGCAGAATGATAATGCCTATAACCAGCAGTTGTTAGAAATGGATGCACAGATCGAATTATTAGGGGCACTACAGCAATCGGTACATCAAGGCCAAGATGGCCGGCTTGTAGTGGGTAATGTATTAGGAGATGACGCTAATTTGAACGGATTAATCGCAAATTATAATACCTTAAGCTTGGAACGGGAGCGACTATTGCTTTCGTATAAAGCGGATAACCCCTTTATCCAAAATACGGATCGCCAATTGCAGGAGGTGAAGCAGAATATATTGGATTATATGGAAAGCAAAGCGAAAAACCTGCAATTGAAGCGTAATACGTTAAGCGGCACCACCAGTCAATTAAAAAGTAATATTCGGCAGGTTCCCGAACAGCAACGGGCTTATTTGGATTTGTCTCGCCAACAGCAGTTAAAACAGGAACTGTACTTGTTTCTCTTGCAGAAACGAGAGGAAACGGCGGTATCTAAAACCAATAATATAGCGGGTATACGCGTAATCGACCCACCAAAAGCGGATGGCGGTCCCTTTCAGCCTAAACCGAACAGCATCTGGACAGCCGCTTTTTTACTGGGATTGGCGTTGCCTATCGGCGGCATTATGGCAGTGGATCTATTCAACACCAAGGTGCGGAACAGAAAGGACATCGAAAAGAAAACGGCTGTGCCGGTTATTGCAGAGCTTGGCCATAATGCCACCAATATTGAACTCATCCCTTTTGAAACGGCACGCTCGGCTATTGCCGAACAATTCCGGGCACTCCGTACCAATATTCGCTATTTTATGACGGATGATCAGGATAAGGTGATTTTGATCACCTCGGGCATGCCTGGGGAGGGAAAATCATTTACTTCGTTAAACTTGGCCAATGTGTATGCGGTGCAGGATAAGCGGGTATTGCTCATGGAATATGATCTTAGAAGGCCAAAATTATCTAAAACCTATAAAAGCGAGGATAAAAAGGGGATCTCCAATTTTGTGATTGACAAGTCGCTCCAATTGGAGGACATCATCACACCGGTAGGCACGACGGGAAATTTATTCTTTGTGGCATGCGGTCCTATTCCACCCAATCCGGCGGAGTTGATTCTGAACCCGCGAACAAAGGAGCTGTTGGATAAAGCCCGCGAGCAGTTCGATATTATCATTGTGGACGCACCACCCGTTGGTGCGGTGACGGATGGGGTGTTATTGAGCGAATACTGTGATATGTCCTTGTTTATGATGCGGGCGGATTATACGCCGAATGATTTGGTGGAACTACCGGAAGAACTTCGCAGGGAAGGGAAAATGAAACGTCTAGCCATCGTGCTGAACGATATTAACCTGAGCAAAAGTGGCTATTACGGGAGCAACTATTATGGTTATGCCTATGGTTATTACGCCGAGGAAACCCAAAAACGGCCGTGGTGGAAGAGAAAATTATAAGCCACTCGAGTAGATCAAGTGGCTTATGGCTAGGTTGATTATTTGTTGTGTATAGTGGACAGAGAATTTGGCAATATAAAATTGAATAAGGCCTTCATGTTATCATTTTCTTAGATGCTAATGATCTCCTGCAAAAGAAGGATAAGTATATGGAATAGGCAAGCACTCTGTGTCTGGTTTTCTGAAATCGGAACATATGTGATACATGTACAAAAATAGGTTACTTGTATACAAATACTTTCCAAAGGCCTCCTGGCGAAAACTGTTTCTGTATCTTCAACTGCTGTTTGCAGCGATTATATTCATTTTTATATCGGGGCTAATTTATTGATGGAGGATTTAGGAAGTTTTTTTATATTAACCGCAGTGCTTTTGTGCCTGCTACTGGGGGTTTTACTTGTTCGTTTTAATAAGGAAAAAAAGTTACAGACCTACGTTTTAGCCTTGCTCTTTTTTATCATGGCCTGGTTCGGCTTTATTTATATTTTAATTTCGAGCAAGACTTTAATTAAAGTGCCCTTTTTATTCAGGTTTGGTTTGCCGTTTTATTATTTAATGCCGCCGCTTACCTTAATTTATACCCAAATGGTTATTAAAGGCAACGATAATATACGGAAGGAGGTTTTGCTGTTACATGCGGTTCCGTTCTTGGTGGGGCTCTTGGATCTAACGGTGTATTATTACAGGCATTGGCAAGACCTCGGACGCTTAGTGCTGGCTATTTACCAAGAGCCTTCTGCCTTATTTTTTAAAGGGGCAGGTTTTATACCCGCAGTATTTCAC
>Ga0182736_1002125_pt1 | contig 16052 bp, 11 predicted proteins | sample eDN5th30CKraftBY_FD_128882 | JGI IMG/M metagenome (GOLD analysis project Ga0182736, IMG submission 128882) | Enriched backyard soil microbial communities from Emeryville, California, USA - eDNA 5th pass 30_C Kraft BY (version 2) (version 2) | ecosystem: Environmental > Terrestrial > Soil >... | reverse complement strand
GGCGGCGGTTGAACTGGTTGCCGCATTAGCCGCAGCGAGATCCCTTGCGGCCTTGGCGAAGCACACGCGAAGTTCGGGCGAGCATGCCGCGGCCATCCTCCGACCGCTGGCGAGCGATGCTCCGCGTCAAGCCGACGATATGTTCGCGATGGCGCGTGAATGGATGGTAGCCGAGCTCCAGCGACGCGACGCTCAGTGCCGCGACAACATCGACGATCTTCAAGCGGGCGAATTTCCAGAGCGGCCGTGGCGGACGCCGCTTTATCGATCGCGGCGCATTGCCTTGGAGGAGGGGGTAAAGGCCGCCCTCTACTTTGTATTGGCATCGACTCTGTTCCGCATGGCGGATTGGCCTTCCATCACTGCCGCTCTCGCATTCGTCGCGTTGCTGATCGGCCTCGGTTCAACCGCGCCGGACCAAGGAGCCTTTACAAAGCTTGCATTTCTGATTTCTCCGGTCGCCTGCGTGATGGCGGGCATCCTGCAGTTCGTCGTTCTCGATGGCGCGACCGGGTTTCCAATGCTGGCGATCGGACTGGCGCCGTTCATCATCGGCTTCGCGCTGCTGATGACCCTGACCAGTCCGATCCTCTCGAGCATCGGTCGCTTGAATATGGTTTTCATCATTGCGTTGGTCGCGCCAAGCAACCCGCAGAATTACAATCCTGAAAGCTTCCTGGTCAGCTGCCTGTTCGTATGCCTTGCGGCTGGCCTGCTGTTTGTCCTTCAGATGATCGTGCCTCCGATGTCAGCCGAGCGGCAGGTCCGCCAGCTCCTGGCGGAGGCGCGTCGGGATCTGGGCCGACCTCATCCCGACTGGCGCAGGGATCTGACCACGGTGGAGGCCTCTTTTCGTGACGCGCTCCGGGTCGGGCAGATCGTGGGCCTGGCTTCCAGTAATCCGGAAGCGCTGGACCAGGCCATGCGCAGCTTCGACCAAGCCGCAGCTCTCCGGAGATGCAATGAGGAGCTTGACCGCCTGGATAACACTGTGCTCGCCGAGTTCGCGCGAGAGGCACGCCTAGCGCTGCTGCGGCGTGATCCCGGTCTGCTGATGAACGAGGCCCATCGCCTGCGTGTAGCTGCCGCTGGGTATGACCTTCCGGTGCCTCAGGTTGGCGCGGCATTGGTCACCGCAGCGATGGTCCTTCCCACTGTATCGCCCTTGGCAGGAGAGCATGAGATATGACTCACATATTCCGGGAGCAGGTCATCGGGGGCGTGTTGGTCGCACCGATTTTCTCCTACGCGGTCGCGGCACTCATCCTTGTCCTCCTGCTCCGGCCTCTCCTCCATATGGCCGGGTTCTCGAAATTGTTCAGCCGGCCACCCGTCGCCGAGTTCAGTCTCTATGTCACGATTTTCGGTCTCCTGACCCTGTTCTCTTAGGGAGAAAATCATGCATGATGCGCACTATAAGGCGTTGTCCGAGGAGACACCTCCCGAGTCAATTGGTGATCCGTTCCCGCCGAAACCACGAACTGACAACGACGAGCGTGCAAAGCTTGATGGGTTTGAGCGCGGACGCAACGACGGACTCGACCCAGGCATCCGCGTGCCGACAGGGGCGCCTGCACCATTGCCGAAGGCCCTGTCACGGTTGCTGGTTGCGACGGGCAAGCGACTGGCCACATTGACGATCGTGATCGTTGCCGTCTTGGTCGCGATTGTCACGTGGCAGTCATACGTGCTGGGGCCATGGACGCGGAACGGTAGCGTGCGCGTTCAGGTCGCGAATATCGCTCCCCAGGTATCAGGTCAGATCGTCGAGCTGCACGTGAGGGACAACCAGTATGTCAAGAGAGGCGATCTCCTCTATGTCATCGATCCGTATGATTTCGAGGTTGCGCTGCAAGTCAGCAAGGCGCAGGTGACACAGGCTGCGGCCGACCTGGAGCTGAAGGACGTTGAATCGAAGCGGCGCCAGTCGCTATCCAACCTCGTCGTATCGAAGGAGGAGCAGCAGATCTATGCGGCCTCCGCCGCCGCGGCGAAGGCCGTCTTCGATGCCTCGCAGCAGCGGCAAGCCAAGGCTGAGCAGGACCTGAAGCGAACCAGGATCGTCAGTCCGGTCACCGGCTACGTTACCAATCTGCTTCTGCGGCTCGGCGACTTCGCCGTTGCGGGAAACAGCAACATCAGCGTGATCGATTCCGAAAGCTTCTGGATCGACGGCTATTTTGAAGAAACCAAGATGAGCAGAATCTGCATCAACGACCGGGTAGAGGCTCGGTTGATGGGCTACTCGGCACCCATCACAGGGCGCGTGGAGACGGTGACACGGGGCATCAGCGTCTCAAACGCCACGGCCGGAGTGCAAGGGCTGCCGAATGTCGATCCGATCTATACCTGGGTCCGCCTCGCTCAACGGGTCCCCGTGCGGATCGCCATCGATGAAGTGCCGGCCGGGGTTCCTCTCGTGTCCGGCATGACAGCGACGGTGACAGTTCGGCAACCTGATGATGATGGCTCCAGCCCCTTGCTCGACCGTCTCTATGCGAATGTCGCCGGCAGTCTTTCCAGCCTTATTGATGGCCCGCCGCCTTCACGACCGGACTGCCTGCCCGTCGCGACGAGCCAGACTGCGCCGAGCGAGACTCTCCCCATACCCACCGAACCACCGAAAGAGTCTCCACGACAGATTGCTCCGGGCATTGCTCCCGGACTCAACGCTTCACCGAAGGTCGCCGAATGAGGCACCTGCTTGGACATCAGTCTTTGCAACATTTTGCAACCTTTAAGTCGGCGGCAGCCGGCGAGGCAGATACGGTTTAGTGGCTCGCCGCAGATGGTCCAGCCTGCAGGAAACACGGCAGTCACGATCATCTTGGTCAGAGGCAGTGAAGCTCAATTCGAAAGGGAAGACGATGAACGCGATCGACCGTAGGTCCAAACATGTCGTGTCACTGCAGAGCCAGCCCCCGCGCTTTCGGGGACCGATGGGCTCCATCACTCATATGGATGCCGGCGATCTGCCGATCATGAGGAGACTGTCGCTCCGGCATCTTTCCCTGGCTTTCCAGGGCGTGCGCGAGCCGCATTGGCACGCCAACGCTCACGAACTCGGCTATTGCATCCAGGGTGAGGCGCTCGTCACCATTGCGGGCAACCATTCGAAACGAGACAGCTTCGTCGTCTCGGCGGGCGAAATGTTCTTTGTCCCATCCGGCGCCATGCACAGTATCCATAACATCGGTGCTGGTTCTGCAGAATTCGTTCTGGCCTTCTCGCACGAACGTCCGGAGGATTTCGGGATCAAGGCGGCGTTCGGGGCGATGTCGAACGCTGTGCTCGGCAATGCTTACGACCTGCCTGCGGCAGCTTTCAACGCGTTCGATCACTTGGCTGCGGATAGCGCGATTCTCGGCGACACCAGCGTGGATGGCATCGAAGATCAGGCCAGACACGTCAATCCATTGAAATACAGCGTCGAGGCGACGCCGCCTCAGATCGATTCCCTTGCGGGGAGCGCTCACACCACCAAGGCTGCCCTTTGGCCGGCGCTCCGCGATATCGCGATGTTTTCGGTCCGGATCACGGACCGCGGGATGCGCGAACCGCATTGGCACCCTGAAACCGCGGAAATGGGCTACGTTCTATCCGGCCAGGCTCGGATGACGATCCTCGATCCCGATGGCAGCAGCGACACCTATGTCATCGGACCCGGAGACGCCTATTTCATTCCGGCCGCCTATCCCCACCACATCGAGAATATCGGATCCGGCACGTTCCACGTCCTGATCTTCTTCGACCGCACCGATCCAGGAGATGTCGGATATCGATCACTGATCAACATCTACCCGCGCCACCTTCTCGCGGCGGCCTTGGGAGTGCCGGAGGCTGACCTGCCTGCCTTCCCCTTCACAGAAATCGATCCATTGCTGGTGCCTCGCACGAACCCCATCGATCCTGTGAGCCAGACCCTTAGCCAGTGAGCGTATCGCGGACAGGCTGCTATAGTCTTCGGAAGAAGATATTGTTGTAACGTGAGGGATCGATCATGAGCACCACCACGACCGCCAAGGGTGCCATCGAAGGCAATATCCTGCGCATTCCATCGGCTTTCGACGATATTGCAGTCCGCGATATCGCCACATGCCTGAAATCCGTGTTGGCCGACGTTTTCGCGCTCTACCTCAAGACCAAAAACTTTCATTGGCACATGAGCGGGGCACATTTCCGCGACTACCATCTTCTGCTCGACGAACACGGGGATCAGCTTTTTGCGATGACCGATCCAATCGCCGAACGGAGCCGCAAGATCGGCGGAGGCACCTTGAGGTCAATCGGCGAGATTGCCCGCTTGCAAAGACTGGAGGACAACGACCTGCCCTTCGTTGAGCCGCAGGCGGCCTTGGCGGAGTTGCGGGATGACAATCTTCAGCTTGCCGCAGGCCTGAGGGAGGCCCACGTGGTGTGCGAGAAATACCGGGATGTGGCCACCACCAGCCTGCTTGAAGTCTGGATCGACGAAACAGAACGTCGGGCCTGGTTCCTGAGCGAGATCACGCAAGATCGGCTTTCGAACCGCTAGCCTGGTGCAACGCGTGTGACACTGCGCCAGCCGTTCTCTCCTGTTGCTTCAGATATGCCGCGGGGTTGATGTGGAAACCTTCAAGACAGGTGGATCTTCGGATCAAGCGTCAATGCCCGCGGTTGTTGTCAACTGGCATGAGAAAAGCCGCGCTTGGGTGCCGAAATTCTGGACTGCCACGGCGCTGACCGTGCTGGCGGGCTTTAACGACGCCGTCGGATACGCGGCCCTGGGCCATCTCTATTTGTCGTTCATGAGCGGCAACAGCACTCATTTCGGTATGTCACTCGCCGGTGGCGACTGGCCCGGCGCTCTGCTTGCCGGGTCCATCATCCTGATGTTTGTCGCAGGAACCTCGATCGGCACGGCGATCGGCGATTCCTTTCCGCAATCGATGGCGCCACGAATACTAACGATCGAGCTCATCATCATGCTGTGGGCCGTGGCCGGGTCGTGTCTTGGCGCTGGCTCTGCAGCTCTCGTGCCCGTGGCGGGCGCGATGGGAATGCAGAATGTCCTGCATCAGGTCATCGGTGGCGCTGATGTCGGCAAGGGATTTATCACGGGCAGTCTCTTTGGTTTCGGACAAGCCCTGGCCCGCCTTGTGCTCGGCAAGGGACAAGGCGTCGCTGCATTTCAGTACGGCTGGTCATGGCTGTCTTTTATCGCCGGGGTCAGCGCCGGCGCACTGGCCTATGGCGCGCTTGGTCTGACATCCTCCCTCGGCATGGTCACGCTGGCTCTGGCGGGAATGCTGGTATCGGCACGTTACCGCGCGACCGAGCAATGACCAAAGCATTCGTGTATCTGATGAGCTGAATAGAATCGCATAGGCTCTTCCGCACAATAGTGTCCGAATGAGGCGTTCCGCCGTGCCATTGATCTTGGGGACCTATGATGAAAATCATGTGACGGGACCGATGAGGTGGCGGTGTATGTCGGAACCGGAATGACCTCCGTGCTGTGCCGGGATGTGATACCAGCGCTCACCTTCGGCAACTGGACTTCCCCATGAATTTCCGCCGACCCCTCGCAGCCGCCACCGGGCACCTGAAGACTATCAGCCGGGTGAAAGACATGCCCTGATAGCCGCCAAACCCCTCTCCAAATATGCGAAGCAAGCCCAGCAGGCCGTAGCCTCCTGTCCCATTTGGGCCGGGCACATCAATCCCACCGCAGAGTACCTGTCAGTCCAACAGCCCGCGCACGCCGACGGATTGCTGCCCCTGGTTGCAGACGGAGATCGGGCCGCGCAGTCGAACCGAATGGGAACAAATGTTCTATATCGGTTCTATTTGCGGACGCGCGAGAACAATTCTTGTTAAAACTCAAACCCATCTGTAAAATAGTGTAAAAAGATGTAAAGATATTTCAGCGGCACCTCGTAACAGTCCTGGGCATTGCGGGTGAACAAGCATGATCGATGGCAGAGAACCCGGGACACGGGAGATCGTCTCTTTCGGCCCCTTCCGCTTGCTCCGTGCCGAACGATTGCTGCTCAAGGAAGGCACGCCGGTCGCCATCGGCCATAGAGCGCTGGACATTCTAATTGCTCTGACTGATCGGGCAGGCGAGGTCGTGAGCGGACGAGAACTGCTGAATCTCGTCTGGCCGAACATGGTTGTGGAGGAGGCGAATCTCCGCGTCCAACTGGCTGCACTTCGAAAAGTGTTGGGCGATCGGCAAGGACAGTCCCGTTACATTATTAATTTGCAGGGCCGCGGCTACATCTTCGTGGAGCAGATTCAGCGGTTGCAAGAGAAGATTTCGGCCTCAACCCCTATCAGTGCCGTACCGACACACGAACTGCGGTTCTCCTCACAATTCCTGGTGGGACGAGATGAGGATATCGCGACTGTGTCCTCGCTGTTGCTCAAACACCGTTTTGTCAACGTTGTTGGGCCAGGCGGCATTGGCAAGACAAGCGTCGCTAGGGCAGTTCTCCAATCGTTGAAATCAAGTTTCGGTGATCAGAGAGTCTGTTTTGTCGATCTCGGCGCGATCACTGCACCTTCTGAAGCTCCGGGTGCCATTGCGATGGCACTCAGCTGTCCTGTTCAGGGACCTGATCCTGAGCCATACATTCGGGCCTTTCTGGCCGACAAGCGAATGTTGGTCGTCATCGACAGCTGTGAGCACGTCATCAAGGCTGTGGCGCCACTGATGGAACGGCTCTTCCACGAAGCGCCACTTGTCCATTTGCTAGCGACCAGTCGTGAGACTTTGCGCGTCCAGAATGAGGCTGTGTATCTACTAACACCTCTCGCTCTTCCGCAAGAGGATGTAACAACGACCCTCCAAGCGCTTGCTTCTCCTGCCGTGCAGCTTTTTATGGAACGAGCGGCCTTCAGCGGGCACAACGTTCAACTGAGCGACCCGGATGCTCCCACGGTCGCGTGGATATGCCGGCGGCTGGACGGCATACCATTGGCGATCGAGCTCGTCGCGAGTCGAGTTGGCGTGTACGGAATTCAAGGAATAGCTGATCTTCTGAATACAGGCTCTGAACTTGTGCTGCATGGCCGGCGCAGCGCGGTGCCTAGACATCAAACTTTGCAAGCGACTCTTGAATGGAGCTATGGCCTATTGTCGCCTGACGAGCAGAGGCTCCTCCGTCGATTATCCATCTTCGTCGGCGAGTTTACATTAAAGGCGGCTCTGGAAGTTGTCGGGAACGGTGACGATCGGCAGATGGTCGCCGACCTTATTGCACGCCTGGTTGACAAGTCATTGATCTGGATCTCGTCGACGAACGAAGCTGTTTATTATCGGCTGTTGGATACCACGCACGCTTATGCCGCGGCCAGGTTGACCGAGAGTGGCGAAGCCGACGAACTGGCAAGGCGCCATGCCGGCTTCTGCGCGAACTATCTTGAGCTCGCCGCTAACGGCGACAATCATTCTGAAAAACCCAACATAGCCATTGATATCCGGCATATAGGGAATATTCATAAAGCTCTGTCGTGGAGTTTTTCCGCCACGGGGGACTATAATCTCGGGATCAGACTTGTTGCACTTGCATGTCAATGGCTCCTGAAGCATTCCCTGTTCGCCGAATGTCGGCAGTGGACCCGGCGTGCGCTGCAATTATTGAGCGACGCAGATCGGGGATCTCGGATCGAGCTCGATCTGCTGGAAGGATTGATGCTATCGTCAATCTACTTTGGCGACGTGAGCCAAGAGATTCAGGATGCACTTGAGCGCGCTTTGAAGATCTCTGAGGATCTGAAGGATCTGCACCATCAAATCCACTTGCTCGGAGATCTCAGATTACTGCACGCCCGTCGCGGGGATTTCAGCCGCGCGATGGAAACAGCTCGAAAACTGGTCGACGCAGCCAAGGCAAGCGGAGATGCAGCTGAGAACGCGGCGGCCGAGTGGATTTTGGCTTCCGCCTATCATTCCGTCGGCGATCAGGCGGCAGCGCTTCGCCACAGCGAGGCGGGCTTTCAACTCATCTTAGGAAAAACACGTTCGAAGAAGGGTTTGTTCGGGTTCGATCACCGCGTGCGCGGCTACAGTATACTTGCCCGGACTTCGTGGCTCAATGGCTTTCCTGACCGAGCCCGTGAGGCGGCGCGAGAAGCGCTCCAGATTGCCCATCACGACGAGCATATCGTCACGAAGAATACCGCATATCTGCGTTCCATCCCCGTTCTCATCTGGATGGGTGAATTCGACGAAGCATCGAATTATTCAGACGCAGCATCCAGGCTGGCCGAAAATGGCTCCTTGGGCACCTTCCATGCTGGCAGCCTTGCCCTGAGAGGCGAAATTGCTCTAGCGAGAGGCGATCCTCGGTCCGGCCTTGAGATGTTGCGCGATGCCCTGACGACGATGGATGCCATCAGGTACCACATGATCAAGCTTGAGGCATGGGGTGCCTACGCGGAGGGGCTTGCTCTGCTTGGGCGTCCGTTGGAGGCTCTTGCGGCAATAGATGCCGCCATCGCGCACGCAGAACAGACCAACGATGTATTCTGGTTGCCCAATCTCTTGCGCGCAAGAGGAGAGATCCTGTTAGCGTATTCACGTGCTGATTCCGCGGATGCAGAGGATGCGCTGACGCGCTCCATCGATGTTGCACGAAAGCAGTCGGCATTAGGTTGGGAACTCAAAGCGGCAATCCCGTTATCCCGTGTGTTGGAAGAGCAGGGTCGACGTGACCAGGCGCTTCCGATTCTCGAAGGCATTTATCGGCGCTTCACTGAGGGTTTCAGAACACGAGATCTTGTTACGGCTCGCTCTCTTCTCGACCGGCTGGCATCCGCAAGCTAGGGCGCGTGAACTGACTTTGACTGTGGTCAGAGTATTCAGAGTACTTCGTCAACGACAAAAACATGAATGTATCTTGCGATTTGCCTCTTCATGCTATCGTGGAACACCATTAGTCTAGTTAGACAGGCAGAGTTACTGAAAGAGGCTCTTGAGATGGTTGCGCCCTGTCCACTCATCGAGGTATCCGGATCTCCCCGCGAACGCGGGCGCCAGTATGGCGAGCAAGCAATCGCCAGGATCCGACGAGGGATCGATCATTATTCGGCGCAGATCTCCAGCCGGAGGCCGGTCGGAGACGACATCGCGACCCTCGTGCGCAAGTTCGAGCCTGCCATAGCCCGTTTCGACCCTACCTACCTTGAGGAGATGCACGGCATCGCAGAGGGTGCCGAGGTTGCCTTTGAAGCCATCGTGCTCCTGAATGCCCGGACCGAGATCCTGAGGCTAGCACGCAGGCCCGCAGCCGAGTGGGCAGCACTCGACGAGGAACCCGACGGATGCACGGGCGTCGTCGCGATGCCGGAGATCACGAAGGATGGGCGCCTCATTCATGCGCAAAACTGGGACTGGAAGGCGGAATGCGCAGAGACGGCGGTGGTTCTCAAGGTCAGGCGCGATGACGGTCCCGATATTCTGACATTCACGGAAGCAGGGGCGTTGGCACGTTCGGGTTTCAACGCGGCAGGGGTCGCGATTACAGCGAACTACCTCGAGACGGATCGCGATTACCGGCGGCGGGGTGTTCCTCTCGCGTTGATCCGCAGAAAGGTTCTGGAGCAGAAGCAGTTGGCCGCTTCAATTCATGCAGTGTACACGACCACGAAATCGGCTGCGAACAACATGATCGTCAGTCAGGCTAACGGGATCGCCATCGACTTCGAGTGCGCGCCTGACGAAACATTCCAAATCCTGCCCAAGCGCGGTCTCATCGTCCATGCCAATCACTTCCAGAGCCCGGTGGCGCTCGCGAAACTCAGGGATACGGGCATTGCCAACGCGCCGGACAGCCTCTACCGCGATCTGCGCGTCCGGGCTCTGATTGAGCCCCATCTCGGCGGCGTGACGCGCGATGTTGTGAAGGACGCTCTGTTCGACGATTTCGAGACACCCTGGTCGGTTTGCCGACCCCCACGCAAATATCTCAGCAGCGGCCTGAGCGCGACGGTTGCAATGATCGTCATGGAACCGATGATCGGGTTGATGGAGGTGGCCATGCTGCCTGCGCTCGAACAGACATTCACCTCGTACAAACTTGACATGGACATTCACCACCCGACCATTCCGACCCGTCCCAGGTCGGGCTCCGTCGCGCCGTACGTAAAAGCCATCTAAGCAGCGACGACAAGCTGCGCAATCAAGAAGAGGAGTTGGGAACTCGCAAGGATGCGGAGGATCAGGATGAAGGTGGAGACAAGAACTCTGATGGCAGGATGCCTAACGGGAGCGATGGCAGGGATTGCGCTTCCCGCTCTGGCTCAACAGACCACGCTGCGGATTTCGCTCAATGCCGATATCCGCAGTACAAATCCTGGCGTCAATCGCGATGACAACACGGATGCGGTTGTTCTCCATGTCGTCGAAGGCCTGGTCGCCTATGGCGAAGACTTGAGCGTCAAGCCCCTCCTGGCCAGGTTGGTCTCGGTTTCGGAGGATGGTCTGACCTATACATTCAAACTGCGCGATGGGGTCAAGTTCCACAATGGCATGGATCTGATTGCCGAAGATGTCGCTTGGAGCTGGAAGCGCTTCATGGATCCCAAGACCGACTGGCGTTGCCTCTCGGAATTCGACGGCCGAGGCCGCTCGAAGGTGCAGGCCGTCGAGACTCCCGATGCACGGACGGTCGTATTCCGACTCGACAAGCCTGACGTCCTTTTCCTCGAGACCCTGGCGCGCACGGATTGCGGCATGACCGGGATCATCCATAAGAATTCGGTGAAGGCCGATGGAACGTGGGACAAGCCGATCGGAACTGGCCCGTTCAAGTTCGAGGAATGGCGGCGTGGGGAGTTCGTTAGGCTGTCCAGATTCGATGACTATGCAAATCCCACGAAAGGCGAGCGCGATGGCTATGTCGGCTCGAAACGTCCTCTCGTGAACGAGGTCCGCTTCATCGTGGTCCCTGATAGCGCCGTGGCGAAAGCGGCCCTTTTGCGCGGCGATATCGACATTGTGCACGATCTCGCCAATGCCGACGTCAGGGAGATCAAGGCCAATCCGCGACTGGGTCTCTCGATTGCCCAGAACATGGGTCTGAGCACCTTGCTTTTCCAGACGCGGGATCCGGTCCTGTCCGACGCCAGGATGCGGCAGGCCATGGCCATGGCTCTCGATACGCCTCAGATCACGGCGGCGGTCACGGAAGGATTGGCAAAGCACAACAATTCGATTGTGCCCTTGAGCTCTCCCTATCACACAGCGGCCCATGACAAAGGCTATATCTATGATCCGGAAGCCGCGCGGCGGCTCCTGAAGGAAGCGGGCTACAAGGGTGAGCCGATCGTCATCCTCACGAACAAGCGCTATCCTCAGACCTTCGCGTCCTCAGTGCTGATCCAGGCCATGCTCCAGACAGTCGGTATCAACGCCACCTTGGAGGTGTTGGAATGGGGCACCCAACTCGATCGCTATAACAGGGGCAGTTATCAGGTCATGGCGTTCCCATATTCGGCTCGCCTCGACCCGTCCCTGAATTATGATGCCGTCATGGGATCCAAGGACGAGCAGCCTCGGAAAGTCTGGGACAATCTCGAGGCGCAGGCGCTGCTTGAGAAGTCGATGCGGGTCTCTGACAGGGCCGAACGTCAGGAAATCTTCGATGATCTGCACGCCCGCTTCCTGAAGGAAGTGCCTTTCGTGATGCTCTACAATGGCATAGAGGCGAGCGCCTTCCGCAAGAATGTCCATGGCTTCACCGCGTCCGTGTTCTCCAAGCCGCGAGCCTGGGAGGTGCGCATCGTCAACTGACCGGGTTGTGCTCAGGAACGGATCCATCGCTGTCGAGAGGCGGCCGCTCGCAAAACCAAGACCATCGAGAGGAGGGTGACGCAATGCTGCGCTTCATAGCCAGACGGACTCTCATGGCGATTCCTACGCTCTTCCTCATGGCGGTTTCTGTCTTTGCTCTCATCCGCCTCATCCCGGGCGATCCTGCAGCGCTCATGCTCGGCGACATGGCCGATCCGGCGAGCCTTTCGGATCTCCGGGAGCGGCTGGGACTCAACCAGAGCCTACCGGTTCAATTCGCAATCTGGTTCGGCAATATCGTCCAGGGCGATTTCGGCCTTTCGATCACGTCGGGACAGCCCGTCCTGCCCCTCATCCTCGACCGCTTCTGGATCAGCGCAAAAATCGTGCTGATCGCGCTCCTGTTCTCGACCCTGGTCGCCGTGCCGGCCGGGATGATTGCAGCCTGGCGCCAGAACAGCATGCTCGACCTTGCTCTGGTGGGAGGCGCCACGATCCTGTTGTCGGTTCCCACGTTCTGGCTGGGGCTTTTGTTGCTGATTCTCTTCGGGCTCAAGCTCGAATGGCTGCCCATCGTCGGTTACGTCTCGTTCAGCGACGATCCATCTGTGGCGCTTCTCTACATCATCATGCCGGTCGCGACCCTGTTTCTACACGAGACGGGCGTGCTGGTCCGCATGTCCCGGGCGAGCACGCTCGAAGTCTTGCGCCTCGACTACATCACCCATGCTCGGGCCAAGGGGCTCTCCGAAGGCACCGTTCTGATGCGCCATGCCTTCAAGAATGCCTTTGGTCCCACCTGGACCCTTTTCGGGCTGGTGCTCGGAAATCTCCTCGGCGGAATTGCAGTCGTCGAGACGGTGTTCACGATCCCGGGCCTTGGTCGGCTCCTCGTCGATTCGATCGTTGCACGCGACTACCCGGTCATCCAGGGGTGTCTCCTCTTCACCGCCTTCGTGTATGTGATCGTGAACATCATCGTCGACCTGCTTTATCCCATATTCGATCCGAGGGTCGCGGCAGAATGAAACTCCTTGCCCCTAACGCTATTCTCGGTGGCCTGATCAACGGCGTCGTCGGCGTCTGCGCCCTGGTCGGCGCTGTCTGGACGCCTTTCGATCCGTTGAAAATCAACTTTTCTGCCCGTCTTCAGCCGCCAGGGCCCGTGTACTGGCTGGGGACCGACGAGTTCGGCCGGGATGTCCTCAGTCGATTGATGGCGGCTGCCGCGACGAGTGTGTGGATCAGCCTTCTCACAGTGATGGCCGCCATTTCGGCCGGGACGGTGGTCGGTCTGCTGACCGGATACCTGCGCGGTTGGACTGACCGCATTCTGATGGCTTTCAACGACGCGCTGCTTGCCTTTCCGGGAATCCTGCTGGCTCTTGGCCTGCTCGCCGTGATGGGCGCCAGCAAGTACGGCATCATCCTGGCCCTGGGGCTTGCCTATACGCCTTCCGTGGCCCGGGTCGTGCGCGGTACCGTTCTGTCCCTGCGGGAAAAGGAATATGTCGATGCATCGAGGGTCATGGGCAATGCCGAGATTTATACCATGGCTCGACACATTCTGCCCAACTGCATCGCTCCCCTGGCAGTACTCGCCACGTCGATGTTCGGTTGGGCGCTGCTTGCGGAAAGTGCCCTGAGCTTCCTGGGCTTGGGAGTGCCGTCCCCGGCGCCAACATGGGGCAACATGCTGGCCGAAAGTCGCTCTTTCATCGGCCAAGCTGTGTGGCTCGGCATCTTTCCCGGCCTGTGCATCTCGTTGACGCTGCTCGGTATCAACCTGCTCGGTGATGTGGTGCGGGACAAGCTCGACCCGAGAATGCAGGGAATCTGATCATGGCCATGAACGACCTGCTCCGGATTGAGGGATTGAAGCTCGCCGTGGCGCGAACGGGGCTGGAAGTCGTCAAGGACGTAAGCTTTTCCGTCGCGCCGGGCGAGATCGTCGGCATTGTCGGCGAGTCCGGAAGCGGAAAGACCCTCGTGGCCCGTTCCATCATGGCACTCGAGCCGCCGGCGATCCGCAGGATCGCCGGGAGCATCCGTTTCCAAGGCAAAGACATTGCCCGCCTCTCACCGAGAGAGCTGAGACACCTGAGAGGCGCGCATATCGGCATGGTGTTCCAGGAGCCCATGACCTCGCTGAATCCGTCGATGCTCATCGGTCGTCAGCTGGACGAAGGCTTGGCGCTTCATAGCCACCTCAATGCCAAAGGACGTCGGACTCTCATCCTCGATATGTTGCGTCGCGTCGGGATCAAGGACCCCGAGAGGGCGCTGGAAGGCTATCCGCACCAATTCTCCGGCGGTACATGCCAGCGGATCATGCTCGCCGCTGTGATGCTTCTTCTGCCGGACCTGCTCATCGCCGACGAGCCGACGACGGGGCTCGATGCGGTCGTCCAGCGCGATGTTCTCGAACTCATGGTGGAGCTCACGCGCGGGCACGGCACCGCCGTACTCATGATCAGTCATGATCTTTCGATGCTTGCCCGCTACGCGGATCGCATCATCGTCATGTGCAAGGGCGAGATCGTCGAACAGGGAGTGACGCAGGATCTGCTGCAAAGCCCCCGGCATCCCTATACGCAGAAGCTGCTGGCTGCGATGCCGCGCCGCCTACCCAAGCGCGGACTCTCTCCGTCTGTGCAGCCGATGGTGGAAGTGAGCGATCTCGTGGTGGATTATCACGGACGAAAGAGTCTCTTCCGCAAGGAGTCTGGCAAGCGCGTGCTTCACGGCGTCAGTCTCGCCATCAAGCCGCGGGAAGTGGTGGCGCTCGTTGGGGGATCAGGATCGGGCAAGACGACACTGGGGCGCACTATTGCCGGGCTGCTCGACCCGGCGGGTGGGGAAATCCGCTTTGCCGGGCAGCCCGTTCGCCGGGGTTCCGAAGGCTGGACGAACTATCGCCTCAACTGCCAGATGGTGTTCCAGGACCCGTATTCCTCCCTCGACCCACGGATGACCGTCGCAGGCCTCGTGCGGGAAGCCCTGCGTGTGGTGCCGGAGATGAACTACCGGGAGAAGATGGATCGCGTGCGCGAGATCCTGCGCGATGTCGGTCTCGACGAGACGTTCGCCGGGCGTTATCCGCACGAACTGTCCGGCGGCCAGCGCCAGCGTGTTGCGATCGCGCGGGCTCTGGTGCGCCGACCCGCCTTCGTCATCGCCGACGAGCCTGTCTCTGCCCTGGACGTCACGGTGCGGGCCCAGGTCCTCGACCTGATTGCCGATCTGCAGCAGCGGCACGGGTTTTCCTGCCTCTTCATCAGCCACAACCTTGGAGTCGTCGAACAGGTCGCGGACAGGGTTATTGTCATGCGGGATGGCCTGATTGTCGAAGAGGGGGATCGCGACAGGATCTTCGATCAGCCGCAGGATCCCTACACCGTCAAGCTGCTTTCCGCCGTTCCGGTTCTTGAGGCAACGGCCAACGGCGGGGTTCGCCTGAGATGGCGGCACAACCACATATCGCGTGGTCATGTGGCCACGCCATAGGCGAAGCGGTCCCCCGTGAGAACACCTGCCCGCACGACCGCTTGGCGCAGCAGGTGGGAGAGACGGCGTCGGCCGTCATGGCTGGCTGCACACTCCCCACGTCTGATCGTTCCTCGGAAGGACAGGGGGAAGACGCCTGGGTTGCGGGATCCAAATTCCCGTCTCCCTGTTGTTCTCCTGCATGATTCATTCCTTCACGGTCTGACCCACGATGGAGACCGCATCCGCCTTCCAGGTCTTGCCCGCCGACGATGACGAGAGGCCCGGCGCCTATGCGGCGTTTCCCTACGACCGCGATCTGGTCCGCCGGTTCCGGGACAGGTTTCCCCGCGCACGATGGCGAGCCGGGGAGGAGCGATGGTTCGTGCCGGGAACCACGGCCGCGCGGCGGCTCGATGCTTGGATGGCGCAGGAGCTCGAAACCCTGGACCGGCATGCGGATGCCAGAGGACGGGACGCCTTCGTCTTCGAGCCGCTCGAGAGCCCGTACCTGAGCGTCGCGGACGATCTGCGGGTGCGCACGCCTTATTCCCGGACCATCGTCGAAGCCCTGCGATCGATCCCTTGGGCTCACTGGGACCGGGAGGAGAGGATCTGGCGCGTGCCGTTCCGGTCCTATGAGGAGCTGAGGGCACGCTGGCCGGAGATCGAGGAGGCGGCACGACGCAACGAGCCTGAAGCACGAAGGAGGCGCCGGGAGGAGCAGAAGGCCGACATCTCGGAGGAGGCGAGCCGGGTCCAGGCCGAGCGGAGGCGCAGACGCTAT